>Ga0134127_10003920_pt1 | contig 10758 bp, 11 predicted proteins | sample KB31753_FD_96459 | JGI IMG/M metagenome (GOLD analysis project Ga0134127, IMG submission 96459) | Terrestrial soil microbial communities with excess Nitrogen fertilizer from Kellogg Biological Station, Michigan, USA - KB3-175-3 | ecosystem: Environmental > Terrestrial > Soil > Unclassified ...
CAACCGTCACGCCCTGGCCGTCCACACCGTGGCAGTTCGTGCAGCGATCGAGGTACAACTCCTCGCCTCGCTTCGCATCGAGCTTGTCCACCGGGACGAGCGCTTCGTTCGGAATCGTGTTCTTGTTGCGCCACGCCGGATTCTCTCCGACGTCGTACCCGTGCGAGAGCCACGTGATGTACGCCTGAATCGCCAGCACCTCGCGATCCGTCGGCGCCGGGGCCGGCTCCTCCTCCCCGCGTCCGGTCGCGTTCTCGCTCCGCAGAAAACAGTCGACGATGCGATCGGCGAGCGTGATGAGACGTCCGGCGCGCCGGTTGTACTCAGGAAATTGTCCGGCGATGCCGACGAGCGGCAGGGCGCGGTTACGCTGGCCGGCGTTCAGATGGCAGTTGTTGCAGGAGACCTTGCTGGGGACGAGACGCTTCGCTTCGACAGGGGTATTGGTGAAGAGGCGATAGCCCCACTTGATTTCTTTCGACAGCTTGGAATCGTCGAGCGTCTTGTCCGTCAGCGGATTGCTCGGCACGTCCCACGCCGTGACCATGGTCATCTTCGCGGGGATGAGCGGGCCGTCGAGCGGATACCACGGCACGCCAACCGTGATTGGCCTGGGCTCAGCAGGCTTCGAGCACGCCGCCGCGAGCAGCACAGCGGCGACCACGACGAGGACCGGAAGGCGGTAACATTTCATGGACGGGAGCGACGCGCTGGCGTTAGTGTACTCAAAACGCCGGCAGGCGGTCGGTTTTCGGCTGAAGCCTGAAGCCCAAAACCAAAACCCCAAACCGGCGAGAAGCAGGTCACTTAGCGAGGCCATCATGAGAAACCGATTGGCACGGCGTTCGTTTCTGGCCAAGGCAGGCGCGGGCGCGGCAGCCATGGGAGCGGCCATCGGCGCCACCGCTCCGACCGTCAGCGCGCAGTCGGCGGCGCCTGAAGGTTCGCGCTTCCAGCCGGCCCGTCATGCCGAAGACGACTGGTTCGATCGCATCCCTGGCAAACATCGTCAGGTCTTCGACACCATCAATCATACGGGACTTGGCCTCGCGCTCTTCTTCTCGAACAATATCTATACCGGGAACAAGAACGGGTACGGTCTCGAACAGGGCGACGTGGCCGTCGTGATTGTCGTGCGTCACTTCTCCACCGGCTTCGCGTTCAACGACGCCATGTGGGCGAAATACGGAAAATCGCTGGCCGGCCGCATCAGCTTCACCGATCCGAAGACGCACCAGCCGCCCACGGCCAACGTCTTTCTGGCCACGGGATACGGCGACGCGCTGACCAACGGCGGCAGGACGCTCGACGCCGCGCTCAAAAACGGCGTGCACCTGGCCGTGTGTCAGCTGTCCACGCGCGCCAATGCGGGCTTGATCGCCAGGGATACCGGCGGCAAGGCCGACGACATCTACAACGAGCTCGTCGCCAACCTGGTCCCGAACTCGCACATCGTTCCTGCTGGAATCGTCGCGGTGAACCGCGCACAGGAACGCGGTTACACCTTCGTGGCGACTGCATGACATTTGGTGGTCTGATCATTGACTGGAATTGAAACCAACCGGAGGCGGATCGTGCTGAGACTGAAATCACAAGCTCGCCTGTCGATCGTGACGCTGGCCGTCGCGCTGTTTCTCGCACCTGCCGCGATCGCGCAGCAGGTCACCAAGGAGACGGTGCCTGGCATCACGAACTTCTCGAAAGTCGGAACGACCATCGCCTGCGCGGGCGCCACGACACCTGAAGCCATCGGTGAAGTGAAGAAACTCGGCTACGCGGCGATCGTCAACCTGCGCCAGGCGAACGAACCAGGCGCCGACATCGACGCGGCGACGGCGGCGGCCAAGTCAGCCGGGATCAAGTACATCCATCTGCCGCTCAACACAGCGGCACCCGATCCGGCCGTTGTCGAAGGATTCCTGAAGGCCGTCACCGACCCGGCGAACCAGCCGGTCTTCGTGCACTGCGCGAGCGCCAATCGCGCGGCCGCGCTCTGGATGATCAAGCGGATGAACGTGGACGGGTGGGATGCCGAGAAGGCGGGCACCGAGGCAGCTGCGCTCGGACTGACGAACCCGGCGCTCAAGACCTTCGCGCTCGATTACGCCAAAACGCACCAGAAATAACGCGCATCTGGAGCCCCAATGATCCGCCGTGCGCTCGCTGGCGTTGTGGTCGCAACCTTCGCCTTCACCGCCCCGCCGCGGGCCGCCGCGCCTGAGTGGCACCTCACGGCCACGGTCGCGGAGAGTTGCAGTTGCGCGGTCTCCTGCTCCTGCAACTTCGGCGGATCGCCGAACCGGATGCCCTGCGAGGGTAATCGGCTCATTTCCATCAAGTCCGGTCACTACGAGAACGTCGATCTCGGCGGCGTCACCCTCCTCGTCACCTTCGGCATGCGCGAGTGGTCGAAGATTTATGTGACGGACACAGTCAGCGACGCGCAGATGAAAGCCGTCGAGGCACTGCTGCCCCTCGCGTTCGCTGGCTTTGAGCGCGGGATGCTGTCGTTCACGAAAGCGCCGATCACGATGGACGTCACCGAATCGCGCGTGCGCTTCTCCGGGCCGGACTCTTCGGTGGAAATGGAAGTCATGCGCGGGCTTGGCGGCAAGCCGGTCAAGATTCTCAACCTGCCCAATCCGGCCTATCAGGACTACACGCAGTTCAAGTCGGTTTCGCACAAGCACGACAGCGATCTGCATCACTTCAGCTACTCGGGCACCAACGGCTTCACGTCGACGATGGATACGGGAAGCACGCCGTAGCTCGGCGTTACACGCATTCCAACACGGTCGCGTTCAGCGGCACGCTACAATCGCCTTTCCTATTTCCTAACCGAAAGGAGCACGACGTGAGACATCTTGCGCTGGTCGTCGTCTCTCTCGCCGCCGGCTGCGTGAACGACAACATGCCGCCTGCGCCGTCTGGTCCGACGATGAATTTCTTCGTCACGAGCGAGAAGAGTGTGACGGGGAATCTTGGCGGCCTCGCGGGCGCCGATGCCACCTGTCAACGGCTGGCAGCAGCCGTTGGCGTCGGAAATCCCACGTGGCGCGCGTACCTCAGCGTCGAGCGAGACGCGAGCAACTCCAATCAGCCGACCCACGCGCGCGATCGGATTGGCCCCGGCCCCTGGTACAACGCCAACAAGGTGCTCGTCGCCAACAACGTCGCGGAGCTCCACGCGCGGACCGGTGACGCGGCGCTGTTTCTCGACGAGCGCGGTCAGCGCATCAACGGCCAGTGGACCGGCTCGCCCGCTCCGGTCGAGCACGACATGCTGACCGGTTCGAACGCCGACGGCACGCTCGCGGCCGGACTGACGTGCGCCGACTGGACGTCGAATTCCGCGGCGATTGCCGCGCAGGTCGGCCACTCGGACGGTCTCGGGCCGAACCAGAGCACGACGGGCACGTTGTCGTCGTGGAACTCGGCGCACGCCAACCAGAATTGCGCCGATACGGCGCCTCGCGGAGGCGCGGGCCGCTTCTACTGCTTCTCGCGCTAGACCAACGCTCGCTCGCCAGGCGGCGAACCTGTCAGCGGTGTCGGCCGATGTCCGACTGGCTGAACAACATACCGTATTATCTCGGCCATGACCGAGCGCGTTCGCCGAGTTCCCTGGTGGGTCCCGCCATCCGGTCGTATCCATCCGGCGTGGTGGCTCATCGTTGTGCCGATCCTGATCTGGGTCGACTACGTCGGCGGGCCGGAGTCGCCGTTTCCTTTTGTGTATGTCCTGCCGGTCTGCTTCGCGGCCTGGTATTCAGGGCAGGCCATCGCAGTGGCGCTGGCAGTCATCATGCCGCTCGTCCACGTTGGGTTCCTCCTGACACTGTGGCGTCCGCCATTCGGACTCTCTGAGTTGCTAGTTTCAACCGGCCTGCGGCTGGTCGTCGTCAGCCTGATCGCCCTGGTCTTCGCCAGGCAATCGGAGTACGAACGAGCGGTCCGAGAGGAACTCGAGCGCCGGCACGCTCTCGAACTTCAACGCGAGCAACTGCGCGTCGTCCACGTCACCATGCGCACGGTCCACGACATTTTCAATAACTGCTTGAATCAGCTTCAGCTGCTGCGGATGGATGCCGAAGGGCGCGTGCCCAACGAGTCGCTGGAACTCTTCGACGCGGCTATCAGGGAGGCTGCCCTGCGGTTGAAGGCGCTCGCGGACATGCCGGCGTTTGCCGAAACGCCGATGGCGATTGGACCAGGCCTCGACGACGGCAGCGCTCGTCGGTGATTCACCTTCTGAATCGGATAATCGGGTAATCGGGTAATCGGGTAATTGATGGTCTGATTGTGGTCAACCTTTCATTCAAATTACCCGATTACTCGATTACTCGATTACCCAATCAGGAAAAACTCCATGATGATCTCGTCGTCCTCGCGACCGTCGATCACGACCTGATGCCCGGGCCGGCCGCATCCTCTGCCGAGGCGCTGCGAATACTGAACTCCGGTGCGCCCTTTAACGTAAGAGCATCCAAGTTGATCACGGCAGCATTATCCGAGTTTGCCGCTGAGGGTGTCGCCAACCATTTCTCGACGGGCGGGGTCTAACGCTCAAACCAAACCGGAGACGCTATGGGCCTGTGGCAGGACGTCCGCTTCGCCTTTCGGCTATTAATAAAGGACCCCTGGTTCACGGGAGTGGCCACGCTGGCGCTGGCGCTCGGCCTCGGTATGTGCACGGCCGTGTTCACGTTCGTGAACGCAGCCCTCATTCGCGGCCTGCCATTCGACGACCCCGACCGCATCATCTCCCTTGGAACCGTCGATTCGCGCGGGCGCAACCTCGGAATCTCGAGAGACGATTTCCGCGACTGGAACGAGGCGGCCCGCAGCTTCTCGGGGCTGGCGATCTTCCAGGGGGCCCCGATGAACGTGAGCGAGGACGCGATCGCCGCCGAACAACTGCAGGGCACATACGGGTCGGCCAATCTGTTCCAGTTGATCGGCCAGAAGCCGGTGATGGGACGTGATTTCGGACCGCAGGACGATCGCGTCGAGGGCGAGCCGGTCGTCATCATCAGCAACGGCATCTGGAAGAGCCGCTACGGCAGCGATCCGAACATCCTGGGACGCGTCATCCGGGTCAACAGCCTGCCCTGCACGATCATCGCGGTGATGGGGCCGGACATGAAGTTCCCCTTCAACAACGACATCTGGATGCCATTGTCGAAGCTCCCGCCTGCGGTGCGGGACGGCCCGCGCAACGTCCGCAATCTCAGTTCGATCGGGCGGCTCGCCATCGGCGTGTCGCTGGAACAGGCCCGCTCGGAGCTCGAAGGCATCGGCAAGCGGCTGGCCACGGAATACCCGGCCACCAACAAAGACATTCGCCCCACCCTCGTGACCTACAACGAGCGCGCGACGGGCCCGCAAATCCGGCTGATTTTCCTCTCGCTGATGGGCGCGGTGATCTTCGTCCTGCTCATCGCCTGCGCCAACGTCGCGAATCTCCTGCTGTCGAGGGCGGCTCAGCGGTCGCGGGAAATCGCCGTTCGCGTGTCGCTCGGCGCAGGCCAGTGGCGAATCATCCGCCAGCTTCTCATCGAGAGCGTCATGCTGTCGGCCCTCGGCGGAGTGCTGGGACTCGGGTTCGCGTACGCCGGGGTGAAAGCCTTCGACGCCGTCACGTCGAACGTCGGCAAGCCGTACTGGGTGCAGTTCACGATGGACCCGATCGTGTTCGCGTTCCTCGCGGCCATCTGCGTCGGGACGGGTGTGATCTTCGGTCTGGCGCCGGCGCTGCACATCTCGAGAACCGACGTGAACGAGGTCATGAAAGAAGGCGGCGGTCGATCCGGCACTGGAGGCAATCGAGCGCGCCGCTGGACTGGCGCGCTGATCGTCGTGGAAGTAGCGCTGACGCTCGTCCTCCTCGCCGGCGCGGGCTTCATGATGCGCAGCTTCCTGGTGTTGTATGAGGCCGATCTCGGGTTCAACAGTGCGCCGCTCCTGACGATGCGGCTGTATCTGCCGCTCACGAAGTATCCAACGGCCGAGGGGCGCCAGCAGATTCTCGAGCGGATTGAGGATCGTCTGGCAACCGTCAGCGCATGGCAGTCTTCGGCCATTACGTCAAACCCGCCAGCATTCGGCGGCTTCCTGCGGCAGCTGGCGTTCGATGGCCGCGCCGACGACGCCGAGCATCGCCCGGAAGTGACGATGGTTTCGGTGAGCAACGGCTATTTCGACACGCTGGGAGTCAAGGTCGTCCAGGGCAGGACCTTCAATCGGGACGATGGGATGGCCGGGCACGAAGCCGTGCTGGTCAATCAGCGCCTTGTCGCGATGCACTTCAACGGGGAAGATCCGCTCGGGCGGCGGATCACGCTCTACGATCCGACGCCAGGCCCGACACAATCACCTCCCAAAGCCGCCTTCATCGTCGGCGTCGTTCCGTCGATCCGGCAGCGCAACTTCCAGGATCGTGAAACCGATCCGGTCGTCTATCTGCCCTCCCGCACCGATCCGCAGCGGATCGCGACACTGATCCTTCGGGTACCGGGAGATCCCGCCAGCGCGACCGCGACGGTCCGCAACGAGATGCGCGCCATCGAACCCGATCTTCCACTCGTCGGCATCCAGACCATGGATGAATCGCTCGCCCAGCAGCGATGGCCGTTCAGGGTGTTCGGATCGATGTTCGCAATTTTTGCGGGGATCGCGCTCGTGCTATCGGCGCTCGGGCTGTACGCGGTCACGGCCTACTCGGTGTCGCAGCGCACCGCCGAAATCGGTGTCCGTATGGCGCTCGGCGCGCAGTCGACGCAGGTGATGTGGCTCGTACTGAAGCGATCGCTGGTGCAACTGGCCGTGGGACTGCCGATCGGCATTGCCGGTGCGTTCGGTGTCGGCAGGCTGCTGCAGAGCCTGCTCGTGCAGACGAGCGCGCGCGATCCGGTCACCCTGGTAGGTATCGCACTCATGATGATCGGCGTGTCGCTGGCGGCCTGCTTCTGGCCGGCGCGGCGCGCGACACGGCTCGATCCGGTCGTTGCGCTTCGCTACGATTGATGTTGTAGGCCGGGTCTCAGCCCCCCCTCACGGAAGTGCTCAAGTCGCCGCAGCTTCGCGCTCTCCGCGACACGCTGCTCGACGAAATCGTTCCGGCCACACGCGCAGCAATCGGTGACGCGCGTCTCGCCTGGCTGCGCGAGCTCCCGACGGAATGGTCAGCAGGCGGCCTGAGCGTCGTCCATGCATCCCCGGGAGATGTCTGGCGCGCCCCGCTGCCGGATGCCGCTGATGAGGAATTGGAAAAGACGTTCGGCCCGCTTGGCGGACACGCGGTCGTCTACGGACACATCCACCGGCCGTTTGTCCGCAGGCTGGAGACGTTCAGCATCGCGAATGCAGGCAGCGTGAGCCTTCCATACGATGGCGATCCGCGCGCATCCTACGCGTTGGTGGATGAAGGGAAGATTGAGATCAGGCGGGTGTCGTACGATATCGAAAAAGAAGTCGGCCGGCTGATGGAGGGCCGCTATCCACAGGCAGACTGGCTCGCAAAGATTCTGCGAACCGGCAGCTATGTGCCGCCGCCTGGCATGGCGTAGGAGTGAAACCTACGACTCGCGCTCGACTTTGCCTTTCAGGAACCCGCCATCAGCCATGGCCAGCCGCGCGGCCTTGATGTTGCCCTCGACCGAGCCGCCGTCGCAGATTTCGACCTTGTCCTTGGCGGTGATCTTTCCTGAAACAGCGCCGAAAATCGTCACCCGGCTGGCCACGATGTCGGCCTGAATGTCGGCGTCTGGGCCGACGGTGAGCGTGTTGTCCTTGATTTCGATCGATCCTTCGACGCGGCCGTCGATCGTCATGTCTTCCGAGCTGGTGAGGGTGCCTTTGAAGACGACCGACTTGCCGACCCAGGCCATCACCCGACGTTCGTCTGCCGCCCGGCGGGCCGCGCTGCCGTTCATCGTCTGTTTTGGATCGAGGGTTGCTGCTGACTCGTAGGCCATATCTGCTCCACTTCAGGGACGCTGGCGGTTGTATCGGCCGCCGGAGCAGAAATCTTACTGTCGGACGGCGGCTCTTCGCACGCCAGAGTTATAGCTGAGCACCAGACTGACACTAACGCCGGTTTCTCAGCGGACGGAGGGCTTCTGCGACGAGTTCCGCGCCGCGCCAGATGAACAACGTCGTCGCGCTGATCATCATGAGGATGCCGGCCGTGGCGGCATCGAGTGTGACGCGCCACCGGCTGATCCAGGGCACGAGAGGACCCGCTCCCACCACACCAACGCCCAGCACTGTCCAGAGATACAAGGTCAGAAGCCGCGGCGCGGCCGCGCCGCGCCAGCCATTGGCGACGGCCATCCCACCGAGAAACGTCAACGCATGTGCGGGGGTCTCTGCCCGAAAAATTACCCACCCGACAACGGTCACGAGAATGAGGTAAAGATGACGGAACGGCACATACATGCGTTCGAGCCGTGCGCCAAGTCCGAGCGCTTCGAGCGCAAGCCACGCCCCTGAATAGACCGCCCATACCAGGACCGTCGAACCGCCGCCGAGCCAGACTCCCAGCACCGAAAAGCTGACGATGATGTTGAAAAAGCGGCGTGGCGTGGGCCGATCGCGGCCGGCAATCCGGAACTGGAGGTAGTCGCGGAGCTAGATGATGGTCGTGATGTTCCACTGCCGCCAGAAGTCGCGCAGCGACTGCGCGGTGTAGGGCCTGCGAAAGTTTTCCGGATATCGATACCCGAGCATCCGCCCGACGCCAATCGCCATGTCCGCATACCCGGACCATTGGAAGTACACGCTCAGCGAAACGCACACGGCGCCAAGCCACGCGGCGTCGGCCGTGAGCCTCGACTCGGGCAGCGCAAAGATCGTGTTGGCGGGCGACGCGAGCGATCGCGCCACGAGCCCGACTTTCACGACGGCGATGATCACGCGGCGCATGCCGTAGGTGAAGGCGGCGAGGCCGGCCACGTGCGCGGGATGCTGGGCGTCGAATTCGGCATAGCGGAGCACCGGCCCGCCGGGCACGACGGGGAAATGGAGCAGGTACTTGATCACCGTGAAAGGATGTCGAACCGGAACGTCTCGACGGTAGACGTCGACCAGATAAGCCACGGCGTGAAAGGCCAGCACCGTGACGCCGAGCGCGACGAACGCGCCACCGTCCACTCGACTTCGGACGAAGGCCGGCGCCGCGACATTGGCGATGATGCCGGCGGCAAGCAGTGCCTGGGACAGAAGCGACCCACGAGGCGTCCTGGCCACGAGCTCGCCAACGAGGAATGTGAAGGCCGCGGTGCCGAGAATCAGCCAGGGGAACGGGGTCCACCAGAAAAACGCGAGGCTTGCCGCAAGAACCAGCGCGAACGCTGCGCGGAACGACCAGCGAGCCGTCCGGGGGCCGATGGCCGATGGCCAGAGCGTAAGGAAGTACAGCGCCAGCAGCGCCGACCAGAATTCGAGGGAGAAGAGCGGCTCGTCGAATCGCAAGACTGCGCGATAATCATATTACGGTGCCGTTTTTCCTCCGGCTGCTCATCAACGCCGCTGCGCTCTGGGTCGCGACACGCGTCGTCCCCGGCGTCACGTTTACGGGCGACTGGCTGCCGTTTCTCGGCGTCGCGCTCGTCTTCGGCGTCGTGAACACGTTTGTCGGACCGGTGGCAAAGATTCTCGCCATCCCGCTCATCATCCTCACGCTCGGCGTCTTCCTGCTGGTCGTCAACGGGCTGCTGTTGTGGCTCACGAGCTCGCTTTCGAGCGCGCTCGGACTTGGATTTCACGTCGGCGGATTCTGGGCGGCGTTTTTCGGCGCGCTCGTGGTGAGCATCGTGAGCACCCTGCTGACGATGATGGTCGGCGGCTCGAGGCGAACCGAGGTTCGGATCGTCCGATAGCTATTGTCCGCGGCCGACGCGCCGCGGAATTGGATTGACCCACGCCGGATCGTAGGTCGTGTCCACGACCACGCCGTCCTTGATCACCATCCGCACATTCTTTGTCGCGCCGATGTCGGCGAGCGGATCACCCTCGATGATCGTGAAGTCGGCGAGCTTGCCCGGCTCGACGCTCCCGAGATCCTTCTGCTGGCCGATGACCTCCGCGGCCCAGAGCGTCGCGCCCTGAATGGCCTTCATTGGCGACACCCCGAGGTCGGTGATCATCTGCATCTCGTAGTGAAGGCTCAGGCCCGGGATGATCTGCGTGCAGCATCCGGTGTCGGTCGCGGCGAGAATCTTGCCGCCCGCGTCGGAGAACTGTTTCAGGAACAGGGCGATGTTGGCGTAGCCCGCGCGCGCGCGGCCCGGCTCTCGAATCCACGTGGCTTTCACGTCCGCCGGAATAAAGGCGAGGTTGGGATCCGTGACGAGTTTCGCCGCAATCGCCGCCTGATCCTTCCATCGTTCGGTCCCGCCCGACCAGGAAAGCACGAGGGTCGCGTTCACGTAAACCTGCTGCTTGACCATCTCGGCGATGAGCGGCGGAAAGAGTTTCGGATTCACCGCGGCTTCCGAAGTCGTGCCCGCGGGACGCGGGTCCTTCCCTTCCTGCACGAGCAGCGCGCGGGCCATCGTGTCCATATGCTCCATGTGCTTCATGCCCATGGCGACGGCGTTCTGGATGTTCTGCGTGTGCCCGAGCACGCGCAGGCCGGCGGCATTCGCCTCCTCAATCACCGCGCGCAGCTGGTCGTCGGTAATCGTCAGGTCGACCTTGATGTGATCGACGCCGGCGGTCTTGAGCTCGCGGACGTACGCGCGCGCTTCGGCGGCG
>Ga0134127_10003923_pt1 | contig 10755 bp, 8 predicted proteins | sample KB31753_FD_96459 | JGI IMG/M metagenome (GOLD analysis project Ga0134127, IMG submission 96459) | Terrestrial soil microbial communities with excess Nitrogen fertilizer from Kellogg Biological Station, Michigan, USA - KB3-175-3 | ecosystem: Environmental > Terrestrial > Soil > Unclassified ...
GTTTCCTGTGCCCAGCCGATCGCATCAAGTCCAGCAGCACACGCAGTAGAAAACGTCACAGTATGGCCGTGCGATGAAGAATCGATTGCCACGTGGCTAGTCGCGGCATGGGTGGGATACTCAAGCGTCGTCCAAGGCGCTAACGGTTTGCCTTTGAGAAAAGTGGCGTGACTTGGCTCGCCGAGATCCACGTGGCCGCCTATCGACGTCCCAACCGACACCGTAATGGCTTCCGGCGCAATGCCTGCCGAGTCGAGTTTGGCGTCGTCGCGCGCCATCCTTGCCGCCGCGACCCCGAATTGGCTGAAGCGTCCCGCCATGCGAGCCGTTTGCGCCGGCATCCAGTCGAGGGGATTGAAGCCGTGGACTTCGCCGACGATGCGGCAATCAGGGGGTAGCTTCGACGCGTCGAAGAGAGTGGGAGTGCCGATGCCTGAGCGTCCCGCCAACGCTGCCGCCCAGAATTTCTCGACGCCGATCCCGATGGGGGAGACGATGCCGAGGCCAGTGATGACCGGTTGTCGCTTCATGGGTGGCACTCTCCCCGGCGGCGCTGCGTTTCCCTCCGGAAAACCCAGCATTTACGTTATCAGGAGACCCTGTCGACGAACAAGTTCCTGTATCGAGGCTGCTAGAATAGGTGAACCTACGGAGCATGTCCAGGAAGGCCATCGACCGTCGACAATTTTTGACACTGCCCCTGGCCCTTTTCCTGGCCCCGCTAGGGCTGACTCCCCTGGGCCGAGCCCTCGCCGCTGCCCCGGTTGAGAGGTACCGGGCCCCCTATGGCGTGGACGTCAGGCTTCTGTACGGTGTGCTGACCTATCACGAGGAAGGTACCTTCACCCAGTCCATCGACAGGTCTGGGGGCAGTTATGAGGCAGTTGTCGAGGGCGAGGGGGACGGTATAGCCCACCGTATCGAATCGACGGGTGTCCTTCGCCAGGGTCGGTGGGTGCCAATTCGGTCCCATTCGTTTTTCTCGGTGAAGGGGCGGGAGTCGCGGGGCGACATCACCTACGACCACGCGCGCGGCCGGGTCGAATATCACTTCAAGGGCGAGACCTTCTTCCTGCGCCGCCTGCGTGTCGTCGACGATGTGCTGTCAATCCCGCCGGGTCTCCTGGTCGACGATTCCATCAGCGCGACGCTCAACTACACCGACCGGCTCTGGAAGCCCGGACCCGAAGGCAGCCTCGTGACCCATGTGGTCCGGCGGAAAATGGCGCCCGACGAGGGTCCTGACGACGTCCAGGCGCACGCGCGCGCCGAGCTGGTGCCGTTCAAGCTCGAGGTCACGGTCGACGCGGCGACGCAGAAGCCCATCGCGCACTTCGATCTCACGCGCTTCTCATCGTGGGCCAGACAGAGCCAGCCGGGGCTCGTCACGTTCGGTCCCGATCGCCGGCCGGAGCAGCTGAGCCTCCCGCTCATCCTCGGCACCTCCGTCCAGATTCGCCTGAAGGCCTGATCGATGCCGGGGCGTGAACAGGCGCACGACATCGTGACGCTGGGCGAGGTGCTGGTGCGGCTCGCGATACCGTCGCCCGCCCGGTTCGAGACCGCGCGCCAGCTCGACCTGCAGATCGGCGGCGCCGAAGCCAACGTGGCGGCCGCGTGTGCCCGGCTCGGGCTCGCTTCCGCCTGGATTTCCGCGCTGCCGGCCAACCCGTGGGGCGAGCGGGTTCGGCGTGAGTTGACGGGTCACGGAGTCGATTGCGCCTACGTCCAGATGACCGACGGCTCGCGGATCGGAACCTACTTCCTCGAGTACGGGGTGTCGCCGCGTCCCGTGCGGGTTCTCTACGATCGCCGCGATTCCGCGTTCGCCAGGCTGACGGCGGCGCAGGTCGATTGGGAGCCGGTGCGTCGCGCGCGGCTCGTGCACCTCACCGGCATCACGCCGGCCCTCGGCGCGTCCGCCCGCGGGCTCGTCGAACGGGCCCTTCACGAGGCGCCCACGGTCTCGTTCGACGTCAACTATCGCGCCACGCTGTGGTCTCCCGGCGAGGCGCGCGCTTTCATCGAGCCCGTCCTGCCACGCGCGCGGTACTTCTTCATCGGCCAGGCGGAGGCGCGCACGCTCTTCGGGCTGACCGGCTCGCCAGTGGAGACACTGGAGGCGCTTGGGCGCATGGCGCCCAAGGCGACGATCAGCCTGCAGCAGGGCGAAGAGGGCTCGACGGTGCTGGACGGCGGGCATATCTTCCGGCCGCGCGTGCGGCCCGTGGTTCAGATGGTCGATCCGATCGGCGCGGGCGACGCCTATGCCGCCGGGTTCCTCTGGGCGGTACTGCGTGGCCGCGACCTGCAGGAAGCGGTCGACGCGGGCACCGCCGTCGGGGCGCTCAAGTGCTCCACCTGGGGCGACATTGCGCTCGTCAGCGCCCAGGACGTTGCCGACGTCCTGGCCGGCGGCCCCGACGTGCGCCGTTGAGGTTCACCCAAGTCTGACGCGCCTGCTATAGTCGAGACCGCATGGCGGGTGAGCGCATCCTCGACGGCCTGAACGACGAGCAGCGCCAGGCCGTCACCCACGATGCCGGCCCCCTCCTGATCGTCGCCGGCGCCGGCACCGGCAAGACCACCGTCATCACGCGGCGGATCGCCTGGCTCATCGCCCAGAAGAAGGCGCGCCCCGAAGAGATCCTGGCGCTCACCTTCACCGACAAGGCCGCCGCCGAGATGGAGGAGCGTGTCGACACGCTCGTGCAGTACGGCTATGCCGACGTCGAGATCTCGACGTTTCACGCGTTCGGCGACCGCATCCTTCGCGAGCACGCGCTCGAGATGGGGCTCCAGCCCGACTTCCGAGTGCTCAACCGAGCCGAGCAGGTCATCTTCTTCCGCGATCGCCTCTTCGAGTTCCCGCTGGTGCACTACCGCCCGCTCGGCGATCCGACCCGCCACATCCGGGCGCTCATCACGCTCGTCAGCCGCTGCAAAGACGAAGACATCTCACCTGAGGAATACCTGGCCTATATCGAGCGCTTGGCCACCGAGGTGAGCGGTGCGCCCGACTACGAAGAGGCGCGCGAGCGCGTCGCGCAGCAGCGCGAGCTGGCCGCCACGTACGCGAAGTACCAGGAGCTGATGGCGCGCGACGGATGCGTCGACTTCGGCGATCAGATCGTGCTCGTGCTGAGGCTCTTGCGGGCTCGACCGAATGCGCGCGACCGGCTCCAGCGCCGCTTCAAGTACGTCATGGTGGACGAGTTCCAGGATACGAACCACGCGCAGTTCGAGCTGGTGAAGCTCCTCGGTGCGCGGCACGGCAACGTCGCCTGCGTCTGCGACGATGACCAGGCGATCTACCGGTGGCGCGGGGCGGCCATCTCAAACGTGCTGGCCTTTCTCGACCGGTATCCCGAGGCGCGGCAGGTGGTGCTCACCCAGAACTATCGGTCACACCAGAAGATCCTCGACGCCGCCTACCGTCTCATCGTCAACAACAACCCGGACCGCCTCGAGGTACGCAATGGAATCAGCAAGCACCTGATCGCCGCCCGCGAGCCGGACGGTCCGTCGCCGGTGCACCTGCGCTACGAGACCGGGACGCAGGAAGCCGACGCAGTTGCCCGCGCCATCCGGGAGGCGGTCGACGCCGGGCGCTGGCGCTACGACGACGTGGCCGTGCTCGTCCGGTCCAACGACGACGCCGATCAGTATCTGCGGTCGTTCAACCTTCAGGGCATTCCGTGGACGTTCTCGGGGAACTCCGGGCTCTATGGCCGGCCCGAGATCCGGCTGCTGATCGCATTCCTGCGCGCGCTGGTGCACACCGACGAGTCGGTCAGTCTCCACTACCTGGCGTCCTCCGAGCTGTACCAGGTGCCGGTGGTCGACCTCACGCGCTGTTCCACCTTCGCGGATCGCCGGCATCAGCACCTCTTCGACGTGCTGCGCAGGACCGAGACGATCCGCGAGCTCCGCGACGAGATCGGCGAGGAGGGGCACACCGCCATCCGTCACCTCGTCCAGGATTTCGAACGCTACATGGAGCTCGGGCGCGAGATGCCGACCGGCGAGCTGCTCTATCTGTTCCTGAAGGACTCCGGCTGGCTCGGCCGGATGTACCGGGAGGAAACGGCCCGTGACGTCGCCGAGAGCCGGAACATTGCAAAGTTCTTCGACCGGGTGAAGTCCGCCTCGCGCGCGCTCCGCTACGACAACGTGCGCGAGTTCGTGAAGCACCTGGACGAGCTGATCGAGGCCGGCGAGGACCCGGCGGTTGCCGAGGCGGATGTCGAGACGCCCGCCGTCCGCGTCCTCACCATCCACAAGGCCAAGGGCCTCGAGTTCCCCGTGGTGTTCCTCGTCAACCTGGTCCAGGAGAAGTTCCCGCTGCGCCGACGGCGCGACCCGCTCGAGCTGCCGGTGGCCCTCACGAAAGACGTGGTGCCGACCGGCGATTATCACTTGCAGGAAGAGCGGCGGCTCTTCTACGTCGGCATGACGCGCGCGCGCCGCGAGCTGTTCCTGACCAACGCCGGTGACTACGGCGGCAGCCGTCAGCGCAAGACGAGCCTGTTCGTGCTGGAGGCGCTCGACCTGCCGCGCGACACGAGCCGGCCGTTCAAGATCCGCCCCGTCGAGGAGATCGAGCACCACGCGCCGCCCGCGGAGATCGACGATCCGGTCCTGCAGCCGCTGGCGCCCGAGACCGAGCTGAACCTCAGCCACAAGCAGATCGACGACTATCAGACCTGCCCGCTCAAGTACTTCAACGTCCACGTCCGGCGCATCCCGATCCGCCGCCACCATGCGGTGGCCTACGGCGCCGTCATGCACAAGGTGGTCGAGTACTACCTGCAGCGCCGGGTCGTCGGCAACTACACGCCGCTCGACGATCTGCTGGCCGTGTACGACCGCGCGTGGGCCGGTGAGGACATCATCCACGATCGTCCGGGCAGCCACGAGCCGGCCGAGGGCTTCCTGACCCGCGAGCACGAAGAGGCGCGCAAGGCGGCCGGGCGCGAGGCGCTCCGGCGGTTCTGGAATCACGAGGAGGCCGAGGGCACCAAGCCGACGTGGGTAGAAAAGGAATTCGCCTTCGCGATCGATGCGAACCGGGTGCGCGGGCGTTACGACCGGGTGGACGAAGACCTCCTGGGCGCGGTCATTGTCGACTACAAGACCACGGAGATCACGCGCCAGAAGGATGCCGACCGCCGCGTGGCCGAGAGCCTCCAGCTGAAGATGTATGCACTGGCCTGGCAGGAGATGACCGGCACGCTGCCCCAGCGGCTCGAGCTGCGCTTCATCGACTCGAACGTCGTGGGCCGCCACACGCCGACCGCCGCCGACCTCGAGAAGGCGGTCGCCGCCGTGAAGTCAGCCGCCGTCGGCATCCGCGCCCGACGCTTCGACGCCACGCCGTCCTTTGGCGCCTGCCGAAGCTGCGCCTATAACCAGATCTGCCCGTACACCGCCACCCGCGACTAGAACGATCGAAGTCTCCTGGGAGACGACAAAATGCCTGGTATGGGCGCAAGCTTGGGCCAGTTCTTCAAGCCCGAGGACCTGCTCAACGCGTACAAGAACATGGAATGCGAGGTGCCTGACGGCACCGCCATCGTGGCCATCAACAGATACCGCAACGCCAACAAGCCATCGCATGCCGAAGGCGGGACCCAGGAATCATGGCCGCTGCGCCTGTCATTGCTGGGCGTTGCGCCCGACACGATCAAGCGCACGGGCGGCAACAAACTCTGGGCCGACTGCTTTCTGGGCAAGGGCTCGCCCTGGGCGATTGCCCGCGTGTTGGAATGCTTTGTCGCCTACTCCGACCAATGGATCGCGCGTTTCAAGAAGGCGCATGCGGCAACGCCCGAGCGCAAGATTGCCGACTGGTTGTCCGACGACAATCTGTCGTGGGAAGCCGCGCTCCAGAAAATCTCCGACGGCTGGTTCGGACTGGATTGCAATGGCTTCACGGGCAACTGGTTCAAGGTGAACTGCCCGGACTTCAAGCTGACGCCCGACGATCGCGCCGACGAAGTCCGCCAGAAGCAAGCAAAGGTCTACCGCAAGAGTCTCAGTGAGATCGAGGACTGGGACGTCATGTGTTACACCAAGAACGAGCACATCGCGCTGGTCAACAGCCGCGTGGACGCGAACGGTCACTTCATGGTGGCACAGTCCGCCGGCGGCGGGCCACGGATGAACGAATTTGCCTTCCTCCAGACTGGGACGAAGACCTTCAGGCTCGCCGCCCCCAGCCGAAACGACATCGGCTACGAGTTCTACGTCATCTCGCTCTGGTAGCGCCTAGCGCGGCTGGTACGATGGTGACATGAGCCGCCACGCTGGCCCGCCGCGACGCGACGATACGCCGGCGATCCCTGAGCCCACGTATGCCGAGCGCGCACGGACGCTCGCGTACCTCGGGCGCAGCGGCGCGCTCGCCACGCTCTCGCGCAAGCTTCCCGGGCATCCGTTCGCGTCGGTCATGCCGTACGCGCTCGATGCGCACGGCCAGCCACTCCTTCTGATCAGCGCGATGGCGATGCACACCCAGAACCTCCAGGCCGATCCGCGCGCGAGCCTGCTCGTGACGCAGCCCGTCGCCGAGGGCCGGGAGCCTGGCGATCCGCTCGCTGCCGCGCGGCTCACCCTCATGGGCGAAGCGCGCGTGGTGTCGGGTAGCGAGGTCGCGGCGGCGCGCGAGGCTTACCTGGCCCGTCACGCGCGGGCCGCGTACTGGGTCGATTTCGACGACTTCAGCTTCTGGCGTCTCGACGTGAGCGATGTGTACTTCGTCGGCGGGTTCGCCGCGATGGACTGGGTGACCGCGGCCGCCTACCGCGAGGCGCGGCCCGACCCCCTGGCCGACGCCGCGACCGGCATTCTCGACCACATGAATCGCGACCACGCCGACGCGCTCATCGCCTACGCCCGCCACTTCGCCGGCGAAGCCGCCGATGAGGCGACGATGACGGCCGTCGATCGGCTGGGATTCCGGCTACGCATCCGCAGCGGGGAGCGCCTGCACGGCGCGCGCATCGCGTTTCCCCGCGAGGTGAGGACGGCCGCGGACAGCCGCACGGTCCTGATCGAGATGCTGGCTCAGGCCCGCGCCGGAGCCTAGCCCCGCGCGTTTCCGTGGTAATGTCCCCGAACCCGTGTCCGGGTTCGCGTCTTGACACCGGCCGCCTGCCCGAATACGGTGAGCGGCGCCGGCCGGGTGCCTCCAGGCGAGCCGGCGAGCCAGATCTGGTAGGAGGTCGTCATGGTCCGCATCTCCGTGCTCTACGCGACGTCGGAAGGCAAGAAGTTCGACCACGACTACTACGTCAAGACCCACATGAAGCTCGTGCGCGACCGCCTGAACAGCTTCGGGCTCGTCCGCACCGAGGTCGACAAGGGCTTGGGCGGCGGCGCACCCGGCGCGCCGGCGCCGTACGTGGCGATCGGCCACGTCTACTTCAACACGCTCGGCGACTTCCAGAAGGGGATGGGCCAGCACGGCAAGGAGCTCATGGGCGACGTCCCCAACTTCACCAACATCCAGCCGCAAGTCCAGATCAGCGAGATCATCGGATAACCCACATGGCATACGACGTCATCGTCATCGGCGGCGGCAATGCGGCGATGTGCGCGGCCCTCGCCGCGCAGGAGCACGGCGCGCGCGTGCTCGTGCTCGAGAAGGCGCCGGAAGCCTGGCGCGGCGGGAATGGATTCTTCACCGCGGGCGGATTTCGGTTCGCCTTCAAGAGCTTCGAGGAGCTCTGCGACCTGGTCGGCGACCTCTCCGACGAGGAGAAGGCCTCGATGGAGGTCGACCCGTACACGGAGGAGCAGTTCTACGACGACCTCATGCGGGTCACCGAGGAGTGCTCCGATCCCGACATGGCGATGCAGCTCGTGCGCGAGTCGCTGCCGACCATGCGCTGGATGCGCGACCGGGGAATCCGCTGGATCCCGATGTTCGGCCGGCAAGCCTACAAGGTGGGTGGAAAGTTCCGCTTCTGGGGCGGGCTCAACCTGGAAGCGGTCGGCGGCGGCCCCGGCCTCATCGACATGCACTACCAGGCGGCGTCGAAGAACGGGATCGAGGTGCGCTTCGACGCAAAGGCGACGCGACTGGTAACCGACGACCGCGGCGCCATCACCGGCGTGGTGGTGCGGACGGCGGCCGGCACCGAGACCATCGAGGCCGGCGCTGTGGTGCTCGCCTCCGGCGGCTTCGAGGCGAATCCCGAGATGCGCACGCGCTACCTCGGGCCCAACTGGGAGCTGGCCCGCGTTCGCGGCACCCCCTACAACACCGGGGACGGCATCAAGATGGCGCTCGAGATCGGCGCGCTGCCCTGGGGCCACTGGAGCGGCTGTCACTCCGTGCAGTGGGACCTGAACGCGCCATGGCACGGCGACCGGAAGGTGGGCGACAACTTCCAGAAGCACTCCTATCCGCTCGGGCTCATCGTGAACATCAAGGGCGAGCGCTTCGTCGACGAGGGTGCCGACTTCCGCAACTACACCTACGTGAAGTATGGGCGCGCGGTCATCGGCCAGCCTCGGCGCACGGCCTTCCAGATCTTCGACCAGAAAGTTCTGCACAACCTGCGCGAGGAATACCGGATCCGTGAGGTCACCAAGGCCGAGGACACGACGTTCGAGGGGCTGGCGCGCAAGCTCGAGATCGACGTCGACGGGTTCGTCGCAACGATGCGCGCCTACAACGCGTCGCTCAAGAGCGGCGACTACAATCCGGCCGTCAAGGACGGCAAGGCGACGCACGGGATCACGCCGCCCAAGTCGAACTGGGCGCTACCGCTCGACACGCCGCCCTACGTGGGCTTCGCGGTGACGACGGGCATCACGTTCACCTTCGGCGGCCTCAAGATCACGGCGGACGGCCAGGTCATCGACTGCGAGCAGCGGCCGATTCCCGGGCTCTTCGCGGCCGGTGAGCTGGTGGGCGGGCTCTTCTATCACAACTATCCCGGCGGCGCCGGCTTGATGGCTGGCGCTGTCTTCGGGCGCATCGCCGGTCGCTCGGCCGCTGCCTCGAGCAAGAAGGGCTCGAAGCGCTAGAGCTCGCTCGCCGCTTCCGGAAGGCGCGCCCGCAGCGCGGCGTGGACCGCGTCGAGGAACCACTCCGGGAGCAGCACGCGGTACCTGGCCAGGAACCGCTCGAACTGGGCGTCGAGGACGTAGGTGACACCGTAGTCCTCGGCGTGGCGACACGAGCGCCCGTACGCCTGCACCAGCGCCTTCGCCGTCTCGAGAGCGTACCAGCGAGGGTCGCGAGCCTGCCGGGCGGCCGTCCACGGGTCGCCCAAGTCCGGGTAAGGCATCTTCGTCACCACCTGGAAGCGGAGAAAGTCGTCCGGGAGATCCACGCCTTCCCGCAGTGACGGCGACACGAGCACCGTCGGTGCCGGCGACGCGCGATGCAGCTCGAGGGCGCGTGCCTTCGCCTCGGCGGACTCGACCCAGATGATCCGGCGCGCCAGCGCCGGGCCGCGCGCCGTCAGGTCGGCGACGAGCCGCCGGCCGGCCGCGTACGACGGCGCGTGGATCAGCCCCTTCTCTCGCGGGTGCTCCGCCAGGATTGCCGCGACCTCGGCGAAGAGCGCCGGCTCCAGCCGGGCCAGGGTTGCCTTCGCGAGCGCGCCCACCGGCCGGTACTCGATCCGCCGCTGGTCGAGCGGAAACGGCGAGTCGCTCGAGAACGAGCGGACCGCGTCTTCGTCGAGCCCCAGCGACTCGGCGAGGGCACTCCGGTGACCGAGGTAGGCCGACGAGAGCACGACCAGCTCCGCCGACTCCATCAGGAGCTCGCGCGCCATCGACGCGACCGTGAGGGGTACCAGCTCGAGCGTGGCGCCCGCCTCCGGAGGATACCGCACGACCCACTCGCGGTCCTCGGCGTCCACGAAGAAGCGAATCCGCGCCAGGGCGGCCTCGAGGGTCTCGCGCTCGGCCAGAAGCTCCTGCTCCGCCCGCGAGGGCGGCATGCTCAGGAAGTGCTCGGGTGAGACGAAGGCCGGCCGCAGCCCCTCGAGGGCGCGATCGAGCGACTCGAGCTGTCCTTCCATGCGGTCGAGGTGGTCGCCCAGCAGGCCCCGGTAGTCCTCGGCGTCGGCGAGGCGCGGCAGCGGCCCGCCGAACCACACCACGCTCTCCGCGGGCGGAAAGGCCACGGTGAACACGTTGACGAGCTGCCCTTCGAGCCCGTGCGCCTCGTCGACGACGAGCAGGCGCCGCTTGCGGAGCTGCTCGGCGCGCCAGTACCGGAGCGTCGCGAAGTACGAAAGGTTGGTGCAGAACACGGGCCCGGCCAGCGCGGCGGCCTTTGCCCGCGCGTACGGGCACTGGCACACGGGACCGCGCGGCCGGCGGCACATGCCCCGCGAGGTCGGTACGAGCTCGTCCGGGTACCGCTCGCACCGATAGTTATCGCGGCCCTTGACCAGCTGCAGGTCCGTGCCGAATTCCCGCTCATACTGGTCTTGCAAGAGCTTCTGGGACGTCAGCAGATAGGCGTCGCCGCTCCAGTGGGCGAGTGCCATCGCCACGTGGCTCTTGCCGACCCCCGGAGGCGCCTCCACGACGAAGACACGGGGTGCCGCCGGATCGTCCAGTAACTCCGCGATGGCGTCGGCCAGGGACGTCAGGAGCCGCGCCTGCTCCGGGCGCGGCGTGAAACCGGGGTGAAAGTGCGCGAGCAGATCGACGCGATCCATCACGCGTGCTGCGGCATGGTAACACGCTGGCTCTCACGAGTATGATCGGGGACGTGCCCGA
>Ga0134127_10003924_pt1 | contig 10753 bp, 11 predicted proteins | sample KB31753_FD_96459 | JGI IMG/M metagenome (GOLD analysis project Ga0134127, IMG submission 96459) | Terrestrial soil microbial communities with excess Nitrogen fertilizer from Kellogg Biological Station, Michigan, USA - KB3-175-3 | ecosystem: Environmental > Terrestrial > Soil > Unclassified ...
CAATCGTCTCTCCACCGACACAGGGTCGGTGGAGGATGTCATCGCGTGGGTCGCTTTAGCTGTCAATCGTCTCTCCACCGACACAGGGTCGGTGGAGGATGTCGTCGCATGGTCGCTGTAGCCGACAATCGTATCTCCACCGACAGAGGGTCGGTGGAGCATGTCATCGCGTTGTATCGCTGTAGCCGTCAATCGTCTCCCCATCGACACAGGGTCGGTGGAGACGCCTGAGCAGCAGAAGGAGACCGCCCTGTTGGTAACAGTCGAGCGTAACGAATTCACGTGCCCGATGCACCCGGAGATTCGTAAACCCGGTCCAGACTCATGCCCGAAATGCGGGATGTCGCTTGAACCGGTGATCGTTGCGACCCCGAAGAAGAAAGCTGAATACACCTGCCCGATGCATCCCCAGGTTCGTCAAATGCAGCAAGGCTCCTGTCCCACTTGCGGCATGGCGCTCGAACCATCCGTCATACAACCGTCCTCAACAAGCACTGAATACACCTGTCCAATGCACCCCGAGATCGTGCGTGACAAGCCCGGTTCTTGTCCGATCTGTGGGATGGCTTTGGAGGCAAGAAACGTCGGCGACGTCGAAGAACGCAACGAAGAACTGGAGGATATGACCCGCCGGTTTCGGATCGGTCTGGTGTTGACGGTTCCCCTCTTGCTGTTGGCAATGTCGGATTTGATTCCCGGGCAACCGGTACAACACGCCGTCTCGGGGCGTGTGCTTACGTTCATTCAATTGGTCCTTGCTACACCGGTAGTCTTATGGGGAGGCTGGCCTTTCTTCCAGCGAGCCTGGTTTTCAATCGTAAATCGCAGTCTTAATATGTTCACGCTCATCGGTCTAGGAACTGGAGTAGCCTACTCGTACAGCGTGATTGCTACGTTCTTTCCTGAGATCTTTCCTCCCTCGGTCCGAGGCCACAGCGGGGAAGTTGGTGTCTACTTTGAAGTATCGGCGGTAATCGTAGTCCTGGTGTTGTTGGGACAAGTTCTCGAACTGAGGGCGCGCAGTCAGACAAGCAGCGCGATCAAAAGCCTGCTAAGCCTTGCTCCCAAGACGGCAAGAATAGTTCGCGACCATGGGCGCGAGGAGGAGATTGCGCTTGATCTCATCCATCCTGGAGATAAGCTTCGCGTTCGCCCGGGAGAGCGAATCCCGGTTGACGGAGTGGTCCTCGAAGGCGCCAGCTCCGTCGACGAATCGATGGTGACCGGAGAGTCGATCCCGGTGGAAAAAGTCAAAGGTAATAAAGTGACCGGTGGCACGGTCAACAGTACCGGCGGCTTCACGATGCTGGCCGAGCGAGTCGGTAGCGAGACGCTTCTTGCGCAGATCGTGCGAATGGTCAGCGAAGCCCAACGCAGCCGTGCTCCAATCCAGCGCCTCGCCGATACCGTTTCCTCCTGGTTTGTTCCCGCCGTGATTGTTGCCGCAATAATTACGTTTGCCGTTTGGGCCTTCGCAGGACCCGAGCCTCGGCTGGCCCACGCAGTCGTCAATGCTGTGGCGGTGTTGATCATTGCGTGCCCTTGTGCGCTGGGCCTTGCCACGCCGATGTCGATCATGGTCGGCGCCGGGCGGGGCGCAACCGCCGGGGTGCTCATAAAGAACGCTGAAGCGCTCGAGGTCATGGAGAAGGTAGATATCCTCATCGTGGACAAAACCGGGACACTCACCGAAGGCAGGCCGCGAGTTACCTCGGTGCTGCCACTGAATGAGACGAGCGAACCGGAGCTGCTGCGACTTGCCGCGAGCGTAGAGCGGGGAAGCGAGCATCCTCTGGCAGCGGCAATCGTCACCGCCGCTCAGGATCGAAACCTGACCCTTTCGGAGGCCGCTGAGTTTCGGTCCATCACTGGAAAAGGAGTTGTCGGACGGGTCGACAAACACGCGGTCGCACTTGGGAACATCGGGCTGACACATGATCTGAACATCGATGTTGGCGACGCCGGCGAGCGAGCCGAGGCGCGGCGCAAAGAGGGCGAGACGGTGATGTTTGCCGCAGTCGACGGACGGCTTGCCGGCTTAATCGGCGTGGCTGACCCCGTGAAAGAATCGACGCCTGAAGCTATACGCGCGCTGCATTCAGAGGGAATTCGCATCGTCATGGTCACTGGCGATAACCGGACTACCGCGGAGGCGGTGGCTCGTAAGCTGGGGTTAGGCGAGGTCGAAGCGGATGTTCTGCCCGATCAGAAAGGCGAGGTAGTCCGGCGGCTACAAGCGCAGGGCCGAGTGGTGGCAATGGCCGGTGATGGTGTGAACGATGCCCCGGCGTTGGCGCTTGCGGACGTTGGAATCGCGATGGGTACGGGCACCGACGTCGCTATTGAGAGCGCAGGCATCACGCTGTTGAAGGGAGATCTGAGGGGCATCGTGCGTGCACGCAAGCTTAGCCGAGCCACGATGACCAACATAAGGCAGAATCTGTTTTTCGCGTTCATCTACAACGCGCTCGGGATCCCGATTGCGGCGGGAGTGCTCTATCCTGTGTTCGGGCTGCTGCTCAGCCCGATGATCGCAAGCGCAGCGATGAGTTTCAGCTCGGTGTCGGTTATAGCGAACGCGTTGCGATTGCGGAAGGTTGAACTATAACGCTTGAGTCGGAGGAAGCTGATGGCCAGCGAATCCCATTCATTAACACCTCACGTCAGTGAGGTGTTTCGTTGGCGCCCCGCTCAGAACACCCAAATGAAGTTGGATGTTAATCGCGATCAGTTACTAACAAAAGAATCGGGCGGGTAGATCCCGCCCGATTGACAAAACCGCTGCACACAAAGGACCAACAGTGTCAACAAAAAGATTCTTTCTTACATTCAAGAGTGAGACAGATTTCATTGAGGACCTGAGAGAGCAGGCGTCGTGCGGCTCGGTGGCATTGTTTTTGAAGAGGGGTTCGTGCAGTCCCAGGTTTAGCTCGGCGACGCGTCCCGAGTCGACTCATCCTGACGGCTCAGGAACCGATAAGCAAAGTAAATCACCAAACCAACACCGGCCGCTATCGTCGAGTCCCGTGCATCGAGCAAGCTCCCATTTGACAACAGCCACGCCGACAGCACTAGCGCGGCTACGGCCGCCGCAACGCCGCCGGGCGTCTTGAACATCGCCTGCGGAGCGTCTTTCCTGTACCGAAACACAATCAGCGCAGCACAGGTCACACTGTAGGAAAGCAAACGCGCAATTACGCTCAAATTCACCTGCCGTGCAAAAGTGCTTCCCAGCGTTAACGCAAGCACGATGACCGCGGTGATAAGGATTGAAACGTGGGGCGTACGAAACCGATTGTGCGTGACGCCGATGACCCGAGGAAGCTCTCCGCGCTCGGACATCGCAAAAGGAAGGCGCGAGCCTGACAGGATGATGACGTTCAGATTGCCTACTATTGATACCACCACGCCGGCAGAGATGATCGCACCCCCGGCCCGGCCCAGAAACAGCGTGCTCGCATCCGCCAACGGCCGTTGCGACGTCGCCAGACCCGGAAGCGTTCCGATACAGATGAGCTGAATCGAGATGTACAGCACGGCAACCACACCTATCGCGGTCAGTAAAGCCAGCGGAAGATTGCGCTGAGGATCGCGAACTTCACCCGCGGGGATCGCTGCCATCTCGAAACCGGAGTAAGCATAGATCAACATCAACACAGATGACGAGAATGCGCCGTAAGCTGGAGGCTCAGCGAAGGAGTAGTTGGCCGGACTGATAAAGAACAGTCCCACCGCGATGAAAAGAATTATCGGGATGAGCTTGCCTATGGTGAAAACGTTGGTGACTCGCGCCGCGTCCCGCACACCGGCGATGTTTACAGCGGCAATCGCTGAGACAACGACGACGATTATTGCTTCGCGCCAGTAATGGGTCGTCGCAGAACCCCAGAAGAAGCCAAGGTAGTCGACGAGCAAATTGCAGTTCGCTGCAAAGGCGGTCAACCGTGCGAGCCACATCAGCCAGCCGACTTCGAACCCGACCGCTGAACCGAATGCCTCTCGCGCATAGAGATACGGCCCGCCGGTCTCGCTAAATCGGCTTCCAACTTCCGCAAAGCATAGAATGATCAGGGCAACGACGATCGCGCACACGATGAATGCGATAAGGCTGTAGGGACCGACAAGGGCATATGCTCGCGACGGCAATCCAAAGATGCCAGCTCCGATGATGGCGTTGATTGCAACTGCAACGAGGTCCCAGCGCCGAATTCCGCGGATGAGTCCTTCCTGTGTCGGTTGAGCCATTCGAGGTCTCGCTTCGATTGAGAGGCGCGGGAATACTAATGCCCGCGATCTGTTTGTTCAATCAAAGATTGTTCCCCCGGGCCCCAATGCTTTCGCAAAGTGTCCTATTCGTGTGTTGCTACCTAAAGAGCTCGGGTTTAGGCATGACGGGAGTTATGGAGGACAAATAGACCACGGGTTGGGCGGATCATACGGATCCACACGGATCAGATCCGTGTGAATCCGTCCAATCCGCCCCGTTCCGTGGTCTATCCACCGTATTCGGACGCAATCAGCACGAACTAAGGACACTACCATGCTTTCTGACACACCGGTGGGTGCGATACAATGACCACCGACTTGCAGCTGAAACCGAGAGGAGAGAATAAATGAGCGATCAGAATGAGCCACCCGTCATAGTAGTCATCAACAACGGCCCTTATCGTGTGATTGGAGAGAACATCACCATCAAGGACGTCGCTGGGAACACTTTTGGCCTTGCCGGACGCACGGTCGTCTCGCTTTGCCGATGCGGTCATTCGGAAAACAAACCGTTCTGCGACGGGACTCACGCACGCATTGGATTCCAGTCTGAGGTCGAGGCGAGAGAGCTCCCGCCCCCTGTGCCGAAACTCTAGAAAGCAGAAGGCAGAAGGCAGAAGGCAGTTACTTGCTGAGCCAGCTTTTGCTGGGGCGCTTGCGGACGCATAGAGAACAGGATTCAGTGAAGACCGTAAGAATCGCAAACGGACAAGGCTTCTGGGGTGACTCGTTGCAAGCTCCGATCGAGCAGGTCCGGCGAGGGCCGATCGACTATCTCACCCTGGATTACCTCGCCGAGATCACAATGTCGATCATGCAGAAGCAGCGCGCGCGTGATCCGCGTTCGGGTTACGCGCGCGATTTCGTTTCCATGATCGAAGAGATCCTGCCCGATCTCGTTGAACGCAACATAAAAGTCGTCGCCAACGCCGGTGGTGTGAATCCCGAGGCTTGCCGCGACGCGGTTATCGAAGCGGCTCGTCGCCGGGGGTTCGCCGGCAAGGTCAAGATAGGGATCGTTGCCGGCGACGACTTGATGTCGCGACTGGACGATTTCATCGAACGCGGAGTCGAGTTGAAAAACCAGGAGACAGGCGAACCGCTTGCCTCAATTCGATCTCGAGTCCAAAGCGCCAACGTCTACTTCGGAGGGCGCGCCGTCGCCGAAGCCCTCGACAAGGGTGGACAGATCATCATTGCCGGGCGTGTGACGGATTGGGCTTGTCTCTGGGGCCGATGATTCATGAGTTCGAGTGGGCCCGCGACGACTGGGATCGACTCTCGGCGGGGACAATCGCCGGACACACGGTTGAATGCGGCGCCCAATGTACCGGCGGAAATTGCCTGATCGATTGGGAAACGATTCCAAACCTCGCGGACATCGGGTATCCCATCATCGAGGCGCAAGCGGACGGGACATTTTCAATCACCAAGCACCCCGGCACTGGCGGGCGGATTACGGTCGCCTCGATCAAGGAACAGCTTCTATACGAGATGGGCGATCCTCGCGAGTACATAACCCCGGATTGCATTTCGGACTTTACGACTATTCAACTTGAGCAGGAGGGGACAGATCGCGTGCGGTTCTCGGGGATCAAAGGACGTCCCGCGACCGATCTCTATAAGGTGAGCGTAAGTTACTCAGCTGGATGGAAAGCGGTCGGGTCGCTGGTCTACGGCTGGCCCGATGCCTACAAGAAGGCTCAAGCTGCCGATCGCGTGGTGAGAGAGAGACTTGATAGGTTGGGCTTGAAGTTTGATTCGGTGCTCACCGAATTTGTGGGAGTCGATGCTTGTCACGGTGCGCTCTCGGGGCCTCCCTCGCCGGATCTGGCGGAAGTCACTTTTCGCATCGGAGTCCGCTCGGAAGACAAGCGAGCGGTCGAACGATTCACGCGAGAAGTTGCGCCGCTGGTGCTCAATGGCCCGCCGACGGTGACCGGGTTTGCCTCCGGCCGTGCAAAGGTAGAAGAGATAATTGCTTATTGGCCGGCGCTGATACCCAAGAGCGAGGTCCAATCAGAGATTTCAGTGACCGAGGCTTGATTATGACAAGAGTCAAACTGCTCCAGCTCGCTCACGCGCGTTCTGGCGATAAGGGCGACACCGCGAACGTCGGTCTCATAGCGTTGAAGCCCGAATACTATTCGATGCTGGTCGAGGAAGTGACAGCCGAGAGAGTGAAAGAACACTTCAAGGGTATTTGTTTCGGCGAGGTAGAGCGGTTCGAGGTGCCGAACCTGCACGCGTTGAATTTCTTGCTGCACGAGAGCCTCGACGGGGGCGGAACGCTGTCGCTCAAGACCGATGCCCAAGGGAAGACGTATAGCGCAGCGCTGCTCCGAATGGAGATCGAGATCGACGACAAGTTAGCTTCGGAACTCGGGCGCTAGATCCTGGGAGCGCAGGCATCCTGCCTGCTCCGGTTACTCGAAAAAATACGTATTCGCGAGAAGCAGGCAAGATGCCTGCGCTCCCGGGAGCATCCTGCCTGCTCCGGTTACTCGAAAAAATACGTATTCGCGAGAAGCAGGCAAGATGCCTGCGCCCAGGGAGCATCCTGCCTGCTCCGGTTACTCGAAAAAATACGTATTCGCGAGAAGCAGGCAAGATGCCTGCGCTCCCAGGGAGACTTCGTGCACTAGTGTCTAAGGGGGACCAAATGGACTGGCGCGTGTTCCTGACTACATTTGGTGTGATTTTTCTGGCGGAGATGGGCGACAAGACTCAGCTCGCAGCGATGACGATGGCTGCAGAGACCAAAAAGCCCTGGGCAGTACTCATAGGCGCGTCGCTCGCGCTCGCCTGCGTGTCCGCGATAGGCGTCGTGGTCGGAGGAACGCTCGGGCACTATCTGCCGATCATCTGGATCAAACGCGCCGCGGCGGTTGCCTTCATTGTAATTGGAGTGCTGATCCTTATGGGGAAGTTCTAAGGCTTTAGAAAGTGCAGCAGGAGCTGGGCAATTGATTCGATGTGCAGGTCAGGTTGTTCGTCGAGTAGACGTTTGCTGGTCGGATAGGCGCTCGGAACAGCTACGGTAAACACCAGTGCGTTCTTGCCCATCCGTATATCCTCGGGCGCATCGCCTACGTACGAACAGAGATCCGGAGGGCTTGCCATCTGACTCATTGCCTTCTCCAGTCCCTCAGGGTGCGGCTTCTTGTTCACGATATGCTCGTTGCAGATCACCGCTTCGAACCGTGAGCTCAATCCTAGTAAGTTGATCTCGCGGGCGACCCGTCGTTCGGTGCCGCTAGTTACAATTCCGAGGCGATAACCCCGCGCCTGTAGCTCCTCGAGTGTAGCGCCCGCGCCGTCTACAAGCTTCGGCGGCTCTTCGCCGTAATGCTCGAGCCACAACTCATCAGCCATCTTCCATTTGTCTTTTGGCAGCTGCAGGGCTTCATACATCGCATACCAGTTTGGAGAGTAGCGTGTTTCGTAGAATTCCTCGGTGAAGGCGATGCCAAGATCATAAAACGTCTTCTGAAATGCGAGCCAGCCCGCCGGCGCGGAGTCGAAGAGCGTGCCGTCCCAATCGAATAGCAGGGTGGTGATTGAACTTGTGCGCGCGTTCAACAAAGAATTTCTCGCCTTGTTATCAGCCTGTCGGGCAGCCTCCATAACTCAAAGTCACAAGAGCCGGCAAGGTTGCTGCTCAAGAGTACTGAATCGGCGACTCCAAGACAATTCGCAAGAGGCACCGTGAGACCTCCTCGCCTTACCAGAACAGTGCACGCGTGCCTGACTGCTCGGGATCGGCGGCGCTAAACCTTATCAGCCCGAGCTGCAGAAGACCGCGAACAACAAAAAAAACACCCTCACCTCCTAATATTTTAGTTGACACGCGAAGCGGACTTGGAATAAACTCCTAATACGTTAGGAGGACGAGCTATGCCACGGAGTAAATCGGAGCATTTAACGCCGCTGGAGTTGGAGATCATGAAGGTGTTATGGGAGTCGGGACCCGCCAGTGTGCAGACCGTTCAACAACATTTGGAAGGCTCGCGGGCTTACACTACCGTGCAGACGATGCTCAACGTGCTCCATCGCAAGGGCAAGGTCACCCGCGCGCTCGAGGAAAAAGCCTATGTGTACCGGCCGGCTGTCAGCCGCAGCCAGGCAATTGGAAACGCACTTGGCGATCTGGTCGACCGCATGTTCGGAGGTTCGGCCGAGAGCCTGGTGATGAGTCTCGTGGAGACCAAGCGATTGACGCCTGCAAAACTCGCGAAGCTTCAGAAACTTCTCGAAAAGGAGTCACCCGATGGGCAGGATAAGTGAGATTGCATTGCACTGCCTTGTTAACGCCGCCTGGCAGATATCAGTCGTGGTGATCGGCGCATCGATCTGCGCTCGCGTTCTGCGTAACGCCGCGCCCCGCTACCGCCACGCGTTGTGGGTATCCACTCTCATACTCAGCCTCGCGATGCCGATTTGGACCGTTTTGCGAGTTCAACCGGATGCGCCGCTCAGCAATGCAGAACGGTCATCCGTCGCGCTTCCGGCGCGAGAGAATGTTACTTCGACAGCAAGCCCTTCGCCATCCTCGCCCGTCACCGCCAGGCCGGAGGCAACTCACCTTCGGCCAGAAGGTTTGCTCCAAACGCTCAGGCGGCCGGTAGTGACCTCATCCAGTCTGGCGTTGTGGCTGGGGCTAGCCTACGCACTCTTTTTAGTCTACCGGTTCGCAGTATTAAGCCGCGCATGGTTGCAATCCCGAGGCTTTCGGCGATCGGCGTACAACCGTGAGATCCCTCCGCTGCTCGCCTCCGTAAGTGTGCGCTCCCAGGCTGTGTTCGGTCTGAATCACATCCCTCTCCTGTTCTCGGCGTCAGCTGGTACGCCTGCAACAGTGGGCGGGTGGAAACCAGTGATCATTCTTCCTGAGAGTCTCTGCGAAGCGACCTCAGAGGAGACGCTCGCGACCGTAGTCGGTCATGAGATGGCGCACATCGCGCGCCGAGACTACGCACTCAACCTATTCTACGAATTCTTGTTTTTGCCGATCTCATTTCATCCGCTCGCAGTCTTAGTCAAACGGCAGATTGGCAGGACAAGGGAGTTGGCCTGTGACGACATGGTGACCGAGAGACTGCTCGAGCCCCAGGCATACGCACGCTCTCTCGTTCGGGTCGCAGGCGCGCTGGTTTTGCCCGCCGGTCAACAACTCACCCTGGGTGTGTTCGATGCGGATATTCTGGAGGAACGTATTATGAAGCTTACACAAAGCACAAGACGAATAGGAGCGCGCGCGGGTCGGCTGCTCTCAGTGTGCGCGTTTTCGCTGTTATGCCTGACCTGCATCGCTATCTCTACGTTTTCGTTTGATCTGCGGACGGACGGCACGGGCCAACCCGCGCGAGTGGTCGCGGTCAATCAACTGGTGAACGAAACACGCGGCGAAGCTCAGTCGCCCGGTCAATCTGTAGCTTCCGCGCAAGATCCAATAAGGACCGAGGAGGCACGCTCGGAGTTGGCCCAGCGATTGAACTCGGCAAACGCTCAGGTTCGCGCAGAGGCGGCGTGTTTGGCTGGAAAGAATCACGCGCTGGAAGCCATCCCCCTGCTTGTGGAGATGCTGAGAGATGACACTCCGACCCAACCTATAAAATGCTGGGATGAGGGCCGGTGGAACCCGGCGCTTGATAGTTTCAAACATCCGTCGCCGGGAGAGCAGGCGGCAATCGCGCTGGCTTCGATGGGCTCGCCGGCGCTTGGGCCGCTAACAACTGCACTAAGCGATTCAAACCCCAGCGTTCGACGCAACGCAGCGTGGGCTATCGGTGAGTTGACTAATATGAGAGGAAAGGAACGCTCGAACGCCGTTCCAGGGCTGATCGTGCTCCTCGACGATTCGGACGAGTGGGTGAGAAGGGCAGGGGCTCGCGCGTTAGGTGAGATTCGAGATGAGCGCGCCACGGACGGCCTGATTGCGCACCTGTCGGACCGCGAATGGCAGGTCAGAAATACGGCGGCATGGGCGCTGGGCGAGATGAAAGAGGAGCACGCTCTTGAGGCTTTGTGCAGGTTGCTCCAGTCTGATGCGCAGTTCGAAGTGCGTAAGACTACAGCATGGGCGCTCGCCGAAATCCAGGACACGCGTGCAGTCGAGACTCTGTGCAACGTGCTTCGGTCTGACACACATTCCGAGGTTCGAGCGAAGACAGCGTGGGCGCTTGGTGAAACGAAGGACAAGCGCGCGATTGACTCTCTGAGCAACGCGCTTTTGACTGACGAAGAGGCCGACGTTCGCAAGACGGCGGCGTGGGCTTTAGGCGAGATTCAAAGCCGCAAAGCTCTCGCGGCGCTGAAGCAGGCGCTGTCAGATCCCGATGAACGGGTACGCGCGAAAATCATGTAAGCTCTTTCGAAGATTGAAAACACTAACTAATAAAGATCACCAAACTAAATGATCAACTACAGTTAAACTTCAAACAAAAACCTATAAAACACCCACATAAAAACACCCGACAAGTCTTCA
>Ga0134127_10003925_pt1 | contig 10750 bp, 12 predicted proteins | sample KB31753_FD_96459 | JGI IMG/M metagenome (GOLD analysis project Ga0134127, IMG submission 96459) | Terrestrial soil microbial communities with excess Nitrogen fertilizer from Kellogg Biological Station, Michigan, USA - KB3-175-3 | ecosystem: Environmental > Terrestrial > Soil > Unclassified ...
CCTGCGATGAGATGGCCTCGAAGTTCTTCGTCAACGATCTCGAAAACCCGTACACCACTCCCGAGGGCAAGCCGTTCTCGTGGATTCGCGGCCGCCAGGTCGGCGGACGCTCGATCATGTGGGGCCGGCAGGTCTATCGCTGGAGCGATCTCGACTTCGAGGCCAACGCCAAAGAGGGCGTCGGCGTCGACTGGCCGATCCGCTACGCCGACATCGCGCCCTGGTACGATCACGTGGAGAAATTCGTCGGGATCAGCGGCCAGGCCGAGGGATTGCCGCAGCTTCCCGACGGCCAGTTCCTCAAGCCGATGGCGCTGAACTGCGCCGCGCAGACGGTGAAGGACGCCGTCGCGCGCGCGTGGGGGCGGGAGCGTGTCGTCACGATCGGCCGCTGCGCCGTCCTGACCGAAGCGCATAACGGCCGCGCCGCGTGTCATTACTGCGGTCCGTGTCATCGCGGCTGCATCACGCGCTCGTACTTCTCGAGCGTCAACGCGACGCTGCCCGCGGCGCGCGCCACGGGCAAGCTGACCCTGCGGCCCTACAGCGTGGTGCACAGCATCCTGTGGGATCGCAAGCGCGGCCGCGCGACGGGCGTGCGCGTGGTCGACGGGCAGACCAAGAAGACACTCGAGTTCCAGGCGAAGCTCGTCTTCCTGTGCGCGTCCACGATCGAGTCCGCCCGTATCCTCCTCAACTCGGAGGGCAACCTGGCCAACTCGAGCGGTCAGGTCGGCAAGAATCTGATGGACCACATCATGGGCGGCGGCGCCAGCGGTCGCATCGACGCCCCGATGGATCGCGACTCGATCGGCAACCGCCCCAACGGCATCTATGTGCCGCGCTTTCGCAACGTCGGCGGCGCCAAATCCGCGTTCGTGCGCGGGTATGGCTTCCAGGGCGGGGGCGGCCGCTCCGACTGGGGCCGCGGCACCGAGCAAACGGGGTTCGGGGCGGAATTCAAGAAGTCGCTGCGCAAACCGGGACCGTGGGGATTCAGCTTCTACGGTTTCGGCGAGATGCTGCCGGACGAGAAGAATCTCGTCGAGATCGACAGGACGAAAACCGACGCGTGGGGCATTCCCGTCGCCAAGATCAGCTGCGTCTATGATGACAACGCGAAGCAGCTGGTGCACGACATGTCGATCTCGGCCGCCGAGATGCTCGCGGAAGCCGGCGCGCACGACATCCAGCCGTTCACGAGCAACAACCCGCCGGGGCTGGTGATTCACGAAATGGGCACGGCGCGGATGGGGAAGGATCCGAAGACGTCGGTCCTCAACGCGCACAACCAGAGCTGGGATGTTCCGAATTTGTTCATCACCGATGGCGCCTGCATGGCGTCCACGGCCTGTCAGAATCCTTCGATCACCTATATGGCGCTCACCGCGCGAGCGGCGGCGTATGCCGTCGAGGCCATGAAGAGGAAGGAGCTGTAATGGAACGGCGTGAATTCCTGGGCACCGCGGGCGCGATCGCCCTCGGCGCGATGTTGCCTCCCGCGTGCCGCATGGCGCGTGGCGCGAAGATCGACAAGATCGGTATTCAGCTGTACACCGTGCGCGATCAGATGAAAGCCGACTTCGAGGGCACGCTCGCCCGCATCGCCCAGATCGGCTACAAGGAAGTCGAGTTTGCCGGCTACTTCGATCGCACCCCCGCCGACGTGCGGGCGATTCTCGAGCGCAACGGCCTCACCGCGCCGTCCACGCACATGATGTCGGACAATGCCGAGGGGTGGAAAAAGGCGGTCGACCTCGCGAAATCGGTGGGACACGATTACCTGGTCGCGCCCTGGATCCCCGAGCAAAAGCGGATGACGCTCGACGGCTGGAAGCGCGTCGCGGAAGAGTTCAACCGCGTCGGGCAGGTGGCGAAGGATGCGGGGATTCAATTCGCCTACCACAACCACGATTTCGAATTCCCGAAGATGGAAGGCCAGGTCCCCTACGACGTGCTGCTGCAGAGCACCGATCCCAAGCTGGTCCAGCTCGAGATCGATCTGTACTGGATCACGAAGGGCGGGCAGGATCCGCTCGCCTATTTCACGCGCTGGCCCGGGCGCGTGCCGCTCGTGCACGTGAAGGACTCGCTGGGCGGTCCCGAGCACAAGATGGTGGACGTGGGGCAGGGCAAGATTGAATGGCGGCGCATCTTCGCGAAGCGCGAGCAGGCTGGGATCAAGCACTTCTTCGTCGAGCACGACCAGCCGCCACAGCCGTTCGACGACATCGCGACGAGCTACACCTATTTGAAGAATCTGGAATTTTGACGCGAGACTGGATCGGCCTGGTCATCGGCATGGTGATCGGGGTCGTCCTGGCTTCGCTGTACTTCGTCATCTGGAGGCTCCGCTACAGCGCGAAGATCCGCGAGAATGCGGTGCAGCGGAGCCTCGCAGTGACGGCCGGGAAGGTGCACGAGCAGCTCGTGCCGTATCTTCCCGAGTTCGGATTCAATCCCAAGGACGCGCGCTTTCTCGGCAGTCCCGTCGATCTGGTGATCTTCGACGGCCTGGCCGCGGGCAACGTGCGCCGCGTGGTGTTTTTGGAAGTGAAAACAGGAGGAGCTCCGTTGACGACCCGCGAGCGTCAGGTGCGAGATGCGATCGACGCTCGCGAGGTCGTCTGGGCGGAGCTGAGACTGGACCGCAGCGCTACTTGATGACGGTCGTATCCCGGCCGCGGCCCGCCATCGCGATCAACGCGATGATCAGGACGAGGGCGATGATCCCGATCGCAATCCAGACCGGGTTGGTGTACCACGCGCCGTGTCGATTGTCGTCGATTTTGAGTTCCACCTTGGCGTCCTGCGTAGTGGCGGCCAGGACGGCGGTGGTACTCGTCGCGGCTCGCACCGCCGGGGCGGTGACGACGGGCAGATTCATCGCCTGCGCGCGCGGCGCCGGGGCGCTCGCGAGTACGAGAGCCGCGCCGGCGGCAGTCAGGAATTTCGTGGTGAATCGCATATGTGCACTCCAAGTGTTGGAATAGGGGCGTGGTTGCTCCCAGCTAATACTCCAGCGCGAAAACGATGGACGATCCGATCTGGCATTAGTTCCGCGGCTTCACGAGGGTTAGCTTCTACCGTACTCCAACGAGGAGAGCATCGTGCGGGACATCTTCTGGGGTGCCGTGCTGATCGCGATCGGGTTCGTTTTGGGTGGATCGGTCTTTCTCGGTGATTTCAGTCTTTCCAGCATCTTCTTCGATGGTCTCGGCGTCTTCTTCATCGTCCGCGGCCTCATTCGATGGAACCGCGCCAGGCAGGAGGCCAAACCGCCCGCATGAGGAGTGAACAGGACAACACCATGGGAAAGCCCCGGCAAACGTACGAGGCTGACGAAATCACCGTCACGTTCGATCCCGATGTCTGCATGCATACCGGCGTCTGCCTCATGGGACTACCGGATGTCTTCGACATCAAACGCAAACGCTGGATTCGGCCGGAGCTGCAACCGGCCGATGTCGTTGCCGCGCAGGTCATGAGATGTCCATCGGGGGCTCTCCAGTTCGTCCGAAAGACCCGCCCTCATTAGATTTGTGCCGCGATGCCGACCTATGAATACAAGTGCCCCGCGGGGCACGTCTTTGAAAAGAGAGTCCCCCGGATCTCGAGCCAGCGCTTCGCCAAATGCCCGAAGTGCGGCAAGCGGGCGGAGCGGCAGATCTCGCTCGGCGGCGGAATAGTCTTCAAGGGGTCCGGCTTCTATCAGACCGACTATAAGAAGAAGGCCGAGCCGCCGGAGAACGCCGAGAAGACCGAAAAGCCCGCCGACACCAAGCCGAAGTCCAAAAAAGACACCAGCTCGGACAAGTGAACGCTCCCGACGTGATCCGCGCCGCGCTGCTCCAGGCGGCGGCACGACTGGGCGCGCCCGATGTCGAGGTCGCGCTCGAGCGCCCGCGCGATCCGAATCACGGCGACCTCGCGACCAACCTCGCGCTCACGCTCGCCAAAGCGCTGGGGCAAAAGCCGCGCGCGATCGCCGAGCGGCTGGTCGCCAACCTGGAGCTGGCGTCCACCGTCATCCGGAAAACAGAGATCGCCGGCCCGGGATTCATCAACTTCTTCCTCGTCGAGGCGCAGGTCGTCGGCGTCCTGCCGTCGATTCTGGCCGCGGGAGGGAGCTATGGAAAAAGCGACCTCGGCCGTCAGCAGAACATCAACGTGGAGTTCGTGTCGGCGAATCCCACCGGCCCGCTGCACGTGGGCCACGGCCGGGGCGCGGCGCTGGGCGACGGGATCTCCGCGCTGCTCGAATGGACCGGCTGGCAGGTGACCCGCGAGTTCTACGTCAACGACGCGGGCGGGCAGATCGACAAACTGGCGCGCTCGCTCTGGGCGCGGGTGCAACAGGCCGCCGGCAGGGACGCGGCGATTCCCGAGGGCGGCTATCACGGCGAGTATCTCGCCGAGCTGGCTCAGCAGGTTCTTCAGAAAGAAGGAAAGGGCTTCGCCGATCTTCCGGAGCCCGAAGGCCTGCGGCGCGCGCGCGAGATCGGCGTGCGCTCGCAGCGCGCCGAGCAGGATGCCGATCTCGCGGAGTTCGGCGTGCGATTCGATGTGGTGACGACGGAGTCCTCGATCTACGACCGCCGGCTGATCGACGCGACGCTCGCCGAGCTCGCCCAGAAGGGCCACACCTTCACTGCCGAAGGCGCGCTCTGGCTCCGCACCACCGATCTCGGGGACGACAAGGATCGTGTCCTGAAGAAAAGCGACGGCACGTTCACCTATCTCGTGCCGGACATCGCCTACCATCGCGACAAGCACGAGCGCGGCTTTGTGCGCGCGATCGACGTGTGGGGCGCCGACCATCACGGCTACATCCCGCGCATGCGGGCCGCGCTCCAGGCCCTGGGCTATCCCGACGATTTCTTTCACGTCGAGATCGTGCAGCTGGTGCGCGTGATGCGGGGCGGGGAAGAAGTGCGGTTCTCCAAGCGCAGCGGCGATTTCGTCTCGCTGCGCGATCTGTTCGAGGAGACGGGCGTCGACGCGGCGCGCTACTTCTTCCTCATGAAGCGCGGCGACTCGCAGTTCGTGTTCGACGTCGATCTGGCCAAGAGCCAGACCGATGAGAATCCGGTGTTCTACGTGCAGATGGCGCACGCGCGCATGTCCGGCATTTTCCGCGTCGCGGCGCGGGACGCCGCGACCGTGGGCGCCGAAGGCGTCGATCTCGCGGTGCTGACCCAGCCCGAAGAGCTGGCGCTGATCAAGGAGCTGGCCGAGTTCCCCGACGTGGTGCGGCGCGCAGCGGCTGCGTACGAGCCGCACCGGATCACCGGTTATCTGGAGGGACTGGCCCGGATCGCTCACGCGTGGTATCACAAGTACCGCGTGCTGGGCGAGCCGGAAGAAACCGCCCGGCTCGTCCTCGCGCGCGCCGTGCAGCAGGTGCTGGCGAACGGTCTCACCCTCTTGGGGATTCGCGCCCCGGAACGGATGTAGCGTGGGTCTGCTCGTCGTTGGATCGATCGCGCTGGATTCCGTCATCACGCCCTTCGGCGAGACCGCCGATACGCTGGGGGGCGCCGCCGTGTTCTTCGCGATGGCCGGCGCGGTGCTGCATCCGGTCCAGGTCGTGGGCGTCGTCGGCAGCGACTTCCCGGAGTCGCACCTCAAGGCGCTCGCGGCGCGCGGCGTCGATCTCGCCGGCGTCGAACGGCGCCCGGGTGAATCGTTCCGCTGGAAAGCCCGCTACTCCTATGATCTCAACAGCCGCGAGACGCTGGAAACGCGCCTCGGCGTGTTCGCCGAATTCAGTCCCCGCATTCCGGAAAAATTCCGCGACGCCGAATACGTCTTCCTCGGCAACATCGATCCGGAGCTGCAGCTCAGCGTGCTCGACCAGGTGAAAGAGCCGAAGCTCGTGGCCTGCGACACGATGAATTACTGGATTCAGGGCAAGAAGGACCTGCTGCTCGAGCTGCTGCGGCACATCGACATCCTGATGGTCAACGATTCCGAAGCCCGCGAGCTCTCGGGCGACTGGAACATCTATCGCGCGGCCCACTGGATCCTGGGCCGCGGCCCGAAAATGGTCGTCATCAAGCAGGGCGAGCACGGCGCGCTGCTGGTCGATCCCAATACCACGTTCAAGGCGCCGGCCTATCCGTTGCAGGAAGTGTTCGACCCGACGGGCGCGGGCGACGCCTTTGCGGGTGGCTTCATGGCACACGTCGCGCGCACGGGCGATCTCTCGTTCGCCAACCTGCGCCGCGCGATGGTCTACGGCTCCGCGCTGGGCTCGCTCGCGGTCGAAGCGTTCGGCGTGCAGCGCCTGGAGCGGGTCACGCTGCAGGAGGTGCGCGCGCGCGTCAAAGCGTTCCGCGACCTCGTGCACTTTTCGCTGGATGGAGAAGAATGACCAAGGCCGATCGGTACGCTGCGGCGGGGGTCAAGCTCGATACGGCCGAGGAAGCCAAGCGGCGCATCGCCGAGCTGGTGCGGACCACGCGGACCCCGCTCGCGCGCGGCAAGGTCGGCGGATTCGGCGGCATGGTGCGCGTGCCCGAGGGCTACACCAAGCCCGTCCTCGTCATGTCCACCGATGGCGTAGGCACGAAGGTCCTGGTGGCGGCCGCGGCCGGGATCCATGACACGGTCGGCGAAGACCTGGTGAACCACTCGGTCAACGACATCCTCGTGCATGGCGCGACGCCGCTCGCATTCCTCGACTACATCGCGACCGGCACGCTCATCCCCGACATCGCGGAGCAGATCGTGCGCGGCGTGGTGCGCGGCTGTCGCGCCCACGAGATGACGCTCGCCGGCGGCGAGACGGCACAGCTGCCCGATCTCTACCAGCCCGGCCACTACGATCTCGCGGGCGCGATCATCGGCGTCGTGGAGGAAGACAAAGCGCTGCACGGCGACCGGATCGCGCCCGGCGATCAAATCATCGGGTACGCCTCCACCGGCCTGCACACCAACGGCTACACGCTCGCCCGGAAAATTGTGTTCGACTGGATGAAGTTGAAAATCGACGCTCCGTTCCCCGAGACCGACCAGAGCGTGGGCCAGATTCTGCTCGCCGTGCATCGCAGCTACGTCGCCGCGCTGCGTCCGGTGCTCGCGCAGGTGCACGCGCTCGCGCACGTCACGGGCGGCGGCATCGGCGGCAATCTGGTGCGCGTGCTTCCGGCGGGCGTCGAGGCGCTGATCGACGCGGGCAGCTGGCCCTGGCCGCCGCTGTTTCGCGTGCTGATGCGCGCAGGTCAGGTGGGCCGCGAGGAAATGCGCAACGTGTTCAACCTGGGGATCGGCATGATTGCCGTGGTGGCGCGCGACGACGTCGAGACGACGGTGCGCGCGGCGGAACGCGCGCACGTGCCGGCGTGGATCATCGGGGAGATCCGCACCGGCAAGAAGGACGGCTCCGCTCCCTCGGTGCGATTTGAAGAAAGATAGGGAGCGCGATGCGATGCGCCGCGCGCTCGAGCTCGCCTGGCGCGGCTGGGGGCAGGTCTCTCCCAATCCCCTCGTCGGGGCCGTGGTGTTGCGCGGGGATGACGTCGTGGCCGAAGGATGGCACGCGTCCTACGGCGGCCCGCATGCCGAGCTGGCGGCGCTCCACGCCGCCCGCGACAAGGCCAAGGGCGCGACCCTGGTTGTGTCGCTCGAGCCGTGCTCGCACCAGGGCAAGACGCCGCCCTGCACCGACGCGATCCTCGCGGCCGGGGTGCGCCGTGTCGTCGCCGCGATCAACGATCCCGACATCAGCGCGCGCGGCGGCTTCGAGATCCTGAACGAAGCGGGCATCGACACGCAGGTAGGATTGCTGGCCGAAGAAGCCGCCGCGCAGAACGCGCCATTCCTCTTTACCCGCCTCCAGACCAGTCGTCCGTTCGTCGCGCTCAAGCTGGCGACGTCGATCGACGGCCGGATCGCCGACTCGGGCGGCAGCTCGCAATGGATCTCCGGGCCCGAAGCGCGCGAGCACGTGCATTGGCTGCGCGCCGGTTTCGATGCGATCGCCGTGGGCGGCACGACCGCGCTCACCGACAATCCGCAGCTCACCGCGCGCGGCGGCGTCACGCCGCGCAAGCCGCCGGTGCGGATCGTGTTCGACCGGCGCGCGATGCTCAACCTCGGTGTGTCGCTGGTGCAGACCGCGCGCGAAACGCCCACGTGGGTCGTGGCGTCGCCCGAGGCGCCGATGTCGAACGTGTCGGTGCTCGAGGGCAACGGGGTCCGCGTGTTTCGTCCCGAGGCGATGGCGCAGGGGTTGGCGCAGCTGCGACTCGCCGGCATTCAGTCGATCCTGTGTGAAGGCGGCGGCGCGCTGGGCACCAAACTGCTGATCGAAGATCTCGTGGACCGGCTGTACTGGGTCCAGGCGCCGGTCTGGCTGGGCGAGGGCGGGGTGCCCGCTTTTCCCGGGATTCCGGCATTTCCACTGTCGTCAGCCCCGCGCTGGACCGTCGTGGAGCGGCGCGCGCTGGGCTCTGATACATTATTGGTCTTGGATCGACGGCTATGTTTACCGGAATCGTAGACGCGGTGGGACGAGTCGCTGAAGCGACACGGGACACGGGAAACGGGAAACGTGTTCGCGGATTGACCCTTGCGATCCGGGCGCCCTACCGCGGCATCAAGAAGGGTGAGAGCATCGCCGTTAACGGCGCATGCCTCACTGTCGAGCGTGTCGTAAAGGGTGGCTTTTCGGTGCATGCAGTCACCACGACGCTCGATCGCACGCTGATCGGGGAATGGCGGAAGGGACGCAGCGTCAATCTGGAGCGCGCCCTGCGGGCCGGTGACCGGTTCGGTGGGCACTTTGTGCAGGGGCATGTCGATGGTGTCGGCACGGTGGAACGGGTGGCCGAGGCCGCTGACGCGCTGCTCGTGGACATCCGCGTGCCCGGCGATGTGGCGGAAACCACGGTGCTCCATGGCGCGATCACCGTCGATGGCGTCAGTCTCACGGTGAACGCCGTGCCGGGCGAGGGGATGGTTCAGGTCTCGCTCGTGCCGTTCACGCGCGAGCACACGACGCTGGGAACACTGGAGCAGGGTGATCAGGTGCACGTCGAAGCCGACGTCCTTGGAAAGTACGTGAGGCAGCTATGTCGTTCGGAGCGGTAGAACAGGCAATCGCCGACATTCGCGCGGGCAAGCTCGTCATCGTGGCTGATGACGAGCGGCGCGAGAACGAGGGGGATCTGATCGGGGCCGCCGAAAAGGTGACGGCCGAGATGATCAACTTCATGGCGACGCACGCGCGCGGCCTGATCTGCACGCCGCTCACCCCCGAGCGCTGCGACGCGCTCGGCCTGCCGCAGATGACCGAACGCAATAGCGAATCGCACGAAACGGCGTTCACGATCAGCATCGACGCCGCGGCGCGATTCGGCGTCACCACGGGCATCTCGGCCGCCGATCGCGCGGCAACGATTCGGGTGGCGATCGATCCCGCCACGGTGCCGAGCGATCTGCGCCGTCCCGGGCACGTCTTCCCGTTGCGCGCCCGGCCCGGCGGCGTGCTGCAGCGCGTGGGACAGACCGAAGCGAGCATCGATCTCGCGCGCCTCGCCGGACTCTATCCGGCCGGCGTGATTTGCGAAATCCTCAATGCCGACGGCTCCATGGCGCGGCGTCCCGATCTCGAGCGCTTCGCCCGCCAGCATGGGCTCACGTTCATCACGGTGGCGCAGCTCGTCGCCTACCGCCTCAAGCACGAGCGCCTCGTGCACCGCGTCGCCGAGGCCCGGTTGCCGACGCCGTTCGGTGAATTCCGGATCATCGGCTATCGCAACGACGTCGATTCGGCCGAGCACATCGCGCTCGCGTACGGCGACGTCGCCGGCAAGCAGCAGGTGCTGGTGCGCATGCACTCGAAGTGCCTGACGGGCGACGTGTTCGGCTCGGGGCGCTGCGATTGCGGCTGGCAGCTGCACAGCGCGATGCGGATGATCGCCGAGTCGGGGTCGGGCGTCGTGGTCTACCTCGACCAGGAAGGCCGCGGCATCGGCTTGCTGAACAAGCTCAAGGCGTACGAGCTCCAGGATCAGGGACACGACACCGTCGAGGCGAACGAGAAGCTCGGCTTCAAGCCCGATCTGCGGAACTACGGCATCGGCGCCCAGATTCTGCTCGATCTCGGCCTGTCGTCGATTCGCGTGCTGACGAACAACCCGATGAAGCTGGTGGGTCTCGAGGGTTACGGTCTGGAAATCGTCGAGCGGCTGCCGATCGTGCCGGCGCCCTCCGACGAGAACCGCGCCTACCTGGACGTCAAGCGGGACAAGCTCGGCCACTTTCTCACGCACTGATCGTGGTTCACCGTCCTCCACCGGCCGCGCGCACGTCCCATCGCAAGCGCCGCGTGGCGATTGTCGTCAGCCGCTTTCACGAAGCCATCACGAACCAGCTGCTCGACTCGGCGCGTGAAGCGCTGCGCCGCGGCGGCATCCCCGACAGCGACATCGAAGTGCTCTGGGTGCCGGGGGCGTTCGAGCTGCCGGTCGTGGCGGAAGCCGCGGCCGCGAGCGAAACCTTTGACGCGATCGTCGCGCTCGGGTGCGTGATTCGCGGCGAGACGCCGCATTTCGAATACGTCGCCGCCGAAGCGGCCCGCGGCCTGGGGAACGTGGCGCTCGCGCATCGGATCGCCGTCGGGTTCGGCGTGCTGACGACCGAGACTATGGCGCAGGCGGAGGCCCGGGTGAGCAAGGGTGCCGAAGCGGTTCAGGCGGCGCTCGAGACCGCCGACGCGCTCGAGCGGCTCGATGCAGCGTCC
>Ga0134127_10003926_pt1 | contig 10744 bp, 10 predicted proteins | sample KB31753_FD_96459 | JGI IMG/M metagenome (GOLD analysis project Ga0134127, IMG submission 96459) | Terrestrial soil microbial communities with excess Nitrogen fertilizer from Kellogg Biological Station, Michigan, USA - KB3-175-3 | ecosystem: Environmental > Terrestrial > Soil > Unclassified ...
AAGAACTAAGACCCTCAATTGTAGGGGCGGCCCTCCCTGGCCGCCCCAGTTCTTCTTCAAAATAAAAGCGCCCGGCATGGCCGACATGCCGGGCGAATCACAGGAGGAACCGAGTGTTATGGTCGTCACTATACTTGCGACGATCCGTTAACCTCGTTCGTTCAGATGTCGTTTAGCATTTCCCCGTTGCTTGCAACGCTAATTGCGCTCATAACGCAGCGCGACGCCTTCGCCACCGACTACCCATCCGATTTTTTTGTTGAAATTTAGCGAGTAAAGGTTTTGCTTCGTTGTAGATTCTTGTCGCACCCACGTCTTACCTTCGTCGCTGCTCCTGAGAATCGTTCCCGACCGCCCGATTGCCCAACCTTCATCATCAGTTAAAAACTGGACGCTTAAAAGCGTGACATTCACGTTTGTCGGAATCACCGTCCACGTGTCGCCGCCGTCAGTCGTGCGCAACAATGTTCCCCGTTCGCCGACCACCCAACCGTTTCTATCGTCTCGAAAATCAACGTGATAGAGCGTACCGCCAACGCCGGCATTCTGCTTTACCCAGCTCGCTCCGCCATCGCGCGTGAAAAGAATCGTGCCCGCGTCGCCGACAATCCAGCCACGTTTGTCGCTCACGAAATCGATGTGAATCAACTCCACGCGACTCGGAGCACGCTGCCTGCGCCACGTTTCGCCGCCATCGTCAGTGTAGACAAGGATGCTGTCGACCACGCGCTCGCGTTTGCTGACCGATCCGACGACCCAGCCTTTCTTCTTGCTCGAGAAGCGCACGCTGTAAAGCTCAACGTCCGCGCCTTCAAACTCTTCCGGCAGAAAGATTCGCGACTGCGTCCAGCTCGCGGCGTCGCGCGTAACGAAGATCGAATTCCCGGCAAGCAGGAAACCTGCTTCTTTGTCACGAAAATAGATGTCGTTTATGGCAGCCTTCGTGCCGACGTTCTGGCGCACCCACGATTGACCACCATCTTCGGTGTGGCTCAGGTATCCACCGTCGCCGCCGACCCAGCCGCGTTTGCTGTCGAGAAAATAGACGGTGTTGAGATCATTTCCGCCGGTGTTGATTTTGAACGGCATCCAGCCCTGGGCGCGTACGGAGCCAGCCAGAGCCACAAACACAACGAGGGCGGCAGAAAAGCGTGTTAGCTTCAGGGTTCTGGTACTCATACTGATTTGTTTTCAGTTTTGTACCTCAAAACAGTTCGCCATGCAAAGGAGCAACTTACTTTGCGTCTCCTTTGCGCCTTTGCGACTTTGCGTGAAATGTATTTACGGCGCGGGCGCGTTCACCCTGTAAACACGCCCTTCCAAAACCACTACGACACGTTCTCCCAACGAGAAGTAACTTCCCAGCTTCGAATTCTGTTTCAGCAATGCGAAATACTCATCGCTGCCAAACACCAGCACCGTCTCCGGCAACTGCGATTCAGCTTTGAACTCCGAATCAGTCCATACGCCGTCGATGAGATAAAAAGTCTTGCTCTCAACTCGTCGCACCGCGTCTTTGCGTGTGTCGTCTTTCACACGAATCAGATCCTGCGCCTCGCGTTGCATCTTGCTTAACTGCACGGCTTCTTCACCTGTCTGCGCAAGCACCTTCGGAGCCGAAGCAGGGGCCGGCGAATTCAGGTTTCCAAATGCGCCTCCGGTACCTCCTCGGCGTTGCTGAACTTGTCCAGGCGTGACCATGAAATTCATAGACGTGCGATCGTTTTCCAAAGCGAGATATGACGTGTAGGGCGTCACGATTCCGTAGCGCGTTCCTAAATCGACGATTTCGTCGCGTAACTCCTTTTGCTCGCCATTCGAGCGCACCTGTTCCATTAGCCAGCCAACACGACGCGTTGCCCACAAACGTGGCAGGTAGTCGTTCGCGTCGCTGCGCAACGGGAAGCTCAGGTTCGTGTATGTGTAAGTCCGCGTTGAGCCACCCGCTTTTCCGGTCAGTTTCAATTGCAGTGACTTCAGATCTGATTCGTTGGTGTAGCGTCCGATCAGTGTTACCTGCGATCCGCGAAATGCGTCAGGAATACTGCGCGGGTACATCAGGTCTGTTTGTGCTCCGCCCATGTCGAGTTGCAGATCCGTGAGCACTGGATAGTTCACCTTCGAAAAGAAATTGGAAACTTTGACTTCGAGATCCTCTTTCGGTTCGACGTAGTCGGCCACGCCGCCATTCTCCGCTGCAAGCTTGTCCAACAAGGCGGTGTTCACGTCGTAACCGACGCCAAACGTGAACAATCGCACGCCGGGTCTGCTCGCTTTCCGCACGTTGTCGAGTATCTTCGTAACGTTCGTCTCATCGACTGTCGGCAAACCGTCAGTCATGAACACGAGCATCTTCGGTCGCTCTCGATCTGTTTCGCTGAACTGCCGCAGAGACGCGAGTAACGACTGGTTGATGTTTGTTCCCCCAACCGGCTTCAACTTCTTCACGAACGCCTCGCCGCGTGCGCGACCATTTTCATTCGCGGCGATTAGTCCGGCTTCCATCAGGTGTTCTTCACCCGCGAAGGAGATGATGTTGAAGCGATCCTGCGGGCGCAGGATTCTAACGCCGTAGAGCAGTGCGGCGCGTGCTTTTTCCATCTTCCCTTCCTCGGCCATCGAGCCCGACGTGTCAACCACAAACACAACGTCCTTCGCCGAGTATTCCTGCTCTGACCAATCGTCTTTGGGTGAAATCATAAGGAGGAAATAACCGTGTTTCCCGGCTTCGCGGTGCGTCAGCAGTGTCAGGCCGAAATCTTCCTTCGAAATCGTGTAGAACAATTGAAAATCCTGCGGCTCCTTGCCGCTCTCACTCTCGAACGACACGAGCGATCGCGTTTCGCTGCTGCGCTTCACGTCGACCGCGTGTGTGGGCGAGTAGACGTTTCGGATTGGCTCTTTACTTTCGACTTCGACTCGTCCAGCTACCGAACCGATCTGAGTTAACTGACGACCGGTGCCGAGCGGATAGCGGTATGAAACCGTGCCGCCTTCAGCACGCACGACTTGCGTGTAAGTTATCTCGAGTTTTTTGTCGGAGTGCGGAAGAATCGGAAAGATGCTGGCCTGGAACAGATCCTTGCCGGCGTATTCGAGTAATCCCGGATCGCGTTGCCGGCGGACAATCTCGTCGTAAATGCGGCGCGCTTCTTCGCGAGATCTGACTTCACCGACGAGCCTGCGGTCGCCGTCCCAGATGGCAAACTCGGCTATCGACGCCGATTCCGGAATCGGGAAGAGGTACGTGCCTTCGAGTGTCGCGCCCGTGTCGTTGCGAAAGACCTGTTCGACGTGGGTTGTAGCGACTTGGGAACTGATCTTCGTGTCGATCTTAATCGACTTGATGGGGAGGGCACGTGGAAGCGGGACTGGTCGCGGGTCAGGACAGCGCCGGCACGGGCCTGGGACGATAACGCCCTGGGCGTTGGCAATCCCTGCCAGGGCGCTGAGGATAAAAAACGTCAACAAAAGCCGCGTGATTGTTTGAATTCGCATACAAGGATCTCCAATAAAATGACTTGCTGGGAGGTAGAACGGCGTTATCCGCCTCATCTTGCGCTAAGTAGAAGGTCATTTTAGACAGGATGACAGGATTTTCCAGGAATTAATGGAGTTCGCGCAGGCGTCGATTGAAGATCAGCACGCCGGTAGCGACCATCGTGACCACGAACCCACCGACGGCCAGCGTGTGCTGCGGGCCGAAGTGCTGTGACGCGGTGCCCGCGAGGATGTTCCCAATCGGCATCGTACCCATAAAAGAGAGTAGAAACATGCTCATCACCCGGCCGCGCATCTGATCCGTGACGAGCTTTTGCAGGAGAGTGTTAGTGATCGCGATCGACACCACGAGCGCAAAGCCGAGTCCGAAGAGAAACATTAGCGACATCGTCAGCCGTGAAGCCACGGCGAAGCCCGAAATGCATATCCCGAATAAGATCGCCCCACACAGCACAAACCAGCCCTTCCTTCTGAAGTCCCCGAGATAAGCCACGAGCAGCGCACCGAAGAACGCTCCGGCGCCGGCAGTGCCCATCATCAGCGCGAGGCCAGTTTCGCCCAGATGGAAGATGTCGCGCGCGTAGATCGGCACGAGACTAAAGTACGGCGCGCCAAACAGGCTGTTTACCCCCGAGAGGAGCAACAACGACGACACCCGCGGCCTGTTTCGCACGTAGCGAATACCTTCAACCAGGTCGCGCCAGATCGCCCGTCGCTTCTCCGAAGCCGCCGGCGATTTCAAACGCGGCTCCATTCGTACCATCCCAAGCGCTGCTACCACGGCGATGAAAGAAAGACCATTCGCAAAGAAACACCCCGCGAGGCCGAATACCCGAAACGCAACACCAGCCAGCGCTGGTCCAACCACACGCGAAAGTTGAAACTGCGTTGAGTTCATCGCAATCGCGTTGGCGAGATCTTCACGACCGACCAGATCGTACGTCATTGCCAGGTACGACGGACTCGCCAGCGACATACAACAACCGGTCACAAACGAGAAACCCAAAACCATCCAACGATTCACTACGGACGTCGCAACCAATGCGGCAAGAGTAAGAGCAGCGAGTCCGGCCACGACTTGCGTATAGAGGAGCAGTCGACGTCGATCGATTCGATCGGCGAAGACACCGCCGAGCAGTGTGAGAACAAAGCCAGGTGCTGTGGCCATGAACGCATCGAGTCCGAGCCAGAACGGAGAGTTCGTCAAGTGGAGCACCAGCCATCCCTGCGCGACTGCCTGCATCCACGTGCCGACATTCGAGAGAAACGCACCGATCCAGAAGAGACGAAAATTACGATGTGAAAGCGCGCGGAACATTCCGCTGCGGCGTGCAGTTGAGGGCCTTGGACTAACTACGGGCGCAATCTCAATGGGCATGACTTAGCCACAATAAAACACAAAAGGATTTCCGCCACAAAAGGGCACACAAAACACAAAAGGGAATTCTTTACAAGGAGGACCGTGTCTCGAGGGCGTCTGAACTCTTTCACTTTTGCGTTTTTTGTGCCTTTTTGTGGCGCAATGGAAGGCCGGTGCCGCCGCGGCGTTCGGCGATGATTTCGGCCATGATCGCGAGTGCTACTTCTTCAGGACTGACTGCGCCGATATCGAGACCGATAGGCGCGTGAATTCTTCTCAGTTGTTCCTCTGGCATTCCAGCATCGCGCAGGCGATCGATAACGATCGACGTACGACGCTTGCTTCCGATTAAGCCCACGTAGTCAGGGTTCGCTTGTACTGCAGCGTGCATGCACTGCTCGTCTTCGTTGTGACCTCGCGTCACCACCGCGACTGAAACGCCGCGACCGTTTCCCACAGCGTCACGCACCGCGGAGCTCCAATTCTCAGCGACGAGTAGATCGATCTGTTCTTCAGGAAAGCGCTCGCGTTTGAGAAACTCGGCACGGTCGTCGAGCAACGTCGTGTGATAGCCGGTGAAGGCAGCCAGTCGCGCCAGCGATGCGCCGACATGTCCGGCGCCACAAACAACGAGACGAGGCGCGGGTTGTAGTCGTTCAAACAGGAGAGACGTTTCGCGCGCGGAGGGGAAATCGGCGGCGAATTCACTGACACTGAACATACGCGTTTCTTCACGTGAGTCGAGAAAGTCCCGCGACTTGTCGACAACCAGCGAATCGAGCGCGGGATCGCCCAGACTGCCGGCGGTCGCGCCGTTCTCGTGGACCAACAGCTTCGCGCCGGGCGCTCCTGGACCACGAACGATAGTCACCACGAGGGCGATCTCACCGCGTTCCAGTATTTGCTCAATCATCTTCGTAATGGAAGATGTTTGATTGCTCGCGTCAGTCATCGGCATTTGCTTACTTGGAGAGTCTCGGTTTAGCGAGACCAATCACGGACGCGGCCCGGCGCAGGAGCCAGAGTGGTCCAACGAGGAGATAAACGGGGTTCTTGAAGAAAGCTGGTTGATTTCCTTCGATTGCGTGTCCGACAAACTGCAATATCCAGCCGCCAATGAACAGCGCCAGTGCCCAACGCCAGTTGAAAAAGAAGAGCGGCAGCGAGATGACGATCAGAGGGATGCCAATGCTGTGGGAAAGACGGTTCAGCGGATGCTGGTGTTTGGCTTTGTAGTTAGCGAGGAAATCCTGTGACATCGGTTTAGAGTCAGTCTTAGACAGGATTTACAAGATTAGACAAGATTTACATGTAAATCGTGAAAAATCTTGTGAATCCTGTCAAACAATCACTTCTACAAATACATCCATCGTGCCGCCGCAAACCATCCCTTCTTCGCTCGCCTCATCAGCGGTGAGCGAGAAGTGGTGCAGCCGGGATTCGCCCGAGCGCAGGGCATCTTTTGCCTCCGCCCAGACTTCAGCCTCGATGCAACCGCCGCCCACCGTTCCCGCGACTTCGCCGTTCTGAAAGAAAAGCATTTTCGCACCACGCTGCTGCGGAGTCGAGCCACGCGTATGCGCGACGGTGGCGACAACGACACGCTCGCCACGGTTATTAGCCTCATTAATCAGTCGATACAACTCGCGTTGGGGAATGGTGGACATGGAACTTTGTGCTCGTCGTTCGTGTTGCTGAGCGAGAGTCTACGTCACCGCGACCAAAGTACAAAGTACCCGCCTACAGTCGCTCAGAACAACACTAAGATTTATCATGTGAATCCTGTCAAAAGCCTTAGACAGGATTGCACGATTTACAGAATCTACAAGATTTCATCTTAAGGACCGTCTTATGACAAAACTTGTTTCCTTTTCACTTTTATTACTCATTGTCACCTCTGTCTCTGCGCAAACAGCGCCCGACGCCGCCGAGCTCACAAAACTTCTGAACGACTTTCTCGCAGGCGCTTCACGCAACGACGCCGCAATCCACGAACGCTTCTGGGCTGACGATCTGATCTACACACGATCGGCTGGCCGGCGCGTAAACAAAGCCGAGGTGATGCACGACGTGCGCACTGCGCCCGCGCCGAAACCGACCGAACCCAAAACGGTTTACACCGCAGAAGACATTCGCATTCAACAGTATGGCGAGACCGCGGTGGTCGCTTTTCGCCTCGTAGCAACAACAGAAACAGGCGGCACGAAGAACGTCGCGAATCTGCTGAACAGCGGCACGTTCGTCAAACGTGACGGCAAGTGGCAGGTAGTGAACTGGCAGTCGACGCGCATGCCGCGGACGGAAGCTGAGAGCAAAAGCGAAGTCACGACAGCGGACACCGCACTTCACGAAGCCATGGTGGCCGCCGACATCGACAAACTCACAGCGTTGACCGACCCAGCCTTCGTATGGACGCGCGGAGCTATACAAACGACACGTCAACAATTATTTGATGATCTGCGCGCGCGTAAAGTGAAGTATGGAAAGCCCGATCCGGTTAAGGTGAGTATTACAATTTACGGTGATACGGCAGTCGTGCGCGGGGAAGCTTACACGTTAATCTTCATCAACCAACTGGGCGTGTGGCGCGCCGTCTCACTTCACACGAGCGCCTGAGTGGGCCTAAAGGTTTCTTTGCACCTTTGCGCCTTTGCGTGAAACCCCACTAAGGCTTTCGCGGCCTCGTAGGCGTCTCCACCGGCTGCGCATCCATCTGCGCGCGGCGCTGCTCGAGTTTCGCTCGCAAGCTGTCCACTTCCATGTCCGCATTCGCGACTGCAACTTCCAATCGCGATCGGCTGGTCTCGGCAAGCTTCAACTGTGCCTGCACTCTCCCTCTTTCACCCTCGAGTTGTTTCTTGCGGGTGTCGCGAGCTACTTCCGGCCGCGTACTTCCGTAACCGGCAGTGGAAGCTTCAATGTTCTCCGGGCGCAATGCAAATTCAATCTGCTCGAGTCGCGCTTCGAAATCAGCGATTTTGGCCTGGACGTCCATCAACTGCCCGCGCAACTGCTCGGCGCGTTGTTCGGCACGAGTCAGTCGCTCCATGTCTAGCTGGTAGCGATCGTCCTCCTGCATCTGCGTCAGCTTGTCGTTGAGCCTATTGACCTGGTTCGCGAGGTTCTTGATCGTCGACTGCGTCTCTTCTTCTTCGGTGGGAACGGGCGTAGTAACTTTCGGTTTCCAGCCCTGAAGCGTATCTGACGTAGGCTCCTTCGTCCCCTCGGCCGTGCTGATGATCTTCACGTCGCCCGATTCAGCAGGAGTTTTGGTGGCTTCCGGAGGCGCGATCGAAGGATTTGTAATCACCGGTTTGGGCGCTGCGGGCGTTGATCGCCGAGCACGCTTTTTCCGCCGCGTTTGCGCTTCGCCCTCAACCAGACAGAAGCTGACAACCAGGCATGCGGCGATGAGGACTTTGACGTAAGTGCGAATCCAAACAGGCATTGTGGTGCTCCTTATTCAATCCTGCCCCTTAAGATACTCCGGCTATCAAGATGCCATCAAGCTCCAGGCAGATGCTTCAAGGCTTCCACGTCAGGTTCCTGCTATTGTTCCAGCAAATATCCCCTGATTTAGGCTACTTTTTTCGCGCCACCACCTCATACAGCGCGTTCTTAAAAAAGACTCGTTTCAGCCGGTCACCGATATGTCGCGGCGGCTGTTTTCGCGCGCGCGCCCTCGCTTCGTCAACATTACTCTTCGCGCTCAAAATCTGTAGTGGCAGACCTTCAAACAAACGTTTTGCAGCCTCCAGCGTGAGATGCGTCGTGTGATCGGCAAACGGCCCGACCTCGTACGGAACGCCCACCGCCCTCCAACTCGAATGCACACCAGCCGCAACCGCGTACACCGCATGATGAACATTCACCGTGAAATACAGCAAGCCTCCCGGAACCAGGATCCGCGCCAGCTCGCGCACGATTCGCAGCGGCGACTCGGCATGGTCCACGACGTTATCACAAATAACGACGTCGAAGCTCTGTTCAGGAAACGGTAACGACTCGCCCACCGCGGCCACTGTCGGAGCGCAACTCTGCCAGCGCGGAAACAGATTTCGATAACTAACCGCGAGCGGATCCACTCCGATTCCACGCTGCGAACCGAAGTAGAAAATTAGTCCATGCGCACCGCTGCCCACTTCGATCACTCGCGCATCCGCTTTGATTGGTTGAAACGCTTCGAGAACCTCACGTACGCGCCGAGATGATCGCATCATCGCGCTGATGACCTCTTCTTCGCGCCCGCGAACGTGTTCCGCCTTGCGTTGCTGGTAGGCAAGTTGACGCTCAAGCGCGCGCTGCGCAAGTTTTCTTTGCGTGGACTCTCGCCAACTCATTCTTTGTATGCTTCTTCGAGGCTAAAACGGCTGAACTTTAAAGCTGATATTCGCGGCGGGTGCGGCATTCGTGAGTGCCTCAATGCGGATCAGTTGCGCCCCTGCTTCAGCATATTCGCGCACGTCCGCGGGCGTGATCTTTCCGGAACACTCGATTGCGATCGCACTCGACAATTCGCGCGCGATCGCCAGGAGGTCCGCAAACTCCTTCGAGCTGAGATCTTCAATCACCAACATGTCAGCGCCGGCGTTTATCGCTTCGCGTACCTCGTTCTCATTCGAGACATCCACGGCAACTTTGTGAAGGTAACCTAACTTCTCTTTCGCACTCTTTACCGCTCCGGCGACACTACCGAGAATCGAAACATGATTCGACGTCACCACCACGCCATCGTCCAAACCAAACCTGCTGTTGTATCCACCACCGAGCTCGACCGCGTATCGCTCGAGCGGACGCAGGCCTGGAGTAGTCGCGCGCGTGTCAGTGATCTGAGCGCCAGTGCCTTCGACTGCTTTCACGTATTTGTTAGTGAGTGTGGCGATGCCGGAAAGTCGTTGTAGAAGATTCAGCGCGACACGCTCGGCAGAGATCAGCACGTCAGCAAATCCGACCATGCGGGCGATGACTTTCCCTGCCTCGACGGGTTCGCCATCCGCAACAAACGCTTCGAGCTGCTGCTGCGAGTCGAGTGTCAAGAATACTTCCTCGGCGGCTTCCAAACCCGCAACGATCATGTCTTCACCCGCGACGAAGCGAGCGCGAGCGCGCGTGTTGCGCGCGATGATCGACTGCGTGGTGATGTCGCCGCGTCCGAGATCCTCGCGGAGAAAAAGACTGATTTGTGAGTAGAGCGCGCCTTCGTCGATCCAGTTCATTGGAGGTTCTCGACTGTCTGCTGGAGTTGAGAAGACTGTTGAGCGATGGCGGCGATGCGCTCCCGCACTTCATTCACTCGCTCGACCGGCGCTCGCGACACGAAGTTGGGATTGTTGAGTTGCGCTTCGAGTTTCGCGGCTTCGGCTTGCAGCTTTTCCTGTTCGCGTTGCAAACGACGGCGCTCTTGTTCGAAGTCGATCAATCCTTCAAGTGGAACCGCCAGCTCAGCGCCGCCAGTCAACACGGCGCGAGCCGAAGCCTTCGGTGCTTCGAGTCGCTCTGTGACATCAACTTCAGAAGCGCGAACGAGGCGAGAAATCTGTTCTCGCGCTGCTGAGAAAACACGACGCAGGTTCTCGTCAGGTGCTGCGACTGCGATCGGAATGCGCTCGCCTGGCTTGATGTTCATCTCGGAACGGATGTTTCGCACACGCGAGATCAGCTCGATGATCGCCTGCATCTCCGATTCTGCCGCTTCGTCGATCAAGTTTGCTGCGCCTTCGGGATATGCGGTCAGCATCACGGTCGGCTCCGCGCCCTGATATGCCGGATGCAAACGCTTGTCGCCGGGCAGACGTTGCCAAAGCTCCTCAGTAATGTAAGGCATGAAGGGGTGCAACAATCGCAGCGCTTGTTCGAGGACGGTCAACAGTCGAGTGCGCGCTT
>Ga0134127_10003928_pt1 | contig 10736 bp, 10 predicted proteins | sample KB31753_FD_96459 | JGI IMG/M metagenome (GOLD analysis project Ga0134127, IMG submission 96459) | Terrestrial soil microbial communities with excess Nitrogen fertilizer from Kellogg Biological Station, Michigan, USA - KB3-175-3 | ecosystem: Environmental > Terrestrial > Soil > Unclassified ...
AGACGAAAGCGGCTGCGTCAATGTGGTGGTCTGGAGCGATCTGTTCGAGCGCCAGCGCAAGGAGCTGCTGGGCGCCCGGCTGCTGGGCGTCGAAGGCGTGGTTCAACGCGAAGGCCTGGTGGTTCACTTGCTTGCGCGCCGGTTCGTGGACCACAGCCGGCTGCTTGGCCGCCTGCTCGGGCCGCTGGCAGTTCGCTCCCACGACTTTCACTGACTTTCACAAAACAGCCGAAAGCAGCTTATGCGTCAACACCTTATAATCGCTTCATGAGCCAACAGAAGATTACCGTCATCGTTGCCAAGGATCTCGAGGACCTGATCCCGACGTTCATGGCGAACCGCAACAAGGAACTCGGCACGCTGAGCGTCGCGTTGGGCGCCGGCGACATGGAGCAACTGCGCCAGCTCGGCCACCGCATGAAAGGCGTGGGCAATTCCTACGGCTTCGAACAGATATCGGTCCTCGGCAAGCAGATAGAGGACCGCGCCAAGATCAAGGACCTGACCGGCTTGCAGACACTCATCACGGAGTACAACGATTATCTCGCGCGCGTAAGCATCGTCTATGAGTGACCTCGCCTCGGTGCGGCCGAGACGGCACGCGCAGGCTGGATTTTGCGTCCTGATCGTGGACGATGATCCGGACATGGCAGAGCTGCTCGGCCGGATGCTCTCGCAGCAGGGCATGCAGGCGCAAGTCGCAACCAACGGCGCGGCGGCGCTGGAAATGATCGCCGCATCGCCGCCCGACCTGGTGCTGCTGGATGTGCAGATGCCGGGACCGAACGGCTTCGACATCTGCCGCCAGCTGAAAAGCCAGGAGGCGACTGCGCTCCTGCCGGTGGTGCTGGTAACCGCGCTCGAGGATCAGGACAGCAGGGTGCTCGGCATCGAGGCCGGCGCCGATGACTTCCTATCCAAGCCGGTACGCCGGGAGGAGCTGATCGCGCGCGTCAAGACGCTGCGCCGGCTGCACGAAACGCGCAAGGAGCTGGAAGGCCGGCGCCTGGCGGCCGAGGTGCAGAGAAAGGAAGAGATTCGCAAGGCCTTTGCGCGCTACATTTCGCCGCGCCTGGCCGAACGCGTGCTGCGCGAATCGCGCGGCAGCGAGGAAGTGTTCCGCAATCTGTCGAATCGCGCCGCCGTGGTGGCATTGTTCGCCGACCTGCGCGGCTTCACGCGCCTGTCCGAGACGGTTCCAGTGTCCAGCATCGTGCCGATGCTGAACGAGTTTTTCACCGAGCTGACGGCCGCCGCGCACGACAACGAAGGCACGGTGTTCAGCATGGCCGGCGACAGCCTGCTGGTTGGCTTCAACGTGCCGGTGCCGCAGCCCGACGCCACCGCGCGCGCCGTGGCTACCGGTCGTGCCATGGTCCAGCGCTTTGCGCCCGTGGCGGCGCGCTGGCAGGCCGAACACGGGCTCTCGACCGGAATCGGCGTCGGCATCGAGGCGGGCGAGGTGGTCGTCGGCAACGTCGGCGCGCCGAGCTTCATGAGCTATACGATCATCGGCGACCCGGTAAACGTTGCCGCGCGCCTCATGCAACGCGCCGAGCCGAACGAAATCCTCATCGGGCCAAGCGCTTCGTTGTCGCTGCACGGCATGCTGGGCGGCGCGATGCCGCTCGATCGCCGTTTCGTCAAACTGAAAGGCAAGGCCGAGCAGGTGGAGGTCGTGACCTTGAGAGTGGCGCCGGCATGAACGGGGGGAAGGTGCAGGAGGCGCGGTGAAGGTCCTGATCATCGATGACGACGAGGACCTGCGCAAGCTCCTCGCGCACTACCTCACCGACGAATGGCCCGAGCTCCAGGTCGAGCAGTTTGATCCGCTCGAACGCGAGATGCCGGATGCGTCGTTCCCGCTCGGTTCCTACGACGTCTTGATCCTCGACTACATGCTTGGCCGCGGCGACGGCCTCGACTGGCTGCAGCAGTTCAAGCTGCGTCCCGACTGCCCGCCGGTGCTGTTCCTCACCGGGGCCGGCAACGAAGTCATCGCGGTGCGCGCCATGAAGACCGGCGCCGACGACTACCAGCGCAAGCAGGAATTGACGCGCGAGCGGCTGGTGTCCTCGGTGCGCGAACTGGTGATGGTGAAGCTTGAGCAAAGCGTCACCCCGGCGATCGCCGCCCGCGTCGAGGGCCACGAACTAGGCGCGCGCATCCACATTCCCGGCATCCAGGTGCTGCGCCTGATAGGCGAGGGTGGCATGTCGCGGGTCTATCTCGCTTCACGCGAGGGCGACGACGAGCCGCTGGTGGTGAAGATCCTCAGGTCCGAAGTCACCGGCGACAAGCCTGCGCTGGAGCGCTTCATCGAGGAATACAACCTGGTCGAGCGCATCCGCAGCCGGCACGTGGCGCGGATCCACAGCCACGGGGTTTCCGGGGACCTTGCCTACCTGGTGATGGAGTTCTTCGACGGCGGCGATCTGAACAAGCGGCTGGCGAACAAGTCGCTCCAGCCCGAGGAATGCCTCAAGATTTTCCGCGAATTGATGTTCGCGCTCGGCGACATTCACGAGCAGGGGGTGCTGCACCGGGACCTGAAGCCGCAGAACCTGATGTTCCGCGCCGACGGCAGCCTGGCAGTGCTCGATTTCGGCATCGCCAAGCATGTCGACGCCATCGACCGGACCGACAGCGGCGAAATCCTGGGCACGCCACGCTACATGAGCCCGGAGCAGGTACGCGGGGTCGCGCTGGACTTGCGGACGGATATCTACAGCGCAGGCGTGCTGCTGTTCCAGATGCTCACCGGAACACACCTGTTCGACGGCGAGACCGCGGTCGAGGTCGCGCTGCACCACCTGAACACCCAGCCGCCCGACCTGCCCGACCACCTATCGCAATATCAGCGGCTGATGGACAAGCTGGTGGAGAAGGACCGCGACGCGCGCTTCCGGAACGCGGACGAGGTGATCGGATTCCTGTCGCGCAAGTTTTACCAGGGAACCGGCGCCTTCGGCGCCGAGAAAACCACCAAACTGCACTAAGGCCCTACGGCAATGCGTGCCAGATGGCGCGAATCTGGTCCGGAAGGTCCTTCGGGGAAAAGGGCTTCAGCAGCGTGCCGGCGGCGCCCAGGGTGCGCAGTTCCTCCTGTTCGCGCTGCGAAGCCTTTGCCGTGATGAAGATCACTGGCAGGTCCCTGATTTCGGGCGTGTCGCGCATCTTGCGAAACAGGGTCGGGCCATCCATGCCGGGCATCATCCAGTCAAGCATGACGAGCTGCGGCTTGAAGGCCATCATGCGCTCGATCGCGACCATCGGGTCGCTGACCACTTCAACCGTCATCTTGCCGACGCGCTCCAGCGACATGCGCACGATCCTCTGGATGTCTTCGTCGTCCTCGACATAGCAGATGCGGTTCAGAGGCTGTGCGGGCATGGCTTCCTCTCAATCGTGCGTGGGTAATTCGAACCAGAAGGTCGTGCCGCCGCCTGCCCGATCCGAGAAGCCTATCTTGCCACCCATCAGTTCGACGAGGCGCTTGCAGATGGAGAGGCCGAGCCCGGTGCCGCCTTTTTGCCGGGTGTGCGACATGTCGGCTTGCGCGAAGCGGCCGAAAATCCTGTTGCGGAAGCTTTCGGGAATGCCCGAGCCGGTGTCGTGCACGCCCACCCGCACCATGTTCGCGCCGCCGGCTTCGACGGTCACTTCGACCGCCGTGCCTTCGGTGGAAAACTTGGCGGCGTTCGACAGCAGGTTCGTCATCACCTGCAGCATGCGCTTGCGGTCCGCGTTTACCTTCGGCGAATGCAGGTCTCCCGTTGTGACGAGCCTGACCTTGAAGCGTTCGGCAAACGCCCGGTTCAGCGTCAGCGATTCGGTGACCAGCTCGCCCACGTCGACCGCGTCGAGCATCAGGGAGAGCTTGCCCGATTCGATCTTCTCGACGTCCAGGATGTCGTTGATTAGGTCGAGCAGGCGCTGCCCATTGCGTTCCGCGATGGCGGTCAGCTCGAGAATGTCCTTTTCGATGTCGCCCATCACGCCCGAATTGATCAGCTGCAGCGAGCCGATGATCGAGGTGAGCGGCGTGCGCAGCTCGTGGCTCAGGGTGGAGGTGAACTCCTGCTTGATGCGCTCGGCCTCCAGCTGCTGGGTAATGTCGCGGCCCTGGACGATCACCGAAACCACGCGGTTGTCGACATTCACCAGCGGCGTCAGGCTCCAGTCGCAGGTGATCTCGACGCCGTCGTGGCGCACGACGTTGAGGCGCCAGCCGATGATCGGTGCCCTGGATTCCAGGATGCGCCGCCATTCCTCGCGCACCCCGACGCCGACGGCTTCGGTGAAGAGGAAATCCGCGGCAACGCGGCCCACCGTGTCGGACGAGGTGTAGCCAAGCAGGTTTTCGGCAGCCGGGTTGAAAGTCAGCACGCGGCCGACATCGTCAAGCTCGAACACCGCGATCGGGGAGCGCTCCGCGAACAACGCCAGCTTGCGGCCGGACGCCTCGACCTGGCGGCGCGCTTCCTCCAGTTCCACCAGCTGCTGTTCGAGCCTCTGGTTCAGCGCCGTGTAATCCTCGGTCAGCTTGCCGTAGGCATGGCGCAGCCGGTAGCCGGAATCGAACACCTGGTTGAGGCGCCACGCTACGCCCACGTTCATGGCGTAGAACGCGGGAACGAGGAGCGCGATTTCGGCGAACAACCTGTTGCCGAAGGTGCCCAGGACGTAGGTGAAAGGAAAAACGATGCCCGCCGCGTACAGGGCGTAGACCGGCCAGGAGACGGCGTAAATCGGCACGCCGCCGGCCACCATGCCGGCCAGCAGGAACGCGAGAAACACCTGCTGCTCGTCGGCGTGCGACGGGAAAAACACCGCGCCGGCGAATCCCCAGGTTGCGCCGTTGGCCAGCGCGCCGATCGCCAGCCAGCGCAGCCACTGCGCCGCCTCGGAAGCCTTCGTGGTACTCCTGCTGTAGCTCCAGTAGAGGCCCGCGCTTGCGGCGGTCAGCAGGACCACCAGCCCGGCCCAGAAGACGACGATCTCTACATACCGGCCCTCGCGCAGCTCATAGGCTGCGATGACGCTGATGACGAAGCTGCCGATGATGCCAAGCGGCATCTGGCCGTACATCTGCTCGACGCGATCGGCGAGGACGCGGCGCGGATCGGCCGACTGGCTCAGGCTTATGCTTGCGGACCCCGTGCCCGGGGCCGTTGAAATATTTTGGGGGGTCATTGGCGCGGGCAAACCACGCCATTATAGGGGAGGCTTCGCAGCCGGTGCTGCGCAAGCGCCGCCCTCGCGAACTATTACAGACTTTTGCCGCTTCGGATCACGCCAACGGCGATGCCTTCAATCGCCATTTCGTCGCGCCGCAAGTCGAGCTCGATTGGTTCGAAATCCGGGTTCTCGGCCAGCAACTGGACCGCGTGGCCGCGACGCTTCAGCCGCTTTACGGTGACATCGTTGCCGATGCGCGCCACCACCACCTGGCCGCTCTGGGCTTCCTGGGTGCGATGCACGGCCAGCAGGTCGCCTTCGAGGATGCCGGCGTCGCGCATCGACATGCCGCGTACCCGCAGCAGGTAGTCGGCGCGCGGCGTGAAGAGGTTCGGATCCACCTGGTAACGCGCGGTAACGTGTTCTTCGGCAAGGATCGGGCTGCCGGCCGCGACCCGGCCGACCACCGGCAATTCGAGCAACCGGCTGAGCTTCGGGCCGCCGCGCTCGCGCAGCTTGATGCCACGCGAGGAACCCGCGGTGATATCCAGCACTCCCTTGCGCTCCAGCGCGCGCAGGTGCTGCTCGGCGGCGTTCACGGAGCGGAACCCCATGCGCTCGGCGATTTCCGCCCGAGTCGGCGGAAATCCGGACACCTCGGTGAGTTCCCTGATCAGTCGCAGGATCTCGGTCTGGCGGTCGGTCAGCGGTTCGGACATGAAGCCTCCGTACTGTGTTTAAAGGCAGTGAAAGCATATACAGTATTTGCGGAAAAGGCAAATGGAATCAAGGCTCCCGCAGCGGGCGGTTACAATCCGATTATGATCATCGAGTCGCTGCTCGACACCGACCTGTACAAGTTCACGATGATGCAGGTCGTGCTGCATCACTTTCCGGGCGCGCAGGTCGAGTACGTGTTCAAGTGCCGCACCGAGGGCGTCGACCTGGCGCCGCACGCCGACGAGATCCGCGCCGGCATCGCCGACCTTTGCAAGATGCGCTTTCGCGACGAGGAGCTTGTCTACCTGCGCGGGTTGCGCTTCATGAAGTCCGATTTCGTCGACTTCCTCGGCCTGTTCCATTTCAACGAAAAGTACATCCGGGTCGAGCGCTCGGCGGACGCACCTGGCCTCGATATCTCGATCCGCGGTCCTTGGCTGCATACGATCATGTTCGAGATCCCGGTCCTGGCCGTGGTCTCGGAGGTCTACTTCCGCCGCACGCAGCCAAAGCCCGACCTGGCGGCAGGGCGCGCCCGCCTCGAGGCGAAAATCGACCTGGTACGCAACCTGGAGGCTGGACTGACATTCCGGGTGTCGGACTACGGCACGAGGCGGCGTTTTTCGCGTGCCTGGCATGACGAGGTGATCGCGACATTCAAGCGCGAGATACCCGATCGCTTCGCGGGCACTTCGAACGTCTGGCTGGCGATGAAGCATGGCGTGACTCCGCTCGGCACGATGGCGCACGAGTACATGCAGGCATGCCAGGCGCTTGGGCCGCGCTTGCGGGATTCGCAGATATTCGCTTTCGATGTGTGGGCCAAGGAGTACCGCGGCGACCTCGGCATCGCGATCGCCGATACCTACGGCACCGACGCGTTCCTGCGCGATTTCGACATGTATTTCTGCAAGCTGTTCGACGGCGCGCGGCACGATTCGGGCGATCCCTTCGCCTGGGGCGAGCGGCTGATCGAGCACTACCGTCGCAACCGCGTCGACCCGCGCACGAAAACCCTGATTTTTTCCGACCAGTTGACGATCCCGATCGCGATCGACATCGCTCGGCGCTTCGGCGGCCGCGCGCTTACCTCCTTCGGCATCGGCACGAACCTTACCAATGACCTTGGTTACGAGCCGATCAACATCGTGATCAAGATGACCGAGTGCAACGGCCAGCCGGTGGCCAAGGTGTCGGATTCGCCGGGCAAGGTCGTGAGCAAGGACCCGGGCTACCTGGCCTACCTGCGCCAGGTGTTCGGGCTCGAGAAGACGGGAGTGGATTGAATACGGCGGTTGCTGTACTGGTCGTCTGCTTCGTCCTCAACATGCTCGGCCGCGGCCTGGGCGACAGCTACGCGGTATTTCTCCTGCCGCTGGAGCACGAATTCGGCTGGTCGCGCTACCAGCTGACCAGCGTCTACTCGGTATTCCTGCTGGTGAGCGGTTTTGCCGCGCCATTGATCGGCCTCCTGTTCGATCGGGTCGGGCCTCGCATCGTCTACAGCGTCGGCATCGCCTGCATCGGCTGCGCCTATTTCGCCGCCAGCCTGCTGGATCAACTCTGGCAGTTCTATGTTCTGATTGGCGCCGCAGTGGGCATCGGCGTGGCAATGACGGGCATGGTGCCAGCCTCGGCAATGTTGTCGCGCTGGTACCACGCGCGCCTGTCGCGGGCAATCGGCATTGCCTTTTCCGCGACGGGCGTGGGGATCATCGTCTTCGTGCCGATCGCGCAGACTCTGGTCGACCACTATGGCTGGCGCAGCGCCTACCGGATGCTGGGTGCCGCGCTGCTTGTGGCGCTGCCGCTCGTGCTGCTGGCCCTGCCATGGCGACGCTTTGCCGCGGGCCGTCCGGCCGGACGCGCCAGCCAGCTGCCGGCCGCCGGCACCGAATGGACGCTGCGCAAGGCGATGGGCACGCGCATTTTCTGGGGCATGGGGCAGGCGTTCTTCTTCACAGCGGTGGGGATGTTCTCGATCTTCGTGCAGCTGGTGGCGTTCCTGGTGGACGCGGGTTTCTCGCCACTCGCGGCGGCGACCGCCTTCGGCGCCTGCGGCATGCTCTCCGCGGGCAGCGTCATGGGCAGCGGATTTCTCACCGAGCGCTTCGGCGCGCGCCAGACCGTGAGCGTGAGCTTTGTTGGCACCATCAGCGGCATGCTGCTCCTGCTGGCCATGACGCAATTTCCGTCGGTGCCGCTGCTGGTTGCGTTCGTGCTGACCTTCGGTGCGTCGCTGGGCGTGCGCGGGCCCATCATCTCGTCGATCTGCACGCGCCATTTTGCCGGGCCGCGCGTGGCGACGATCTACGGCACCGTGCTCGCCTGCAATTCGCTGGGGGCCGCGTTCGGCTCGCTGGCGGGCGGCGTGCTGCACGACCTGACTGGCGGCTATGCCATGGTGCTGGCGTTTTCTCTCTGCTCGATTTCGCTGGCGTCCATGCCGTTCTGGACGGTGCCCGCCCTTAGAAACTACCGCTAGTCCCTATTTTTCGAGGGTGGAGATGCGGAGCATTCGCCGCATACGTTCGTTCAGGGTACAGCCCCTGAGGTCCGCCGCGCCGCGCTCGGTGACGATCACGCCGGCTTCGCTGCGCGGCGTCGAGACGGGTCCGGAGAGCGCCCGTACGACGCGCGCGGCCGGCAGCACCAGCAGCGCCACGCCGCCGGGCGAAAAAGTGGCGGCCCGGATGAAATCCAGCGCACCGCCAACCGCCCCGAGGTAGCTGCCCTTGGCGATCTCGGCATTGATCTGGCCGGTGAGATCGACTTCGATTGCGGAATTGATGGCGACGAATTTCTGCAGCGAGGCAAGCACGCGGGGATCATGCGTGTACTCGGTCGAGCGCAGGCGGATGGCGGAATTTTCCCGCGCATGCTCGAACAGCTTGCGCGTGCCGATCAGCATGGCGCAATCTGCGGTCGCGACGGCCCCGCACCGCATCAGGTCCGCGACTCCATCGCCGATGGTGCCGGAATGGACCTTCAGGGACTTCCGGTCCTGCAGGGCGGCGCATATCGCGTCGGGCAGGATGCCAAGCCCGAATTCCAGCGTTGCGCCCTCTGGAATGAACTCGGCCGCGTGCCGTGCGATCGCCGCCTCGGCATCGCCGGCGCGCATGGGAGGTGCGGCGGCGGGTTCCGCGGAACTCTCCACCAGCAGCGCGAAGTCTTCCTTGCGGAACAGTTTCTCCGAGTGCGTCCAGGGCACGCGATCATTCACCTCGGCCACCACCGCCCGGGCGCACTGGATGGCGGGGAGCAGGTAATCCACTGCTAGCCCCATGCTGTATTCGCCGCGTGCATTCGGTGGGCTGACCTGGATGAGCACGACGTCGCTGCGAATCTTGCGCTCGCGGATCAACGGCGCGAGGCGCGAGTACGGGTGCGGATGGATTTCGAGCACGCCGGCGTCGGCGAGCGCGCGGTTATGACCGGCGCCGCAATAGGCGGACAGCCGCAGGTGATCGGCGTGTTCCGGCCGGATGATGCCGGCGTAATTGACACCGAGGAACACGCTGGCGCCGGAGAATGCCGCGCGCTGCGCAACGAGGGCGGCGGAGAGCGTTTGCGGCTCGGCGCATGCCTGGCCCAGGACGATTCCGTCGCCGGGGCGGATGAAACGCTCGAGGTCCGGCCGCATCGGGCGATGCTAACATTTGCGTTCGCCTTTCCCCCGGAGAAGAAAATGCTTGACGCAAAATCCCTCGACACGATATTCCGCCAGGCGCGCACCCACAATGCGTTTTCCGGAACCGTGAGCGATACCCAGTTGCACGAGCTCTACGACCTCCTGAAATGGGGCCCGACGACCATGAATACCCAGCCCGCGCGCTTCGTGTTCGTGCGGACCAAGGAGGGCAAGGAAAAGCTGCGTCCCGCGCTCAGCCCCGGCAACCTCGACAAGACCATGGCGGCGCCCGTGACCGTGATCGTCGCCTTCGACCTGATGTTCTATGAAAACCTGCCGAAGACCTTTCCGTTCCGGCCGGATGCAATCAAACTTTTCCAGGGCGAGGAAAAGAAAGCCGGCAACGAAACGGTTGCCATGCGCAATGGCTCGCTGCAAGGCGCGTACCTCCTCATCGCGGCGCGGGCTCTTGGAATTGACACGGGCCCGATGTCGGGTTTCGACAACGCCAAGGTCGACGCGGCGTTTTTCCCGGACGGCCGCTGGAAATCCAATTTCCTCTGCAACCTCGGCAAAGGCGATCCAGCCAAGATATTCGCGCGCAGCCCGCGGCTTACGTTCGAGGAGGCGTGCCGGCTCGCCTGAACGAACTGCATGCGATCTCTCAAATTCAAGCAGGTCGACGTATTCACCCGCGTCCCGTTTCTCGGCAATCCCGTGGCCGTGGTGCTCGAGGCGCAGGGCGTGAGCGATGTAGAAATGCAGCGCATCGCCGCGTGGACCAATCTCTCCGAGACCACCTTTGTCCTCCCGCCGAACTCGGCGGCCGCCGACTACCGGCTGCGCATCTTCACGCCGCGCGCCGAACTGCCGTTCGCAGGACATCCGACGATCGGCAGTGCGCATGCGGTGCTGGAGGCGGGCATCGTAACGCCGAAGTCCGGAAGGTTGCGGCAGGAGTGCGGCGCAGGGATTCTCACGCTTCAGCTGGAAGGAGAAACATTGTGGCTGGAGTCGCCTCCCGCGACCAATACGCCTTTGACCGGCTCGGATTTGAAAGTGCTGGATGAATCCCTCGGGTCGGGAATCCAGGGGACGCCCTGCGTCATCAACGTCGGGCCCCGCTGGCTGGTGGCCGAGATGGCGGATGCCGAAGCGGTCGCCGCACTGGAACCCGACATGCAGCTTCTTTCCGGATTGA
>Ga0134127_10003931_pt1 | contig 10730 bp, 8 predicted proteins | sample KB31753_FD_96459 | JGI IMG/M metagenome (GOLD analysis project Ga0134127, IMG submission 96459) | Terrestrial soil microbial communities with excess Nitrogen fertilizer from Kellogg Biological Station, Michigan, USA - KB3-175-3 | ecosystem: Environmental > Terrestrial > Soil > Unclassified ...
CCATGGCCACGCCGATGCGTTGAGCGTGATGGTTCGCGCTGGCGGCGTGGACCTGCTCGTCGATCCGGGGACCTACGACTACTTCAGTTTTCCCGCCTGGCGGCAGTATTTCCGGAGCACGCGCGCGCACAACACGGTGACGATCGACGGCCGGGATCAATCCGATCAGCTCGGATCGTTCCTCTGGGGAAGGCGCGCAAACGCCCGCTGTCTCGCCTGGAAGCCGCGCGACGGCGGTGGTCGTGTCGATGGCGAGCACGACGGCTACGCCGGACTCGCCGACACCGTGACGTGCCGGCGGGCGATCGATCTCGACCGAGACTCACGCACGTTGACGATCACCGACGAGATCGCCGCACGCGACATCCACGAGATTGCGTTGCACTTCCACCTTGCGGATCACTGCGAAGCCCGGGCCGACGGCGCCGACAGCCATCTCGTGGACATCCGGTTTCGGGCGGGACGCGCCCGCCTCAGGTTGGATCCGTCCCTCATGGTGACTCTCACGAAGGGCGCGGATGCGCCGGAGGGCGGGTGGATGTCGCGCGGCTATCACCGCAGGACGCCCGCGACGATCGTCTCGGGCACGATTCGCAGCAAAGGTCCGATCACACTAAAGACGCGGTTGGAGTTCGTGGAACTGAGGGATAGCGACCGTCAGGCGTAGCCGAATCGGCGGTTGAGCTCGCCTGCTTCAGCGTCGAAGATCGCAAGATCGGACGCGTTCAGGATCGTCTTCCATCGTTCGTCGAGCCGCACGTCCTCGGTCGAATCGAATCGCATCCCGTTGCCGATGACGTGACGGCTCATCGCTCGCCACTGTCGGTCGAGCGCGGTCGGCGCGACTCCAAGAAATGCCCAGAGCGACGTCAACACCGTCTGAGGATTCGAGCACAACTGCTCATATGTGACGGTGGCACAGCGAGCCGGATCGAGCGTCGTCAGGAGCGCGTCTGCCTCTTCGTTGCTGCGCCGCCACTCGTGCGCGCCGTCCCTGAAGCTCAAATGATCTCGTGGACGGCCATCCCCGCTGCCGCCTCTCCGCAGCTGGGTGCTGGACGCGTCGGCGAACTCGTCGGAATTCGTGTAGGTCAAGGCCACTCCACGGCCGTCGCGAACCAGCCGGATCACGCGGACATCGAGCGCCGGGTTGCGCAGGAGGTATTTCAATCGAATCCCGACCTTCGACGAGTCCACGACCATGCGCGCGCCGGTTCGTTCGCAGAGCGCGCGAACAAGGGTCTCGTTCGTGCGATGGAACTCCGCGAGACGGCCTCGCCACGAGAGCGAGAGCGCCAGCGCAGCGTCGCGAAGGATCTCGAGCCGGCGCCGCCTGACGAGCGGCTGCAGCAGCCACTGCTCGTACGACGAGGCTCCCGTGTTCAGGTGCGTCGCCGCGCGGGTGACGTCGAAGGAACACCCGTGTGCGGCCATCGTCCGCGTCACGTCGGCCCAGAACGGACACTGGCGGATGGGCATGCCGCACGAGCAGCGGTAGCGGCTCGGATCGCCGAGCGACGTCGCTTTCAACTCGCCTGTGGTGCAGATTTCGGGATGACTCGCGAGCAGCAGCGAAAGGAGCGTTGATCCGGAGTGACTGGCGGCGAGCAGGTAGACGAGTGTCGGTTTGCCGGTGACGACCGCCTCGCCTGGAGCGTCGGGGAGCTTACGTGCGGGCAACACGGGCAGTCGACCTGATCCGCGCCAGCTGCTGTTTGACCAGAGCGGACGCGACCATCATCGCGAACGTGGAGTTCGTGGTGAGATAGCGCTTCCAGAGCCGTCCGGGTTCCTGCTTGACGCGATAGAGCCATTCCAGGCCGAGCCGTTGCCAGCGTTCGGGCGCCCGCTGAACATGTCCGGCGACGACGTCGAATGACCCGCCGACGCCGTGGCAGACCGGGACGTTCAGCTGCGGGCTCCACTTCGAGAGGAAGCGCTCCTTCTTCGGCGACGTCATTGCGATGAAGAGAATATCGGGACGCGAGTCGGCGATATTCCTGGCGACTTCGGCTTCGTCGGCGGTGGTGAAGTAGCCGTGACGGCTGCCCACGACCTTCACACCCGGGTAATCCTGCCCAATGCGGTCGACGACGCGGCTGAGGATCTCCTGCGAGGCGCCAAGGCAGTAGACGCGATAGCCGCCCGCGTTGCCGCGCTCCAGCATGCCCATCATCAGGTCGATGCCGGCCACGCGTTCGGGCAGGCGACGTCCGAGCAGCCTGCTCGCCCACACGACCGCCATGCCGTCGGCAAACACGATGTCGGAGCTGAGCACGTCGGCGCGAAGCTCCTCGTTGCGTCGCATGTTGACGATCTTCGCGGCGTTCACGACGCCAATCTGCAGGCGCCGTTTCGACTGAACGGCCTGGTCGATCAGGCCGAGCGCTCCCTCCATCGTCATGGCCGCGACGGGCACGCCGAAGATCTCGGACGTGGCGGGAGTCATGACGCGCGGCGGTCCCACTGGCTCCCGCGGTCAGCAGGCCAGGCGTAGAGAATCCAGCCAAGATGGTACGGCCTGTCTTCGTAGTCGATGGCCGTTGGTGGGAACAGCTGATCGAGTCGCGGCGCGCGCATGTCGGCCGATACGCGCGAGACCACGGCCTGGACCCTGCGTGACAGCTTGGCCGGCTCGCGACGCGCGACCTTGCGCCAGATCAGGCCGGCGTCGGCGTCGATGAGCGAGCCGCCCTGAAGCTCGGGCGCGCTCGAGAGCCACTGCAGGCCGCGGCTGATGGCCGCGCTGAAATCGCGGCCGACGGCGTCGGCGACAGCGAAGAGCGCCATCGGCGCCATCGCGTCCTGATGGACCGCGTAGACCGGGTAGGGCTCGACGATGCGCCCGGTCCGGTAGTCGAAGTGCCACCACCACTGGCCGTCGGTCCCCTGCAGGCGGCACATCGTCTCGGCCGCCCGCGCGGCGCAGACGATGGACGCACGATCGTGAGCTGCCCGGCCGAACTGCGCGAGGGCCAGCGTCGGATACACGAAGTCGGCGAAGCAGGAGATGTGAGCGCGCATCGATCCCCTCGCGCCCACTTGATGCGGAAACAAGCCGGCATCCGGCGCAAAGGCGCGGCACAGACGATCGGCCAGCCGCTCGCCAAGCGCGCCCGGTGCGACGGGGTCCACGACCGAGGCCGAAAGCGTCCACGCGACTTCCACCGTCGGATGCGTGTGCGTATCGGGCTGGAACGTCTGGATCCGGCTCCAGACGCGATCCGTGTTGCAGTCCCACAGGCGGCCCGCCCAGGCTAGCAGCGCGAGGTCCCCGAGGTTCGTCATTGTGTCGGCATCGTCGATCAGGCGGCGCAGGAGGTCGCCGAGGTGTTCGCCTCCAAGAATGTCGCGAACGACGTCCGAATCCTCGCGTGCGAGTCCGATCGCCGTGATCGCGGTGTAGCGCGCGCTGAGGCCCTCACCAACCGTGCTCCGGCCTGAGCGCCGCACGCAAAACACGAAGCGCCGCGCGGCGCGGTCGTACATCGGGCCCAGCCCATTCAGCGCTAACCGCCGCAGGGTGTGAATTGATGGCCCGACGGTCGTCTGGCTGGGCGCTCGTTCGATCACGCTGACGGCCGTTGAAGGGCCTCGTCGGGGATGATCCATGTCAGGGGCACGCTCCATTTGCCTCCAAGCGTGAAGATCGTCGCGAGGATTATCTTCAGGTCGACTTGCGCGGAGAGGTGTTTCACGTACAGAAGGTCGTAGTGGATCCACTGATGAAAATCGCCGTTCGAGCGATTGTTGCGGCACACCTGCCACAGGCCGGTAATTCCCGGCCGCACCGACAAACGGCCTTCGCGCCACGGCACGCACGTCTGGTTCTCCCGGAACGGTGAGGGCCGCGGCCCGACGAGGCTCATCTCGCCTCGGGCGACGTTCACGAGCTGGGGCAGTTCGTCGAGGCTGACCGGACGTATCCACCGGCCGACTCGAGTGACGCGGGGATCCTTTTCCAGCTTGAATTGAGGACCGTCGACTTCGTTCTTCTCCAGCAGGTCGCGCTGCATCACGTCGGCGCCGCGGACCATGGTGCGGAACTTGAGGCAGTTGAACGTCCTTCCGCCGTTGGCCTCGCGGCGGTCGATGAAGAACACGGGCCCGCCCGATTCCAGCTTGATGAGCAGAGCCACGAGGGCAAAAAGTGGCGCGAGCAGCGTCAGCGCGATCGTCGCGATGGCCGATTCCATGGCCCGCTTCACGACGGGATAGATCCGGCGCCGGCGGGGTTCGTCGCGCAATTCCGGGCCGAAGGCTCGGACGCGGGACGGGTCGTACCCGGTCGGTTCGCTCAGTTCCTGGGCGGCATTGCCCGATACGAGACGATGTCTGACGACCGCGCCCGCGGCGACGCAAGCCTCGGGCTTCACCACGCTCTGCACGACGAGCGCGTCGGCTCCGACGGTGGCCGACGCCCCGATAATCGACGGTCCGATGATGGTGGCGTTAGCCTCGATGCGCGCGCCGTCCTGCACGATCACCGGGCCCCGGAGGCGCGCGCTTTCGTGAATCGTCACGCCGGATCCAATCTGCGGCTGCGCGACGCCGGCGACCGTGTAAGACGCGCGAACGGCCCGCTCGTTCAGCAGCAGGAACTCGTGCTCGTGGACCAGGTTGAAGGCTCGTGCCGACACGGGAATGTCGCGCGAGGGCACGCCGAGCGACGCCAGAGATGTCCGAATTTCCTTGAGACACCTGAAGTCGAGGTCGCGCGCCATGAGAAGTGACGGCACAGGCACGAGCGATGCGGCGACGCCGGTCGCATACGACCAGGTGAGCGAATCGTAGAAACGTTGAATCCGCGTCACGTCGCCGCGATCGTCGAGGTCCACCCACTCACAGGTTCCGCCCGCGTTGCTTTCGAGCGGCACGAGATGAATGGCCGCTCTGAGCGGGTCGGGAGCCGCCTCGAGCAGCACGTTGGGGTCGACGCCGTCGGCGAGCGCGCACTTGGGGTCGATGATTAGCAGCGAATCAGAGGGTTCGAGGGTTCCGACGAATTCTGTGAACTGATCGGCGACGACGACGCGCTTGACGCGCCGGCATGCGTCGTACAGTTCGTCCTGATACGCGCGATCCGGACGAAATCCAGGTACGACCGTGATGTCGCATTGAGACAGCGATGCGAAGCGCGCGTGCAGGCTGCAAATCAGCCGCCCCGTTCCCATTGGCGCAAGCAGAAGGGATCGGCCGCGTGAGCCGCCGCGCAAATACGATGGAGCGGCGTCGAGGAAGACGGGGAAGACGCTCAAGGTACCGCCAGATCGGCCAGGGACCGGGTCGGCACCCGCTCGCGCCGCGTCGTTTCAGACACAAACGCCCTGCGCCACGAGAACTCTTTGGACTGGCTCATTCGAACTTCGCCTTGGATAGTCCCGTACGGCGGCACGATGATGCCGTCCCCGACAACCGAGGCGTCGACAAACGAGTGGTCGCCGACCTGACACCCGCTCCAGATTACCGAGCGGCAGACGAGCGAACCCTCTCCAACCCTGGTGTCCTGGCCGAGGCTCGTCGGCCCGACCACAACCGCGTTCGGGCCAATCGACACGCCCGCGCCAAGAATTGCGGGCCCGACGATTCGCGCCGTCGGGTGGACCGCCACACTTGGATGCGCCGCAATCAGGCTCCCGTTCGGCCGTGTACCCCAGGACGCGAAGGCATCAGGTGACGCCGGAATGCGCTCGATCATCCAGTGGTTCACCGCAAGGTACGTCTCGGCGTTCAGCACGCGCGGCGAGAATTCAGCGGAGCAGTGCGCCATGACGCGCTGGCCCTGCCGCCGCAGCGCAGGCAGAAGATGTTCCTTGATGTCCTGGAATCCGAATGCGGGGACAAGGTCGAGGGCGGAGCGGTTGAACACATAAATGCCGGCTGGCGTCGCCACGCGATCGCCGTTGATCCCGCTGCGCGACGCGTAGTGCACGACCGCCGTTGCCGCCGGCCCGTTGCTGACATGCGTCGCGATAATCGTGCGGAGGTCGCAGTCCGGGATGACCGTGCTGTCGACGACGACGAAGCTTTCGGCCGCGAGGCGGACGGCCGCGTCTCTCGCCGAACCGGCGGGACCGCGCGGTTCCTGATCCTCGACGTAATCGATTTCCATCGAGAGGTCGGAGCCGTCGCCGATGCAGTTCTGGACCGCGCGCGACCAGCGGTTCGCGCAGATCATGGCGCGCGTGACCCCGCCGTCGCGCAGCCATCGCAGCACATGGCCCACGAGAGGAATCTGTGCGACCGGGAGGAGCGGTCTCGGCCACGCGCCGAAGTGTCCATCGTCGGTCGAGTGGTACGTGCCGGCGAGCACGATGGCTGTCACACGAGCTCCGTACGGAGAGCTGGCCGTACCTCTCGTGCCGTTGCCACGTTCGGCCGGACTGACGACTGTTGCTGACGCTGACGCGCTTTTGGGTGTCACAGGTTTTGTGGGGCAACGAGCGGACGAAGGTCCACTTTTCCCGTGCAACGGACGTAGCAAACGCTAAACCCCAGTTAACATGGGTGTCGGTGGGACCCGAGATCCGTACAAGTTACTGAGCCAACATACTGTTGCGGTCCAGGGTGGCGTCGCGCGGACCTCGAGGGTTCAACGTCAGGGCGGACATTAGTCGCCGATCCGGATGCGTGGCGATTTCAGTTATGTCGATCGCCCGACCACACCAAATTTGTAAGTGGGCAAAATTCGGAAAAAAGCCTGTATTGGTAATTGACCAGGTCGGCCATCTTGGACTACTTTGTCATCTCCGCGGCCACATATGCATATGCCACTACACACAGGACGACTTATTGGCAGTGGCAGACTTATGCGCGTCCTCGAAGAGGATTTGCGCGATGCCGCTCGCTCTGATGCAAAAGTTCTTATCACCGGTGAAAGCGGCGTCGGCAAAGAGCTCGCCGCGCGAACCGTACACGCCTTCAGCGCTCGCAGCAGCGGACCGCTGGTCGCGCTCAACTCAGCAGGAGTTCCCGACACGCTGATCGAGTCGGAGCTCTTCGGCCACATGCGCGGCAGCTTTACGGGCGCCTATCGCGACAAGCCTGGACTCTTCGAGCTCGCGCGCGGCGGCACGGTGCTCCTCGACGAAGTCGGCGAGATGAGCCTCCGGATGCAAAGTCTTCTGCTGCGTTTCCTCGAGACTGGGGAGATTCAACCGGTCGGCAGCGATCGTCCTCGCACGCGAGTCGATGTCCGCGTGATTGCGATGACGAACCGCCGCCTAATCGATGCGATCACGGCGAAGACCTTCCGCGAAGATCTGTATTACCGGTTGAACGTTATTCACGTCGTGGTGCCCCCGCTGCGCGAGCGCAAAGAGGATATTCCTGAGCTCGCCGAACAGTTCCTGCGCCAGTCGAAGCAGCAGTACGGAACCGAGCCGATTGAGATCTCTCCCGAAGCCATGTCGTGCCTGATGGAGTACCAGTGGCCGGGCAACGTGCGGGAGCTGAAGAACGTCATCGAACGCTGCGTCGTCCGGCTGCGCAACCGGCACATCACGGTGGCTGATCTTCCTCCCCAGCTTCTCGGCGCGCCCATCGTGGCGGCGGCCGGCGCTGAAGCGGCGCGGGAATCCGTGACCGATCAAACGTTCAACCGGCTGGTCAGCGGTGAAGAGTCGTTCTGGACGGCGGTGTACGTGCCGTTCATGAACCGAGACCTGACGCGCGCAGATTTGCGGCGCATCATCTCGCTCGGTCTCGAAAGAACGAAAGGGAACTACCGGCTCCTGCTCCAGTTGTTCCACATGAGCCCGAACGACTACAAGCGGTTCCTGAATTTCCTCAGAAAGTACCAGTGCCAGCTGACGTTCCAGGCGTTCCGGGTCATTCGCAACGACAACCCCGGACAGGCCTCCGATGCGGCGCCGAACGAACCGCCCGTCCGACTCGGGTCGTCACGCTAGGGTTTCGTTCGAAGAGAACTAATTCGAATTCATCGAATCGACGAAGTCCCGCCACAGCGAGAGCGATCCCGCATCTGGCGCCACGACTTCTCCGCCGCACCGAATCGACTCAGACGACGGAAGCGTGTCGGCCCACACGGGATGCATCTGCAGCGAGAGGCCAAGCGCCGTTAGCTCGACGTTCAGGAGCGAGGGCAGCGACGTTTCGAACTCGTCGCGGGGAAACTCGAGACACAAACCGCCGTAGCTGATGTCGACGACGCGGCCGGCGCTCGGACCGACAGCGGCCTGGACGACCGAGGCCACCCGATTTCTGGGCCATCGACGGACCGCCTGCGACCGTGCGTCCGTCTGCGGCGTGACCAGCGCTTCGAGATCCGCGAGATCGAAGGGCCGCGCGAGATAGGCGCCCCCCATCCTGTTCGCTTCCACCTGCAGCGTCTGGTCGAACGCACGATCGGTGATGACGATGGAGACACCGGGGTGAGCTGCGCGAGCCCGGAACGCGAGGTGCAGCCCGTTGAATTCGCCGAGTCGCACATCGGCCACGAGCAGCGATAGGCTTTCGGTGGCCAGCAGGTAGCGCCGCGCATCTCCGAACGTCGACGCGACGATGACGGCGTAGCCGAGCGAGCGGAGCAGTCGTGCCGTGACGGCGCGCTGGACCGGATCGGAATCGACTAGAAGTGCCGTTCGGCTCATGCCGTGGAGTCCGGTGTCGCGAGATGCGCCAACTGGATTGCGTGGCCAGGCACCTCACAGAATCGCGTGTCGCCAGTTCCGCAAAAGGTACAGCGTCCTGCTGGGATACTCAATCGCTTTTCGCGGCCCGCCATCGATTTTCCGATGGTGCCGCTCGGTGATGCACCCCGCGTCGCAGTTCGACGCAGTTCGTCCCATGCCCACGTACGCGATTTGTCTTCCGGATCACGACATTCGTTGCGCGAGGTTGCGACGAAGGGCCCACCCACACCGACCGAAGCGTCGAAGTGGGCGGCGGGATTCATCGTTCCTGCACCAACGATAGGTCAATATGGCCGAGCTGAGACTGCGCGGAAGCGACTCGATTTCGGGCGTGCGCAGCGTGCGAATTCGCACGGTCAGCAGACGTGCGTGTGATTAGTCGCCGGGTAGACCCGAGTCGGGCGCGCATGGTCGAAAATCTCATTGGCGAATCGCCGGGGCGCGTTCGAGCAAGAGGAGTGCCACGAAATGTCATATGGCACCCCGGAAGAAAAGGAATTGTGAAAGCGGCTTATCGGACCGACGCGAGGACCGCGCTCAAAGCGCGATGTGATTCTCAGAGTCACCGTTCAACAAATCAGACACGCGGCTCTTGTAGGTCGAACCACACGAGACGCGCAGCAGACTGTCGTCGGTCGGATCGGTTAGGTCGTACAGATGGCCGTGCCCGCAGACCAGCACGCCCTCTTCTGGACGATCGCCGGCCTCGACGAAAAGTTTCAGTGGAGCACCGCAGCCCGGGCACGACATCAACGAGTGGTTTGTTGACATGTTGTTCCCCCTTGCTCGAGGCTGCAACGAGCGTGCCCCGGATTGCGCTCGACGCCGTCGCGCTGACGCCGCGCGAACGCGCACAAGTTGTGAAGAAAGCCGTCATTTCCTCGCGTGAGTCAACGGAATTTCATTCTTGAAATTCCTCAAAGCCGGTCGTCCGGAAGACAAAGTTCTTCCTGACCGCCGGTCGGACCGCGGCGGCTGCCGGCACGGACCAACGTCCAGCGAGACTGAAGGTTGTCATTAGGAAGACTGCGTGGCCGCTGAAAACACATCCGCCGCGCGTTGGCCCCTGGAGCGGCGGCGCCGGCGGCTCAAGTTATGCTCGGGCTGTTCGTCGAGCACCGATTGGCGTGCGTGAGGAGTAGCGTCGAGTGAAGCGTGTTTATCTGATTGCGGGAGCGCGGCCGAATTTCATGAAGATCGCCCCGCTCAACCGCCGGCTACGCGAGGTGTCCGGGCTCGACGTGCAGATCGTGCATACCGGGCAGCATTACGACCGCGCGATGTCCGACGTGTTCTTCGAGCAGCTCGGACTTCCGGCGCCCGACGTGAATCTCGAAGTCGGGTCGGCGCCTCACGGTGCGCAGACCGGCCGCGTGCTCGAACGCTTTGAAGCGCTCGTGCTCGAGCACCAGCCAGCCGCGGTGGTGGTGGTTGGCGACGTCAACTCGACGCTCGCGTGCGCGCTGGCGGCCTCGAAAATCGAATATGCGGACGGGTCGAGAGCGCTCGTCGCTCACGTCGAGGCCGGCCTGCGCAGCCGGGATCGATCGATGCCGGAGGAAATCAATCGGATCCTGACCGATACGATCGCCGATGTTCTCTTCACGACGGAAGACGACGCGCGCATCAACCTGGTGGCAGAAGGGATCGACGAGCACAGGATTCATTTCGTCGGCAACGTGATGATCGACTCGCTCGTCCATGCGTGGCCGCGCATCGAACCGATGCAGCACTGGAAGTCGTTCGGATTCGAGCGCGGCAGCTACGGCCTCGTGACGCTGCACCGGCCATCGAACGTCGATCGCGACGAAGCGCTGCGCCCGCTCATGGCGGCCCTACAGCAGATCTCCGAGCGTCTGCCGCTGGTGTTTCCCGCGCATCCGCGCACCCGCGCCCGTCTGCAGGCCGCCGGCCTCGAGCCGCAGGGAGGCCTGCGGATCATCGAGCCGCTTGGCTACCTGGAATTTCTGAGCCTGCTGTCCGGTTCCAGAATCATGCTCACCGACTCGGGCGGCATTCAGGAAGAGACCACCTTTCTGCGCGTGCCCTGCTTGACGCTTCGCGACAACACCGAGC
>Ga0134127_10003933_pt1 | contig 10723 bp, 8 predicted proteins | sample KB31753_FD_96459 | JGI IMG/M metagenome (GOLD analysis project Ga0134127, IMG submission 96459) | Terrestrial soil microbial communities with excess Nitrogen fertilizer from Kellogg Biological Station, Michigan, USA - KB3-175-3 | ecosystem: Environmental > Terrestrial > Soil > Unclassified ...
CGGCCGCCATCAAGGCGCTGTTGCCGCCCACGACCGCGAGCGGGAAGCCGTTCGCGAGGGCCTTGCCGAGCACCACGAGATCGGGGCGCACGCCGTAGCGCTCGGCCGCGCCGCCGATCGCGAGGCGGAACGCGGTCTTGATCTCATCGAAGATCAGGACCGCACCCACCTTCTGAGTTTCTGTCCGCAGCGCGTCGAGCCACTCGCGGGTCGGCTCAGCGACGACGACCGGCTCGACCACGACCGCGGCCAACTGCCGGCCCCGCTCGCGAATCATCTCGCGGGTCCCCGCGACGTCGTTGAAGGGCACCTCGGCAAAGAGGGCGCGCACACCCGCAGGAATCCCCCCGCCTTCCGCCCCACCCTGGCACCAATCGAGCCAGCCGTGATAGCCACACCCCAGGACGTGCTCGCGCCCGGTGACCACGCGCGCGATGCGCACGGCGGCCGCCACCGCCTCCGCGCCCGTCTTGAGGAAGCGCACGCGCTCGAGCCAGGGGATGCGAGCCGCGAGGGCCTCCGCCAAGTGTTCTTCCGCGACGGGCGGGAGGGGCCCCACCACCCCGTCGGCGATGGCCTGCTCCGCCGCCTGATTCACCGCGGGATGGCCGTACCCGAGCGCGACGGCGCCGAGGGCCATGACGTAGTCCAGGTACTCGCGGCCCTCGGCGTCCCACACGCGGCACCCGGCCGCGCGCGACACGCGCGCCGGCACCTCGGGCCCGGCGTCGGGGCCGAAGAGCGCGTCGGGGCGCTTGCTACCGGTCGACGTGAAGCCCGGAACGCGCCAGTCGCTCACCGTATTTCACCACCTCGATGGCCATCGCGCGGAGCAGCTTGACCTCCCGCAGGTCGAGCGGCGTGCGGTGCGCGAGCTCCCGCATCGTTCGCATGATCCCTTCGGCGTTGCGCGTCTTGAAGAAGTCGATCGTGGCGAGCGCCCGGTCCACGTCGGCGAACAAGCGCTCGAGTTCCTCGGCGGCCGCGGGCTCCGACCCGCGGCGCGGCTCCTTGAATGGCCGCGCCTCCGCGCCGCGCGCCAGCGCCAGCTCGTACAGCATGATGATCGCGGCGTGCCCGAGGTTCAGCGACGGATACGACGCCTCGCTCGGAATCGTCACGACGCGATGGCAACGATCGAGCGCCTCGTTCGAGAGCCCTTTGTCTTCGCGGCCGAAGAGCAACGCCGCGGGGCCGTCCCCGGCCAGCGCCGTAATCTCCGTCGCGGCCTCGCGCGGGCGCTGCAGGTTCCGCTTCGCGGTGCGGCCGCGCGCGGTGAGCCCGACCACGTGGACGCAGTCGGCGATCGCCTCGCCCAGCGATGCGAAAGTGCGGACGCGCGCCAGCACATCCGCCGTCTGATGCGCGATCCCCTCTACGCGATAGGCGTCGTACTCCCGGGGCTGCACGAGGCGCAGGTCCTTGAACCCGAAATTCTTCATGCCCCGCACGACGTGCGCGATGTTGACGAGATCCTGGGGCTGGTCGAGCACGACAATGATGCTCATGCCACGAGCTCGAGAACACCAAACCGGGTTGGATCCTGGCGATCACCGCGCAACCACACCCAGCCGTTACCTCCGGTCCAGACGAGCTGACCGGCGCGCCGCATGCGGCCGGGGAGCATTTCGTTAATGATAAGGTCGAAGCCGACGCGGCCGCCGACGTGCGGGCGCGCGTGCGCAGGCCACGGGATCTTGACCGTGACCCCGTAGCCGTTCTCCGTCTGCTGCCAGCCGCCCTCGACCCCTTGGGGATCACCGGCGGGTTCGGTGTCGGTCGTGGCGGCCGCGCGCACCCCCTGCCCCTTCGCGTCGGGCACGATCAGGTACCCGACGTGTCCGCCTTCGCCCGCGATGTACACCTGGAGGCCGTCCGAATGGATGTCGTCGGGCTCGTTGTCGAGGGCGAGCGGCGGAGCGTCGGCGGGGCGGAGACAGAGATCAGGTTTCGTGACCTCGACGGCCAGGTAGAGCGCCGTCTCGTCCCACGCGGCGTAGGCCACGGCCGAGAGCTCGTCCGGACCGGGATACGCATCCTCGCTGCGGCGATATTGGTCCTCGAGCGTGAGATGCATGGGCTCCGACAGGTCGAACGCGGTCAGCGTGCCGTCGAGCTGCGGCGCAGCGTTGACACGCAGCGCCGCGCCGACGGCCCGCGTCGGACCCTCGAGCTCGAGGAGCGGCTCGAATGGCGCCGTCACCTCCCGCGGACCGCGCAGTGCGCGCGTCGCGCCGTCTGGCGCTTCGATCTCCCACGCCGCGCCGGTGAAGCGGTGCCGCTCGACGCCCTGCGCCAGCTCTACCTCGATGGTTTCGCCGCTCGCGCGTACCCCGCGCACGCGCGGCTCGGCGCTGTACGACTCGAGCACGCTGACGAATCGCAGGTTGCGGCCCCGACTGCGAGCCACGTAGAACGAAGCCCGCTTCCCCGTACCCGGGAGGCCCGGTCCTTCGGCGCGCAGCAGCTCGCCGTCGAACAGCAGATGCGCGCTCACCTGTCGGCCGTCAGCCGTCAGCTCGACGACAATCGGACCATCCGTCTCGTGCACAAAACGTTCGACGCGCGTGACGAAGGGATCCTCGAGCGTGGCGTCCACCCATCGCCCCGGCGTTCGAATGTCTTCGCGCCCCAGAAAGTGCCACGGCAGTTCCACGGCATGCTCGTCGCGTCCCGTGAGCTCGACGACATCCACGACGTACGCGGGACCTGAGACCACCGTCCGCGTGAGGCCCTCGAAGCGGCCACGCACCCACGCCCAATCATCCTGCGCCTCGAACATCTCGCACACCGCGTCGCCCGGCGGTCCCGACGCGCCGTCCAGACGCGGCGCGTTGTGCGCCAACGTCGAGCGATACCAGAAGAGGTCGCGCGTGACGTAAGAGCCCGTGCCGGGGTCGGGCAACCAATGCACGCCGTCGGCATGAAGGGTCAGATGCAGACGGTCAGGGTGGCCGTGCCCGCCGCCGAAGGGCCCGCACTCGAGTGCGGCATAACGACCCTCCGCGCGGAGCACCGCGAGCCCCTGCGTCTCGAGTAGCACGCTGCCGGGTGTCCACAGCTCGGCGTCCTCCGGCAGCGCCGGGAGCATCTCGAGTAATGACCACCACGACAGGGCGCGGCGTGCGTGGTGCGTGGTGCGTGGTGCGTGGGTTGCGTCGTGCAGGTATGACTCGAACAACTCAGGCTGCGGCGGCGGCACGCGGTACAACGCCGCAAGCCAGCTCGGCAGGTCGCCCGTCCCCAGCTTTGCCAGCCCGATCTCCCACAACTCGAGGTACATCGGCTGCGCGAGCGAGATCCCGTAGCGCGAGTCTTTGCGGGCCGGGAAGGTGAAGTCCGGGAGCGCGCTCAGCGCCGGGGCGCGGAGCGCCGCCGCCACGCGCTCAGCGAGACGCGGGTCCCCGAAGGCGTCCACCCCGGCGAGACGCGCCCACCCCGCCCCCGTGAGCAAGCCCCGCAACGCGAACAGGTGGTAGTTCTCTCCTTCATACCACATGCCGTCGCGACCGAACCCGCGCAGCAGATGGGCCACGAGCCCGGTCGGCCCCTCGATGGCCCGCTGTGCCAGATCCTCGTCCTCGAACCAGACTGCGATCGCCGCGAGCGCCGCGTTGTTCCACGTCTGCCGGTTGGAGAACCGCTCGTCATAGTCGCCGATCAGGGTGGCAGCCTCGTCGGCCACCTGACTCACGGCGCGCGCGGCCGCGTCACCGAGACGGCCCGCCGCCTTGAGCAGCATCGCGGCAGCCACATAGTTGCCGATCCACAGCGACTCGAGATACGTGGAGAAGAAGAGTCGGCTCGGACCGAGGACGTTGTCGCGATTGGGATAGCGCCAGTAGCGCTCCGCGTACGCGCTGAGGATTTCGCTCGCCCGTGCGCCCGCAGCGGCATCATCGCCTAGCGCGGCCAGGGCGGCGAGATGCGCCGCCCGCTCCGCGAGCCAGAGGTGTTGGTAGCGCGCCCAGTGGCGGTCGTGCCGTTCGCCGGTCCACGTCTTGCCGCAGCGGGGACAGCGGTGCGCGGCGGGACTCCACGGATCGAACCCGAGCGCCGTGCCGTCGTCGGGGCAAATGCCACCGTCCATCGACAGCAGTGCCTTGTGCTCGGGGATCACGGGGAGCCGCTCGACCACCGGCTGCGCCCGCTCTCGCAGGTGCGCGAGCAGCGCCTGGAGATCCGCCGATGCGGCAATGACGTCGCGTCGTGCCGCCAGCTCCTCGGCCGTCACCACGCGCGTGCCCCCTGAGCAGCCCAGGTGACGGGGAGGACCGTGGCGCCCGCCGCCGCGGCTGCGTCCATCGCCGCCCGTCGGTCCCCCGCCACGAGGAAGAACATGCAGCCTCCCGCTCCCGCGCCGGCCGCCTTACCCCCGATCGCGCCCGCGGCCCGCATCGCCTCCTCGAGCCGGGCCATGTCCGCGGTGCGCATGCCGGGGTCAAGCCGCTGCTGGTGCCTCCAGTTCTCGGCGAGGAGGGCGCCGACGCGCGCGAGATCGGCGCCGCGCAGCGCGAGGACCATCGCTTCGGCCACGTCCTTCAACCCCTGGAGCGCCCCCGTGACCTCGCGGTCACCGCGCTCGTAGGCGCCCATCACCCGGGCGATCGTGCCGCCCGAGACGCGCGACGTGTTGGTGTAGCACAGGACCATCTGCCGCTGCAGCGCGGCGGCGAACGCGGGGTCGAGCGTGAGCGGCTCGACGCCGACGTCAGGATCGCGGAACGTGAGCCGATGCCAGCCCCCGAGCGCGGCGGCGTACTGATCCTGCTTGCCGCCGGGGATCTTCGCCTCGATCACCTCGATCTGCCAGGCGTGCTCCGCCATGTCTCGCTCACCGAGGCGCTCGAGCCGAGCGTGAGTGAGCGCGGCGACGAGCGCCACATCGAGCGCACCGGAGCTGCCGAGCCCGGAGCCAAGAGGGGCGTCGCAACGCGTCGTGAGCGTGAAGGCGCCGAGCACTGGAAACATCCGCAGCGCGGCCTTGAGCAGATCCAGTTTGCCATCCAGGACGAGACCCCCCGAGTTGGCGCACTCGAGCGTCTCGCCGAGGTCCTCGGAGACCAAGCGCAGCAGTTTCCCACCGAGGGTCAACGCGACATGGCAGTGAAGTCCAATCGCGGCGTTGACCACCATGCCGCCTTCGCGCGCGGAGAACGGCGGCACATCGGTCCACGCCCCGGCGAAGTCGAGGCGCAGGGGCGCGGTGGCGTGATACGCGGTCGGCAGGTCGCGGCGCCTCATGGAGCGATCCGCCACGCCGCGACGGTCGGCAGCTCGCCCCGGACGTCCATGCGCACACCGAGCACCCGGCGGTTCACCCCCTGCACCCCGCGCGCGTGATAGAGCCACACGATCGGGAGCTGTGCGGCCAGGACCCGCTGCGCCTCGACCGGGTCACCCGGGATCGCGACCCCCGTCACACGCCCGAGCGGTTGGAGGAACCCGAGTCCCAAGTCGCCTTGCACGCCCGTCACGGCGGCCGTGAAATCGTGGCGCGGCCCGTACACGCGATCGAGGAACGTGGACGACTCGATTTGCCGGATCGAGACCTCGAACCCGACGGTGGTCAGGCGCGCCTGGAGCATTTGCTCGAGCGGGGCCTCACCGCTCCCGACCGTGAGGAGCTCGAATCGGGGGTGACGTCCAGCGAGCAGGAGGCGCGCTGAGTCTGGAGCCAACGGAAGGCGCGCCACCGGAACGTATTGCGGCATGGTCGGCGGCACCGGGCCGTCGGCGACGGCGCCGAAACCGAAGAGATAGCCGGCGACAATCTCGGCGCGGTCGATCGCGAGCGCGGCGGCCCGCCGGACGCGGAGATCGTCGAACGGCGCCCGCCGCGTGTTGAACACGAGACCGTAGGGGAACAGTTGGGGATAGTCGAGCACCGCAAGGGCGCTGTGGCGGCGTACGAAGGCGGCGTGCGCCGGGTTGATCCCGGCGAAGTCGAGCTCGCCGGCGACGAGTGCAGCCAGTTTGGTGGTGGGCTCGTCCACCACCACGATGATGAACCGGTCGAGCGCCGGAGGCCCGCCCAACTCGGTCGGGAAGTCCGGATTGGCCGCGAATACCCAGCGGCGGTTCGGCTCGTGCGTCACGAAGCGGAACGGGCCGTTCCCCACGGGACTGCGGTTCCACTCGGCTTGGCGCAGCCGGGCATGCGGGACCGTGTCCAGCAGGTGGGATGGAAGGATGGCGAGATCGGCAAGCACGTCGGGGAACGTGGGGCCGAGTGGCTTCGCGAACCGCAACACCGCCGTGGAGTCGTCGGGCGCGGTCACGCGGACGAGCGTCGCAAGATCGTTGGCGCGCGGGTAGCCAGTCAGCGCATCGCGCGCGGCGTCCAAGGTCCACAGGATGTCGCGCGCGGTGGTGGGTTGCCCATCGTGCCACCGCACGTCCGTCCGCAGGGTGAATGTCAGGATGCGGCCGCCGTCCGACCAGCGCCACCCGCGCGCCAGGTAGGGCCGCGGCGTGAGTGTCGAGTCGTAGCGCGCCAGCGTGGTCAAAAGGACGTAACGCTCGACCTGCTTGGCCAGCGGGTGAATCGTGAGTAAGGGATTGATGCTTTGGAGGTCCGCCCCGGACGCGAACAACACGGTGCGCCCACGGCGTTCGGGGGCACTGCAGGCAGACAGCAGGAACAGCAGCAACGCCAATCGGCAACAATTGGGCACGGCTTGATTCTACGGGCTCCGGCCCGAAAAGAAACACCCGCGGGATCGGTCCCGCGGGTGGTCTTTCCTACGGCGCTTCCGGCGACGGATCAGGCCGCGCTGCGCTCCACGGTAACGGTGGGTTCCACACCGCAGCCGTTGAACACGACGTGGATCGTCACCGTCCCGTCGGGCCCCGTCTTGACGATCCCCAGCTCTCCCGCGGTGAACGCCGGGCGTTCGGTGCAGGTGGCGTCGTGGTGTAGCGTGGTCACGGTCGTCACGGCAAAGGAGTGCGTTGCGCTGCCGCGTGTCCGGCTCATGCTGCCGTTCACGGTGAGATCCCCGCTCGGCAGGCGCCGCAATCCATCGAACGTCGCTCCCGCGTCCGCGGTGAACGTGACCACCCAGGCCTTGGCCAGCTGCGCAGCGCCGTGCTCACTCGATGTGAGGTCGACGGTCGTGCTGTCGTGCAGGTCGAATGCGGAGGCCGACCGACGCACCTGACGCGCGCCGTTGAGATTACTCTCGAAAGACGCGCCGCCGTCGCGCATGAACTTGTGGTCCAGGTTATCGAAGACGACCCGGATGCCGAAGTCGGTGGGCGACAGGTCGGTGATGTGAATCGATCCCGTGATCTCGAACGTCGCGCCGTTTCGGGCGAACGAGCAATCGGGCAGCGTGAAGCTGATGGTGACATCATCGGGAATGCGATCGCCATCGGCGTCCACGGGGGGATTCGGTGTGATGGTCGGACAGGTGCCGGTTGAGGACGGCCCCGTGATCGCGACGCCGGCACTCGGGAACACCGGCACCAGTAACCCTCCGAGCGAGAAGCTCCCGGCCACGTCCTCGACTTCTCCGGCGACTTCGTGCCCGACGAGCTGGGCCTCGGCGTCGGACAGGGATGGTGATCCCTTCGGGCCGGTCGGGCGATCCGGCGAACACGCCGTGGCCGCGAACGACACAAGAACCAAGAAGCCCATCAGACGATGTGACATAGGCTGCCTCCTCGAATTGGCACTACTTTACGGACATGCTCACCCGTCTCGCCGCGCGTGCGCTCGCCGGGTTCGGCGTGGTGGCGGGCGTCATGACGCTCACGTTCTTCGCGCTGCGGCTCGCCCCGGGCGATCCCGTCGAGCACCTGCTCGGCCCCGCCGCGAGGCCCGAACAACTGGCGGCTCAGCGCCGCGCGCTCGGGCTCGATCGTTCGGTCCCCGTCCAGTACACCGCTTGGGTGAGCCGGTTCGTGCGCGGCGACTGGGGAATAAGTATCGCCAAGGGCCGTCCGGTGCGCAGCGTGTTGGGCGACGCCTGGCCCGCGACCGTGCGCCTCGTCGGCCTCTCCCTCCTCCTCAGCTACCTGCTCGGCATTGCGATCGGCGCAGTGCAGGCGCACCGGCGTGGCTCCCGCACTGATACCGCGCTCTCGGTGATCACAGTCACACTGTTTGCGATCCCAGGGTTTTGGTTGGGCCTAATGCTCATCATGGTGTTCACCTACTGGGCGCGCCTGCTGCCCGCGTTCGGCGCCGCAGGTCTCGACGCCGACTACCTGACGGGCTGGGTCCGCGTGGTCGACGGGCTGCGACACCTCGCCTTGCCCCTCGTGACGCTCACGCTGATTGGCGTCGGCGGCTCCGCGCGCTTTGTGCGCGGCGCTATGCTGGACCTCGCTTCCCAGCAGTTCGTCACGACCGCCCACGCGAAGGGCCTCTCGCCGTGGCGCGTGACGCTGCGCCACACCCTACGCAACGCCCTCACGCCGGTCGTCACGCTGCTCGGCCTGTCCCTCCCCGCCCTGTTCTCAGGGGCCGTCCTGGTCGAGGCCGTGTTCGCGTGGCCCGGCGTCGGCCGCGTACTGGTCGAGGCGGTGCAGGCGCGTGATTACCCGGTCGTGATGGCCGCCACCACGGTGAGCGCCGGCCTCGTCGTGGCCGGAAACCTCCTCGCCGACGTGCTGGCGGCGTGGCTCGACCCGCGAATCGGGCACCGGGAGGCATGAAGCGCCTGTTGCGGGACCGCCGTGGAGCGTTCGGCGCCGTGATGCTCGCGCTAGTGATCGCCTGTGCGGTCGCCGCTCCACTCGTCACGCGCGGCGATCCTAACACCCAAGGCGACATCGTGGCGACCCGGTTCCTCGCCCCGCTGTCCACGGATGCGGCGGGCGCGTTTCACGCCTTGGGGACCGATCGGTTCGGGCGCGACGTGTGGACGCGGCTCGTGTACGGAGCGCGCGTCTCCCTCGGCGTCGGGCTGCTGGCTGTGCTGATCTCGCTCACGCTCGGCGTCGCCATCGGCGCGCTCGCGGGATACGGGCGGGGACCTGTGCCGCTCGCGTTGCTGGGGCTCACCGATTTCGCGTTGGCGCTGCCGCGGATCGTGCTCCTGCTGCTCCTCGCCGCGCTGTGGCGGCCGAGCACGGCCCTCGTGATCGTCGTTCTGGGTCTCACCGGATGGATGAGCGTCGCCCGGCTCGTCCATGGAGAGGTGCGCGCGCTTGCGGCCCGCCCGTTTGTCGACGGCGCGGTGGCCGTCGGCGCCCGCCCGCTGCGTGTCCTCGCCCGCCACATCCTGCCGAACGCGCTCACGCCCGTCATTGTCGCGGCAGCCCTCGGCATCGGCAACGCGATCGCGCTCGAGGCGAGTCTCTCGTATCTGGGACTGGGGGTCCAACCCCCGACCCCGTCGTGGGGCAACATGATCGCGTCGGGCCGGGACGTGCTCGTCAACGCCCCGTGGGTGGCGACGGCCCCCGGGCTCGCCCTCGTCCTCGTGGTGGTAGCGTGTACGCTGCTGGGAGATGCAGTGAGAGATGCGCTGGAGCCGTCAGGGTTCAGCCATCAGCGGTCAGCGCCACCTGCTTGAGTACTTCTGCGTCGATCTCATGGCCGCCCTCGAACGGGACCAGCCGGTAGGGGACTGCGTGCGCGCGGAGCCGGGCCTCCGTGGCAGTGATGACTTTGGACGTGAAATACTCATCGCGGCTGCCATAGACCAGCGAGAGTCGTACCGCGCGAGGCAGCTCGACGTCCGGTGGCACTTCCCCGCCCCAGACGATCAAGCGGTCGAATCGGGTTTTCCCCATCGTCGCCCAGCGACATGCGGTGGCGGAGCCCTGTGAAAAACCGAGGAGCGTCACCTTGACCTGGGCGCGATCCACGGTTCGCGCCACCTCTGCGTACACCGCATCGAGGTAGCGCACATAATCGTCGATTTCCGCGAGCCGGTCTTCCTTCGTCATCCAACTCGCCCCCACCCGACGCTCGGCGGGAGCCTCGCTCAGATAGAACCGTGACAAGCCTTCGGGCGCGACGATCAGGCGCGTGCCGTCGTCGAGCGCTTCGAAGTGCCGCAAGAACCGCGCGGCGAGCTGGCCGTAGCCGTGCAAGACGAACCAGACCTCGCGCTCGACGCGGCCGAGCGTGAAGTACCGAGCTGAGCGCGAGACGGTGATGCGATGCTCTTGCACGTCAGGTCACGAGAATGGTGACGATTTCATGCGGCTCGGCCACGAACCGTACCACGTTGCCGCGCTGCTCCAGCACGAGCGCCACCGACTCGCGCTCGTCGGCGCGAACGCGATGCGCACTCCTGACGCCATCGCCGAAGCGCCACGCACCTGCCGCTTTCCGACCGGTCGCGTTGTAGCAGCGTAGCACCATCGGTGAGCCCGCCTGCGCCGGCTTCAGCGCCGAGAACACCAGGCCCGTCCCCTCGAGCGTCACGTCCGCGGGCGCCGGTGTGAGCGTGCCGGCGTCGCGCAGCCACCAACCCTGGACCGGCAGGAAGGCGTGTTCCCAGAGGTGTGGCACGGCCTCGCCGCGCTCGATCTCCGCCGCCGACACCGGCGCGAGCGCCCACTCCACCCGGGTACTGCCGATGCACTGCGCCTCCGGCGTCGGCGTCGGCCACCCCGCGTGCCCGGGCCGCGTCGGCAGATCGGCTCGGGAGAGATCGCCGACGGATCGCAATACCGTGACGATCAGGTCACCCGCCGGGGTCCATTCGTATTCGAAGACCCCCGGTGCGAGGAGAGCGAGTCCCCGCGCGGCGCGCGCGGC
>Ga0134127_10003934_pt1 | contig 10721 bp, 7 predicted proteins | sample KB31753_FD_96459 | JGI IMG/M metagenome (GOLD analysis project Ga0134127, IMG submission 96459) | Terrestrial soil microbial communities with excess Nitrogen fertilizer from Kellogg Biological Station, Michigan, USA - KB3-175-3 | ecosystem: Environmental > Terrestrial > Soil > Unclassified ...
CCCATGTTGCCGATCGGCTGCACGAGCGTCGTCAGCGCCGGCGGCACGAACTGCGTGGGGACGATCTTCGCCATCCCGAAGTAGAACATCTGCGACGCCAGCGCGAGGCGGAGAAAGAGACGGAAGGTCCGGCTGAAGCCGGACCCCGCGGTCGTCAGGGTATCGGTGGGCTCCGGTTTGAGCCGAAGCCAGACGGCGGCCGCGATCAACGCGCAGACGAAGATCCAGAACGTCTGCGCCCAGGAGAGGACGGTGTCGCCGCTGTTGCCGGCCTCGAACGTCGCCGCGACGCCGAACAGGGTGCGCGCGGTCCACCCGGTGATCGCGCGCATTGGCCAGAGCGGTCCGAGCGCCGGCAGCGCGCCGAAGGGGGTCAGCGCGATGCCGCCGAGCACCTGCGTGGCCGCGCACCACAACGCGAAATAGACGAAACAGAATCGAAACGCGTATCCTCTCGCCATGAAACAGCTCGTCCTCGCGTGCCTGGCGTGCGCCGGTCTCGGGATCCCGGCGGGCGCCGCCGCCCAGAATCTCGTCGTCGCGAACGCCCGCATCATAGTGGGCAACGGTACCGTCATCGAATCCGGCACCGTGGTCGTGCGCAACGGGCGCATCGCTTCCGTCGGCGCGGCGACCGCCGCCCCTGCCGGGGCCCGACAGATCGACGGACGCGGCCTGACGCTGATGCCCGGGTTGATCGACGGTCACCGCCACATCATCGCGGGCAACGCCGATCAGTGGCTGAACACCCAGGCGACGCAGCGGATGCAGGAGTTCCTGGAGGCCGGCTATACGACGCTGCTCGCCGGCGGCGGCCCGGCGGAGGGCAACCTGGAGCTGAAACGGCGCATCGATTCAGGCCAGCTGAAAGGGCCGCGCGTCATCCCGGCCGCGGCGGTGAACCTGAACATGGGCACGCCCGAGCAGGCGCGCGCGGAGCTTCGCCGTCTCGTGGCGCTCGGCATCAAGTTCATCGGCGAGGAAGCGATCAACCCGAAGCCGCCGACCCCGACGCAGCTCGAAAACCTCAAAGCGATCGTCGACGAGAGCAAGAAGGCGGGCGCGCTAGTAATGGTGCACGCCGTGAGCCCGCAGGCGATGCTCGCCGCCGTGGCTGCGGGCGTGCCGCTGCTGGTGCACACGCCGCATTTCGGCTGGCTCACCGACGAAGACGCGCGCAAGGTGGCGGCGGCCGGCGTGCTGAACCTGTCGTGCCTCGCCTTCGGCGTGCCGGTATTCGACGTCTTCAACCACGACAACGTGCCGACGTTCCGTGACGGCAAGAAGTGGCCGGATGAGATCATCGACGGCGAGGGACGCGGGCGCGAGGCGGGCTACAAGGCCGTCAACGCGCGCACGCTGTGGGACAACGGCGTCGTGTTCGGGTTCGGAACCGATACCGGCTACCTGCCGGTGAAGGGACTCGCGCAGGAGCAAGGCGCTCAACCTGATGTTGTCGATGAAAGACATCATGAAAGTGATGGGTGCCAATACCGCCGCCTTCGTCCAGATGGGCGGGGAGATCGGCACCCTCGAACCCGGCAAGCTCGCCGATATCGTCGCCTTTCCCGCCAACCCGCTCGACGGCTACTGGAACATGCTGAATGCGACGCTGGTCGTCAAGGGCGGGGAGGTTCTCGTCGACAAGCGCGGGGCAAAACCGCTCGACTCCGCTCGGGGCAGGCGGTAGGCCGCGCCCGCCTCTGGCATATCAATTCGCGCGTCCGAGTTTCGTCCCCACGACGAACCGCAGCGAGAACATCGCCACCGCCGAGATCGCGGCAGGAATCGCCGCCGCCAGGAAGATGTCGCGCGTGGACCAGTGCGCGGCGATGAACATCCCGCCGATGACCGGCCCCACGATGGCGCCGATGCGGCCGACGCCAAGCCCCGCGCCGATACCTGTCGAGCGGATGTAGGTCGGATAGTAGGCGCCGGAAAGCGCGTTCAGCCCCGGCTGGCTGCCGACCACGCACCATCCCGCGACGAAGACGATGACGTAGAGGAGCGCCAGCGAGACGGACGGCTGGCCGATCAATGCGACGCTGATCGAAGCGATGACGAACGTCACGCTCAGGATGCGGACGAAACCGGCGCGCGCGACGAGCCACGCGAGGCCGACCGTGCCGAGCGTCCCGCCGACCTGCAGCACCGTGCCGACGAGCACCGCGGTCTGGGCCGAGTAGCCCGCACCGCTGACGACGGTCGGCAGCCAGCTCGCCAGCGAATAGAGGTTCAGCAGGTTCATGAAGTTGACGACCCAGAACACGATCGTCGCCACCGCGCGCCGCTCGCGGAACAAATGCCTGATCGGCACGCCGGCCTTGTTCTCCTCGCGGACGACGAACGTGTCGTTCGGCGTGGCCTGCACCGAGGGATCGACCTGGTTCAGCCACGCCGCGAGCCGCGCCGGGTTCTTCCCGCGCAACGCCATGAACTGCAGCGACTCGGGGAGCGCGACGAGCATGATCAGGCCGATGACGAGCGGGATGGCGCCGCCGAAATAGAAGACCGACTGCCAGCCGTAGGCCGGGATGAGCGCGGTCGCGACGAAGCCGCCGAACGCGGCGCCGCCGGTGAAGCCGACGCCCGAATACATGATCAGCGTTGCCCGCATCCGCTTCGAGCCGTACTCGCCGACGAGCGAGCTGGCGTTCGAGACGATGGTGCCGAGCCCGATGCCGGTGAGAAACCGCATCAGGAGCAGTTCCGGCACCGACGTCACGCGTCCGGTCAGCATCGTCATCACGCCGACGAAGAGCGCCGCGGCGACGATGACCGGACGGCGCCCGATGCGGTCGGCCAGCATGCTGATGAACAGCGCCCCGAGCAGCACGCCGAAATTGGCCGCGGCAAATACCGGCCCGAGCGTCGCCGCCGGGACGCCCCACTCGCGGACGATCGACGGCGCGGTGTAGCCGAGCACCTGCACGTCGAACCCGTCCATCACGAGACACGCCATGCACAGCGTGAAGGAGCGCCAGTGCAGCGGCGTGAACGGCGAGTGGTCGATGATCTCGGTGACGTCGATCGTGTTGCCGAGGCGGGCGGCGGCCGTGCTCATGCCGGAACTCTCGAGGTCTGTGGCATATCAGATTAAACTTGTCGGCTGGCGGCGAGAGTATACCGCCTGGAGGAGCTTTGATGGATCGTGTCGTGCGAGCGGTGCGTGTCGTAGTCGTGGTGCTTTCCACCGTCCTGCTGGCAGCCGAGGTCGTGCTGGCGCAGGGCGGGTCGACGGCGCAGATCTCCGGGACCGTCAAAGACGAGAGCGGCGGCGTCCTGCCTGGCGCCGACGTCACCGCAACCCAGACTGAGACCGGCGTGACGCGAACCGTCGTCACCGACGCCGACGGCGCCTACGTGCTGTCGAACCTTCCGCTCGGACCGTACCGGCTCGAGGTGCAGCTCTCCGGCTTCCGCACGTATTCCCGCACGGGCATCGTCCTGCAGGTCAACGCGCAGCCGGTCATCGACGTGGCGATGGCGCTCGGAGACCTCAACGAGACCGTGTCGGTCGTCGGCGCCGCGCCGCTCGTCGAAACGCGCTCGCCGACGCTCGGACAGGTGATCGAGAACGAGCGCATCCTCGAGCTGCCGCTCAACGGCCGCAACTCCGCGGACCTGATTCAGATCGCGGGCCCGGTGGTGTCGCAGGGCATCTCCTCGAGCCGCAGCATGCAGGGCGGCGTCGCGTACTCCGTCGCCGGCGGCCAGTCGTTCGGCGTGGCCTATCTCCTCGACGGCGCGACGCACAACAACCCGTACGACAACCTGAACCTGCCGCTGCCGTTCCCCGACGCGCTGCAGGAATTCCGGGTCGAGACGAGCGCGCTGTCGCCGCAGGCGGGCATGCACTCGGGCGCCTCGGTGAACGCGGTCACCAAGTCGGGCACCAACACCTTTCACGGCAACGTGTTCGAGTTCGTGCGCGACCGGCGCTTCAACGCGAAGAGCCCGTTTGCCGCGACCGGCCCCGATGGCAAGAAGCTCGATGACGGCTTGAACCGGAACCAGTTCGGCGGCACGCTCGGCGGTCCGCTGAAGCACGATCGCATCTTCTTCTTCGGCGCCTACCAGGGGACGCGCCGCCGCCAGGTGCCAGTCGACAACATTTCCTTCGTGCCGACGGCCGCGATGCTGGCCGGCGACTTCACGCAGCTCGCCTCACCGGCGTGCAACGGCGGCCGCACGGTTGCGCTGCGCGCGCCATTCGCGAACAACACAGTTGCGCGATCGGGCCTGAGCCCCGCCGCGCTGGCCATCGCGAGCAAGCTGCCACTGTCGACCGATCCGTGCGGCCGCGTCGTCTACGGGCTGGCGACCAACTCGGACGAGATGCAGTCGGTCGGCAAGGTTGACGTGCAGCTGTCGAACCGGCAGTCGGTGTTCGGGCGCTACATGGCGACCACGTACCTGTCGGACCCGCCGTACCTCAGCTCGGAAAACCTGCTGACGACGCGCATCGGCGGGCGCGACAACCTGGCGCAGTCGTTCACGGGGGGCCACACGCTGATCCTGAGCGGCGACACGGTGAACTCGATCCGCTTCGCCTACAACCGCACCGCGGTGCACCGCACGAACGCGGATACGTTCGGCGCCCCCGACGTCGGCATCAACATTTTCAGCTACATGCCGAAGTACTCGCTCGTCACCGTGAACAACGCGTTCTCGATTGGCGGCGGCACCGAGAACGAAGCGCACTTCGACACCAACACGTATCAGTTCAGCGACGACCTGACGCTGGTGCACGGCGCGCATCAGTTCGGCGTCGGCTTCAATGTCGCTCGCTGGGATTCGTTCAGCGAGGCAAACGTCCGCTCGCCCGGGCAGTTCACCTTCGACGGTTCGGTCACCGGCATTCCGCTCGCGGATTACCTGACCGGCAACCTGAGCCAGTTCCGCCAGGCGGCGCCGAACACGCTCGACATGGCGCAGTGGTACGGCGGGGCGTATGGCGCCGACACGTGGCGCATCGGCCCGCGCGTGACGCTGAACCTCGGCGTGCGCTGGGAGCCGTACCTGCCGCAGTCGATCGCCAACGAGGCGGTGTTCACCTTCGATCTGCAGAAATTCCTCAGCGGCGAGCGCAGCCCGCGCTTTGCGAATGCGCCGGCCGGCCTCGTCTATCCGGGCGATCCCGGTTTCATCGGCAAGTCGGGCATCGACAAGTCGTGGACGAACTTCGCGCCGCGCGTCGGCGCCGCGTGGGATGTGACAGGTGACGGCCGCACCTCGCTGCGCGCCTCCTACGGTAAGGCGTTCGACTTCGTGGACGGACAGTTCCTGATCAACACGACTGTCGCGCCGCCCTGGGGCGCGGAGGCCATCATCCCGACGCCGGCCGGCAAATTCGAGAACCCATGGCTCGGCGTGCCGTCGGGCAACATCTTCCCGGTCCCCGAAAACCCGGGTGTCACCGCGCCGTTCCCGTCGGCGGGCTCGTTCCTTCCCGTGCAGCCCGACCTGAAGACGACGCAGCTCCACTCGTGGAACGCGACGGTACAGCGGCAGATCGGCGAGAACCTCGCGTTCTCGGCCGGCTACATCGGCAGCTACACCGCGCACCTGTGGAACGTGCGCGCCATCAACCCCGGTGTCTACCTGCCGCAGGCGACCTGCACGCTGCCCGACGGCCGCACCTACACGCCCTGCTCGACGAACACGAACCTCAACTCGCGCCGCCTGCTCAGCATGCAGAACTGGCGCGACGGTCAGCTGATCGGACCGCTCGACCTCTACGACGACCAGGGCCACCAGACGTACAACGGCATGCTGCTCACGTTCCAGCGCCGCAGCGTCAACGGCCTGAGCCTCAACGGCAACTACACGCTGTCGAAGTGCATGGGCCACCCGACGCAGGGCGGCGGCACGCCGAACGTCAACAGCGGCTACGCGGACCCGAACAACATCGACTACGACTACGGTCCGTGCAACGCGGACCGCCGCCACATCTTCAACCTCACCGCCGTGGCGGCGACGCCGGAGTTCGGCGGCGCACGGATGCGCGCGGCGCTGACGGGATGGCGGCTGTCGGGCAGCTTCCGCGCGCTGTCGGGCGCGCCGCTGCAAATCCTCGTGACGGGCGATCCGGCGCGCACCGGCCTGACGAACCAGCGTCCGAACCTGGTGCCGGGTGTCGACCCGTACCTGAAGCAGGGGACGCGCTACCTGAATCCCGCGGCGTTCGCGATTCCGGATGTCGGCACGCTCGGCAACATGCCGCGCAACTCGATCGTCGGGCCGGGCACCCGCGTGGTCGATCTCGCGCTGACGCGGGCGTTCGCCGTGGCCACAGGCCGGACGGTCGAAGCGCGTGTCGAAGCGTTCAACCTGTTCAACTGGTTCCGGCCGGGTGTGGACAACACGCCGCTGCAGGCGCCGGTCGTGACGGTGAACAGCCAGACGTTCGGACAGATCCTCGAGGCTGCCGATCCGCGTATCATGCAGTTCGCGTTGAAGTTCAGCTTCTAGGTAACAAGGGGACCCCATGCGGCTGTGTCGGTTCGACGAGAGCAGGCTGGGCATCGTAGAAGGGGAGTCGGTACGTGATGTCACGCCGGCGCTCGACGTGCTCCCGCAGGTGCGCTATCCGCTCCCGGCCCACGACCCGCTGATCGCGAACCTGCCGCAAGTGCTCGCGCGCGTTAACACCATCGCGGCGGGCGCGCCGGCACTCCCGCTCGCGGGCCGTCGCCTGCTCAGCCCGGTCGCCAATCCGGGCAAGCTCGTGGCGGCGCCCGTGAACTACCAGACGCACCTCGACGAGGTGCGTGCCGACAAGAACCTGCACCACAACACCGCGTCGCACACCGTCACCATCCAGACCGCGGGGCTGTTTCTCAAGGCGAACAGCTCGCTCGTCGGCGCGAGCGAGGGCGTGGTCATTCGCAAGCCCGATCGGCGCACCGATCATGAAGTGGAGCTCGCCGTCGTCATCGGCAGGACGGCAAGTCACGTGGCGCGGGCGGACGCGCTGGCCTACGTCGCCGGCTACACCATCGGCCTCGACATCACCATCCGCGGCACCGAGGACCGCAGCTTCCGCAAGTCCGTGGACACGCATTCGGTGCTTGGCCCCTGGCTCGTCACCGCCGACGAGATCGCGGAGCCCGGGAACCTCGATCTCGAGATTTCCGTCAATGGGGAGCAGCGCCAGAAATCGAACACCAGCCGATTGATCCTCGGCGTCCCGGAGCTGATCGAGCTTGCCTCGTCGTTCTACACGCTGCATCCCGGCGACGTCATCTTCACGGGGACGCCCGAGGGCGTCAGTCCGATTGAAGCTGGCGACGAGATCGTCGCGACGATCGAGAAGATCGGCGTGATGCGTGTACATGTGCGCGCGGCGGGCGCGGAGCGATCGGACGCGGCGCGATCGAACGTAGAGGCGGACCCTCAGGTCCGCCTGCAGCGCCAGGGGGCCTAGTGCACGAGACAGCCTCGTTCGTCGTCAAGCCCGAAACTTCTCCCGAGCGGCAGGCGTTCTACGAGCGTCTCGACCGCGTCGACACGGCGCCGCTCTGGGAGGTGCTCAACCGCCTCGTCCTGCCGCAACCGCAGCCGGCAATCGTGCCGGCGCTCTGGAAATACGACGAGGTGCGGGCGCTGCTGATGGAGGCGGGCCGCCTCCTCACGGTGCAGGAGGCCGAACGCCGCGTGCTCGTGCTGGAGAACCCGGGCATTCGCGGCGCGTCACAGATCACGCAGAGTCTCTACGCGGGCCTGCAGCTGATTCAGCCGGGCGAGGTGGCGGTGAGCCATCGCCACACCGCCGGCGCGCTGCGTTTCATCGTCGAGGGCGACGGCGGCGGCTACACCGCGGTTGACGGCGAACGCACCGCGATGCGAACCGGCGACTTCGTCCTCACGCCGTCGTGGACGTTCCACGACCACGGCAACCTGGGGTCGAACCCGGTCATCTGGATGGACGTGCTCGACCTGCCGATCGTCAACATGTTCGACACGAGCTTCGCCGAGCATCATCCGCAGGAGACGCAGCCGGTCGCGCGCAAGGACGGCGACGCGCTCGCGCGCTTCGGCGCCAACATGCTGCCGCTCGACTACGCGCCGCAGCGGAAGACCTCGCCGTCTCCCGTCTTCAACTATCCGTACGCGCGAAGCCGCGAGGCGCTCCAGCACCTCCACGACAGCGGTCCCGTCGATCCGCATCATGGCGTCAAGCTGCAGTACGTCAACCCGGCGACCGGCGGCTATCCGATGCCGACGCTCGCGGCGTTCCTGCAGCTGCTGCCGAAGGGATTCACGGGCACGCCCTACCGCTCGACCGATTCCACGATCTACTGCGCCGTCGAAGGGCGCGGCCGCAGCCGCATCGGCGGGACCACGTTCACCTGGGGGCCGCGCGACATCTTCGTGGTGCCGTCGTGGCAGGCGGTCTCGCACGAGGCGAGCGAGGAGGCGGTCCTCTTCAGCGCCTCGGATCGCGCCGCGCAGAAGGCGCTCGGCCTCTGGCGCGAAGAACTGGACGTGCGTTCGTAGGCCGCCGATGCACCCGCCGCGCACCTATCGCATCGGCCAGATCGTTCCCAGCTCCAACACGACGATGGAGACCGAGATCCCGGCGATGCTGCGCGCGCGCGAGACGGTGGAGCCGGAGCGGTTCACGTTTCACTCGAGCCGCATGCGGATGAAGAAGGTCACGAAAGAGGAGCTGGCGGCGATGGACGCCGACTCCGACCGCTGCGCGGCCGAGCTCTCCGATGCCCGTGTCGACGTCATCGGCTACGCGTGCCTCGTCGCCATCATGAGCATGGGGCAGGGGTATCACCGCGCGTCGCAGCAGCGGCTGCAGGACGTAACGCAGCGCGAGGCGGGCGGCTGCATTCCCGTCGTGACGAGCGCCGGCGCGCTCGTCGACAGCCTGCACGTCCTGCGCGCGAAGCGGATCGCGATGATCGCGCCCTACATGCAGTCGCTGACCTGCACGGTCGCCGACTACATCGAGGCGGAGGCGATCGAAGTGGTCGATCGCATCGCGCTGGAGATTCCCGACAACCTCGAGGTGGGCCGGCGCGACCCGATGGCGCTGCGCGACATCTACAAGGACCTGCGGCTCGGGGATGTCGACGTCCTCGTGCTCTCGTCGTGCGTGCAGATGCCGTCGCTCGCCGCCGTTCCCGTCGTCGAGCAGGAGTGCGGGCTGCCCGTGATCTCGGCGTCGATCGCGACGACCTACCAGATGCTGAAGAGGCTGGGGCTCAAGGCCGTGGCGCCGAACACCGGCGCATTGCTGTCGGGCCGCTACTGATCAGAGGGGTTATGGACAGTCTTCGGCGTGTCTTCGGTGGCCTCGCCGTCTTCGTCACGCTGCTCACCGCGGCACCCGCCTGGGCGCAGATCGATTTCTCCGGCGAGTGGGCGCCGCGCTTCTGGGAGGACCAGCCGGAGCGCGTGCCCGGCCCGGAGCTGGGCAACTACCTGGGCATCCCGATCAACGACGCGGCCCGCATGCGCGGCGACACGTGGGACGCCGCCATCCAGACGCTCCCCGAGTGGCAGTGCCGGCCGCACATGGCCGACTACATCTGGCGCGGACCGTCCAACCTCCGCATCTCGAAGGAGGTCGACCCGGCGTCGCGCACGATCACCGCCTTCCACGCCGAGTGGCTGCGTTCGGTCGATCGCGTCGTCTATCTGGACGGCCGGCCGCATCCACCGGAAGGCGCGATGCACACGTGGGCGGGGTTCTCGACCGCAAAGTGGGACGGCGACGTCCTCACCGTGACGACCACCCACCTGAAGGAAGGCTACCTGCGCCGCAACGGCCTGCCGCGCAGCGACAAGGCGACGCTGGTCGAGCACTGGATGCGCCACGGCGATTTCCTCACGGTCGCGGCGATCGTCACCGATCCGGTCTACCTGTCCGAGCCGTTCATCCGCACGACCGACTACGAGCTCGATCTGCATCAGCAGGTGGCGCCGTACCCGTGCGGGGTGGTTGCCGAAGTCGATCGTCCGCGCGGCGTGATCCCCCACCTGCTGCCGGGGACGAACCCGTACCTGCACGAGTTCAGCACGGACTACGGAATCCCGTACGACGCGACGCGCGGCGGTCCCGAGACGATGTACCCCGAGTACCGCGAGAAGCTGAAGGCGATGCCGCCGCCGGCCAGACCGGCGCCCGCGCGTACGGGAGCGAGCAATGCGCGATGAGGCTGGGTTCCGGGGGTTCAGAGGGTTCAGAAGGTTCATGAGGTTCATTGGGTTCATGGGGTTCATGGAGTTCGTACTGGCCGTTGCAGCGGTCATTGCGCTGGTTGCGACCCCTGCCTCGGCGCAGACGCTGAACGGCGCGCTTGCGGGCGCCGGCACGATTCCCGGGCTCGATCCGAAGTCGCCGATCACGGTGCTGCCGGTGCACGGCAACATCTACGTGCTGATGGGCGGGGGCGCCAACATCACGCTGTCGGTCGGTCTCGACGGCGTGCTGATGGTCGACTCGGGATCCGCGGCGATGAGCGAGCAGGTGCTGGCCGCCATCCGCGGCGTCCAGCAGTGGGTCGAGGCGAAGACCGCGGCCTCGGCGCCTCCCGTGCTCTACGGCGCCGAGACGCGCAACTCGATCACCGAGGCACGCCGGCTCGACGCGCCGCCCAAGCCGATTCGCTACATCGTCGCGACGAGCATCGCGCCGGATCACATCGGCGGCAACGTCGCGCTCGCGAGCGCGGGCAAGACGTTCACGGGCGGGAACGTCG
>Ga0134127_10003935_pt1 | contig 10719 bp, 8 predicted proteins | sample KB31753_FD_96459 | JGI IMG/M metagenome (GOLD analysis project Ga0134127, IMG submission 96459) | Terrestrial soil microbial communities with excess Nitrogen fertilizer from Kellogg Biological Station, Michigan, USA - KB3-175-3 | ecosystem: Environmental > Terrestrial > Soil > Unclassified ...
AGGAGCTCGTGATCGCCAAGGGTGGGGGTGGAGGCGGCGGAGGTGGGGGCGGCGGTGGCGGTGCGGGCGGTGGCGGCGGCGCCGGTGGTGGGGGCGGAGCTGGCGGTGGAGCGGGAGCTGGCGCGGGAGCCGGGGCCGGCGCAGGTGCGGGAGCCGGGGCTGGTGCGGGAGCCGGGGCTGGCGCAGGCGCGGGAGCTGGCGCCGGCGCAGGTGCCGCTGGTGGTGCTGCCGGAGCCGGGGCGGGCGCCGGCGGTCCGGGTGGCGGCGCGGCTGCCGGTGGAGGGAGCTCGCCGGGCGGTGGTGACGGGGCCGCGGTCGGTGCCGGCAATGGCGCCGGACCGGCTGGCGCCGCCGGGACCGGAGGAAGCTGGGACGGTAGCGGCGTCGCGAGACCTCTACCACCTGCGTCCGTGCCGGCCCCCCCTGGCCCGGCGGCCGAGCCCCCGGGTCGGCTCACCACCACGCTCGATCTCGCCCGCGCGGACATGGCCGCGGGCGCTTTCGCCCAGGCGCAGTCGCGAACGGACACCGTGCTGCGCGCTCGACCCGCCCCCGCCGTGCGCGCGACCGCGCTCGTCCTCGCGGGCGATGCCGCGTACGGGATGGGGGCCTACCGCCTGGCCGCCGAGCGCTACGAGGAGGCGCTGCAGAGCGATGAGCTGCCGCCCGACGCGCCGCACGCCACCCTGGCCCTGGGATGGGCCGAGCTGCGGCTGGGACGCCGCGAAAACGCCCGCCTGACGTGGATGCGGGTCGCCCGCCAGTTCCCGGCGGATCCAAGCGCGGCCACCGCGCTGCTCCTCGCCGCGGAGCTCTCCGCCCAGACCGGCCAGATGGTGGTCGCCCGCAAGCTCCTCGACCGCGCGCTCGAAGGCCATCCGGGGACTCCGGATGCGGAGATCGCGCGGCTGAGCCGCTCGATCATCGCCATGCGTGACGGGCGAAGCCAGGACGCGGCCCGCGACCTGCGAACGGTGGTCCGGGCGGGCGGCCCGGAGGCGGTGATGGAGCGTCGAGCGCTCCTCGATTCCCTCACCGCCACGAGCGCGCCCGCGGGCCCGGAGCGGCGGACGCTCCTCACCCGCCGCTACGCGACCGGGCCGGCCGGCCTGACCATGACGGACGCCCGCCCGCGGCGCGACGAGAGCGCCGGAACGCTCGAGCGATTCGCCGCTCCGTTCCTCGACGGGGCCGGCGATCCGGAGACGACGCCCCGTGTGCTCCACGCGCTGCTGCTCGTCGCGGTGGAGGACAAGGCGTGGGCGGAGGTCGACACGCTGGCCGGCCGCCTGGTCGACCGATTCCCCGGCTACGCGCCGACGCCCGCGCTGATGGCCCGGATCGGGGGCGAGGCCGCCGCCGCGCAGCAGTGGCCCATCGTGCGAACGGGCTACGGGTACGCGATCGCCCGCTCCCGCCCGGCCGACCTGTCACCGAAGGCCCAGGTCGACTTCGCCGAGGCGCTGTTCCGGACGGGCGACGCGGCCGGGGCCCGCGTCGAGCTGGCCCGCTTCGTGGACGTCCCGCCCGCGACGCCGCAGACGGCCCGCGCGCTGCACCTCCTGGCCAATGTCAACGAGGCACTCGACGAGCCCGCGGCGGCCCTGACCGCGTACGGGCGCCTGCATCGCGGCTACCCGCACTCCGTGTGGACCGAGCAGAGCCTTCTTCCCTATGCCCGACTGCTCCAGTACGCGGCCGGACAGCAGAAGGAGGCGCGGGCCCTGCTCGAGGAGATCGTGCAGCGCACGGCCGGCGAGGAGCGCACCGAGGCCTCGTTCAGGCTCGCCCAGGTCCTGGCCGCCTCGGGCGAGCATGCGCGCGCGGTGGACTGGTACATGGCCGCCGCGTACGGCACGGCCGAGCGCTCGCGCTGGTATCGGGCCGCCCTGCTCGGCGCCGGACGCTCGCTGGTCGCGCTGAAGCGCACGCCGGCCGCCCTCGCCATGTACCGCAGCCTCCTGCCCTCGCCGCCGATCGGCCCGCTGCCGCGAGACGGCCGCCCGGCCCCGGAGCTCGCCGCGGCGGTCGAGGAGCCGGAGGTGGTGGCCGAAGCTGCGTATCAGATCGCGGAGATCGCGCGGAGCGCCGGCCGCAACGGGGAAGCCGTCGACATGTACCTCACGGCCGCCTACCTGGCGCCCGGATCACAGGGGCGCGCGCTCATGGGAGCGGTGCGCGCGCTCGTCGCGCTCGGCGACCGGGATTCGGCGCAGGCGATCTTCCGGCGGCTCGTGGAATCGAGCGGCGAGGAGTCCGAGATCCTCGCCCAGGCGAGCAAGGTGTTCAGCGGGTCTCGTCAACCTTGAAGATCTTCGCGCCCACCGCTTCCTCGACGCGCGCGTCGCGCACGCGGAAGAAGCTCACCCCGTAGGTCCGGTCGATGTGGTGCCCGGCCTCGAACCGCCCGCCAGGAGGTCAGGGCCCGGCGAGCTCCCGGATGCGGGCCGCGGTGTAGCCCAGCAGCTCGCCGAGCACGGCCTCGTTGTCGGATCCCGGCTGGCGCGACCAGCCGGCCACGCGGCCCGGGGTGCGCGACAGCGACGGCACGATCCCCTGCGTGACGATCTCCCCCATCTCCGGATGGGCGAGCCGCACCAGGTCGCCGCGGCTCCAGCAATGCGGCTCGCGCACCAGGTCCGCCACCGAGTTGACCGCGCTCGCGGCGAGCCCGGCCCCGCGCAGCGCGGCGACCGCCTCGGCGGCCGGAAGCGCGCCCGCCAGCTTGGCCACGTCCTCGCGGATGCTGGCGGGCTCCTCGGGCGGCCGCCGGCCCAGGCGCGCGAGCGCGTCCGCGACGTCGCGCCAGGACGGCGCCGATGCGGCCACGAAGCGACCGTCGGCGGCCTCCACGGTGACGCTGGCCGGGTAGAGCGGCGACTCCCCGCCGGCGCGCTCGCGGCGAACGCCGAGCGCGCTGCGCGCCGCCAGCAGGTCGCCGGTCTGGCGCAGCGCGGCCTCGAACATCGCGGTGTCCACCACCTGCCCCTGGCCGTCCGCGTCGCGCCGCAGCAGCGCGGCCACCATGCCCAGCACGTTGAAGAGCGCGGTGGAGTAGTCGCCGGCCATGACGCCGTCGCGGAGCGGCGGGCGGTCGGGCCAGCCGTTGAGATAGGTGATCCCGCCGAAGGCCAGCCCGACCGGGTTGAACGCGGCTCGCGCGGTGTAGGGCCCGCTCTGGCCGAACCCGGACGAGCGCAGCAGCACGAGCCGCGGATTGGCCGCGAGGAGGGTCGTCGGCGCCAGGTCCCAGCGCTCGAGCGTACCCGGCCGGAAGTTCTCCACGATCACGTCGCTCTGCCGGACCAGCGCGAGGAACGCCTCCCGGCCGGCCGGCGCGCGCACGTCGAGCGTGATGCTGCGCTTGTTGCGGTTGGTGACGACGAAGCCCGGGCTCTTGCGGCCCTGGGCATCCGCGGCCACGCTCGGCAGCTCGACCATGATCACGTCGGCGCCGAAGTCGCCGAGCAGGGCGGCGGCCGCGGGGCCGGCCAGCCACTGCGAGAGATCGAGCACACGGACTCCGCGCAGCGGGCCCCATCCCCCGGACGGCGTCCGCTCCGGCGCGTCGATCCGGGGCCGGGCCTCGAGCGGCTCGATCGCCGCCCGGACGGCCTCCGTGTGTTCGCCGAGCCGCGGGGCGCTGCGCGCAGGCGCGGCCGGGGTCCGCGTGAGCTTCGGCACCGCCGCGGGCGCGAGGAACTCGCGGCCGGTCGCCGACGTGAGGCGCAGGATGGCCTCGCGCGCCTTCACGTGCGCGTCCCCCACGATGTCGTCCGCCGAGCGCACCGCGGTCCCGGCCACGCCGGCCCTGGCGAAGCGGGCCTCGACGTCGGCTTGGTCGTGCGCGGCGATCCAGGTGCCGACCAGCGCGTCGGAGGCCGGCCGGTTCTGCAGCCGCGCGGCGGGCGTGGCGAAGCGCGGATCTTTCGGCGCGTCGGGACTCTCGATCGCCTCGCAGAGACGGGCGAACGGCTGATCGCCCGCGCCGGAGACCGCGATCCATCCGCGGTCGCGCGTCCGGTACACGTTGGCCGGCACCACGATGGGCGACTCGGTGCCGAGGCGCTCGGCCACCGTCCCGCTCCGGTCGTGGCGCACGACCACCTCTTCCTGCATCCGCAGCGCGGTCTGGTAGAGGCCGAGGTCCACGACCTGCCCGCGGCCGCTGCGCCGGGCGTGGAAGAGCGCCATCAGCAGCCCGCTCGTGCCGTGGATCGCGGTCCAGCTCTCGGCCAGCGGCACCGTGACGGCCAGCGGAGCGCGATCCGGGAAGCCGGTGACGAACTGCACGCCGGAGAACGCCTGGGCGATGCGGTCGTCGCCGCGCTCGCCGGCCAGCGGCCCGGTCTGCCCGAACGGCGAGATGCGCAGGGTGACGAGCCGCGGGTTGCGGCGCTCGAGCGCCGCCGGGGCCAGCCCGGTCGCCTCGAGGCGCCCCGGCCCCAGGTCCTCCACCAGCGCGTCGGCGGTGGCGAGCAGCCGCGCCAGCCACGGCTCGGTCGCGAGGGCCTCGAGCTCGGCCCGCACCGAGTACTTGCCGCGATTCTCCGACTGGAAGGCGAGCGAATCCTCCCCGTCTAGACCGGGGCCGCGCCGCCGCATCGGCGATCCGGCCGGCGGCTCGATCTTGATCACGGTGGCCCCGAGATCGGCCAGGAGCCCGCCCGCCATCTCGCCGGCCGGGGTCTCGGCCAGCTCCACGATCACGACCCCGGCGAGGGCGCCGCCGCGGCCGGACTCCGGAAGCCCGAAGGTCTCGCTCATGACCGCCTCACGCCAGCCCGAAGATGCGGGCCGCGTTGCCGTAGAGCCACTTCTCCTTGACCGTGTCCTTGAGCGGCAGCGCGAGATACTCCTGGATCAGCGTCTCGTACGGCTGCCCGACGAGCCCCGCGGAGAGGCCGACCAGCACCTTGTCCTGGATCAGGGTGTTCCCGAACTGCATCAGCATCTCCCAGCCCGAGCCGGGCTGCCCGAGGTAGCGTCCGCGATGCGCGGAGGTGTCCATGTGCAGGTTCGGATGCCGGCGCACCAGCGCGACCATCTCGTTCACCCAGGGCCAGCCGCCGAGCCCGCCGATGATCTTGAGCTCCGGGAAGTCCATCGCCACCTGGTCCAGGTTGCGCGGGTGGCCGAGGTCGTAGGGGCGATCGTTGGCGTAGTTCATCGAGGAGTAGATGCGCACCGGGATGCCCAGCTCCGCCGCCTTGGTGTAGAGCGGGTAGTAGCGGCGGTCGCTCGCGGGAATGCAGTCCACCAGCGCGGAGATGCCGAGGGCGCAGAAGCCCTCGTCGCGCACCAGGCGCTCCAGCTCGCGCACCCCGCTCATGCCGTGGAAGGCGGTGATGCTGATGCGGGCCAGGCCCAGGAAGCGGCCGGGGAACCGCCGCAGGAGCTGCGCCTGCTCCTCGTTGGAGATGCCGAAGGGCACCGAGCGCACGATGCCGAGCTTGCCGAGCTTCTCGACGTAGGCCTCCAGCTCCTCGTCCGGCCGGTGGTCGGCGCCCTCGCGCCGGGCCCGGAAGATCCGCCCGTAGTTGGCCATGCCGTAGCCGGCGGGCTTGTCCGCAGCGCCGGCCGCCGCCTCCGCCGGAGCCGCGGCGGGCTTCTTCTCCACGTTCGCCCCGTACGGCACGCTGCATTCCATGTCGATGATCCGTGGCATTCGATCGCTCCTCGGTGAGCTGGTTGGGTCAGGGCCATTCGGCCGGTTGCCGGTCCAGCGCCGCGCGATCCCACCCCGCCAGCGTGGCCGCCCCGTCGTACGCCTTCTGGTAGAACTCCAGCACGGCCGCGTCCGGGGACGACGCTTCGTGCACGGCTTCATACGGGAGAATGAAATTGGCCAGCTGCCGCTCGTAGTAGGCCCCGGCGGGCGAGATGGCGCTATCGCCCAGGCCCTGAGGCTCGGGGCGCGCGTACGCGTAGAACGCGGGTTCCGTCACCGCGCCGCTTCCGAACCAGAATCCGAGACTGATCTCCTCGTGGGAGTTCGCCTCCCGGAGGACCCACCACTCGCTCGCGTCCTTCTCGGGCGCCCTCCGGCCGGAGAACCGGGTGAGTGCGAGATCGAAGGCACCCCAGAAGAAATGCACCGGGCTCGACTTGCCCAGGAAGCGCCCCGCGAAGCGCTTGAGGATTCGATCGGCGTGCGACAGCATCCGGAAGGAGCGCTGGGCCTGGCCGGGCTCGTACGACGCGTGCGTCCTATCCTCGGCGAACGGGATCGGATGGTCCACCTCCACGGGCACGGGCCAGATCTTCACGGGGACCCCGAGCTCGCTCAGCAGGCCCTGGTACTCCCGGTAGAATTCGGCGACCGCCTGGGGCCGCAGCGGCGCCGCCCGGCTCGCGCCATCGCTCGTCTCGAGCACGAGCCGGTGGTCGACGAAGTCGAACTCGACCGTGAGCGTTCGCAACCCGTACGGCATCGGGGTCGTCGTCAGCCCCCGCGAGGTCAGGTACAGCGGGACGTTCCACCAATGGTTCTGCCGGGGCGCGAGCGCGAGCCGCGTCTTGCCGACGACCTGCATCCACATGTGAAGCGTGTCGTGGGTCGCCTGCCATTCGGCGAGAGGCAGGCTGGGCCACGGGGCTTCGCGCGGCGGGTTCATGGACTCCTGGACGCCCGGTGGCTCTACTTCTTTTCCTGGGCGACGGCCGCCTCAGCGGCCGCAAAGCCGATCTTGCTATGGGTACCGTCGCAGAAGGGCTTGGTGGTCGACGCGCCACACCGACACAGCGCGATCCGCGGCCCACGCGCGCTCGTGTCGACCTTGTTCCCGTCGACGTCTACCAGCTCGATCTCGCCTTCCACCAGATACGGGCCGTTGGGCCGGATGGTCACCTTGACGGGCATCGACGCACCTCCTGAGATGTGGGTGAACTCGTGCCGGATACAGTACCGCGATCACGCCCACCTTGACAGTGCCACCCGCGCATCGCAGTATCCCGTCGGAGGAGACCCCGTGCGACCCATCCTGACCGTCCTGACCGCGATCCTGCTGCTCCTGCCGTGCCCGGCGCTGGGGCAAAGCGTGCTCCGCATCGGGCTGAACGACGACCCGGACGCGCTCGACCCGACGATCAGCCGCGCCTACACCGGCCGGCTGGTCTTCGCCGCGCTCTGCGACAAGCTCTTCGACGTCACGCCCGACCTCAAGATCGTGCCCCAGCTGGCCACCGGCTACGAGTGGGCCGCGGACCGCAAGTCGATCGTGATCAAGCTGCGCCCGGGTGTCCGCTTCCAGGACGGCGAGCCGTTCAACGCGGAGGCGGTGAAGTTCAACATCGAGCGACACCAGAACACGCAGGGCTCCTTCCGCAAGCCGGAGATCGGCGAGATCGTCAGCGTGGACGTGGTGAACGACCTCACGGTGCGATTCAACCTCTCGCAGCCGCTCGTGCCCCTGCTGGCCGCCCTGACCGACCGCTCCGGCATGATGGTCTCGCCCAAGGCGGCGAAGGCGCTCGGCGACAAGCTGGGCACCCAGCCGGTGTGCGCCGGCCCCTACAAGTTCGTCCAGCGCGTGGCCCAGGGCAAGATCGTGGTCGAGCGCGTGGCCGACTACTGGGACAAGGGCGCCTTCTCGGTCGACCGCATCGAGTTCGTGCCCATCACCGACTCGACGTCGCGCCTGGCCAGCCTGCGCTCCGGCGACCTGCACATGATCGAGCGCGTCTCGCCTACCGACCTGGCCGAGATCCGGGGCGACGCCAAGCTCAAGGTGACCGGCATCCCCGAGCTGGGCTACCAGGTGATCCCGCTGAACGTGGCCAACGGCCCGAAGAGCAAGACGCTCTCCGACGTGCGGCTGCGCCAGGCGCTCGACCTGGCAATTGATAGAGAGACCCTGGTCAAGACCGTGTTCGGTGGCGAGTACATTGCGGGCAACCAGTTCGTCAGCCCGGCGAACCCTTACTACGACCAGAAGGTCCCGGTGGGCAAGCGCGACGTGGCGAAGGCCAGGCAGCTCCTGAAGGACGCCGGCCAGCCGAACCTCACCTTCACCCTGGTGGTGCCCCCGGAGCGCGACCGGCAGGAGGCGGCGCTGATCTTACAGGCCATGTGGGCGGAGGCCGGCATCACGGCCAACCTCCAGACCCAGGAGAACGTCACGATGCTGCAGTCCGGGCGGAAGGGCGACTTCGAGGCCTACTTCACGTTCTGGAGCGGCCGGCCCGACCCCGACGGCAACGTCTACACCTTCATGACGTGCAAGGGCGCGCAGAACGACCACCACTACTGCAACGCCGACGTGGACGCGCTGCTCACGAAGGCCCGCCAGGTCTCGGACCCGGCCGAGCGCAAGAAGCTCTACGGCCAGGCCACCGAGCTGATGGCCAAGGACGTGCCGCGGCTCATCCTGTGGCACCGCCGCGTGTTCACCGGTTTCAGCGCCCGGGTCCAGGGCTTCACGCCCTACCCCGACGGGATCATCCGCTTCCGCGGCCTCAAGCTGAACTGAGGCGACGACCGCATTGGCGCTCTGGCTCTACATCGCGCGGCGCCTCGCGGTCCTGGTGCCGACGCTCTTCTTCGTCTCGGTGATGATCTTCTCGCTCCAGCAGCTCCTGCCGGGCGACGCGGCGGTGGCGCTGGCGGGCGAGGAGCACGATCCGGTGGCGGTCGCGGCCATTCGCGCGCGATACCACCTCGACCGGCCGATCCCGGTGCAGTACGGCATCTGGCTCGGGCGGGTGCTGCGCGGCGACTTCGGCGAGTCGCTGCGCAGCCGCATCCCGGTGCGCGAGCTGCTCGCCTCGAAGCTGCCGGTCACCATCGAGCTGGCGGTCTGCTCGATGGCCATCGCGCTCCTGATCGGCATCCCGGCCGGCATCGTCTCGGCCGTCCGGAAAGGCACCATGGTGGATGTCGCGGCCAATCTCCTCGCGCTGTCGGGGCTCTCGGTGCCGCACTTCTGGCTCGGCATCATGCTGATCCTGCTCTTCGCGGTGCGCCTGGGCTGGCTCCCCGCGTCGGGCTACGTGCCGCCGTGGGAGGACCTCGGCCGGAACCTGACCACCATCCTGCTGCCCTCGTTCGTGCTCGGCACCGGGGTGGCCGGCGTCATGATGCGCCACACCCGCAGCGCCATGCTCCAGACCCTGGGCGCCGACTACGTGCGCACCGCGCGGTCCAAGAGCGTGCCCGAGCGGCTGGTGGTGCTGAAGCACGCGCTGCGCAACGCGCTGATCCCGATCATCACCCTGGGCGCGATCGAGTTCGGGCGGCTCCTGTCGGGCGCGGTGCTCACCGAGCAGGTCTTCGCCATCCCCGGCTTCGGCAAGCTGCTGGTCGACGGCGTGTTCAACCGCGACTACGCGGTCGTGCAGGCGGTGGTCCTGGTCTCGGCGGGCCTCTACGTGCTCCTGAACCTGGGCGCCGACGTGCTCTACTTCCTGGCCAACCCGCGCCTCCGGGGCTCGACGTGAGCGACGCCTCGGCCGTGCTCGCCGCGCCCGCGGTGGCTCCCCGCCGGCGCTACAAGGCCGCGCGGCAACTGGCGCGCCGGCCGGCCGCGATCGCCGCGCTCGCGGTCGTCCTCGGGTTCATCGTGGTGGCGCTCGCGGCGCCGCAGCTGGCGCCCTTCGACCCGACCGCGATCGACTACCGCGCGATCCGGAAAGCCCCCTCCGCGGTCCACCCGCTCGGCACCGACGAGGTCGGCCGCGACGTGCTGTCGCGCCTGCTCTGGGGCGCGCGCGCCTCGCTGCTCGCCGGCATCATCCCGGTCACCATCGCGGTGGCGCTCAGCGTGCCGCTCGGCCTCCTCTCCGGCTACCTCGGGGGCTGGGTGGATGGGCTTATAATGCGCATCAACGACGCCATGCTCTCGATCCCGTTCCTCATCGTGGCCATCGCGCTGGCCGCCTTTCTCGGTCCGGGCCTCCGCAACGCCATGATCGCGATCGGGATCGCGGCGCTGCCGACCTTCGTCCGGCTCGTGCGCGGCACCGTGCTCGCGATCAAGACGGAGGAATACGTGGAGGCGGCGCGGGCCCTCGGCTGCTCGCGGCGCCGCGTCGCGCTCCGCCACATCCTGCCCAACACGCTGCCGCCGCTGTTCATCCAGGTGAGCCTCACGGTGGCCGCGGCCATCATCGCGGAGGCGAGCCTCTCGTTCCTGGGGCTGGGCCAGCAGCCGCCCGCGCCGTCGTGGGGCAGCATGCTCAACGCGGCCCAGCGCTATCTCTCGCAGGCGCCCTGGATGGCGCTCTATCCCGGCCTGATGATCTTCGGCATCGTCATGGCGCTCAACGTCCTGGGCGACGGCCTGCGCGACGCTCTCGATCCGCGGTACCAGTAGGGATCCGCCCGGAAGGACATCACGATGAAACGGCTCATGCTCTGGTTGATTGCCGTGGCCGCTCTGGCCAGCGTCGTGGCCTTCACGGCGCGGGCACCTCGACACGCCGCGGCTCAACAGGCCGCGCCGATCTTCGTGACCGACATTCCCTCCGGATACCGCGACTGGAGGTTGATCTCGGTGGCCCATGAAGAAGGCGACCTTCACAGTTTTGCTGCCGTTTTGGGCAACGATGTCGCGATCAAGGCTTACCGCGAAGGTAAGCTCTTGTTCCCGGACGGCACAATCATTGCCGCTTTGCACTATCGTCACATTCCGTCCGAGGAAAACAACAAGGTCTTTGGTCGTGACCAATCTTTCGTAGCCGGCCCCCCCACGAACATTCAGTTCATGATCAAGGATTCAA
>Ga0134127_10003937_pt1 | contig 10714 bp, 10 predicted proteins | sample KB31753_FD_96459 | JGI IMG/M metagenome (GOLD analysis project Ga0134127, IMG submission 96459) | Terrestrial soil microbial communities with excess Nitrogen fertilizer from Kellogg Biological Station, Michigan, USA - KB3-175-3 | ecosystem: Environmental > Terrestrial > Soil > Unclassified ...
CGCGCCGAACGAGAAACAGCCACGGGTGCAGATGGACGACGGCAAGCTCGAGGAGCTGGCGCAATCGATCAAGGAAAACGGCGTCATTCAGCCGATCCTGGTGCAGAAGATCGGCGGCTTGTTCCGGATCATCGCCGGCGAGCGGCGGTGGCGCGCGGCGCAGCGCGCGGGTCTGCTGAAGGTGCCCGTGATCGTCCGGGACGTTCCGATTGAGGACGAACGTCAGCTGTTGCAGCTTGCCCTGATCGAGAACATTCAGCGCGAGAACCTGAACGCGATCGACGAAGCGGCTGCATATCAGCGTCTCGCCGACGAGTTCGGATTGACGCACGATCAGATTGCCGCCGCGGTCGGCAAGGATCGCAGCTCGGTCGCCAACTACGTGCGGTTGCTGAAGCTCGCCGATGAAGTACGTGCCGAGCTCGCCGCCGGGCGGCTCACGATGGGACATGCCCGTGCGCTGCTCGCGCTGGCCGATCCCGTTCAGCAGCGTGAGGCGTCGCGAGAGGTCATTTCGCGCGGGTTGTCGGTTCGCGACACGGAAGCGCTCGCCAAAAGGATCGCGGCGCCAGCGGCGCCGAGGATCGCGACATCAGGACCAGCGAATGACGTGCACACGCGCGCGGCTGAGGATCGCCTGCGCTTCGCGCTCGGAACGAAGGTCCGCATCCTGCGCCGCGCCCAGGGCGGCACGATCGAGATCGCGTTCGGCTCGGAAGCTGAACTGAATCGTCTTTACGAACAAATCACGAATCTTCAGTAGTGCTCCCTTCCCACTCGACTCATTCCCTGATATAAATAGCGAGTTTGTGCCGTTCAGGTACAAGCGGCCCTGCGCGTCCGTTCCGTAAAGAGAACGCCATCACCGCCTGACACATGCCATCTCGAGCTTCCGCCGCGCGCTACGCGAGAGCCCTGTTCGACGTCGCGCTGAAAGAATCCGATCCGGTCCAGATTGAACGCGAGGTCGCCTCATTCGCCGGCCTGATGTCGTCGAACGCCGAGCTCCACGCCGCGCTCACCAATCCAGCAGTGCCCGCCAGCGCCAAGCGCCACATCGCGGAGGCGCTCGGCGCGCGGCTCGATGCGGCGCCGCCGGTGCGGAAACTGCTCGTGCTGCTGGCCGATCGCGATCGCCTCGCAATCGTACCGGACCTGCTCGCCATGTATCGTGAGCGCTTGATGGAGCACCAGCAGGTGGTTCGTGCCGAAGTCACGACCGCGACGCCGCTGACGGCCGAACGTGTGACGCAGATCGAGCAGAAGCTCGCGGCGTTGACGGGACGCAAGGTGAACATGTCGACGAGCGTCGATCCCGCGATCATCGGCGGCGTCGTGACGCGTATCGGCAGCACGGTGTACGACGGCAGCATCGCGACCCAATTGGCGAAGCTGAAAGAGAAATTGACGGTGTAGACCTGGTCCGTTGGACCCGGCACAAGGACAGACATGGACATCAGAGCCGACGAAATTTCCAAACTCATTCGCGACCAGATCGGCAGCTTCACCGCGACCGTTGATGTCGCGGAAGTCGGAACCGTGATCGCGATAGGCGACGGCATTTCGCGCGTGCACGGCATCGAACGCGCGATGGCCGGCGAGATGCTCGAGTTCCCGCACGGGGTGTTCGGCATCGCGCTGAATCTGGAAGAAGAAAGCGTTGGCGCGGTGCTCCTCGGCGACTTCAAGGAGATCAAGGAAGGGGACCAGGTCAAACGTACCGGCCGCATCATTTCTGTGCCCGTCGGCGACGAGATGCTTGGCCGAGTCGTCAATGCACTCGGTCAGCCGATCGACGGTAAAGGGCCAATTACCACGAAGCAGTTTCTGCCGATCGAGCGTCTGGCTCCGGGCGTTGTCGATCGGCAGCCGGTGAAAGAACCACTGCAGACGGGTCTGAAGGCGATCGACGGGATGGTGCCGATCGGCCGAGGACAGCGCGAATTGATCATTGGCGACCGGCAGACCGGCAAGACCGCCGTGGCCGTCGACACCATCATCAACCAGCGCGGCAAGGGCGTGATCTGCATCTACAACGCAATTGGTCAGAAGCAGTCCACGGTCGCACAGGTCGTCCGCACGTTCGAAGAGTACGACGCGATGAGCTACACGATCGTCGTCGCCGCCGCGGCCTCGGATCCCGCGCCGATGCTGTACATCAGCCCGTATTCGGCGTGCGCGATCGGCGAGTACTTCCGCGACAGCAAACGCCACGCGCTATGCGTTTACGACGACCTTTCCAAGCACGCGCAGGCCTATCGCGAGATCTCGCTGCTGCTGCGTCGCCCGCCGGGACGGGAGGCGTATCCGGGCGACGTGTTCTATCTGCACTCGCGTCTCCTCGAACGCGCGGCGAAATTGAACAACACGCAAGGCGGCGGCTCGTTGACCGCGCTTCCGATCATCGAGACGCAGGCGGGCGACCTTTCCGTCTACATCCCGACGAACGTCATTTCCATTACCGATGGGCAGATCTTCCTTGAGAGCGACCTGTTCCACCAGGGCGTGCGTCCCGCGATCAACGTCGGCAACTCGGTGTCGCGCGTCGGCGGCTCGGCACAGATTCGGGCGATGAGGCAGGTGGCCGGTTCGCTGCGCCTGGACCTCGCTCAGTATCGCGAGCTTGCCGCGTTCGCGCAGTTTGGCAGCGACCTCGATAAGGCCACACAGGCACAGCTCAATCGCGGTCGCCGTCTCGTGGAAATCCTCAAGCAGCCGCAGTATCAGCCGGTGCCGGTGGAAAAGCAGGTCGCGATTATCTTTGCGGCAACGAAAGGCTATCTGGACGCCGTCCCAGTCGAAGAGGTGCGCCGCTACGAGGAGGAGCTCTATCGTTTCCTCGAAACGCGCGGGCCGGGCGTGCTGAGCGGCATCGCCGACAAGAAGATCCTCGACGACGAAGTGAGATCAGCGCTTGAAGCGGCGCTGAGGGAATTTACGGCGCAGTTCACCAGCACCGTTGCCGCGACCGCGGCCGCGTAGCAGATGCCGTCACTGATCGATCTCCGGCGCCGGATCCGCGCGGTCAAGTCGACGCAGCAGATCACCAAGGCGATGAAGATGATCGCCGCGTCGCGCCTGAAACGCGCGCAGGACCGGGTGATCGCGGCGCGGCCGTTCGCGCAGCGGATGCTGAAGGTGCTGAACGGGCTCGTGTCGCGGGTTGATCAGGATGCACATCCGCTGCTTCGCATTCCGCCGCAGGGTTCCGGCCGACCGCTGCTGATTGTCATTACGGCGGATCGGGGCCTCTGCGGCAGCTTCAATTCCAACGTCATCAAAGCGGCCGGACAGTTCATCCTCAACGAAGCGCCCGGACGCGACATTGCGCTCGGCCTGGTCGGCCGAAAGGGACGCGACTTCTTCCGCCGCCGCGGGTTTGACGTCCGCTATGAAACCGTCGGCATCTTTCAGAAGATGACGTTCGCCGACGCGATTGATATTGCGGATGCCGCTATCGAGGATTTCACGTCCGGCGCGGCATCGAGCGTCTACCTGGTTTACAACGAATTCAAGTCCGTCATGACGCAGCGAATTGTCGTCGAGCGGTTGCTGCCGATCCCGAGGCTTGAAGGGGAACCGACACGACAGGAAGGGGAACGCGCCGCGCCGACTGCCGACTACATTTATGAGCCGGCGCCTGCGGAAATCTTCCGCGACCTGCTCCCGCGTCACGTCCAGACTCAGGTGTATCGCGCGCTGCTTGAATCCAACGCGGCGTTTTTTGCGGCGCAGATGACGGCGATGGATGCCGCGTCGAGGAACTCGGCCGACATGATCGAGAACCTCACGCTCTATATGAACAAGGTCAGGCAGGCGGCGATCACGCGCGAGATCATCGAGGTGGTCTCCGGCGCCGCCGCGACATAGTGGAGACCGGGCCCTGTTGGACCCGGCAATCGAATGGCACAAACAGCAACGACACAACGAACCGGCAAAGTGGTCCAGGTCATCGGACCCGTCATCGACATTGAATTCCCCGAGGGGCTGCCCGCGATTTACAACGCGGTGCGTATCGTCTCCGACGGCAGCGGCGGCGCCGAGAAGATTGACGTCGTCGCCGAGGTCGAACAGCATCTCGGTGAAAACCGCGTGCGCGCGGTCGCGATGAAGCCAACGGACGGAATGACGCGCGGCATGCAGGTCATCGACACGGGTGCACCGATATCGGTCCCCGTTGGTCCAGAGACGCTTGGCCGCGTTCTCAACGTGCTTGGCGAGCCCGTGGACTTCCCGGACCGCCCCGTCAAATCGCTGGAACGCTGGCCAATCCATCGACACGCACCGACCCTCGAACAGCAGTCCACCGAGCTGAAGATGTTCGAGACGGGCATCAAGGTCATCGATCTGCTCGAGCCGTACCTCCAGGGAGGCAAGATTGGCCTCTTCGGCGGCGCCGGCGTCGGCAAGACCGTGATCATCATGGAGCTGATTCACAACATCGCCCTGAAGCACGGCGGTGTCTCGGTGTTCGGCGGTGTTGGTGAACGCACGCGCGAAGGCAACGACCTGTGGCTCGAATTCCAGGAGTCCGGCGTCATCGACATGAAGGACATGTCGAAGTCGCGCGCCGCGCTCGTCTACGGACAGATGACAGAACCGCCAGGCGCACGCCTCCGCGTCGGTCTGTCGGCGCTGACCGTCGCCGAATACTTCCGCGACTCAGAAGGCAAAGACGTGCTCCTCTTCATCGACAACATCTTCCGGTTCACGCAGGCAGGTTCGGAGGTATCGGCGCTGCTTGGCCGGATGCCCTCCGCGGTCGGTTATCAGCCGACGCTGCTCACCGAGATGGGCGAGCTGCAGGAACGCATCACGTCGACGAAGAAGGGATCGATCACGTCCGTTCAGGCGATTTACGTCCCCGCTGACGACTACACCGATCCGGCACCGGCCACGACGTTCGCACATCTGGACGCGACGACGAACCTGTCGCGGCAGATTGCGGAGCTTGGCATCTATCCGGCGGTGGATCCGCTCGCCTCGACGTCGCGCATCCTCGATCCACGCATCCTGGGCGACGAGCACTACAGCGTCGCGCGATCGGTGAAGCAGATCCTGCAGCGCTACAAGGACCTGCAGGACATCATCGCGATTCTCGGCATCGACGAACTGTCGGAAGACGACAAACTGACCGTTGCGCGCGCGCGCAAGATCCAGCGCTTCCTGTCGCAGCCGTTCTTCGTGGCGCAGCAGTTCACCGGCTTCGAAGGCAAGTACGTGCAGATCGCCGACACGGTGCGCGGATTCAAGGAAATCGTCGAGGGCAAGCACGACGAGTTGCCGGAACAGGCCTTCTACATGGTTGGCACGATTGAAGAAGCGGTCGAGAAGGCGCACGGCATGAAGGCCGCCGCGTAACATGGCGCTACCGACGAAGCTGACGCTCGAAATTGTGACGCCGGATCGCGCGTTGCTGCGCGAGGAGGTCGACGAGGTCGTGGTGCCGGGCAGCGAGGGCGAATTCGGCGTGCTGCCGGGACACACCCCCCTGCTGTCGATGTTGAAGATTGGGGAGCTGTGGTACCGGCAGGGGCAGGAGAAGCATTACCTCGCGATTGCGTTCGGCTTCGTCGAGGTGCTGCCCGATCGCGTCACCGTGCTCGCGCAAGTGGGCGAGCGGGCACAGGAGATCGACGTGCAGCGTGCGGAACGCGCCAAGCAGCGCGCCGAGCAGCGGCTGGCACAGGCGCAGCCGCACCTGACGCAGGTCGATTTCGACATCGAGCGCGCACGGATCGCGCTGATGAAGTCGCTGCTTCGCCTGCAGGTCGCATCGCGGGCGCGGACTCGCGTCTGACGTGGGCGACTGATACCTTATTGAGGATCTGCTCGCCAATCTCCAGCAGCTTTTCCGCTATCGGGCTCTCATCTCGAGCCTCGTCGCGCGTGAACTGAAGGCGCGGTATCGGGGCTCGTGGCTGGGAGTCGTGTGGTCGTTCATCAATCCACTCCTGCTGCTCCTCATCTACTCATTCGTCTTCACCGTCGTGTTGCCGGGCGCGCATCCGCGCGAGCTCGAGCCGTTTGCCCTGTTTCTCTTCTGCGGGATTCTTCCCTGGACCTGGTTTTCTTCGTCGCTGGTGGAATCAGCAAATGTGCTGATCACCGGCGGTAATCTGATCAAGAAGGTGTTGTTTCCGGCGGAGGTGCTGCCGATCGTCGTGGTGCTCGCGGGCCTTGTACACTTTTGCCTTGGCCTGCCAATCCTTGCCGCGTTCCTCATTTATTACCGTGTGCCGCTGTGGCCGACCGATCTTCTCTGGTTTCCCATCATCGTCTGCGTTCAACTGATATTGACGATTGGCATCGCGCTCCTCGTGTCGGCCCTGACGGTGCACTTCCGCGACGTCCGTGATCTCCTGACCAATCTGCTGACGCTCTGGTTCTTTGCCACGCCGATCATTTATCCGATCGAACTTGCGCCCGAACGCGTGCGGCGACTATTGAATTTGAATCCGTTCACGCACCTCGTCATCGCATATCAGGAGGTGCTGTTCCGGCCTGGTCCCTTCGCGCAGGTGACGCGACTGTTCTTTGTCGGAGTGGCGTCGGTGCTGATCTTCTTGTTTGGTTACTTCGTCTTCGATCGGCTCAGGGACACGCTGCCGGAGGAAGTGTGAACGCGATCCAGGTCCGTGATGTGCACAAGGTCTATCGGCGCTACAGCCGCCGCAAGAAGTTTGCGACGCTCAAAAGCGCACTCCTTTCCGGGAGCGTGCTGAGAGATTTGCGCCCCGACGCAGTTTTCGAGGTGCTCAAAGGCGTTTCCTTCGACGTGCCAACGGGCACAACGTTTGGAATCGTCGGGCGCAACGGCTCGGGCAAGAGCACGATGCTGAAGCTGATTGCGGGGATAGGCAAACCGACGGCGGGCAGCGTTCGCGTGCAGGGGCGCGTGTCGGCGCTGATCGAGCTGGGCGCCGGATTTCATCCGGAGATCTCCGGTCGCGAGAACGTCTACATCAACGGACTGATGCTGGGCCTCAGTCGCCGCGAGATTGCCGATCGCTTCGACGACATCGTCCGGTTTGCCGAGCTCGACGAATTCATCGACGCACCGGTGAAGACGTACTCGTCCGGCATGTACATGCGCCTTGGGTTTGCGGTTGCGATCAATGTTGAACCCGATGTTCTGCTGGTCGACGAAGTGCTTGCCGTCGGTGACGAGGCATTTACCCACAAGTGCCTCGACAAGTTTGCGGAATTCCGCCGTCGCGGCCGGACCATTCTGCTCGTGACGCATTCGCTGGATCTGGTGACGCGGTTCTGCGACCAGGCGCTCTGGCTGGATTCGGGCGTGGTCAAGGCCGATGGCGATCCGAAGCGGGTGATTGATGCATATCTGATGGATGTGGCTCGCGCTGAGAATCAGGAGCTCGCCGGACTCTCAAATCCCAAATCCCAAACCCCAAATCCCGAATCCCAACCGGATCCCGCATCCCGGATCCCGGATCCCGGATCCCGGATCGCGGATCCCGGAACAGAGCCGACCGACATGTTTAAGGCCGTCGAGGGGCGATGGGGCTCACGCGAGGCCGAGATCACCGACGTTGAAATGATCGGCGCGAGCGGCCAGCCGGCGCATTTGTTCAAGTCGGGGGAGCGGGTCGACATCCGACTGCATGTGCGGGCGAACCAGCGCGTCAACGACTTTGCCTTTGGGGTCGGCATCTTCAATGCGGATGGCATCTGCTGTTACGGCACCAACACGCATATCGAGGGTGGCTCGGCGAGTGAATTGTTGGGGGAGGGAATGGTGGTCCTGACGATCGATTCACTCAACCTCGTCGAGGGCACCTACAAGCTCGACGTCGCCGTTCACCGGCAGAACGGCGTCCCGTACGACTATCACCGGTTGCTCTACACCTTCCGGGTGAAATCAGCGCGCAAGGACGTCGGCATCTTCCGGCCTCCGCACCACTGGTCGTTCTCCGGCGGCATCCGCATGTCCGGCCTGTGAAATGGGGTCAGGCCATTCGGTCGATGCCGCTGCTCGGTTTGCGCAGCACGTCCAGACAAGCGGCGGAACGGTCGTGTTTACCAATGGCGTCTTCGATCTTCTGCATCCCGGTCACGTGCGGTATCTGCAGGATGCGCGGCGACTTGGCGACGCGCTAATCGTCGGCCTCAATTCGGATCGATCCGTGCGCGCGAATAAAGGACCGGAGCGCCCGATTACGCCCGAACGCGAGCGCGCCGAGATCTTGCTGGCACTCGAGTGCGTCGACGCAGTCGCCATCTTTGACGAGGACACACCCGCCGAGATCGTCACGCGGATTCAGCCCGATGTTCTGGTCAAAGGCGCCGACTGGGGCCCTGACAACATCGTCGGCCGCGACACCGTGGAAGCGAAAGGCGGGCGGATCGTCAGGATGCCGCTGGTGGAAGGTTATTCGACGACGGAGCTTCTTCGGCGTGTTCGCAAAAGTAGGTGACGACGATGTCACGCAGTTCCTGAATGCTCGGCGCAGCGTTGACGCGCACCCGCAGATGAGAGCCGCAGGCAATGCCCTTCGAATACCAGGCACATAGCGCACGAAGTTTGTTGATCACCCAGCGCTCACGGCCCCTGGCTTCGCGCGGCCTCACGTCCGCGACATGGCGGAATCCCTCTGACTCGTTGATGCCTTCGCGGAGCAGCAGGTCGATGTAATCGAGAAGAAACTGGCCGCGGTCACCGAGCGTCACTTCACGCGGTGCGCGTCCCGATGCCAGCGCCGCCGCCTGCGCCAGGATCCACGGATTGCGCAGCACGCCGCGGCCGACCAGCACGCCGCTCACACCGCAGCCGAGCCGCTCGACGACGTGGCTGGGCTCGATGCAGTCGCCGCTGCCCAGCACCGGAATCGAGAGGTCGTGGGCGACATCGGACACCAGATTCCAGTCCGCTGATCCGCTGTAGGACTGCTCCGCGGTTCGTCCGTGAATCGTCACCGCCGCTGCCCCGGCGTCCTGGACCCGCCGTGCCAGATCCGGCGCATTGCGGAAGCGGTCGTTCCATCCGGCGCGCATTTTGACCGTCACCGGAATCTTGACGGCCCTCGCCATCGCGCCGATGACGGTGGCCGCATGTGCCGGCTCACGCATCAGGCTGCAGCCCGCGTTGTGTTTCGCAATTTTCGGTACCGGGCAACCCATGTTGACGTCGACAATGTCGGCGCCGAGGCCTTCCACAACCTGCGCGGCAGCGGCCATCTTGTCGGGATCGCCGCCGAAGATTTGAATGGAGACCGGTCGCTCCTCTTCGGTGTACTCCGCGTATTCAAGCGTGCGATCGATGCCGCGAATCAGACCCTCCGAAGAGACCATCTCCGTAACGACCAGACCGCAGCCGCCGTGCCGCTTCACGAGGCGGCGGAAAGCCGAATCCGTCATGCCCGCCATTGGCGCCACGACAAACGGAGACGTCAGTTGAACTGAGCCGATTTTCATAACAGGATGCGTGATCGTGGCGTCGCGTCAGTAGGCGCGGACGTCCGCCGCATCCACCTCGACGCTGACCGCTTGGCCGATCAAATCGACCGACAGCACGAGCCGCGCACGTGAGCCCTTCCGAATCAAGCGGCCGACGACGCCTTTGAGCGGGCCGTGCATGACCTCCACCATCATTCCTTCGCGAATCATGGGGCAAGGGTCGTAGGCGAGCTCGCTTTCGACGAGCACGCGGATGCCGTCGATTTCGTGCTCGGGTATCGGCGCCGGCTCGCCTTCAAAAGAAATGATGCTGACGACGCCCGTGCATTTCAGGATCGGCAGCCGCTCACGCGGATTGAAGCGCGCAAAGCAGTACCCTGGAAACAGCGGCCAGTCGATCTTCTTTTTGCGGTCCTTCCAGCGGCTCCAGCGGGTGACTGTCGGCAGGAACGCCTCGACGCGTTTCTGTTCGAGCTGCTCGCGCACCACCTGCTCGTGGCGCGAACGCGTCCACAGCGCGTACCAGCGGACTTCCTGATTGGAGGCCGGCATAACGTCCGACGCCGCAGGCGCGGTCAGCGAATCGTTCATCGCGATTCAGTTTTTTGCGGGGGCACCCTGCTCGCTTTCCAGCTGCTGCTGCCGCTGGGCCAGGGCCTGTTCGTACGCCTTCTTCAGCTCGTCGTTGTGCCAGGTGATGGTCGCTCCGGCGCGCAGCTTCTCGACGTACTTCTGGGTCTCGCCGCGGCGTTTTTCGTCGGCAATCCTGTCGCTAATATCCTGACGGGCCTCGTCGAAGCTCTTGACCTTCGTCTCGCTGCGCGATTCGAGCGCCAGAATCTGGTAGCCGCGCTGCGTGCGAATGACCTCTGACACGTCGCCGACACTGAGTTTGGCGAGCATCGTCTGCAATGCCGGCGCAAGGTCGTCAGTCTTGACCGGACCAATCAGACCGCCGTTGGCCTTCGACGCGGAATCTGACAGCTCGCCGGCAACGCGAGCGAACGGTTCGCCGGCCAGCAACCGATGACGAACGTCATCCGCTTTTGCTTTCGCCGCGTCATCCTGCGCAACGTTGACGCCGCGATCGGTTGCCGGGACCGCAATCAGGATTTCGCGCAGCATGAGTTCCGAGGGCGTGGTGAATTCGTTCTTGTGCGCGTCGTAATACGCATGCGCCTCGTCCTCGGTAACGCTGATCTTGGCGAGCACTTCGTTCTGCTGCACGCGGCTCTCGAGCATGTTCTTTTCGAGCTGCCGTCGCAGGTCCGCCAGCGTCATCCCCTCCTGCTTGAGC
>Ga0134127_10003939_pt1 | contig 10712 bp, 8 predicted proteins | sample KB31753_FD_96459 | JGI IMG/M metagenome (GOLD analysis project Ga0134127, IMG submission 96459) | Terrestrial soil microbial communities with excess Nitrogen fertilizer from Kellogg Biological Station, Michigan, USA - KB3-175-3 | ecosystem: Environmental > Terrestrial > Soil > Unclassified ...
CCGTATGCCAGCCGCCAGACTCCTCGCCGCCGCATTGTGCGGCGCAATGACGCCGGCGAGCATTCACGCTCAGGCGACGCCGGCGCTCGCGTACACCCACGCCGATTCCCTGCGCGGTTCGATCACGCCGCAGCGCGCGTGGTGGGACGTTGTCTTCTACGACCTCGACGTCCACGTACACCCCGAAGACAGCACTCTCACTGGCCGCGTCGGGATCACCTATCGGGTCACAGGCCCGAAGGCCGAAATGCAGATCGATCTTCAGCAGCCTATGGTCCTCGACAGCGTCGTGCAGGATGGGCAGGCGGTGCGACTTCGCGAGGATGGCAATGCCTATTTCGCGACGCTACCCAAAGCGCAGCGCGTCGGAAGCCGGCGGTCTGCCACGGTCTACTACCACGGCCGACCGCGCGTCGCGAAAAATCCGCCGTGGGACGGCGGCTTGATCTGGCGCACGGACAGTCTCCATCGCCTCTGGGTGGCGACTGCCGTCGAAGGACTCGGCGCGAGCGCCTGGTGGCCGAACAAGGACACGCAGGCGGACGAGCCGGACAGCCAGCGCGTGCGCATCACGGTGCCGGAGCCGATGATCGACGTGTCGAACGGCCGCCTCCGTCGCACGACGCACAACGCGGACGGCACGGCGACCTACGAATGGTTCGTGGCGAATCCCATCAACAACTACGACGTCGCGGTCAACGCCGGCGGCTACGCGCATTTCAGCCAGATATATCACGGCGAGCGTGGACCGCTCACGCTCGATTTCTGGCCGCTGAGCTATCACCTCGACACAGCGAAGGTGCAATTCAAGCAGGTCGTCCCGATGCTCGCGTGCTTCGAGCACTGGTTCGGCCCATATCCATGGTACAAGGACGGCTACAAGCTCGTGGAAGCGCCGCACCTGGGCATGGAGCATCAGAGCGCCGTCGCGTACGGCAACCACTACGGCAACGGCTACCTCGGCCGCGATCTATCCGGCACGGGACTCGGCCTCGCGTGGGATTTCATCATCGTGCACGAGAGCGCGCACGAGTGGTGGGGAAACAGTCTCACGTCCAAGGATGCGGCGGACGAGTGGATCCACGAGTCGTTCGCGAACTACGCCGAGAACCTGTACGAGGAGTGCCAGCACGGCAAAGCGGCCGGCGCCGCGTATGTGATCGGCACACGCGCTCGGGTCAAGAACGACGTGCCGATCATCCCGGCGTACGGCGTCAACGCCGAAGGCTCCGGCGACATGTACTACAAGGGCGGCAACATGCTGCACACGATTCGCCAGATCGTGAACGACGACGACCGGTGGCGTGGCATTCTGCGCGGGCTCCAGGCAACCTTCCGGCACCAGACGGTGACCGGGAAACAGATCGAGGATTACATGAGCGCGCATGCGGGCGTCGACTTGAGCCGCGTATTCGCCCAGTATCTCACGACGACAAAGATCCCCGTCTTCGAGTACAGGCGGAACGGAGATACGCTCGCGTATCGGTGGGTCGACGTGGTTCCGGGCTTCGACATGCCGCTCCGCATTCTGGTCGGATCGGGCGCCGAGGCGCTGGGGACGCTCATCCATCCCCGCACCGAATGGCAGAGCATGCGGTTTCAGGGGGACAGCATCACCGTCGATCCGAACTTCTACGTCATCGCGCGGGACGTGACCGCTGGCGCGGCGGCGAAGCCGGATTCGGGAAAGACGCCCGCGGCCGGTTCCGGAAGCGGCGTGTCCATGACGCCGATCACGTCGGGGCAGAGCCGCGTCCCCGCGTCGCGCCGCAGCAGCGCCATCGCGTCTTCGTGGGACATGCCGACCCGATAAGGCCTGTCGGAGCGGAGCGCGTCGTAGATGTCGGCGACGGCGAGGACTCTCGACGGCACGTCGAGTTGCGCCGCACCGAGGCCCCACGGGTAGCCGCTGCCGTCGAGCTTTTCGTGGTGGACCGCCGCCATCCACGCGAAGTGCCCGAACGCCGTCACGCGGAGCAGGATCGAGAGGGTGTGACGCGGATGCTGCTCGATCTGAACGCGCTCGTCGTCGGTCAGCTTGCCGGGCTTGTCGAGAATGGCATTCGACACACCGAGCTTCCCTATGTCGTGCAGCAGCCCCGCGAGGTACAGGCGATCGATCGTGGCGCCGTCCGCGCCCAGCCGGCGCGCGAGCATCACCGCATATCCGGCGACGCGCTCCGAATGCCTGAAGGTGAACGGGCTCTTTGCATCGATGATGTCGGCGAAGGCGAGCGCCACTTCACGCAGGCGTGCCTCGTCCGCCGTCGCGACGCGGTCCGCCGGCTCCGCGCGCATCACCATCGCATTCGCTTCGTCGCCGCGGAGCGACCACCACCAGTCTGTATCGCGCTTCCACGAGAGGACCACGTCCACGAGCCGTGGATCGAACCAGCTCCCGCGGCGCGCGCGAATGACCTCGAGGGCGGCCTTGGTGCCTTCGGCCGCCTGAAAACGTTCCACCGTCTGCGCGATGCTGCAGATGCGCGCGAGCAGCGGAATGTCCTCGCCCACGAGCCCCTCGGGATGTCCCAGGCCGCACCAATGCTCGTCGAGCGATCGCACGGCGCTGGCCGTGGAATCCGGGAACCCCAGCCGCCGCGCGATCCCGGCTCCGCGCTCGCAGCGCACGGAGATCAGGTCGCGGGTGACGCCCTCCGTTCGCGCGATCGCCAGAAAGCGCCGGATCCGCTCCACAGGACCGCGGCCGGAGCCGGAGATGCGTGCTGTCGCGAGCGCGAGCCGAAAGCGATTCTGCCAGTCGACCGCTGTCAGCCGCGGCTTGACGCTGCGGTCGTCCGCCCCGAAGAGCGCCGCCATGCGGGCCGCATTGCTCGAGCAGCCGGCGTCCTTGAGCAGGAGCGCGTAATACAGTGCGGACCGTTCCTGCGCATCGAGTCCGATCGCCTCAGCCATGCGCATGCCAATGAGACACGAGCGGATCGTGTGTCCCATGGGCTGCCCTTCGGTGAGATCCAGCGCGTGCGAGAGCGCCGCGAGGACCTCGGAGAGACTGACGGCGGGTCCGCTAGGGGCGAGCGGCGGCATCAGGCACCCAGTTCACTTGCGCCCCCGCCACAGTCTCGTTGCCGTCGCGCTGCTGCCAGCGGAAGAACACGACGGAGATGATCGTGAAGAAGTAGAAGCTGCCCGGAATCCACATGATGAGCGCGCCGATGAGCTGATCGTTCATGGGCGAGATGCCCCAGATGCGGGGCGCGCTCGCGTACGCGGGATAGAGCACCGTGTCGGCGTACGCGATGTACACCGAGATGAGCATCATGGGCAGCGTGAGCAGGAACAGGTACAGCATCTGGCCCGGGTAGCTCAGCCGCGGCAGCTCGGGCAGCGGGCTCAGAATCGGCCACCACATGATCACCGATGCCGCCAGCATCGTGAGATGCATGACGATGTGGATGTTGTGGTGCGCCATGGCCGTGTTGTACGCCACGGGCAGGTGCCAGCCCGCGAAGACCACCGTGAAGATCGCGAACGCATGCGTCGGACGTACGAGCCACGCCACCGTGGGCCGCACGCCGCGCCACTCGAGCGCGGGGCGGAGCATCCAGCCCGGCGTTCCCATGATGAACAACGGGGCCACGACGAAGGCGAGCAGCAGATGCTGGAGCATGTGCGCGCTGAACAGGAACGAATCGCTCAGGTCGTGCAATGGACCGTTGAGCGACAGGAACATCACGACCACGCCAATGGCAAAGAGCGTCGGCTTCGTGCGCCCGAGCGGCGCGACCGTCGGGTCCGCGGCGGCCGATCCACCGGCACCAAGGCCCTGTCGCGCGCGCCAGACGTACAGCGCGACGAACAGGGCCAGTCCAATCACCGTGCTCCAGTGCACGGAAAAACCACTCAACGAAACGGTCGCGCCCGCGTGAAGCAGCGCGAGCGCGAATGCATGCGGCATGACTACCTGGTCAGCGTGAGCTTCGAGAAGAGGAACATGAGCGCGATGATCGTGCTCATCGCCACGATCAGCGGGCCCGTGAACAGCGCGCGGAACAGGCGGTGGTCGTACTTGAGGTGCATGTAGAACATCACCACGATCGCGAACTTGACCGCGGAGAGAATGAGCAGCGTGGGCACGAAGAGCGGCCCCGCCACGAACGACGGGATGTAGTACACCCAGACCTCTCCCGCCGTGATGAGCGTCAGGACCAGGGCGACCCACTTGTACTGCTTCCACGTGGGGTGCTCGTGCACTTCGCCCATGACGTGGTGCTGCTCGGCCGACACGGCGTCGGCGTGCGTCGAAGGATTGTCCATGGGTCGGTTAGTGGATGAGGTACACGAGCGTGAAGATCGCGACCCAGACCACGTCCACGAAGTGCCAGTACAGGGCCGAGATGTCGACGAGCAGCGCGTCTTTCGGGCCGAGTCCGCGCTTCATGTCGATCGAGAAGAGCGTGAGCAGCCAGAGCACGCCCGCCGTGACGTGCGCGCCGTGGAAGCCCGTGAGCGTGAAGAACGACGAACCAAACAGGTTCGTGCGAATGGTGAGGCCCTCGTTCACGAACGAGGTGAACTCGTACGCCTGAAAGCCCAGGAAGGTCGTGCCCAGGATCGCCGTCGCCATGAGCCACAGCCTGGACGAACCGAAGAGGCCCCCGTAGCCCGGCTTGCCCTTGTTCTCCACCGCGGCCAGTGCCAGCACCATGGTGAGCGAGGACATGAGCAGCACGAACGTCGAGATGGAGGTGACGGGAATGTTCAGGATCGCGTGCAGCGGCGTGGCGCAGAGCGGCGGATTGCACGCCTCGTGCGGGAAGGGCCCCACGACGCTCCGACCCTTGTAGATGAGGTAGGTGGAGATGAGAGACGCGAAGAGCATGCACTCCGAGCCGATGAAGGCCCAGATCGCGACCTTGCGGTGATCGAGACCGGTGGTCGTCGGCGGATGCCCGTGCGTGACGGCGGCGGTAGCCATGTGAGAAGTCTGAATCCTGTTAGTGGTGCGCCGGCTCGAGCGGCGACGTGAGCCAGGCGTAGAGCGACAGCGTCATGAGGAACGCGAAGGAGATGACCAGCGCGACCGCCAGGTGCAGCTTGTCCTCGTGGATCAGGAGCAGGCTGCCGAACATGAGCGTCATGAAGAGCGCGACGAACAGCGGCTTGATCGTCGAGTAGGGAATCGGAATCCCCAGCTCGTCCGCCGTCGGGATGTGCGTCGGATTCGGCTTGAGCGCGTCCTCGTCGCTGATGACGGCGCCACCCGGCACGCCGTGGCTGCCCAGCTCCCACAGCGGGTAGCGGGACGTGACCGTGGGAATCGCGGCGAAATTGTACTCGGGCGGCGGTGAGGGAATCGACCACTCGAGTGACGGCGCGCCCCACGGGTTCGGACCGGCAATGGCGCCCTTGCGGCGGCTGCGCCAGATGTTCCAGAAGCCAAGGAACCACGCCACTGCCTGGATGTACGCGCCAATCGAGCTCGCGAGGTTGTACGAGTCCCACCCCTGACCGGCGTCGTACGTATAGATGCGGCGCGGCATGCCGTAGAGACCCGACCAGTGCATCGGCATGAACGTGAGGTTGATGCCGATGAACGCGAGCCAGAAGTGCCAGTTGCCGAGCGACTCGCTCAGCATGCGGCCCGTGATCTTGGGGAAGTAGTAGTAGATGCCCGCCCAAAGCCCCATCAGCGAGCCCGCCACCAGCACGTAGTGAAAGTGCGCGACGATGAAGTACGTGTCCGTCTGCTGGAGGTCGGCCGGCGGCGACGCGTGCATCACGCCGGAGATGCCGCCGATGGTGAAGAGCGCCACGAGCGTGATGGCGAACTTCATCGCGACGGTGAAGCGCAGGTTGCCGCCCCACATGGTGAAGATCCAGTTGAAGATCTTCACGCCGGTGGGAATCGCGATCAGCATGGTCGTGACGCTGAACACCGAGTCCGCGATCGGGCCCATGCCCACCGCGAACATGTGGTGCGCCCACACGCCGAAGCCCAGGAAGGCGATCAGCATGCCGGAATACACCATGACCGGGTAGCCGAAGAGCGGCTTGCGACTAAAGGTCGGGAGGACCTCCGACACCAGACCAAAGGCCGGCAGGATCAGGATGTAGACCTCTGGGTGGCCGAAGATCCAGAACAGGTGCTGCCACAGGAGCGGGTCGGCGCCCTGCGTCATCGTGTAGAAGTTGGTGCCGAAGAAGCGATCGAACTGCAGGAACACCAGCGCGATCGTGATGACCGGGAAGGCGAGCACCAGCAGGAACTGGACGATGAACGCCATCCAGGTGAAGATCGGCATGCGCATCAGGTTCATCCCTGGTGCGCGCATGTTGATGATCGTCGTGATGAAGTTGAACGCCGCCGCGAGCGACGACACGCCCAGGATCTGGAGGCCGAGCATCCAGAAGTCGATGTTCAGGCCGGGCGAGTACGGCATGGTGGTGAGCGGCGCGTAGCCGAACCAGCCGCCGTTGGGCGCCATGCCGAAGATCCACGACGAATTCATGAACAACGACCCGAACAGATACACCCAGTAGCTGAAGGCGTTGAGCCGGGGGAAGGCGACGTCGCGCGCGCCGATCTGGAGCGGCACGAGGAAATTGAAGAACGCCGCGGACAACGGCATGATCACCAGGAAGATCATGGTGGTGCCGTGCATCGTGAACAGCTCGTTGAAGCGCTGCGCCGACACGACGTGTCCGTTCGGGCCCTGGAGCTGGATGCGCATGATGAGCGCCTCCAGACCTCCGACGGCGAACCAGGCGAGGGCCGTGTAGAGGTACAGCGCGCCGATGCGCTTGTGATCGACTGTGGTGAGCCAGCTCCAGATGCCGCTCTTACCGGATTCCTCGGTATGAGCGTAGGCGGGGCTGACGGCGGCGGTTGCCATGCGTCTATGTCTCCGGTCGTCTGGTAGTCGTTACTTGAGCGTCTGCAGATACGCCACGATGTCGGCGATCTGCTGATCGGTGAGGCCGTAGTTCATCTTGGCCTTGAGCACGGGATCGTATTGTCCCATGCCAAGGGTCGGCATGATGATGCTCGGCTTCATGACGCGCGCATTCTTGATCCAGCGCGCGAGATGTCGTGCGTCATTCGGATACAGCCCCGCGCCGATCGTGGTGCGGCTCGCGATGTGGGTCAGGTTCGGGCCCGTCACGCCGAAGCTCATTGGCGTGCCCTTGACCGTGTGACAAGCGATGCAAGTACCCGCGCCAGCCATCAGCTTCGCGCCGTTGGCCGGATCGCCCTTGGCCAGCAGCGACTCGTCGAAATCCAGACCGGCGGGGAGCGGGGTCTCGGGCACCGCGTAGGCCGGAATGTTCTCACGCGGAAACGCGGTGAACCCCGCCTGCTGCACGTTGGTCGCCAACTGCGTCGGCGGCACGCCAGCCCCAACGGGCCCAGTGCTGGGCGCCGTGGGTCCGCTGCCAATGTTCGGATTCTTTCCGCCGTTCATCGTCGACTTGACGCGTGCGCCGGCGGGTGCCGTCGCCTGCGCGAGGTCGGGATTGCTCGCCACCGCGGCTATCGCCGCCGGCGTGGGCCCGGTCGGCGTTGCCGCAGTCGCTGTCGCGCCGACCGCGGGCGCCGCCTGGTTCGCCGCCCAGCTTGCGAACTCCGCGGGCGTCACGGTGAACACCTTGAACCGCATGTTCGCGTGGTTGGTGCCGCAGTACTCGGCGCAGGCGCCGTTGTACGCGCCGTCCTGCACCGAATCGGGCGTGAACCACAGGTAGTTCGTGTGGTTCGCGATCAGGTCGCGCTTGCCGCCCAGCGCCGGGATCCAGAAGGAATGGAGGACGTCTTCGGTGTGCAGCGTGAAGTTCACCGTCCGCCCGATCGGCAGGTACAGCTCGTTGGCCGTCACCACGCCGTACTGCGGATACCGGAACTCCCACCACCACTGGTGGCCGATCACCTCGACCTGGAGCGCGTCCGAGCGTGCCGTCGCCTGCGTCTTGAAGATCGTCCGGACCGTCGGAATCGCGATCAGCGCCAGGATCAGCGCCGGTACGACAGTCCACGTGATCTCGAGCGCTGTGTTGCCGTGCACGTGCGTGTCCGGCGTCTTCTGCCCGGGACGCTGCCGGAACTTGATCAGCGTCCAGACAAGGATCGCCTCGACGAAAATGAAGACGAACGTGCCGAGGTAGATCAGGATCTTGAAGAGAAAATCGACATCCCGGTTGAAATCGGTGCGGCGGTGGAAGACCGATTCGGGATAGGAATGTGCGCACCCGGCGATCAAGGCCGTGAGTGCGACCGTCAGCGCCGCCGCACCCAATCTGCGGGTGCCTGGCCAGCGCAGGCGGGAGGGGAGAGGCATGCGAAGTCCTGTAACCGGCGTTAAAAACGCGCCTCGCGCGCTACTCGCGCGAGGAATGTGAAACAGTAGTCAGAACGTACCGGCCCAGAGGAGCCCACGCAACCCGGCCGCCTCGTCGGTAGGGCCTTTCACCACAGTGGCTTAGCTCGCGTCGTCTCCGGCGCCGCCGGCCTGTCCCGACCCCTCGTTGACCGTGTGCCGCGCGCGTGTCTGCGTGACAGCTATGTCGATGCTCTGGCGGATCTGTGCGACTCCTTCCCGCAGATTCCTGACACGCACCGCTTCGCTCGCGCCGCGCGTCGACGACAGGATCGTCGCCGTCACCAGATCGGCGATCGGCTGAAAATGCGCCTTGAGGTTTTCGGCCAGGGTCGGGAACTGCCGTCGCAGGTTCATGAGCAGCGCAGCCGTCGTCTGCCCGCGCTTGACCGCCAGCGCGTACTGCTCGACCAGGCCGTGCAGCCGCTGCAGCAGCAGCAGCGCCTCCTCGAGCGTCTTGAGCTTGGCCGCGCCGGCGGCGTCGATCTTCGTCGTCGCCACGATCCGCCTACTTCACACGCTCGAGCCGGCTGTTCGGCCGCTGCTCTCGTCCCAGCTTCGACTGCGGCGCGCCTTCGAGCTGCACGATGTCCGCGGTGAAATCCATGCGCCCCTCGTACATCGCCGCACCCACCGCGTACACGTCCACCGGCACGCCATCTTCCTCGAACGCACGAATCCGCTGCGGATTGAACCCACCGGACACCACGATCTTCACGTCGCCGTAGCCCTCCGCGTCGAGCGCGTTTCTCACGTTCCACACCAGCTGCGCGTTGACGCCTGTCGGCTTGAACGCGCCCATCTGGGGGACCACCGAACTGTCCACCATGAATTCAGCCGTATCGAGCCGAACGCCCCAGAGCCGGCCGTCGAGCTTCCGCGCGACCTCGAGGCTCGTCCGCACCGAGTCGTTCTCATAGTCCACGAGCGCAACTACGTTGGCCTCCGGACACGCTTCGGCGAATGCAGCGGTCGCCGTGACAGTGTCGCCGCCAAAGGCCGCTATCAGCGCGTGCGGAATGGTCCCCACCGGCGCGCCGCCAAAATAGGAGCCCTGCGCCGGGGTCGACGCCTGACTGACTCCGCCGGCGAATGCCGCATAGCCGTCTCCCGGCTGCGTGCTCCACGGATCGTCGCGCGCGCCAAAGAGCAGCACCGGTTTGGAGCGCGCGGCCTCCACGCAGAGCCGCGCGTTGGTGCAGATCATTGTCCGGCGGCCGAGGACGCCGAGCAGGAGCGTCTCGAGATGGGCGAAGCCACGGTACGGTCCTTCGACCGTGAGCACGGTGTCCCACGGCTCGCAGCGATCGCCCTCGAAGAGCGCGTGGACTGTGAGGGCGCTCCAGTCGTCCGCGCAAAACTTGAGCAGGGCGATCGTCTCGTCGATGCCGCTCACCCAGCCGGCGCGCTTGCAGCTCACCTGCATCACGACGCTCGGCGAGCGGTCCACGTGCTGGAGCACGGCGCGGGCGCGCTCGAAGTAGGCATCGGTGTAGAAGCCGCCTCGAATGCGTTCGATGGGCAGCTCGAAGACAGCGGGGTCCAATCTCTTCTTGCGGCGTGGCATTGCTCAAGGATCGCGGCCCCCGTCCGGCAGGGGAAGCGAAGCGCCTGTCGAGCCTACTTCACCCGCCGCGGAGCCGTCATCGCGTCCGGATCGAGGATGCGATCTAACTCTTGTCTGGTCAATAGGTTACGCTCAACTACCACGTCGTACACGCCCAACCCTGTGTCGAGCGCCTCCTTGGCCACCGCCGTGGCGTTCTCGTAGCCGATGACCGGAACGAGCGCCGTGACGATGCCGATGGAATGCTCCACGAAGGATCGCATACGGTCCGCGTTCGCTGTGATGCCCTCGACGCAGCGGTGCTGGAGGACGACGCACCCGTTCTTGAGCGTCTCGATGCTGCGGAGCAGCCGGTACGCGATGACAGGCTCGAACACGTTGAGCTGGAGCTGACCCGCTTCCGCCGCGAGCGTGACGGTCACGTCGCCGCCGATCACGTCGAAGCAGATCTGGTTCACCACTTCTGGAATCACCGGATTGACCTTGCCCGGCATGATCGACGAGCCGGGCTGGCGCGGCGGCAGGTTGATCTCGCCCAGGCCCGCGCGCGGGCCCGAGCTGAGCAGCCGCAGGTCATTACAGATCTTTGACAGTTTGACCGAGCAGCGCTTGAGCACCCCGGAGAGCTGCACGAACGCGCCCGTGTCGGCGGTGGCCTCGACCAAGTCCGGCGCGGTGAGCAGCGCGAGCCCGGTGATGCGCGACAGCGCGCGGCACACAGTCTCGGCGTAGCCAGGCGGCGCGTTGATACCCGTCCCGATCGCCGTCGCCCCCATGTTGATCTCGCGAATGAGCGCCTGCGCTTCGCC
>Ga0134127_10003940_pt1 | contig 10710 bp, 8 predicted proteins | sample KB31753_FD_96459 | JGI IMG/M metagenome (GOLD analysis project Ga0134127, IMG submission 96459) | Terrestrial soil microbial communities with excess Nitrogen fertilizer from Kellogg Biological Station, Michigan, USA - KB3-175-3 | ecosystem: Environmental > Terrestrial > Soil > Unclassified ...
AGAGAGACTGGCTGGGGGCCGGGATCTTCGTGGCCAATGGTCACGCCATCATCGCGCGGAACGAAATCGGACGCAACATCAGCACACCTCCACGCACCGGCGGGTCAGGGGATACCCATGGCGCCGGCGGGGGGATCTTCTCGATCGACTCCGATGCCTCCCCGGAGATCGTCGGCAACATCATCCACGACAATCTGGCCCAGGCCGAGGTCGGCCGTGGGGGAGGCCTGTGGCTGCGGGGCGGCACCGGGACCGTGGTCGATCGAAACGTCATCTACGGCAACCGGGCCTCGGCCTCGGGGGGAGGGATCGAGCTCTACGGAATAACCCGGGTCGCCGGGAATCTCATCTACGGGAACAGCGCCGGCTCGACGGGCGCAGGCATCGAGACCTTCAATGCAACCGCCGTGATCACGCTCAACACGATCGCCGGCAATATCCTCACCGAAACCTCGATCCCTGGAGGGGAGACCTTCTCGACCGAGGGGGCGGGACTCTACACCGAGAGCACCCTCCCCCCGCCGAACAACAACCCGGTGCGCGCCACGAACAACCTCATCGTCGGGAACACGGTCACCTCGACCGGGAGCGGGGCCGGGCTCTTCGTGGCCCGTGCCGCGCCCACCCTCACCAACAATCTCATCCACGGAAACCTGAAGCTGCCTTCCACCTCTTCGGAGGTGGGCGGGGACTACACGCCCGGTCAGGTGATCGGGGTGAACGGGAACGTCTCCGTGCCGCCCTCCATGGCGAGGCAGCCTCGGTTCTACGACGTCACCGCCGCGGCGGGCACGACCACGACGGTGATCGTGCTGGACGTCTCGCGCTACCTGATCGGCGACGTGATCGAGTGCGCGCGCGACGGCGTGGGACGCACCGTGACGGCCATCAACGCCACCTCGAAGGCGCTCACCCTGTCCCCCGCGCTCCCCACGGCGAGCCAGACGTTCAAGCTCCTGGCCGACTGGGGAGCCTCGGCCGTAAACCTCGACGAAGACTTTCATCTCCTGCCCGCTTCCCCCGCGCTCGACACCGGGACCAATCTGGACATCGAGCCGCTCGACCTCGACGATGTCGCCCGCCCGCAGGACGGCGACGGCAACGGCTCGTCGGTGATCGACATGGGGGCCTACGAATTCGCCAATCCGGATCGGGACGGCGATGGAGTCATCGACGCGCTCGATTGCGCTCCGAACGCCGGCAGCGTCTGGGAGATGCCGCATTCCGTGGGGGAGTCGCTCCGGCTCTCGGCGGCCCTCGGCGCGAGCCTGGGCTGGACCATGGCGACGCAGGCGAACGTGTACAACGTCTACCGCGGGACGATCGGCGCCTTCGGTTTCGCCTACAACCACACCTGCTTCGAGATCGGCTCCGTCGATACGTTCTCGCAGGACGGCGAAGCCCCTCCCCCGGGAACGGCTTTCTATTACCTGGTTGCCGGGGCCAGCCGGTGCGGCGAGGGGTCGCTCGGCACCGACAGCGCGGGAGCCGAGATCCCCAAGGCGGCCCCTGCATGCGTCCTGACGCAGAACGACTCGGATGGCGACGGAGTCCCGGACCAGGACGACGGCTGCGCCCAGGTGCTGACTCCCGGGCAGGTGGATGGCGACCGTGACGGCCGGCCGGATGCGTGCGACAACTGCGCCTCTGCGCCGAATGCCCAGCAGATCGATTTCAACGGCGACGGTCTCGGGGACGCCTGCGAGGACTCCGACGGCGACGGCCTCCTGGACGAGGCGGACTGCGCCCCCGCGGTCCGCCACCAGCGGGCGCTGCCGGGCGAGGTGCCCCCTCCGCTCACGCTCACGGGAGCGGCGGGCAGTCTCGTCTCGTGGCCCTTCGCCGATCAGGCGCCGGTCTACAACCTCTACCGGGGAAGCGCCACGATCGGCGCGGGCTGGTCCTACAACCACGCCTGCCGGTCTTCCGGCCTGCAGCGGCCCGAGTCGAGCGATTCGGCCCTGCCCCCCGCGGGCACCGCGTTCTACTACCTGTCCTCCGGGGTCAACACGTGCGGCGAAGGGATCGTCGGGCGCGATTCGTCCGGCGCGACGGTGCCCCGGGGCGGCGGCTGCTCGATCCTGTTCTCCGATGCCGACAACGATGGCCTGGTCGATGTGTCGGACGATTGCCCGCTTCTGGCCAACCCGCTCCAGGAGGACTCCGACGGCGACAGCCGTGGGGACGCCTGCGACAACTGCCCGGCCGTCCCCAACCCCGATCAGAAGGACGCCGACGGCGACGGCGTCGGAGACGCCTGCGACTCCTGACGCCGGGCGCCCGGCCGCGGCCGACGGCGTGCGGACCGGCGGCGGAGATGTGGTAAGTTATCCCGCATGGATCTGGCCGGAATCCAGGAAACGCTGAAGACCCTCGAGATCGACGCCTGGCTGCTCTACGACTTCCACGGCATCAACCCGATCGCCCGGCGCGTCATCGGCCTGGGCGAGGACCGCTTCGCGACCCGGCGGTGGTTCGGCCTGGTTCCCGCGACGGGCGAGCCGATCTGGCTGCATCACGCCATCGAGGCCCATCTCTTCACTCACCTTTCCGGGCGGCGAGTCGCGTTCGTCGGCTACCGCGAGCTGCAGGACAGGCTGCGCGAGACGCTCCGGGGCGTGAAGCGCGTGGCGATGGAGTACGTGCCGGGCGGCGCCATCCCGTACGTCTCGCGCGTCGATGCGGGAACGATCGAGATGGTGCGCGCCGCCGGCGCCACGGTCGTCAGCAGCGCCGACCTGGTCCAGCATTTCGAGGCCCGCTGGTCGCCGGAGGCCCTCGAATCGCATCGCCGCGCGGCGCAGGGCCTCAAGGAGGTCCTGCAGTCGACCTTCGACCACGTGGCCAAGGCGGTCGGGGAGGGACGATCCATAACGGAGCATTCCGTGCAGCAGTTCATGTGCGACCAGTTCAAGGGCCGGGGTTTCCACCACGATCCGCCGATCGTCGCCGTCAACGCCCACAGCGGCAATCCGCACTACGAGCCGCGAGCGAACGACAGCGCCCCCGTCAAGAAGGGGGACCTCCTGCTGCTCGACCTGTGGTGCCGTGAGGAGCCGGAGGGCTCGATCTGGGCCGACATCACCTGGATGGCCTTCGTCGGCAAGGAAGTCCCCCCGCGACACCGGGAAATCTGGGACATCGTGGCCGGAGCCCGCGACGCGGCGGTGTCCTTCCTGAAGGAAGGCTCCGCCCTGGGGAAGCGGATCCGCGGCGCCGACGTCGACGAGGTGGCCCGCGCCTACGTGCGCGACAAGGGGTACGCCGATCGCTTCATCCACCGCACGGGCCACAGCATCGGGCTGGAGGTCCACGGCAACGGCTGCAACATCGACAGCCTCGAGACGCTGGACGACCGCCAGCTGATCCCGCGCACCGGCTTCTCCATCGAGCCGGGAATCTACCTGGACGACTTCGGCGTGCGCAGCGAGATCGACGTCTACATGGACGAGCGGGGCGTCGAGGTGACGACGGCCGTCCAGGACCGGATCATTCCCCTCTTGCCTTAGGTCTCGAGCCCCTCGGCAGGCTCCCCGAAAAACCGCGAAACCCCCGCTCCATTTTCGTCATGATGCGGGCGAACGACTCCACCGAGGGGTAGTCCCGGACCATCTGCTCGATCAGCTCCGGCCCCCAGCGGGGGTGCTTGCGCGAGGCCAGGTCGAACAGGATCGCCTCGTCGGAGAGGTCCGGCCGGTCGCGCCGGCGCGCGGTGAACTCGCGTCTCAGGAGCCTTTCCTGGAGCCAGGTGCTCCGGATGAAGCGCTTGTAGGCCCAGAGAACAAGAAGGAGCCCCGCCACGACGGACGCGGCCCGGACGGAGATCGTGGCGATCCGGACCAGGCCGGCGACGAGCAGGAGCCACTTGAGGACGTCGAGCGCCGGGTCGAACCAGGGAGTGCGCGCCGCGGCCGGCCGGTCGAAATAGCGCAGGTCCTTGAAATGGGCCGAGGCCAGGAAGCCGAGAAGCCCCGACAGGAGAACGACGACCCCCGCGATCATGTCCCCCCTCCCCCGCGCCCGGCCGGGGAGGGGGACCGGGACGACTCCTCGACCTGACGGGCGCAGGCATGCCCCGACATGACCGCCCCCTCGATCGTGGCCGGCAGGCCGGTGGCGGTCCAGTCGCCGGCCAGGTGCAGCCCGTCGTGGGGCGTTCTCGACTGAGGGCGCAACGTCGACGAGCCGCAGGCCGGCGACATCGCCGCACGCTTCTCCTTGATGACGAGGGCGTGCCGCAGCGCCAGCCTGCGGGAAGCGGGAAAGAAGCGGTGCAGATCGTCGAGCGCCTTGTGCACGAGGACCTCGCGCGACGCCTCGACGAACGAGCGGGCCGCGCTGCGCACCAGGGTGACGCCGGCCCCCGCGCCTCCTCGATCGGCGAAGGCGCGGCGGTTGAACAGCCACTGCCACTCGCCGCCGATCAGGCCGGCGAACGGCAGGTCGGTCACGGGGCCCCCGAACCAGAGATAGACGGAGACGATGGGGGACGTCTCGAGCCGGGCGCAGCCGGCGAAGAACGGCTCCGCCGCGATGTCCGCCGGGAGGATCTCCAGGAGGTCGGCCGGAGGCACGGAGGCGATCACGTGCGGCGCGGCGAGGCGCCCGCCGTCGGCCAGGAGCACGCCGGAGCAGCGGCCCCGCTCGAAGAGCACCTGGCGCACCTGGGCGCGCACCCGGACCTCCGATCCGCGGGAGCGCAGGTAATGGGCCGCCGGTTCGGCGTACAGGTCGCTGAGCCCGACGCGCGGCACGCCGAGCCTCGCCCCGTCGGCTCCGGAGTCGAACAGGCCCCGCAGGACCGGCAGGAGCATCGCCACCGAGGCCCGGTCCGGCTCCTCGTTGAGGGCGGCGATGGTCAGCGGGTGCCAGAGGCGCTCCAGCGCCTGACGGGACTGGCCGAGCGATCCGAGCCACGACGAGACGCTGACGTCATCGAGGCCCCCCTCGGGGGTTTTCCCTCCGGCCCGCGACCGGGCCGCCAGCGCCACGCGCAGAAGCCCCAGGCGCTCCGTCAGGGAGAGCCGGGGGAAGCGGACCAGGCCGGCCGCGATGCTCATGGAGTGCGTCGGCAGGGACGGCAGCTCGAAGCGCGAGACCGCCCCGTCCACGTCGACGAAGGGGACGCCCAGGCGGGCCTGCAGGTCGAGCCGATCGCGCGTGCCGATCCGCTCGAGGAAGAGCAGCGTGTCGCCGTAGCACCCCATGAAAAGGTGCTGGCCGTTGTCCACGGTGCTTCCGGTCTCGGGATCGATCCAGGAGCGGGCGCGGCCCCCGAGATAGGGACGCGCCTCGAGAAGCAGGACGCGGGCGCCGCGCTCGGCGAGGCGCGTGGCCGCGGCGAGTCCCGCGAAGCCACCGCCCAGGACGATCGTATCGGGGGCCCTTCCGGCCTCGCCGTGCATGGCTCGCTCCCGGCTCCCGACCTCAGTCCCGCACGTCTCCGAGCACCCAGGCCCGGAGCGCCAACCCGACCTGGGTCAGCCGCGGCACGCTGATGCGCCTGTCGAACACGCGGAAGCCCCCCCGCTCGATGCGCCGCAGGAGGCGCAGGTAGATGGCGCGCATGACCTCCGCGGTCAGGAGGTGCTCCCGGTCGGTCTCGGGGAGCGCCCGGGCGGCGCTTTCGAAGAATCGGTGCGCCCTTTCCGCCTGCGTGGCCATGAGCGCCAGGAAGGCCGGGGTCCGCGCCCCCTCGAGAAGGCCGGCCTCGCTGTAGCCCGCGGCCGCGATCTCGTCGAGCGGCACGTAGATCCGTCCGCGTGCGGCGTCGGACTTGAGGTCCCGCAGGATATTGGTGAGCTGGAGCGCGATCCCCAGGTCGATGGCATAGTCCCGGCTGCGCGGGTCCCGGGCGCCGAAGATCGGAAGGCAGACGAGCCCGACCGCCGAGGCCACGCGCGCGCAGTAGAGCCGGAGCTCATCGAAGCTCGCATACCGCGACTTGCGCAGGTCCATCTCGACCCCGTCGAGCAGATCGTCGAGCGGCCGTTTCGGAATCCCGAAGCGCGACACGGCGGTCTTCAAGTTACGGGTCACGTCGAGCGTCGGCTCCCCGTCGTAGCACAGCTCGATCTCGCGGCGGTAGGCCGAAATCCCGGCCGCCGACCGCTCCCGATCGATCGGTCCTTCGTCGGCGAGATCGTCGATGGCCCGGCAGAAGGCGTAGACCGACTCGATCCCCCGCCGCTGCTCGGCCGGCAGGAGACCGAACGAGTAGTGGAAGGACGAGCCGGAGGAGCCCCTCCCCCGCCGCCCCGGGGACCCCCGGGCCGCCGCGAACTCCTGCCGCCCCGATCCGGGTGCCGGGCTCACGCCCTCCACCTCGCGGCGCGTCCGAGAACGATCAGGGCGTCGGCAGGGCCCAGCCTGGGACGGCGCGACAGCACGTCGAAGTCCCGCGCCGCGATCCGGTCCAGGATGCGCTCGCCGCCGAGGACCGTGAGGCGCAGCTCCAGACGAAATCGCCCGCGCACGGCGTCGCACAGCGGCCGGCCCTCCGCGAACAGGCCGCGCACCCGCGCCACCTGCTCCCTCATCAGGGCGCGGAACCCGTCCGTCACCGTTCCCGCCCGCAGCTCGTCCTCCGTTACGCCGTGCCGGCTCCGCGCATCGCCCGGCAGGTAGATGCGGTCCTTCTTCATGTCGACCGCCACGTCCTGCCAGTGGTTGGCGAGCTGCAGGGCGGTGCAGATCGCGTCCGACCGGCGCGCGAGCGCCGGGTCGTCGTGGCCGAACAGGCGCAGCAGGAGCCGGCCGACCGGGTTGGCGGAGAGGCGGCAGTACTCGAGAAGCGCCGGCTCATCGTCGTACCGTCGCGTGGTCACATCCATGCGGAACGCGGCAAGGAGATCGGCGAAAGGCTGGCGCGGCAGGCCGAAGGTCGCGATCGCGTCCCGCAGGGCGACGAACACCGGGTGAATCGCCTCTCCCCGGAAGCAGGCATCGAGCATCCGCTGCCATTCGTCCAGGCGCTCCGTCCGGCGTCCCTCGTGCGCCTCCTCGTCGGCGAAGTCGTCCGCGATGCGCGCGAAGGCGTAGATCGCCTGCACCGCCGGGCGCACCCGCCTCGGGATGAGCCAGGAGGCCACCGGGAAATTCTCGTAGTGGGCGCGCGCCAGGCGCGCGCAGAACGCCCTGGCCTCGCCCAGGGAATGGGCGCTCGACAGAGGATCCGGAGACGCCAGCGCCGGGGTTCCGGCCGTTGCGCGGGGCATGAGACGGCGGATGATATCACCCCGAAAGGCAGCGAGGCCCGCCGCGCCGCGGCCCGGGTGATGTCCCTGGCCCTCCTGGTCTATACTCTCCGCCCCATGCCGCCCGAACGAAGACTCTTCATCGACGGAAAGCTCCGGGAAACCGGCAGGACCATGCCGGTCGTGAGCCCCTACGACGGCCGCGAGGTCGCCCGGGTGCACCTCGGCAGCGAAAACGACATGGAGGACGCGACCCAGGCGGCCCAGCGCGGGTTCAAGGCGATGGCGACGTTGTCCCGTGGAGAGCGCGCCGGCATCCTGCGCCGGGTGGCCGAGGGGGTCAGGAAGCGCGGCGACGAGATCGCCTCCACCATGACCGCGGAAATGGGGAAGCCGATCCAGTACTCCCGGGCGGAGGTGGCCCGCTGCGTGACCACCTTCACCCTGGCGGCGGAGGAGGCAGGCCGTTTCGGCGGGGAGATCGTCCCGGTCGACATCGAGGCGCACACCACAGGCTATTTCGCCATGACGATCATGGTCCCCATCGGCCCGATCGCCGCCATCTCGCCGTTCAACTTCCCGCTCAACCTTGTGGCGCACAAGCTGGCCCCCTGCCTCGCGGTCGGCAGCAGCATGGTCCTGAAGCCGGCGCGCCAGACTCCGCTCGAGGCCCTGACCCTGGCCGAGATCGTCCACGAGGCGGGGGCCCCGGCGGGGGCCTTCAACGTGGTGAACTGCGAGCCGGCCGTCGGGGAACGTCTGGCGACCGACGACCGCTTCCCCTACCTGACCTTCACCGGCAGCGTCGGGGTCGGCTGGCGGCTGAAGCAGAAGGCCTGGAAGAAGCGGGTCACGCTGGAGCTGGGCGGAAACGCCGCCTGCCTGGTGCATTCGGACGCCGACCTCGACTACGCGGTGTCCCGCTGCCTGGCGGGGGGCTTCGGCCAGACCGGACAGTCCTGCATCTCGGTGCAGCGCATCCTGGTGCACGAGCCGGTGTACGCCGCGTTCGAGAAGAAATTCCTGGATGGCGTGGCCAGGCTGAAGACCGGCGACCCGACCGATCCCGCCACGGTGGTCGGCCCGGTCATCGACAAGGCCAGCGCCGAGCGCATCCAGTCGTGGATCGCCGAGGCCAGGGGGGCGGGCGCCCGGGTCCTGGCGGGCGGCACGCGCGAGGGGAACGTGATCGCCCCGACCGTGATCGCCGACGCCGGGCGGGACCTCAAGGTGTCCTGCCAGGAGGTCTTCGGTCCGGTCGTCACCCTGGGGACGTACCGGGAGTTCGAGAAGGCCGTCGCGGCGGCCGATGACTCGTCCTACGGGCTGCAGGCCGGGATCTTCACGCACGACATCCGGCTCATCCGCCACGCCGTGGCCAACCTGCATGTCGGCGGCGTGATGGTCAACGAAGTCCCCACCATGCGCGTCGACAGCATGCCCTACGGCGGGACCCGCGACTCCGGCCTCGGCCGCGAGGGGCCCCGATACGCGATGCACGAGATGTCCGAGCCCCGTCTGGTCATGTTCAACCTCGATCATTGAGGTGCCCGGAGGCCCCGCAGGCCCCCCCGGACCGTCGACCCCCCGGCCCGTCCTTTTGCCGGGAACCTCGGAGAAGGTCCCTCGGTACAATCGTTTGAGGTCGGCGGAGGATGGATGCCCGGCGAACCCACGGACGTTGACCTGATCCGTGAGGTCCTGGCGGGCCGGGTCGAACGGTTCGAAATCCTCGTTCGCCGGTACCAGCGGCTCGTGGCCACCGCGGCCCTGCGGATGGGTACCCCGCGCATGGAGATCGAGGACGTGACCAGCGAAGTCTTCTACAAGGTGTACCGGAGCCTGGCCCGATACCGCCCCGAGCACGCCCTCAGCACGTGGCTCTATCGCATCACCGTCAATGCAGCCCTGGATCGCAAGCGCAGCACCCGCCACGAGAGCAGGATGGAGGAGCTGTCTCCCTCCCTGGCCGACGGACGCCCCGGGCTGGATGAAGTGGCCGACCAGAAGCAGCGCGCCCGCCTCCTGCAGGAGGCGCTCGGCCGCGTGCCGGGACACTACCGGGCGCCGCTCGTCCTGGCCCACATCGAGGGGCTGCCCCTCGACGAGATCGCCCGGACGCTCGACCTGCCGGAGGGGACGGTCAAGTCGCGGCTGTTCAGGGCCCGCGCCATGCTCAAGGAGATCATCCGCCGGCACTATCCGGCGCTCGCCCCGGCCGGGGCCGAGGGGGACGCATCGTGACCTCCCGTCGCGATCCGGGACCGCGTTTCGCCGAGGAGGTCCTCGACCCCCTGCGCCGCCAGACGGTCGAGTGCGACGTCGCCCCGCGCGTCATGGCGCGCATCCTCGCCGAGCGCGACGCGGCCCTGCTCGCGGCCTCCGCCCGCGGCCCGCAGCGCTACGCCTGGGTGGCCTCGCTCTCCCTGGCAGGCGCTTCCCTCGTCTTCCTGATCTCCACCGTGATGGTCATGGTCACGGGCGGGGACGAGGGAGTGCAGCAGGCGACAGGGTTCCTCGCCTCCGGCTGGCAGGTCGTGCTGGTTCTCGGAAGGCTGGTCGCCGACCTGGCGGGCAGGATCCTGGCCGAGGTCCTGCCGATGGCGCGCAAGGTCCTGGCCCTCCTCGAGGTCTCGGCTCCCCTTCTGAAGGGGGCCGGGACCCTGGCCGCCGCCGGCGGCCTGTTCTCCATCCTGTTCAGCACCTATGTCTTCGCCAGCGCCCGCAGGACGGCACCCCGGGCGGACCTCAACGGAGGAACTCGATGAACCCTCGCGTCCTGCCACGCGTCGTCGCGGCCGTCGTCGCCACGGCCTTCCTGATCGGCCTGGCCCCCCTGGCCGCGGCCCAGTCGAGCCGCCGCGAGGCCGCCGCGAGCCCCTCCCCCTCCCCGTCGGCTCGCGCGCGGGAGATCATCCACGAGGTGCGGGACCGGATCGCCCATCGCGATCGGCGCTCCGCCAGCGTCGTCATCTCCGACGATGCTCACGTGGGCGTGGGGGAAGTGCACGACAACGACATCGTGGCGATCTCCAACGACGTGAACATCGAGGGGGAGGTCACGGGGGACGTGGTCGTGATCATGGGAAACCTGGAGATCAGCGGCACGGTCGACGGAAACGTCGTCACCATCATGTCGCCGGTCCGGCTCCACGGAACGGCCAGCATCGAGGAGAACCTCGTCAACATCGGCGGAAAGCTCACGCGCGACGAAGGGGCCCGGATCCATGGCGAGCGGCTCAGCTTCGGCCTGCTCGACTGGGTCCCCTTCTGCAAGGGAGGGCTCGCCGGTTTCTGGAAGTTCATGTACATCCTGAAGCTGATTTCCCTGGCGCTGCTGTTCCTGGCGATCCTCCTGATCACGGCCCTGGTGCCGCAGCGAATCTCGGTGATCGCGGCCGCCTTCCCGAGCCGCTGGGGGATGGCGATCCTCGCCGGACTTCTCGGCTACTGCGTCACCATCGTCCTCGGCTGCATTCTCATCTGCACCCTCATCGGAATCCCGCTGGCGATC
>Ga0134127_10003944_pt1 | contig 10707 bp, 12 predicted proteins | sample KB31753_FD_96459 | JGI IMG/M metagenome (GOLD analysis project Ga0134127, IMG submission 96459) | Terrestrial soil microbial communities with excess Nitrogen fertilizer from Kellogg Biological Station, Michigan, USA - KB3-175-3 | ecosystem: Environmental > Terrestrial > Soil > Unclassified ...
ACGAGCTGGGACGACTGCGCCAACGGCGCCAACGCGCTGCTGCACACCGTGCTCGCCCTGGACCGCGCGTGAGCGCGCGTGCGATCAGTCGAACGTGAACGAAACGTACGTCAGCCGTCCTTCGCGCTGAACCTGCAGCGTCACCGGCGCCCCGGGAGGAAGCGCGCGCAGGACCTCCCTGAGCTGCGCGAGCGTCGCCACCTTCCGATCGTTCACGCTGCGAATGACGTCGTTGGCCTGCAGCGGCACGTCGACGAGCGCGCCCGACGCGCGCGCCGCGACGATCACGCCGTAGGGAGCCCTGAGCCCGGATGCCGCGGCGGCGATCCGCGCGTCGATTTCGACGCCGAGGATCCCGATCTCCGGAACCAGGTTCCGTTCGGGATCGGCCATGGCCGAAACCGCGTCGAGCTCGGCGCGCATCTCGATCGGCTGCACGCTCAGCGTCTGCTGCGTCGTCCCGCGCAGTACGACCAGCTGCACCTTGTCGGACGAATCGCGCAGGCGGAAGTTGTAGATCACGGTCGGCAGGTTGTCGGCGGGCTGGCCGTCCACCGACACGAGGATGTCGCCGATCTGCAGGCCCGCGCCTTCGGCCGGTCCTCCGGGCCAGACGTCCGAGACGATGACGCCGTAGTCTTTCGGCAGCTTCAGCGACGACGCCATGACCGGCGAGATCGTCTGCAGGCTCACGCCGATCTCCTGGCGCCGTATCAGGCCGTGCTCTTTCAGCTGCTTGAAGACGGTCCGCGTGGTCGCGCTCGGAATCGCAAACCCGAGCCCTTCGTTGCCGCCCGATTGCGAGACGATGAAGGTGTTGACGCCGACCACTTCCCCGCGGATGTTGACGAGCGGTCCCCCGGAGTTGCCCGGATTGATCGGCGCGTCGGTCTGCACGTAGATCAGCGGTGAATCGGGATCGACCTGCCTCGCGACGGCCGACACGAGTCCGTGCGTGAGGCTGTTGCGCATCCCCATCGGACTCCCGAACGCGAACACCGTCTCTCCCTGCCGGACCTGGGAGTAGGTCGCGAGCGGAAGTGGCGCCAGCTTCACGCCTTCGACTTTCAGCAGAGCGAGATCGAGCTCGGTGGTGATGCCGACGATGCGCGCCGGGACCAGCTTCATGCGGCTCGAGAGCGCGGTGCCGAGCGTGCCGTCGGCGTTGTCGGCGGGCAGCGCGATCTGAACGCGCTGCGCTCCGCTCACCACGTGCGCGTTGGTCATGATGTAGCCGTCGGGATCGATGACGAAGCCCGAGCCGACCGATCGCTGGCGTCCGAACACCACGCCGGACGCGCCTCCCCTGCCCTCGGGTTCTTCCCGCGCACCGTAGCTGCTCACGAGGATCTGGACGACGCTGGGCCACACCTTCCTGGTGAGCACGTCGATCGAGTCGTTCATGCGCGCCAGCGAGTCCGGAGTCGGCACCGGAGCCTTCTGCGCGCCGGCGGGTACGGCCGCCACGACGCTGACCAGGAACGAAGCGGCGAGGAGAATTCGTGGACGGCGGCGGTGGATCTGACTCACGGGCGTATCCTCTCGGGCGCGGCGCCACGCCGCAGGATCAACGTGGCGTCGATCGCAACCGAAGAGGGGGAGCAACTCCCGGACCACGGCGCCGCCCGGCGGTCGCCAGGTGGAAGTCCCAGTGCGGCTGGGAGTTAGAGGCTGGTGCCGCTCGCGCGCGAGCGCGCCGGCCGCGCCGCGGTCACGGTATTCCGGAGGACCTCCGGCGTTTATGGACCCACCCGCCGCCGGCCGAAATCGCGCCGAGAGGGTGTACCGCGCGCCGGCTGCCAGTCCCGTGAGATGCTGCTGTGATCACGACACGCGAAAGGATGTGCTCATGTCTCCTTGCAGGCTCTTGGCACCGGCGATGCTGCCGGGGCTCGCGCTGGCGTCGCTGTTGAACGTGCACGCCGCGAGCGAACGGGTGACCGTGGCGAGCGGGACGCTGGAAGGGACCGTCGACTCGGGCGTCAGTTCCTTCAAGGGCATTCCCTTCGCGGCGCCGCCGGTCGGCGACCTGCGCTGGCGTCCGCCGCAGACGGTCGCGCCATGGAAGGGCGTGAAGGCCGCCACGGCGTACGGCCACGACTGCGCGCAGCTGCCGTTTCCGGGCGACGCGGCGCCGCTCGGCACGCCGCCCGACGAGGATTGCCTCGTGCTCAACGTGTGGCGCCCGGCAAGCCGGCCGTCGCCGCGATTGCCAGTAATGGTGTGGATCTACGGCGGGGGTTTCGTCAACGGCGGCAGCTCCCCTGCCGTGTACGACGGTTCGCAGTTCGCCAGGCGCGGCGTCGTGCTGGTCAGCTTCAACTACCGCCTCGGCCGCTTCGGGTTCTTCGGTCATCCCGCCTTGACGATGGAGTCGCCGTCCGGTCCGCTCGGCAACTACGGCTACATGGACCAGCTGGCGGCGCTTCGCTGGGTGCAGACGAACATCGCGGCCTTCGGCGGCGATCCCGGCAACGTCACGGTGTTCGGCGAGTCCGCCGGCGGCTCGTCGGTGCTCATGCTGCTCACGTCGCCGCTGGCGAAGGGGCTGTTTCACAAGGCGATCATCGAGTCGGGCGGCGGACGGGACGGCCTGTTCCCGACGCGCCTGCTGAAGAGCGCCGGACCGACCGGCAATCCGTCGGCCGAGGGCGTCGGCGTGGAATTCGCGCGGGCCAACGGGATCACCGGGGAAGATGCCGCGGCGCTGGCCGCGCTGCGCGCGCTGCCCGCCGACAAGGTCGTCGCCGGGCTCAACATGTCGACGATGATGACGCCGACCTACGCGGGACCGATGATCGACGGCACGATCGTGATCGAATCGGCGGAGACGGCGCTGCGCGCCGGGCGGTTCGCGAAAGTCCCGCTGATCGCCGGCGCGAACAGCGCCGACATCGGGTTTTCGTTCGCGCGGTCGATCGACGAAGTCTTCGCCCCCTTCGGCGACAACGCGGCACGGGCTCGCGAGACGTACGATCCCGGCAAGTCGGACAAGCTGCGCGAAGTCGGGATGCTCGTGGCGATGGACCGCATGATGGTGGAACCGGCGCGCTTCGTGGTGCGGACGTTCGCCGCGGCCGGTGCCCCTGCCTGGCACTACCGCTTCTCCTACGTCGCGGAGTCGATGAGGAAGGAGTGGCCCGGCACGCCGCACGCCACCGAGATCCCGTTCGTGTTCGACACGGTGCAGGCGCGCTACGGAAACGCGCTGGCGCCGGCGGACAAAGCCGTCGCCGAGACGGCCAACGCCTACTGGGTGGCGTTTGCGAAGGGGGGCGATCCCAACGGCGGCGGCCGCCCGGCGTGGCCGGCGTGCCACGGCATGTGCGACGGGCTGCTCGATTTCACCAATGACGGGCCGAAGGCCGGCCCCGATCCGTGGAAGACACGATTGGATCTCACCGCCGCCGTCGCCGACCGGGCCGGCAAGTCGTGATGGCCGGCACCTGACGACGCCGCGATCACCGGCACAGCGCGTCGAGCTTCGTGAAGATGACATCCGGCGGCGAGGGCGGAGCTCCTCGCGCGACCGCCATTTGCTCCAGCAACGTGCCCGACCAGGTGCCCCGCGCCTCGGGAACGGTCTTGTAGGCGGCGTCCGCCTCCGCGTCCTCCAGCGGCGTCAGCACGAAGCCGCGGTCGTGCAGCAGATCGAGCAGCCGCGGCAGCATCACCGTCTCAAAGGCGCCGATGTGCAGGAGCATGACGTGGCTGATGTCGCGGCCGAAGGCGGCGCGGGCCGCATCGCGGCCGCGATCCAGGCTCTCTGCCGCGCGCTCCTGGTAACTCTTCTCGAGCCACGCGATCCCCTCGCGATCGTTGCGCGCGGCGCAGCGCGCGTACGGATCGTTGTAGGCGTAGTCGTCGAAGCTGAGTGTCACCTGGGCGATCCGGTAGCCGCGGCGCGCAAGCATCTCGCGGACGGTGCGGTACTTGTCTCCGGTGTTCCCTTCTCTCAGGTACGGATACCGGAACCAGTGCCAGTCGCCGGCCCCCATGTGCGAGCGCAGCGCGGCTTCGTTCGCGATGACGTCGCGCGCGAAGTCTTCGGACGTGCTGGCGTGCAGATCCATGTGCGAGAAGGTGTGGTTACCGAGCGGGAAGCCCGCCTCGCGCCAGAGCCGCAGGACTTCGTCGTCGGCGGGATGCGCCTCGAGCTGCCGCGCATTGATGAAGCCGTAGACGGGCGGCGCGTGGCGCGCGCGAAGCGTGCCGAGGATGCTCTTCGCGACGTCCACGCGGCTCACGCCTGGCGGCAGCGGCCCGTGATCGGGCAGGTCGTCGAACGTCAGCGCGACCCGCGACGGCGGCGCGCCTCCGGACTGCCCCGCCGCGGACGCGACCACGAGCGCGACGATGCAGACGGAACAGGCGACGGCGATCCTCATGGCAATCAGGCCGCTCATCCTACATGCTTGTCTGGGGCCGGGGAAATGAAAAAGGCCCGCGTGGCGCGGGCCTTGAGATGGCGGAGAGGGAGGGATTCGAACCCCCGTGCCGGTTACCCGGCAAGACGCTTTCGAGGCGCCCCCGTTACGACCACTTCGGTACCTCTCCGTTATTTGGCGCTCGCAGCCTTCGGCTGCTCGCTGACGTTCGCTCCATTACGCTCGCGCTTCGCCGCTCGCTCCGTTCCGCTCACGGGCGAGCGCTCGGGGCAATCTCATTCCTTCGAGCGACGATCGCGGAAGAAGGCCTGCAGCAGGTCCCGCGATTCGTGCTCGAGCACGCGGCCGGTGACTTCGAGCCGGTGGTTGAGCGACGGATGCGCGTGGGCCTGCATCGCCGACTCGACCGCACCGGCTTTCGGCTCCGGCGCGCCGTAAACCAGCCGCGCGATGCGCGCGTGGACCATTGCCCCGACGCACATCTGGCACGGCTCGATCGTGACATACAGCGTCGCGCCGGTCAGCCGGTAATTCCCGAGCCGCCGCGCCGCGTCGCGCATCGCCACGATCTCGGCGTGGGCCGTCGGATCGCTGGCGCCGATCGGCTGATTGTACCCGCGGCCGACGATCGCTCCGTCCATCGCGACCACGGCGCCCACCGGAACTTCCTGCCGCTCGCGTGCCTCGCGCGCCAGCGCGAGCGCGGCCTCCATGAACCGGAGGTCCTCCGCCAGCCCGTCCGCGCCCTCGTGCAAACTCCTATTGTATCACGACTTACCGTGAATTCAGCGCCGGGGGTGGGGGCCTGCCCTGGCGATCAGATCGCGAGAAGCAGCGCGAGACCCACGAGCGCCACGGCGGCGACGAGCAGCCACGGCGCGGCCAGCTCCGCGGCGCCCGCGCGCGACTCCATCCCGGCGCCCCCGCCGCTCTCCACCGCGAGCCACGCCGCGATCCGTTGCCACCCGGCGAACCCGCAGCCCAGGGCCGCGAGGGCGCACGCCCATCCGCCGCCGAGGACGAAGCGCGCCGCGCCGGCGCGCATGCCCGGCATCCACACCGCGAGCGCGGCCGACAGCATCCACACCCCGATCGCCATGATCGCCGTGGTCCGGATGCGGCCGAGCGCGAGCTCTGCCGCCTGGCGCCGCAGCTCGGCGCGCAGCGCCTGTTCGGCGCGCTGGCGCTCGGCGTCGAGATGCGCGCGCTCGAGATCCATCCGCGCCTTGTCGCGGTCGAACGCTTCCTTCAGCGCGGCAACGACGACGCCGGCGAGGCGCGTCTCGAGCTGCGCCAGCGGTCCGCCGCCGCCAGGTGCGAGCCCCGTTTCCGGCGGCGGCTCGGGCCTGCGCAGCTTCCCCGTCCACTGCGCCACGTTCGCCGCCATGTCGATGATCCGCAACCACTGGTTCACACCCACGTTCCGAGCCTATCACCGAGTCACTGGCCGGGCCGCCAAGCGCGGCGGTATCCTTCAGTGCAACGGAGTGGAACGATCTCCGCTGTGAGACGATTCGGGACAGGATGCCTTCCTGAGAGAACATGGTCTTCGCCAAGCGCCTTCGCGAGGGCATCCGCCGCGGACGCATCAGATGCACGATTCGCATCTGGATGCGCCCCCAGGTAAAGGTCGGCGGCCGTTATCAGATGGACGACGGCCACGTCGTCGTGGATTCCATCGCGCCAATCAGCATCGACGACATCACGTACGACCTGGCACGCGAATCGGGCTTCGAGAGCGTGGAGCATCTGCTGCAAGTGGCCCGGCACGGCAGCGGCGACAACGTCTACCTGATTCGATTCCACTACCTGCCGCCGGGCGGCTGGGACACGCCGAACGTGAAGCGTCGCGCGAACACAAAGTCTTGAGCGCAGATCGACTTGTGTGTCGAGTAGGATTGCGCGCGTGCTCGAGGTACTTCGGGATCTGATCTCACACAAGGGCTATGCAAACGCGGCGATGCTGGCCGCCATTCGCGCCAACGGCGCGGCGGCGGCCGATCCCGAATTGCGGCACCTGCTGCAGCACGTCTTGATCGCGAATCGATTCTGGCTGCTCACGGTGCTTGGGCTGCCCTTCCTGCACGACGAGGAAAGCCGCTCGCCGGATTCGCTCGAGGATCTCGTCGGGCGATACCGCCGCACGCAGGAGCAGGAGTCGGCGTGGATGGCCGAAGCGACCGACGCGGAACTGGAACGCACGCTCAGCGACCCGCGCATTCCCGGCGCCGCGTGCTCGGTGGCCGAGGCGATGCTGCAGGTCTGCCTGCACACGCAGGGTCATCGCGCGCAGTGCGCGACGCTCTTGCGCCGCTTGGGCGGGATCCCGCCGACGACCGACTTCATCGTGTGGAGAATTACCCGAGCGTCGCCGCAGTGGCCCGGGGGTCCCGGATGACGCTGCTCCACCAGGCGGCGTCGCCTGACGCGCGGCTGACCCTCGTGCCGACCCAGGATCGAGGTGCCGGACCGAACCCGATTCGTCGAACATCCCGAATGGACGCCGATATCCTCCCTTGTTCACTGAGTCCCGCGAACCAAGACTCCTTCCTCGGCGATGCTAGGCGGCCACCACGTATTCAGTCTGAACGAGGCCGCTCGCGTACTGCCGCGTCCAAACGGGCGTGAGTGCAATATCGTGTGGAACTGCCCCAAAGAGCGGTATTCCTGCACCGATGAGCACTGGCACGCGCGTGATGATCAATCGCTGAATGAGTCCTTCCTGAAGAAACCGCTGAATGGTCATGCCCCCGTCCACGTAAATGTGCTCGACGCCGCGAGCGGCGAGCTGCGCCACGATAGCGGTGGGAGCCCCCGTCATGCGCTCCACGACTGCCCCGTGTGGCGCGGCAGCAAGCGGCCGGGTGCTGAGCACGAACACCGGCTTCCCGCGGTAGGGCCAGGCATCGAAGGTCAGTACTGTCTCGAACGTGTTCCGACCGATGACCAAGGCGTCGACCGTTGCGATGAACTCCGCGTACCCGTGTGGCTCTCCGCCACCAGGAGGCAAAAAGTCGAGTTCGCCGGTGGTGCGGGCGATGAAGCCGTCGAGACTCGTGCCAATAAAGACGGAGGCTCTCAATTCCCGGTCTCCTGTTGCCGCCTGACGCTCACGCTTCGGCCGCGACGGTTTCAGGATGCCACCGGCGGCTGTCGGCCGCAAGCCGTGGTTAGACAGCGTTCCAGCCGCGTCGCCATACTGACGAGCAGGCGGATGCGATGACAACCAAGGAAACGGTTCGCGCGACTCTCGACCGGCTCCCGGACAACTGCAGCATCGATGACGTGCTGTACCAGCTGTACGTCGTTCAGGCCCTCGCCCGTGGCGACGTAGACGTCGCGGCTGGTCGGACAGTGTTGCACGAGCAGGTCGACGCCGACCTGCGCACGCCGCGTCACGGGAGCCACCTGCGTCACTGGGCCCGTCCGGAGCGTTGATGAACTCGTCAGCCGGTGGAAGGAAAGACCGATGCGTAGCGGACCGCTTGTTTGGACGGTGACGCTGGTTCTCGGCATGCTGATCTGGTTGACCTGGCACTACGAATCGATTTTCAGAAACGAGTACCATTGGCCATCAATCCGGTGCCACTCCTCATTGCGTCCGACATCCTTAACTTGCGCAGAGGACGGTACGTGAACGACGCCTCGTAACCGAGCATCCATCAAGAAGGGTCGGTAATACAAGACGAAGTAGGTTCGGTCCGATCCCGGCTGCCGGCTAATGTTCTGTACTCCGAGGCGGTGCATGCGATCGGCGTAGGCCTTCCACTGCGACGCCGAGAGACAGGCCGACCCTGTCGTGCTCTGACTGCAGACAGACGCCCCCAAATCGCGCGCGCTCACTTCTCGCAGTTGGCGCGCCCGGGCGTCAGACTCGAACAACCGACTCAGGTCGTCGAAACCGGATCGCGCGTGCTCAAATTGTGCCTGAATGGTCCCGGCGGTCGGCTCGTCTGAGCTACAGCCCCCGCCCAGCAGAATCGCGCTCATGGTGAGCAGACACAGTGCAGGTCCTCTCGTAATGCCTCCTTGGCTCCCTTCCGCTAAGGTCTTGGCGCTCAGCCGCCAGCAGCGACGCGTCGGGCTCTGCGCTCCCGCGCCACAGGTGAATCAGGTAGTATCCGATTCCTCCAAGGACCAGCGACGCGACCCCTCCTCGAGACATCTCGCCGGAAGACTGCACTTGCCCAGTCAACAGCATGGCCGCCATGCCGACGGATATTAGAATCGCAACGCTGCCAGGTACCACAAGCACGACAAATGAAATGACACCGGCGAGGCCCCGCACCCATTTCGACCTGGCTCTTTTTGGTACGTACCCAAGAGCCCGATCGATCATGATCAGGAGATAGTGATCGCCCTGATGCAACGTCGCTGACGCCTCGCGATACAGGGCCTGAGCGTTCGTACCTGCCGAGGCATCACGTTGATAGCTCCTCTCAAGCAGACCGACGATCTTGTCCTCGTAATCGCTGTCAGAGATTTCCGCCTCGAGTTGTGCGACTCGATGCAGATCGACGATGAAATCGGGATCAGACTCAGAAAACCGAAGCATCCACCGTTCGTTGTCAGAAAGTGGCTGACCCTCTGCACTGGCCTGGCTCACAATTCTATCCACAAAGAAGCTCTTCGCTTCAGCTTGTGAGCTGAACAACGTCGCCTCTTCCTCCATTCTGGGATGCGACTTCGAACGCGGTCATCAACCGGCGCGTGACCGCGTACAGCGTCTCTGGGGCGATGTCGGCACCGTTCGGCCAGACCACCGTGCCGCCGTCGATGAAGTACCGTGCAAAGAACTCGGGGACTTTGAGCGCCTCAAACATCGGCCCGTCAAGCCACTGGGCAAAGTCGATCGTGTTCTCGGTTCCATCGTTGAAGACCACGCGCAGGCGGAAGCCACCTTTGTGGTCGGCCTGGACGACGACCAGGAAAGCGTTCGCCGGGCCTACTTGTGCGGGCAGCTCCGGCGTCAGCGGTTTGGCGTGCGCAGCTGCCGGTTCCTACCGGCAGACGTGGAGGACTGGATCGCGCGGGGCGCACCAACCAGGATCTCGTGACAGATAACACAGGAAGGAGGCAGAAGAATGGCTGTGAGAAAGATCTGCAAACCGAAAGGCTGCCGCGGCAGCCCGCGCTGCGATCACCCGTGGTGGTTCGACGTGATGTACGGCGGCAAGCGGTGGCGCATGCGCGTGGATGAATTCGCGCTTGTGCGCGGCGCCAGCGAAACTGTGACGTCGAAACAGACTGCCGAACGCGTCTGGGAGCCGAAATTCCTGGGCGAGATCATCGCCGGTCGGGATCCACGCGTCCCACCCAACAAGCCGGACACGTCCGACGTGTTGACGGTCGCGGAGTCTCTCGATCGCTACCAGACGAACTACGTCAATGCGGAAGGCCTCAAGAGTGCCGACCATCGTCGGACACCTGAAGGCGCTCAAGGCCTCGCTTGGCAACCTGCCGGTCACCGCGTTGGAGAAGCCGGCGGACATCGCTCGATTCAAGTCGGAGTACCGCCAGGGACGCAAGGTCGCGACGGTCAATCGTGCCCTTGGTGTACTACGCGCGGCGATCAACTGGGGACGATTCCAGGATCCGCCGCTGCTGGCGACGACGCCGTTCCATCGCTTCGGCGTAACGATCAAGGCCAGGGAAGAGACGAAGCGGGATCGGCGCATCCACCGCGACGAGGAGCAGACGCTCCTGGCCGCGTGCCTGACGATGAACGCGGCGGAACATAAGTTCGTGGGCCCGGCGATGCACGACCGCATCATCGGCGCACTCGAGACGTGCTGCCGCCAGGGGGAGATGCTGCGCATCCAGAACCGCCACGTGGACTGGCCCCAGCATCAGATCGTCATCCCCGGCGCGAACGCCAAGGACGCGGAGAACCGGCGCATCCCCTTCGATCCGCAGGGACGCCTGGCTCCGATCCTGAAACGGCGTGCGACGCTGGAGGAAGGCGCTGACCGGCGTCTGGGAACGCCGCCGGCAGTTGAAGGCAGTCGGAGAATAAGCCCACCCCGAACCACCCGGGGCCGCCCCAGATTGTCCGTCATTTGTCAGTCGGCCACCCAGAGAGGCACCCGACCGATTCAAGAATGATGGGATTGCTTGAGGAATTTGGTGCGCCCAGCACGACTCGAACGTGCGACCTCCTGGTTCGTAGCCAGACGCTCTATCCAACTGAGCTATGGGCGCGACGAAACCCTGATCATACCATGCCCAACGCCGTCGGATGCGTCGGCTGGTACAGCCCGAGCGCGCTCCCGCTCGGCAGCGGGATCGCCGTCCGCAGGCCCCAGCGCTCGGTGTGGAC
>Ga0134127_10003945_pt1 | contig 10706 bp, 8 predicted proteins | sample KB31753_FD_96459 | JGI IMG/M metagenome (GOLD analysis project Ga0134127, IMG submission 96459) | Terrestrial soil microbial communities with excess Nitrogen fertilizer from Kellogg Biological Station, Michigan, USA - KB3-175-3 | ecosystem: Environmental > Terrestrial > Soil > Unclassified ...
CGGTATTACGCCTGGATCTGCGGTTCGCGTACGCCTCACTTATCTCGATCGGCCGAGCAACGCAGTCACCATCGGCGTGCGGTAGACGCTCAATCGTGTACGTTCGTTCAAAGATATCAGCGGCGAGGAGCCCGTACAGTCGGCAGAAAGCGATTGGTCCGGGCCATGTATCCTCGATAGTCGTCGCCGAAGCGCGCCACGAGGCGCTCTTCTTCGCGCCGAACTCTGACAGTGAGCAATATGACCACGAGGGCACCCATCACCAACAGGAACCAATTTGCGGCGACGAGCGAGATCGCGATCAACAGCAACGCGACACTGTCATAGAACGGATGACGGACCCACCGATACGGACCGTTGATGACGAGCGTATGGGTCTTCCTGGTCACGACTGTGTCGGTCAGGTTCATCCCGAGGGTGTGCAAGGTCCAGAACAGCAGTACCCCTATAGCGGCGATCATTGCCAAACCGGACCACCGCAGCCACGTCGGCAACGCGATGGCCGACCAGGCCATCCGCGCAGGGTTCGCGAAGTACATGGCGAGGCTGATGAAGAACACGAGGGCAATCGGTCGCAGCGTGGCCAGGATGAAAAGTCCCTCCTGGCGGCGATCGAGCGATTCGCCGCCGCGGTGCGCCTTGATCCGGTGGTACAGGATTATTGGAAAGACGGCGAGCAGGCTGGCGAACAGGCACCAGCGGAGCGTGTCTTCCTCGCTCATTTCGAGTTGATCAACGTAGCAGACAGTTCACGGCGACGGCCTTGGTTATGAAGACGACAACGAGGGTGTCTTGAAGATGCTGACACATGCGAAGAAAGGCGCCGCAGGCGATGTGAAGAAGAGCCGGCGCGAGTTCTTACGCGCTGGCGCGGTGGGGATCGCAGCCGCCCTTCCGGCAGGTTGCAGCAGAGCGCCATCGAACACCGCGAGCGCAGGGCAGGCAGGAGGCCTGCGCTCCGCGACGCCCGCAGATCTCCAGGGCCTTGTCGGCGACGGTCGACAACGCCGCATCTTGCTACGTGGCGGCGTCGTTCTCAGCCTCGACCCGCGGGTGGGCGACTTCGAGAAGGCCGACGTCCTGATCGACGGGAAGAGGATTGCCGAAATCGCGCCGACGGTCTCCGCAGGCGATGCCGAAATCGTCGACTGCACCGGAACGATCGTCATGCCGGGCTTCATCACCACGCACCATCACCAGTACGAGACCCTGCAGCGCAGCGTCATCCCCGATGGTCTGCTCGCGGGTGCGTGGCCACAGGAAAGCTACGGATCGGTCGTACAGAACATCTGGACTGCTGGCCGCATCGCGGATCCCGCGAATCCGAACAATGTCATCTGGGATCTCGGGCGTGTGCCGTACGACCCGGAGGACTGTTACATCTCCGAGCTCGTCGCGTGCCTCAGCGAGATCAGCGAGGGCATCACGACCGGAACCGATACCTCCCAGTCTTCGCACACACCCGAGCACACCGACGCGATGATCAAGGGTCTGATGGATTCGGGCCGGCGAATGGTCTACGCCTACACGGGAGGCATCAATCGAAGCAGCGACGGCGCCCCGTACGAATTCCCCGGAGCGATGAACGACACGACGAAGGGAATCGGCCGCATCGCAAAAACATATTTCGCATCAAAAGATCAACTGGTAACGCTCGGATTTGGCGGCGGTCCTGGCCCAGCAGCGCCGGGCGCCGACTTCACCGGATGGCAGCTCGCCCGCGCGTTCGGTGCGTCGATTCACAACCACAACGTCGGCGGCAAAAACGTCGTGATCGATGCGGCCGCGGATCCCCGGAACGGGACCGACTGGTCGGACGTCACTTTCATTCACTGCACGCGATGGCAGGATGAACCGGTCGCGCAGGTCAGTTACGGCCCGCACGGATATCCAAAAGGGAACCGATCGAAGGCGTGGGAGATCTGGCGCGACAGAGGCGCTCATGTGTCGATCGCGGTGTTGATCGAGATGCAGATGCGGCACGGGATGCCGCCGTTTCAACAGGCGCTCGATTACGGCATCCTGCCCAGTCTCAGCCCGGACGTCGATACGAACATGACCACCGATCCGTTTTCGCTGATGCGCGGCGCCTTCTGTCTGCAGCGCGCGTTGGCCAACGATCTCGCGTTTCCGGAGAGCAATCCTGGCGGTCTGCCGGTGCCGCAAGCAGTCACTTCCCGGCAGGTCATCGAGATGGCCACCATTGCCGGTGCCGCCTCGAACCGCATTCTCGACAAGGTCGGCACCCTCACTCCCGGCAAGGAGGCCGACATCATCGTCCTCGACGCGCGCAGCATCAACACCTGGCCGATGAACAACGTGCCGGGGACGATCGTGACGATGATGAACCCCAGACATGTCCGTGATGTGTTGATCGCAGGGAAGGTCGTGTACTGGAAGGGGAAGCTGGTGGGGTGGAATGTCGACGCTTTGTTGCGCCAGATCGAGCAGGCGCGCGAGCGTGTGCTCGCGCGCATCAACGGCACGCCGAAGCTCGGACGCCTCCCTCAGGGCAACAACAGCTTCACGAATCCCTACCGGCCGAACTTTCTTGCGGGGTGCTGCGACAAGGGTCAGAACACGACAGCCCCTGCGTATGTGCTGCGGCCGTAATCGAAGTGCTCACTTCTTCTTTGGTCCCTGGGGCTCGTGGATCTTTTCGACCGGCAAGAAGTAGTGTTTGGCCACGTAGTGGGCGACTTTGTTGCTCACCACCTCGCCGTGAACCACGGACGTTCGATAGTGCATGCCGCCGTAGATGCGACCCTCGATGACTTCCTTCAGGGCGTCTTGCGTGCGGTTGAAACTGTGCGTGACACCACCGGTGAGGACACCCTCGGCCGTGACAGAACACGGATGGCCGGGAACCGAGCACGCCGTTAAATTGAGTGTAAGTTTCTTCGTCCCGAAGAAATTCTCCGCCGCGTTCATCACCGATCCAGTAAAGCAGCCATGCGCAGACGGATACTCCTGGTGGTTGGGGGTGAGCGCAAGGGGCAGCCAGTTCGCATCCCGTTCTGTGGCGTCGTTGCCATCGGTATCGCCCGCGCGAATGGCGGTCACCGGGCGCCAGAAGTTGTAGTACCTCTTGGAGTCCCAGCAGTTGATGAACGTGTCGGCGAGCGTGATGTAGGTCTGCGCGAAGTAGCGGGCGCTGTCGGCGAGCTCGAGTTCTTGATCGGCGGCAATCTGGCGGATGATGCGATTCCCGTACGCGCCGGGGTTGTCGGTGTAGTACCAGCCGATGTCCGTCTGCTCCTGAGTCCGAGCCGATCCCGTCGCGGCACCGAACAGTTTGGTTTCGTTGTAGTCATCGGCCCACTGCGCACTCGTCAGGTTCGGTGGACCGTCGGCGCGGAACTGCGACTGACTCTGCACGGCGAACGGTTTGAGAATTCCGACCCACTGTGCCGCTGGAGTGGCGCCTGGAGTTTGATCCGCACCCGGCGTGAACTGATAGACGCCCGGGCCGGCTCCAAACACGTAACACAAGCGAGCATCGCTGGCGCAGTTCGCGTTTCGTCCGTCCTGACCGAGGTCTTGCCTGGGTCCTGGATTTCTAAGGGCGAGAAATGCGTTGGCGACTTCGGTCCCGACGGCGATGCCGCGATTCTTCGCGTCGCCCGCAGATATCAGACCGACATATGCCGCGTACTGCGCGTCGACATACGCTTGCTGGGCCGGCGCCGTGAACAGCGCTTTGAGAATCGTCCTCGCCGCGGCGGCGACAGCCGCCGGTTCCGAGGCGCCGTCGGGAAATGTCGTCGGGCTGACCGCAAACACCGTGTATCGCTGGTCGATCGCGTTCACCGCGTCATAAATCGCGGCGTGGACGTACGCGAAATCAACCGCGGAGGGAGAGCCACCCCGTGCTGCCATGTCGATGATGACGACTTTGGCGATTCCGCTCCAATAGCTCACGGGCTCCTGCGCGCGGGCGGCGGTTGGCAGTGCGACCGCCGCGGTCACGACGAGCGCGATTGCGACGGTTCGCGGAATACCGAGCGGCGCGTACGATGTGGGGGTCTGGCGTGTCATCTCGCACCTCGTTGAAAAGTCTATTGACGATGTAACGAATTCAGCCGACGCGGCTAACAACCCATAGAAAGGTCCAGCCCAAAGATGGGGGCGCGAATGTATACGTGGCGCTTTATATTCGGTCGCGAGCCGAATTGACATGCGACGAAAGTCGGCATACTAACGGGCCATGCTTCCGAACGAGCGGTTCGAGTATTCGGCAATCACGCAACGGCCGCGGCTGACGCTTCCCGGCGGTGCGCGGCTGGTCGTCTGGGTCATCGTCAACGTCGAGGAATGGAATCCGCGCGAACCGATGCCGCGGACGGTCCTGACGCCGCCCGCCGGCGGATCGCCGATGCCCGACATCCCGAACTGGGCATGGCACGAGTACGGGAACCGTGTCGGTTTCTGGCGAATGTTGAAGGTTTTCGATCAACTGCAGATCCCGGCGGTGCTTGCGATCAACGGAGGCGCCATCGCCGCCTACGAACCGATCGCGCGCGCGGCACTCGACCGCAAGTGGGAGTTCATCGGCCACGGCTTCGGCCAGAAGAACATGCAGAAGGTTCCGGACGAGCGCGTCGACATTCAGAAGACGACGGCGGCGATCGCGGCGTTCACGGGTCGCCGGCCTCGCGGGTGGCTCGGGCCGGGGCTGACCGAAACGTGGGATACCCCCGACATCCTCGCGGAGGAAGGCTACGAGTACGTATGCGACTGGGTCCTGGATGATCAGCCGCTGACGATGAAGACGCGGACGGGATCGCTGGTCAGCGTTCCGTACACGCAGGAGTGCAACGACGTCGCGATGATGCTGATTCAGCACCACAAGGCGTCCGAATATCGCGACCGGGCGATCGATCAATTCGAGCAGTTCTACGCCGACGCGGAGGAGTCGGCGCGGGTCATGGCGCTGGTCGTGCACCCCTACATCATGGGCGTGGGGCATCGGCTGCGTTACTTCCGCGAGGCGCTCGAGCACATACAAACGCGCTCGGGCATCGTCTTCTGGACCGGAGAGCAAATTCTCGAGTGGTATTTGGCCATGGCCCGAGTCGGAGTACGGTGACGACCCGACTCCCATCAACCCTGCCGACGCGTGAGTCGGGTCGTCACCGTACTCCGACTCGGGACTCAGCACGAACCGTTGCGGCGCCGCGGACGGAATCCGGTGTCCTCAGGGTCGTCACATTCGGCGTCCTGGTCGGTTCGTACGTCATCAACGCGATGGACCGGCAGCTGTTCCCGCTGGTGGCGCCGGACGTGCGTCGCGAGTACGGGTTTTCGCTGGCGGGCGTCGGCCTGCTCGCGACCGTTTTCACGCTCGGCATGGCGATAGCCGGAGTGCCGACCGGCTTTCTTCTCGCGCGCTTTTCCCGCAGGGTCGTTCTTCAAACAGGCATCGCGCTGTTCTCAGCCGGCACCGCGCTGACGGTTGTCTCGCGCGGATTTGCGGACATGCTCGTCTACCGCACAGTCACCGGCATCGGCGAAGCGATGCAACTGACCGTTCTGCTGGCGATCGCGGCAAACTATTTCGCCGGTCACCGCGCAGCGGCGCTTGGCGCGGTGAATTTTGCGTTCGCGATTGGCGCGATAGTCGGCCCGGTGCTCGGCGGCACGCTTCTGGGCGCCTACGGAAGCTGGCACGTGCCGATGGTGGTGTTCGGGGCGCTCGGCTTCGCGGCGATGGCAGTCATCGCGTTCGGCGTCGACCCCTCGTCCACTGAGCGCGACGGACCGGCGGCCATGGATGCGGATGATGGAGGAGCAGCGACGCTGGTCAACCGGAACACCATCCTCTTGACGGTGATGAGCCTGTTCGGCGGTCTCGTCATCTATGGGTACCTCGGGTTGTACCCGACGTTTCTCCGTGAAGGTCTTGGCTATTCGCCAGCGACAGCGGGATCCGTGATGAGCCTGTACGGACTCGGCGCGTTGATGTCCATCGCCGGCGGGTGGATCGGAGATCGCGGCTCCCCTCGGGTCGTGCTCAGCGCGACGTTCCTGATCTCCGCGGCGCTTGGCTACCTGCTCTTCAACGGATCGGCATCCTATTACTGGCAGGCCACGCTCTCGTTCGCGTGGGGCATCGTGGTCAGCGGCATCGTCTATGTGAACCTTGCCGGCTATCACGTCAAAGCGGTGCGAAGAGACCTTGCGGGCCGAGCGTCAGGCGTGTTCGTCACCAGCTTGTATGTGTCAGCGGCGTTTGCGGGGTACGTGATGGGATGGATCGCGAACCGCGCTGGCTGGGGAGCCGCCGGGGCAATGCAGATTTCGCTGTGCTCATTCGCTGCTGCCGCCCTTGCGCTCGCGCTTCGACCAGAGCGACGGTGACTGGAGGTGGCTAGAATAAAGTCTTCGTCTGACCGGATTCACTTCACCCTTCGCCTTCCAACTCCCCAAGTTAAAGCTGCTTTTCGCTGGTCCCGTTCTTGCGGGCGTTATCGCCGTATGACCCCAGCGCACAAACGTCCCAACCACCGTCTCGAAGTTGTGATCGGACGCTCGGCAGCACTCTGCGTCCACCCGGTCGCGGCGTGGCGCTCGCGGTCGAGGAACGATCGCACCCTGCTGGTGATCTCCTACGTCGCGCTCAGCTATGCGATCGTGTTCAGTCTCCTGCACGCGATGTCAGCGTGAGGTGCGAACTTCATCGACCATCTTGGTGATCGCGTCGATTACCACCTGAGGTGCGTCGAGCGGAATCCAGTGGCCGCTCTCGGCTGCGAGCATGTGGCGGCCGCGCGTTGATCGTCGCGCGAGCGCCGCATCCGCCTGCAGGCGCTGCTCGCCTGAACGCGCGGACGAAACAACCGTCAGCGGAAGATCACCGTAGTCGGCAGGCCCGGCGCGCATCATCGCCGCGGCACTTTCACAGATGGTGTCGATCTGGCTGCCGAGCGCCTCGAAGAATTTCGGTTGTGTCCACATCTCTTTCAGCACACCTCGCACTTCCGGCGGCAGCTTCCAGATCGGCGCGAGGATCCCTTCATCTTCCCGGCGCAGTCCTCCTCGGCTGACCAGGCCGACGACGATTCGCGCGGCGCGCAGCGCGCCGAACCGCACCAGCCCCGACACGACTTGCGCGAGGCCGCGTCGTGCGGCGGTGGCGCCGTACCCGCACAGACGGACTCCACGCGTGATGAGCGCGCGCTGTTCGTCGGTTGGACTGGCCCATTCCTCCGGAATCGCCGGCTCGAGCAACACCAATCCGCCGACGTCATTCGGATGTCGTGATGCGTACAACCGCATGACGAGCCCTCCATACGAGTGCCCGACGAGCACATATGGGGGCGCGACTGCGGCAGCTTGAAGCAACGCGTGGAGTTCATCGGCGATGCGGCCGGCCGTTCGTGGCAGAGGACCCGCGTCGCTCCAGCCGAAGCCGGCGCGATCGTAGCTGCACGCCCGCGTGAGACGCGCGACGGCCGGCTGCACGAGACTCCAGCTCAGTGACGAGCCGCCGAGCGCCGCATCGAAGATCACGGGCGGGGCGCCGTCGCCGTCACACCGGATGTGCAACCGGTGATGCCCAACGCTCACCAGCCTTCCGGGAGGCGGAGTCGGCGACACGTGCGTGCCCGTTAATCAAATACAGCCGAGGAAATCCAACAGGCTCTGTCGATCCGACGAGCTGAGGGACCCGAAGCTCGCCGCGGCACCCGCCGCCTGTCCCCCATGTAATCCAATTGCCTCGGGAATACTCTGCGCGCGGCCGTCGTGGAGAAAGTGTGCGCGGTCCGCGACTCGCCAGAGCGGCGCGGTTCGAAACTCGCTGCCGGATGCGGAGCCCTGCTGGAAACCGTCGGCGAGGGCGTTCCCCATGTCATGGAGCAGCAAGTCCGAGTACAGGAACACGGGAGACGCGTTTCCAGGGCCTGGCAGCGAATCGTTGTGGCAGGTCGCGCATCCAGCCGCCGCAAAGACGCTCGCGCCCGGCGACGTTCGGCATGCCGGCGTCGCCGCGGGCGGGTCGATCGTGTTCAGGAACGCGACCAGCGACGTGAGCGGTGCGGCGTCGGCCTCCGGCCTGAGAATCGACGCTCCGCATCCTCTCACAAGGTCGACGGGCGCCAGCGGATTGGTGCTGCCGATTTCGTCACGGAACGCTTCGCCCATGAACTCGACCAGCGTCGCGGTTTGCGCTTTCCAGCCGAACTTGCCAATGCGACCGTCCGCGAGGACGTTGAAGCGCCCCTGCATGGCCGCAGGTTGGGCGGCGCGCACTTTTTCGATATCGCCGATCCTGATGTTGTCGATGAGCGAGGTGCCGCGCAATGTCATGGCGCTTCGGTTCGAAAACGCATTTGCCTGCGGAGGATCGCCCGTCGGCAGCCCGCACGCGAAGCCGAACTCCGTGATCGAACGCTGCCGGGCAATTGGGCCGCCATGACTCGAAAGCGGATCGAAGCGGCCGTGCTGGATGCGCGCGACACGTTTCACGAACGTATCCGCGGTCACACCCATCCCGCCGGCGAAGTCCGCACCCGCCGACGTGTTATGACAGGAGTCGCAGCTACGGCCGTTGAAAAGCGGGCCCAAGCCCTGCTCCGCGACGAGCTCCTGGTCAAAGATGTTGCCGCCCTGTGCAACCGCACCGGCGGCGCCCGCTTGCTGTGCGTGGGCGATCAGGCTCGTCGTCACCGGTCCGGCGCCGAATGTCGGCATCTGGAGTACCACGCCGCCACGCGCGGGCGTTGTTGCCGTTACCCAGATCAATCGCGCATCCTCGGAGACCGCAAGGCCGTTCACGCGAAATCCGGGCACGCCTGCTGCTTCGATCTGCCGAATCGCGACAATGCTGCCCGTCTGGGTGATGCGAACGATCGAATTGTTGCCGCGGTTCAGAACATAGATGTCCGAGCCGGCGCCGAGCGTGGTATTGCTCGCGAAGTTCCGCGCGGCGACTTCCGGGACCGCCGGAGCAATGTCGATCGGGACGTCGAAGAACGGGGAGCGAAGATACCGAGCGTTGCTCGCGACGAAGAGCGTCTGCGGGGTTGTCCCTTCGTCGCTGATGTCGAGTGTAAGGATCCGGTTCGCGAATGGGTCGCTGACGTACAGAATGCGCCGCGGTGCCCAGTTGAAAATCATCCCGACGCGCGTCGCGGTATTTGGAGCCGTCGATTCGGCGGCCGCCGTCGTGATCAGAGGGATGGGGCTGAAGGAGCCGGCGTCTGCGAGCGGATCCACGCCCTTCTGCACGTGCACCTGCGCGACGCTTCCGTCGGCGAGCGCGGCGAAGAACACGGCTCTCTGCGGAATCGCCAGTTCGGGCGATTTGGTTGCCAGCGCGGTCGCGACGGCCGCCGTCGTCAACCCCTGCTCCGGGTTCGGTGGATTCAGCTGACGGTTCGTGATGTAGCTGGCAAAAACACCACCCGCCACCGGGTCCGGCGCATTTGCGAGCGGCTTGCCGCTGGGATCGGTGACGCTGATTGTGCCCTCGCCCGCGACGCCGGCCGGAGCATTCGCAAACCAGGGACGGCCGAATCCGTTGTTCAGCGAAATACCGAGCGGCAGGCTGACCGATGGTCGATCCGCGGTCACGGCCGAGGCGTTGTTGTTCCCATTCAGAAAGGCCGGACTCTGGGCGGTATAGAGGATGACCGCGCCGCCGACAGCGTACGGTTGACCGGTGGCAATCGTCGGAGGAGAAAGGTCGGGCCGCGCAAAATCAGCCGGGACATTCACGACGCCATGCGACACGTCGAGCGAAAGAATTGCGCCGGGCGCGTCGAGTGGTCTGGCCAGCGGTGCGCCGAAATTCGAGGTGCTCGCGACCAGCAGTCGTGTTCGATCGAGAACCGGGTGACTCGCGGCAGCCAGCACTCCGCCCGGGGCGAACGGTCCGCCCGTGTGAAACGTCCCGGCCTGGGCGATCGCGCCCGCACCGGGAATTCCCGTGGCCACTACGCTTGCCACCAGCGGCGCAGCGCGATCAGGGTCGCGATCGTCGTGAGCAAGAATGGAGGCGAGGTTCTGGCCCGTGACCACGGCGGCCACCAGCAGCACGGGAAGCGCGATAGCCAGTCTGAGAACACCAGAACGTCGCATGGAGTCCTCCTCCTCGGTTCGCAAGTCAGGCGGATCGGTGGTCGTGAAGGAACGCTGTCAGCAGTTTGCTCACCTGCTCCGGCTGCTCCTGCTGGACCCAGTGTCCGGCGCCATCGACGAGATGGAAGCCGACCATTCGCGTGCACGCCGTGCTGCGCATCTTGTCCACTGCGCCAGGCGTCTGATACACGCCCCAGTCGCTGCGGCCTCCGATGAACATCGACGGCACGTCGATCGAACGATCCGTGAACGTTCGCAGCTCGGCGACCGTTTTGGGATCCGAGCCGCGGCGGACTCGATACCCCTGAAGCGCACCGGTGAATTCCGAGCGCGCGTATTCGGATGCGTACACGTCGACCTCCGCCTCCGTCAGCCACCTGCACGCGGCGATCTCGGCGGCCGACGGCATGAACGGAGCCACGGTCTCCGCCATCCCTTTGTCGCGCTCCATCACGTAGTACGTCGGGATCTGCGCCATCTCCGCGGCAGTCCGCGCCTTCAGCGGATGCGGTTTGTTCCCTTTCCAATCGGCGCTTTTGTAGTGGTAATACGCGCGGAAGAACGCGTGCAGACCTTGCGGCGCGTGCAGCATGTTGTCGTTGGCGCCGCGCGTGCGCTGATAG
>Ga0134127_10003946_pt1 | contig 10706 bp, 6 predicted proteins | sample KB31753_FD_96459 | JGI IMG/M metagenome (GOLD analysis project Ga0134127, IMG submission 96459) | Terrestrial soil microbial communities with excess Nitrogen fertilizer from Kellogg Biological Station, Michigan, USA - KB3-175-3 | ecosystem: Environmental > Terrestrial > Soil > Unclassified ...
CAAGCTCACTCTCACTCGAGGCCTGCAGGCGATTCGCAATCTCGACTAAACCGCTCTGCGATGCCAACGCATAACCGTTTCTCATTTCCCACAGACGGCCTTGAGTATTTCCCAATGCGGATCCGATATCCGCAAGACAATCGATTTGGTTATATGCTGATTGGCCGGTTTGACCATTGACGACGGCAAAGTAGTTACGATAAATCGTTCCCGCACCAGCAGCTGTCGCACACGCAGGTCCTTGCGTACGATCATTCTCATAGATGCCCACACCATCTTCAGGCGTGTAATTCGGGGAGACCATTTCAAGCAGGTTGAACTGGGACGCGACCTGAAAAAGCGACCCGGCATTCGAAACGTTTGTGTGCAAGTGCTGGACATTGGCAACAACTTCGCGTACCGATATTTTTCCACTCTTATGCCCACTCGCGTGGACACGTTCTCGTAGTTCGGCCAGAGTCGGGGTTTCCAACCGGCCGTACACCAAAACTTTACCGTTTCTACGCGATGTCAACGTCTGGCCGTCAACAGTGATGTTCTCGCGCACTTGCTGTGGGAACTCTTCAGGGAAGCCGGTCAGTGTTTCAAACCACGTCATTGGGATCCGTTGCTTAGATCTGTGGTTGATGAATTCCGAGCGAAAACTCACCACAGAGTCACAGAGGACACAGAGATTGCACAGAGAACTCTCAGCACAAGTATTTTTCGTGCAAAGCCCTTAAGCACCTAACTATGTATCAATTCCATGTCCTGGAACTCAAGTTTGCTAAAGCACTGCTAGATTCCATACTGGTGCTTCCAGAGCCTAAGTTGGGCCTTACGATCGTCAAAACCAATCACGCTGTCTGGACTGTTGACGACGTGGCCAAGGTTAATCAGAGAGGAAACAGCAAGCAGATTGTCCGCCTCACAGTGTGAAAGCATTTTCGGGTAATGGACAAACTCTGCCACCCCGCACTCGAGTGCGTGAGTTGGATCAATAATCAGTTCAGGTGAGCTAACCAGGTCGAGATCCACGAGCTGTCCGAGCTCCGCATACGCCGCTTTGCCGGTTGTTTGAATCAGGCCGCGGCCCCGGAAGGTGAAACCGTCTTCGGATGGAGGTGGAGCGTTGCCCATACGTCCGCCGTACGCGAGTTCGCCAATCATCTTTTGGTTGGCAGGATGGTTCGCTGTGCGGCCGTAAGCCTGTGCTTGAGCCGGCGTAAAGTGCTTCGACCACTGCGCCAGGAGAGCTGATGGTTTGTAATTGAGAGACTCAGTCATTTTCTTGCCTTCACCACATTCATGGCTGAATTGAGCCATCATGTGCACGATGTGAATGTCTCTCGTGATTCCGTATTTGGCAAATACATCCTGCTGTTTCGTTAGAATCCCGTTAACGACTGCCAGCACATCCGCGTCGTTAACCTGCCAGCCGGTCTGTTGGAAATCTGACAATGTAAGAAATCTCATGTTCACTCCTTTCTTTATTCTTAAAGGCCCCGATAAGAGGATTTGGTTATTGCCTCTTCAGGGCCTTTGCTCGATCGCTATCAGCATGTCTTTAGTCGTGCCAAAAATATTCGAGCGGCCCTAATTGGCCGAAGCCGTTGACGACATGCCCATCGTTGAAATTGTGACGGCCGGCCTGAGCGATTTGTGGACCACCGGCAGTGAGTGTGCCGGGCCGCACCACCGCCACATGGCCGTGCCCCGAGCCCGTATTCTTCCACATCACGACTGCGAGTTTTCCCTGATTGGCGGCGTTCTGCGCCTGTTGCGGCGTACAAGAATGGAAACCAAATTGGGTTACGCCATGATTCCTCATCCAATTGACCCCGCCGTTGATGTTGATTTCGCTGGCATGTTGCGCTCCGGGAGCTTTGATATTGCCGGCGCTATCAACCCAATGAGGAATTTCAGCCCCCATGGCGCGACTGACGTCCCACGCGAAGATATTGCAGTAAGTGTTCCCGTTGTCGGGCAAATAACGCGGGTTGTTGCCGACGGCAAACTGATTGATCAATTGGGAGTAGATTGCCGGATTCCGCTGTCCCGGTGCATTTGTGAGCGGTGGATGGTTAAAGTTTGCCCGTGCCATCGAAACCGTTCCCGGTGCCGGATGAATACCGTCATAAACTTCAGGATGACCTGGAGCTGGCTCGGGTGGAGGCGTCGGCGCAATTCCTGGAATGTTTATCTTTTGTCCGATCTTGATCAGGTCCGGACTCGAAATCTGCTGATTTGCTTGCAGTAGATCCTGCAGTGAGAGGCCAAACCTGGTGGCGATCTTCGATAGACTGTCCCCTGGTTGTACTTCGTAAACGTCAGTAATAGTCGGCATGCTTTTGGCTCCTAAAGAATAGAGTTTGTGTGACTTGCTGCAGCGCGCAATCCTCGAAGACCTCGATTGGGAGAATCGATACGTGAAGGACAAAGCGATTACGCGCACATCAAATAGCTGGATGGCCGTCGCCGGCCTCGGCTCGATTCACTTAATATGATTTTGAGCTCAAAATCGTTTCGTGCGTATGAGACCCAGAGATCTCTACTGTGGGGCGCCGAGGAAGGAGGCGAGCCGTAGTAGGTCGGCGAAGACGCCTCCGGCCGTTACTTCCGGACCGGCGCCGGGACCTCTGACGATCATTGGTTGGGTGTTGTAGCGCGCAGTTTGGAAGCTCACTATGTTATCACTGCCCGTGAGGCTTGCAAACGGGTGCTCAAGCGGATAGCTGCGCATCTGAGCCGACATCGCGCCGTTACTGTCTATCGTGCCAACGTACCGCACCACCTGACCTCTATCTCGAGCCGATTTCAACAATGCGGTTATAGTCTGATCTTCGCCAACCAAACTTTCAACGTGAACTGAATCCATCTCTACTTCAAGGCCCATCTCGCGCGCGAGGATGATCAGTTTTCGAGCGACGTCCACACCTGACAAGTCCTCGCGCGGATCGGGTTCAGTTAGACCAAGCGCGTGCGCTTCATGCACCACTTCTGAAAAAGTGCGACTACCGTCGAGCGAGTTGAAGATGTAAGAGAGTGTGCCCGAGAGGACGCCCTCGATCTTGATAATCTCGTCTCCTGTCTCTACCAGACCGCGCAGCGTATGAATGATCGGCAGTCCGGCGCCGACATTTGTTTCGTAGAGGAAGTAGCGCTGATGCTTGCGTGCTGTTTCGCGCAAGCTGCGATACGCAGGGAATGGTCCGGCATTGCTCTTCTTGTTTGGCGTGATGAGGTTGATTCCTTTGGCGAGCCAACTTTCGTAATGTGTAGTTAACTCAGCGCTCGCGGTTGCATCGATCAGTACCGCATGTGGCAGATGAGCAGCATTGACGTGGTTGATAAAAGTTTCGAGGTCGGCTGTTTTCGAACTCTCGTCTAACTCATCGCGCCATCGATCGAGCGTGAGGTGGCGGTCGTCCAGAATCATCTTGCGGCTGTTCATGATGCCGCGCACTCTCAGGTCTATGCCCCGGTGGCGCTTCAGTTCTTCGATTCGAGTTTTAAGTTGACTCAGCAGCGTGCCGCCGATCAGGCCCGTGCCGATTACGCCGATCGAAAGAGTCTGGTTCGAAAGATAGAAAGCGGAATGGATCGCTCGCAGCGCTTTGGTCGCTTCAGCCTGTTCGATTACAGCGGAGATGTTTCGTTCGGACGATCCCTGGGCGATGGCCCTGACGTTGATGCCTGCTTTCCCGAGAGCATTAAAAAACTTTCCGGCGACGCCAAGTTGCTCGATCATCCCGTCGCCAACCATCGCGATGATACAACAGCCCTCCGTTAGATCGACCGTCTGAATCTCTCCACGCTGCATCTCGACGACGAACGTTTGTTGCACCGTCTTCCTGGCGAGTTCGGCGTGTGCACGCGGAACGGCAAAGCAGATCGAATGCTCGGAGCTTGCCTGTGAGATCATGACGACGGATACATCGACCGCACGCAGAGCGCCGAACACTTTGTGGGCCACACCCGGAATGCCGATCATCCCGGTGCCTTCCACGTTGATCAGGACCATATCTTCGACTGCGGCAAAACCTTTTATCGGCATGTCGACCGGTGCAGTGGCCGATATTTTTGTGCCCGGAGCGTCCGGCTTGAATGTGTTTTTGATCCAAACGGTGATGTTGTTTGCGATCGCGGGCGACATCGTGTTCGGATGAATAACCTTGGCTCCGAAGTACGCCAGTTCAGCCGCTTCCTGGTAGGAAAGTTCCGGTACGACGACGGCATCCGGAACTCGTCGTGGATCAGCGCTGAAGACTCCGTCAACATCGGTCCATATCGTTACGTCAGCAGCGCCCAGCAGTGCGCCGAAGATCGAGGCTGAGAGGTCACTGCCGTTTCGTTTCAACGTCGTCGCGACTCCGTCGTGCGTAGCGGCGATAAAACCCGTGATGATCAGGAAGTCAGTTTCGCCTCGACGTGACTGCCACGTTTGCAACTTCTGTTTTGAAAGTTCCCAGTCGACCGCAACCGAGTTGGTATTGGATTCGATCACCAGAACATCGCGCGCATCGAGCCAGGTCGAGCGATGGTTTCGAGATTCGAGGTAGGCGTGCATGAGTTGAGCCGACCACAATTCACCATGCCCTGAGACGAATTCGACGATGCGCTCCGAAGCAAGTCTGGTGATCCAAACGCCTCTCAATACTTCTTTGATAGCGTTGAAATCGGAGACAACAATTTCGTTGAGTGTGGATGTTTTATCGTTTTGAAGCTGGAGTGCGGCGATCGTCTCGAGGTGCTGGCGTTCGAGGGCTTGGAGTTTCTGTAAGTATGAATCGTCTTGAGTGGCGGCGAGATTCACTAACTCGATGAGTGCGTTGGTTACACCACTCATCGCCGAGACGACTACGGCAACTCGCCCAACTGTTGGTTGCGAAAGAACGATTTCCCCGGCCGCTCGATAACGATCGGCATCGGCGAGACTGGTCCCGCCGAATTTGTGAACTGTCCATTGTGTATTCACGTCTTTGAGCCACAGATTACACAGATCCCACAGATTCATAAACAATCTGCGTAATCTGTGGATGGCAATCCGCGTAATCTATTGCAATTTCAGGGTATTGCTACTATATTTTCGCTGTATTCGACATGTCACCGGCTGCTAAGCCGGCCTCATGGTCTTCATTGCCAAACCCGCAGCGCAAGACCGTCGACCGCACGATCCTCCGCCCTGCGCCCGTTATGAACCCAGTACCTTGTCTCTAAGCAAGGTAACCCAGCCGGGAAGAACATCATGGCTTACGTCCCAGACTTCGAGTATGACATTTTTATCAGTTACGCCCACGTCGATAATCTAACGGCACCTACCGAAAGCGATGGCTGGATTAGTACTTTTGAAAAGTGCCTGGCCGTGTTGCTTTCGCAGCGAGTCGGTAAGATGGGAACTATCAAGATCTGGCGTGACCCGTCGCTCGACGGTAGTCAACTCTTCGATACAACCATTCAGAATAGAATCAACAAGTCGGCACTCTTCCTCGCGTTCACTTCGACGGGCTATCTCAGCTCAGATTATTGCCGGCAGGAATTGGAATGGTTCTATCAGAACGCCGCGAATAACCATCTGGGCCTCAACGTCGGCGATCGCATGCGGGTGTTGAACGTTCTACTCAACAACATTCCGCATCAGCAGTGGCCCGAATATTTCGGCAAAACGAGCGGTTATCCTTTCTTTGATACTGAGAACGAGGAAGACGGCCTTGGTTATCCGCTCAAATATGCCGGTGAAGTATTTGAGAAGCAACTGCGCAAGCTCGTCGACGCGATCTATAAAACGTTAATAGCCATTAAGGAGGTTCTGACTCCCGCGGTTGCGCCTGAGCCTTTCACTAAGACTATTTACCTCGCCGACACGGCTGATTCTTTAGTCAGGTATCGCAAGCGACTACTGAACGATCTGGGAAAGAACGTCCGGATTGTCAGTAACGTCCCGCCACCGTATGACGCCGAGTCACATCAGGAGAAAGTGGTCGAGGCGATGAAGAAGGCAGATCTGTCTGTGCACCTGCTTGACGATCTGCCCGGCCGCGAAATTCAGGGAGACGAAGGCAAATCGTACCCGCAAAAACAGGTTGAGTTAGGACTGCAACATGCGAAGTCGCAGTTTATCTGGGTTCCGAATACTCTCGATACGGAGACGATCGAAGACCAGTGCTACAAAAAATTCATCGACGAATTGCAGAGCGGCAATCGCGGCGAAGCGAACTATTGTTTTATCAAAGGTTCGGCAAGTTCGATCAGTCGCGAAGTCACAGAAATGCTCGAGCGCACGCAGGTGCCGGATCAAAACGGTGCGTCAGCGTCTGCTGCTGCACTCCTCGACACTCATCTAAAAGATCAAAGACACGCCTTCAAGTTAGGTGAATTCCTCCTGGACAAATGCATCACGCCATACGTCACTCCGGAAGAAGACGATCCGAAGAAGAACATGAAGTTCCTCGAAGAACGTCTAAAGCAGGTCAACAAACTGATCGTGATCTACGGCGACGTGGCGGAGGACTGGGTGCAAGAACGCCTTAGAGTTGCGATGCATCTCGCGATTGACGCGCGAGTCGATTTGAAAGCGTTCGGCGTTTATTTTGCACCACCACGCCAACGTGGGGCGCAGGGCATTTTCAAGTTGCCCTGGACCACCGTCCATGAGTTTGACAATCGTGACATCAGCAACCCACAGAATCTTGGCCCAATGTGGAATCGAGCTTAGGAGACCACACCATGGAAACGAATCTCCCTACCACCGGCTCGCTCAATCGAGTTTTGTCACACGACCAACAAGGCTCTGGGCCCGATGCCTTTCCGGAAAATCCCTTTGTCGGCTTGCGACCTTTCAAGAGCGATGAAGGTCTACTCTTTTTCGGGCGGCGCGAGCAGACGCTTGAACTCCTGCACCAACTTCAACAGTCGCGCTTTCTTTCAATCGTAGGCAGTTCCGGTTGTGGTAAGTCTTCGCTGATACGCGCGGGATTGATTCCCAAACTCAAGGCCGGCTTTCTCGTCGAGCGGCGCGATCAGTGGCGGATTGCAACTACAAAGCCGGGCGATGCGCCGGTGGATAATCTTGCTCGAGCGCTGGTTGAAGCCTTCCATGATGAAGCTGATAGTGCGGCTGTGACGACTCTGGCTGAGGACATGAAGATGTCGTGTACTCAGGCGGTGATTGAGTTCCTCGCGAAGCGACTCAAAGAGTCGGACGCCAACCTGCTGCTCCTGATCGATCAGTTTGAAGAAGTATTTAACTTCGGACGATACGGCGAAAAGGAGATCGCCGACACCGAGGACACGCGCGATAAGGATGTGCAACTGCTGGAGAAACTCGAGCGAGAACGACGTCGCGATGAGGCGGCTGATTACGTCTCGATCATGCTTGGCTTGGCGCAAACTGATTTGCCCGTCTACGTGGTGATGACGATGCGTTCGGATTTCCTCGGCGACTGCGATGTGTTCTATGGACTGCCCGAAGCGATGAACAGCAGCCAGTATCTGGTTCCACGCCTGATCCGGCCACAGCGTCAGGAAGCGATTGAGAATCCGGTCCGGTTGTATCGGCAATCGATTTCGCAGCGGCTGTTAGACCGCGTGCTTAACGACGCCGGCGAAGAAGCGGACCAGCTACCGATAATGCAGCACGCGATGATGCGCACGTGGGAGAAGTGGCGAGCTACTGACGACCCGGATCTGGATCTGGAACATTATGAAGCCGCAGGGACGATGAAGCATGCCCTCTCGAACGACGCTGAGGAAGCGTTGTCGGGCATGAGTGAGGAGGAGCTGAATTTAACGAAGCGTTTGTTTCAAACGCTCACCGATAACGATCCGCGTGGTCGTCGCGTTCGCCGTCCAACGCATCTTCTTGAAATACAAGCGATCACCGGGGCCCCGCGTGAGAAGCTGCTCGAGATCATCTCGCATTTCGTCAGTCATGGCCGATCGTTTTTGCATTTGTCTCAGGGCGAGGCCGATCCCCTCGTCGACATTTCGCACGAGAGTCTGATCCGGCAATGGACCAGGTTGCGCGATTGGGTGACGGAGGAATCACGTTATAAAGATCTTTACCTGCGACTCGTGGGGATGGCTAACCGCTATTACAAGCCGGAGCCGGAGGACGAGTTGCTGCGCGGACCGGGGCTTCAGCTCGCGCTTGACTGGAGAGAAAAGCGCACGCCAAATCAGGCGTGGGCCAATCGTTATCATCCCGCGTTGGCCCAGGCGCTCAGATTTCTCGACGAAAGCAAAGCCCGGCGTGATCAGGACGTTGCTGAAGCCGAGCAACGCCGCAACGAGGAAGTAGAACGTGAGCGCCGCGAGTTGGAGAACGCTCAACTGCTGGCCGAAGAAAAACAACGTTTCGCCGAGGCCGAAGCAGCGGCGCGGAAAAAAGAGTTGGACCAGGCACTGGTGTTGGCCACACAAAGAGAAACAGCCGCGCGCTGGCAACGCCGGGCTTTGTACGGCTTGGCTTTCTTATTGCTTCTTGCTATCGCAACAACTGTGTTTGCTGTCGCCGCGGGACGTAGAGCTGAGCGACGAAAAGTTCAAGCCGAGCAGGCCGAAAAGAAAGCCGCGGAATTGTCGACGGCCCTGGCTGCCAACGTTGAACAGCTAAATTCAGGCCTCGAGATGGAGAAGAAATTAAAGACTGCGATCGAAGAGAACCTTAAAACTGAAGCACGATTGAAAAACGACGCGGTGACTCAAGCCGCGCGCGCGAATCAACTGGCGCGCAAAGCTATCGCCGCTGCCCAGCGAGAGAGAGCGGCGTTACGAAGAGCAGAACAGGCTTATGCCGCTGCGCAAGAAGCCCGGGCCGCCGCTGAAAAGAGCGCCGATGACGCTTACGAGAATGCTGAAGAAGCCCGGCGGGCCAAAGTCAAAGCAGTGGCTGCACAAACAGCGAATCGAACCTTTAGAGATGGTCTAACTTTGGCAAGAACGAACATTCCGAAAGCTGCAGAAGCAAAGTACATCGAAGCGGCAGGTTTATATAGTTCACTTCTTGAGCCCGATCATGATGGCGAAGCCAGTACTTACATGGAACTCGCAGATTTGTATCTGACATCGGAAAACCAAAAGGAAGTGAGAGACGGGATGCAGCTGCTCGAGAAAGCCGAAGGTCTTTTCAAAGAGATGCAGAACGATAATGGCATTGCAGCGGTCGCCATCAAGACCGGGGACTTCTTCGTCTCGGACCGAGTTCTCGAGGGAGCCTCTGACAAGGACATTGCTACTCACCGGGTTCTTGCATCGTTGATGTATAAAGATGCTTTCAATTCGTACCAGAAGGCGAAAAATCTGGCCGGCCTGGCAGCTATGTCGGATAAGCTCAGCAACTTTCTCCGAATATCAGACGATCCTGATGACCTTCGTTCGCTAATAGGTATCTATGAGGAGTTGTTGCCGTACTACTCTGAAAGAGACTTCGCACCAGAGAAGGTCGCCCTCTATCTGAAAATCGCCGAAGCTAATAAACGTCTCAATGACGCTGCCGAGGTGACTAAGAACTTCGATAATGCACTGAAGGTCTATAGAGAGTATGGAGACAAGGAAGCGAAGGAAGCCGAAGCCAAAACATATGTGGATATCGGTTTTGTGCTAGGCGAAGATCAGGAAATCAAAAAGTATAGTGAGCAAGGACTGCTGGCAGCCAGCGCGCTGAACGACTCTCTCGTAGAGGCGAATACGCTCAGATACATCGGCAATAAGATTCAAAAGAGTTGGTTAATAGGACCAACTACCAGACTCGGGGCTGAGTCTGAACCGTCGAAAGCCGCTGACTATTTCTCAAGAGCACTGAAATTGTATGAAGCAACGCCTGAAGCAAGAATCCAGCAGGCTGAAACACTCAGTGACCTGGGAACGGTTAATCTCCAAATAAATAAAGCCCTGGCCCTTGAGAATTTTCAGAAAGCGTACGCTCTTTACACGGATAAGGAAGAATCGCAAAGAGCATCTGTGCTTTACAAAATTGGCTCGCTCCAGGAAGAAAAAGGTCAACTCGAAGAAGCACTGAAGTCATATAAAGACGCAAATACTATCTTCAGAAAGGAGAGCGTGTTTGATGAGCTTCGTACTGACCGCGCCATCAATCGAGTAGAAGCCAAAATTGCGGAAAGTGCCGCGCGTCCTTAATCGATCAGAAGCCCCGAAACTGCTGCACTTCCGCATAGACCATGTCTGCGGCTGCGGAAACTCTTTCGATGTTGGTTTTGAACTCGTCGACATCTAACGATTTCAAACGCGCCTCGTTTCTGACAAACAGATCGTCGTCTTTATCAAGTCCGACCTTGACGTAACTCAACTTGTTTGCCACCCGAAGGATATTAGGTGCTGCATCGTTAACTCTGAATGATTTTCCCCGCGCCACAATAACCTCGGTAAACAAGGTACCGCTGCCTGTGGACAGCACGAGCTGAAACGATTTGATGTTCTGCCCCGGCCGTCTGATTATCCAAACTCCCGCTCCGGTGCTTGTATACTTATAGCCTGACATCGTCAGTAACTTCTCCACGATGGCTACTGACTGCTGATCGTCCAGGCTTCTTTCCTGGTAGGGTATGTTGGCCTTCTTGCTTTGAGCCGGTGCCGCAACGACACACAGACTCATGAGGAGCACCATCAGCAGTATGAACAAGCGGTGGAGAGTTTTCATGGTAGGAAGTCTCCCTTCGTGATGTGAGACCGGTCGCGCATAATTCTACCACTGCTACTTCGTATTCGTC
>Ga0134127_10003947_pt1 | contig 10704 bp, 9 predicted proteins | sample KB31753_FD_96459 | JGI IMG/M metagenome (GOLD analysis project Ga0134127, IMG submission 96459) | Terrestrial soil microbial communities with excess Nitrogen fertilizer from Kellogg Biological Station, Michigan, USA - KB3-175-3 | ecosystem: Environmental > Terrestrial > Soil > Unclassified ...
AGTCCATGCCAGGAACTGTCGGGTCAACGGTGTTGAGATCCAGGAACTTGTCATTGAAGTTCTGAATCTCCAGAGACGTTCGTGCCCGGTACAGCGGCGCCTGTGCCAGGCCGATCAGGACCGCAGCGCCGAGTCCCGTCAGCGCAAAGCACGCCAGCGTCTTCCTGTGGGCCAGCAGCATGTCCCAGTAGTCCAGGAAGCTTTCATGCGCGGGAGCGGCGTCCGTCCACCCGGCCTCGATGGTCGGCAGTGCGGGGCGCTGCAAGGCAGCCGCGTGACGGAGCTCCGAAGATGGCATGTGCTCGGCTTGGGTCGCGGCGTCACCGCCGCCAGATCAGTAATCCTGTCAACAGACCGGTGCCCGTTTGAATCGCGGTTTCGAGCGCGCGCAGCGATGCTTTTTTTCCAGTGCTGTCCGGGATGAACAAAATGTCGTCCGCCTGCAGGGCGACATCCTCGGACTTGCCGTCAAGGATGGCTTTGACATCGACAGGCATCTCCGCACGCTGACCGCCGGCGATGTTCGGCCGCAGAATCTTCGCGCCCCTTCTATCAGCCGTGCCGTTCATCCCCTCGGCGAGCGACAGCGCTTGAAGGACCGACATCGACTCGCTCTCGCCGATCACGAATCCGCCGGAGCGCTTCACGTCGCCAATCACGTAGACCATGTCGGCCCGCGGAACCGAGATGACGTCATGCGGGACGATCTGCAGGTGTCCCTGCGGGATCTGGCCGGCCATCATCTCTTTCAAGCTCACCTCGCCGACGGCGAACCGGCCCGAGGCGTCTACCCGCGCGTTCGGCAACGGAAGGCAACCCCACTCGACCTGTCGAGTGACGCGGATGCGATGCCCGGCATCCGCTCGAAGGCCGCCGGCGAGCGACAGCATCTCGAGCAGTGTCTTGTAGCCGCGTACCTGATGAACCCCTGGCGTGTTGACGGCGCCCAGGATGGAGACGGGCTGGCTGCGCAGTTCCTTGACGCTGATGGTGATCTGCGGGTCGCGGATGTAGGTGCTGAACCGTGTATCGAGGTCCTGCTGCGCCTGTTGAACGGTCAGATCGGCGATGTGGACACGGCCGACCAGTGGCACCTGGACATCGCCGTCGCCGTCAATACGCATTGTGACGGCGCGCTCATCCAGGTGCGGCCCGGCAATCTCCACTTCGTCGTCGGGTCCCAGGAGATAGGTAGAGCGCGCCTGACTGTCACAATTGGCCTCTGCCGGCAGCGAAACTCCTGTCATGGTGAGCCAGGCGACGATCGCAATCAGAGTCATATCGCAACACTCACACTGCGACACGTTCACGTCGATCGACATGATCCGGCGCGGCAATATCGACTTCGATGTCTACGGACTCCTGCTCGAGTATTTCCAGCAGCATCCTGCACACGTAGTCGATCTGCTCCTCGGTTGCGGAGGAGAACATCGGCAGCGTCAGGCACGTGCTCGAGGCTTCCTCGGTGTACGGGAGCGGATCCTGCTGCACGAGCGGGTGTTCCCGCAGGTAGGGTTGGAGATGGATCGCCGGGAAATATGCCTGGCAGGCGATTCCCCTTCCCCGCAGCGCCGTGAGCACTCGATCGCGAAGGGAAGCGGCCCCCGAGGACAGCAGCTGAATCGGGTAGACAAACCAGCTGCGCCGGCAGTCAGGGACCGATGGCGGGAGCTTGATGAGGGGATGACCGCCCAGCGCCTGTTCATAGCGGGCGGCCACTCTCGCCCGGCCGCCGAGCAAGTCGTCGATGCGTTCGAGCTGGGCCAGACCGAGCGCACTGTGTATGTCGCTGAGGCGGTAGTTGTAGCCGAGACGCAAGTGCTGCAGCCAGTCGCGCTCTGCCGCCCGGCCCTGGTTGCGCATGCTTCGACACAGCATGGCAATCCGCTCGTCATCGGTGACAAGCATCCCGCCTTCGCCGGTTGTCATCTGCTTGTTCGGATAGAACGCGAACACACCGGCGTCGCCCAGCGTCCCGACCCGCCGGCCGTGATACTCGGCCCCCAGCGCCTCGCATGCGTCCTCGATGACGTGCAGCTTGTAGGTGCGGGCGAGCTCCATGAGGGGGCCCATATCGCATGGCAGGCCGAACACGTGCACCGGGAGGATGGCCCTCACCCTGCAGCCGGTTCGGCTGTCGATGAGGACGCCGCTTTTCGAATCAACGACACAGCTTTGCTGAATGAACCGCTCGATGGCACACGGATCGATGTTGAGCGTATGTGGATCGATATCGACAAAAGCCGGGAGCGCGTTCTCGTAGAGGAGGCAGGAGGAAGAAGCGACGAAGCTGAACGACGTGGTGAGGACCTCGTCCCCGCTGCCGATGCCCAGGGCGCGGACGGCCAGGTGCAGGGCGGACGTCCCGCTGTTCACCGCGACGGCGTGTCGGGTGCCCGCGTAGGCGGCAAACTTCTCCTCGAATTCCGTGACGCGCGGTCCGAGACTGAGCTGTCCGGATCGCAGCACGCGCGTCACATACTCCACTTCCAGGTCAGTAATATCCGGACACGACAGCGGAACGTTCAAGGGACTCTCCTTTGTGGAGGTGTGGCTGACGGATCTCTTTCTGCGGCCGGGCATCGAGCGGCCGGTGCTTCGATGCGAACGATGGGAACAGGGCGTGCACGCGCGCGAGCAATCCCTCACGATCGTCCCGGGCGAGCAGTCTTTCGAATTCGTCGATCTGTTTCAGAATGCTGACGGGCGATGTGTCAGGGCTGGACAGCGCAAATATCCGCTGGTGCGCCGTGGGCGTGGGCGTCTCCGATTCCCCCCACAGTTCCTCGGTAATCTTCTCGCCCTCTTTCAGGCCGATGAATTCGATCGGCACATCCTTTCCCGGCGTCAGGCCCGAAAAGAGACTGATGGTACGGGCCATTTCGTAGATATTCAGCGGCTCGCCCATATCGAAGACATAGGTTTCCGCGCCCTGCCCCTGAGCCGCGGCCTGCAGGATCAGGCACACCGCCTCAGGAATCGTCATGAAGTAGCGCGTGGCCCGGGGGTCGGTCACCTTGATCGGACCTCCCTGCTGGATTTGATCCTGGAACAGGCGAAGAACGCTGCCGGTACTGCCGGCGACATTTCCGAAGCGGACGCTCATGAACCTCGTCGATGACGTGACCGCGAGCTCCCGGACCAGGAGCTCGGTCATCCTTTTTGACAATCCCATGTAGTTGCGGGGGTCGACCGCCTTATCAGTCGAGATGTTGACGAATCGAGCCGCGCCGAACTCGCGGGCTGCCAGCGCCACGTTGCACGTGCCCAACACGTTGTTGCGAATCGCCTCGGTCGGGTGATGTTCGAGCAGGTGGACATGCTTGTAGGCGGCGGCGTGGAACACGACTTCCGGACGCTCGCGCTCGAAGACCTCGCGAATCCGTTCGCGGCAGGTGACGTCGAGCAGCACGGCCTCGACCGGGACGGACGGAAAGTGTTCACGGAGCTCGAGGTTGATGTAGAAAAGGCTGTTCTCCGACTTGTCGACGATCAGGAGTTTGCGGGGGCCGGCTGCGGCAATATGTCTGCAGAGCTCGGATCCGATAGACCCTCCCCCGCCGGTGACCAGCACGATCCGATTCCCGACCACTTCCTGGACCACGGCCGGATCGGAGGCCACTTCCTCGCGGTGGAGCAGCTCTTCGATCGGGGCTGATCGAAAGTAGCGCTGGCTGGCGCGTCCATCGGCCAGTTCAGCGACGGACGGCAGCGTGCGAACAGGAATTCCGCACTCCCGACAGCGCGCAAGGATCGATCGCATCTGTGAGCGCGTCGCACTCGGGACACAGATCAACACTTCCTCTACACGCTGCTCGTCCACGAGCCTCACGAGATCCTCGACGCCGCCCAGCACGGGGACGCCGTGGATTCTGATTCCATGCTTCTCGCGGTCGTCGTCGATCACACCCACGGGCAGGACCGCGGACTCGGAGTCCATGACGAGCTCTCGGACCACGCACGAACCTGCGTCACCTGCCCCGATGATCAGCGCGCGCTTCCCCCGCGTTCGTCCAATCGCCCGCAGCGTCTTGTAGACACGCTCACCGCAGTGGAGTGCTGCAAGCAAAAGAATCGACTGGGTCCACTCGAGAACGAAGAGCGCAGCAGGCAGAGGCTCCTGCAATCCTCCGAATCGGCTGAGCGCGCAGAATGCCAGGCTGCCAATCGACACGGTCTTGATCACGCAGATCAGTTCCGGCACGCTGGCGGAGCGCAGCGACAGGTTGCACGACCCGAGAAAGAGGAAGCAGAGGAGCCTGACAGCCATGAACGACGGCAACGTGTACGGCAGAATTCGCCACGCCCAGTCCCTGCCATAGACTTCGGAGAGAAGCACCGCCGAAAAGACATAGGCGACGGCTGTCAGTGCCGCTTGTAGACCGAGCATCAGGACAGGACGCCTGTGATCCCAGACATGCGCGAATCCCCGCTGGGTCAACCCTATCTGCCCGTGCGGAGCGGGTTGGTCTATCGGTGCCGGAAATGGATGTCCTGCTGTTCGAATGGCTGTGACGGTGGCGCTGGATATCATTGGGGGGAGCCCGGCGCTCTAAGCGCGAATCGGAATGGTGGACGTCGACGAGATCGATGCGTTGCTATGCGACCGGCCGCATGGCGGGCAGCTGACTGGCGCGTCCGGCCTTCACCAGATCCAGGATCGCGCTTGCGAGGTCGGCCGAGGCGTGGCGAATCCTGCCGCGATCGACTTCCCAGCCCAGATCGCTTTCGACGACCCGCGCGCCGCCGATTTCGGGATGCAACCCTGCGCGCTGTATGGGACGCGAGCCGGATAGGCTTGCGGCGATCTGGTGGTTGCCGATCGGCATGCGATTCACCAGCACGTAGTCGAACAGGTTCGTTCCGACGTGCTCGGCAATAGCCGTGAGGTGATCCTCGAGCGTGTAGTCGTCTGTTTCGCCAGGCTGCGTCATCAGATTGGCCACATAGATGCGCACGGCGTTGACGGCAGAGATGGTCGATGCGACACCCGACACGAGCAGATTCGGCAGGATGCTGGTGTAGAGACTGCCGGGACCGACGACGATGACGTCGGCGTTCACGAGGGCGCGAACCGCGTCCGGCAGTGGTCGCACATCGCGTTGCAGCCTCACGCGCCCGATGCGCCGGGCCTGCGCCACGATCGCGGTCTCGCCGTCCACTGAGCCGCCGCCGGCAAACTCGGCGCGCAGGTGAACGCTTTCGCTCGTGGCAAGAAGCAGACTGCCATTGACCCGCAGGAGCGCGGCGAGCTGCTCAACCGCTGACGAAAGATTGCCGGTCATCTGCGCCAGCGCCGCCAGCATCAGGTTGCCCACCGGATGACCGTCGAATGCGTGCCTGCCCTCGAACCTGTACTGCAGAAGCGCGGTCAGCAGAGTCGGCTCCTCAGCAAGCGCCACGAGGCAGTTGCGCACGTCGCCGGGCGGGAGGATGCCGAGATCGCGGCGCAGTTGTCCCGAGCTCCCGCCGTCGTCGGTCACCGTGACAATACCGGTCAGCCGTCCGACGAGCGACACGAAGTCGCCTGCGCAATTACGGCCGAGCGCCTGACGCAGGCCTGAGAGAACCACCGGCAGGCCTGTGCCGCCGCCGATCGCCACGATACGCGGGGGAGGCAGAAGGCCCACCCCGAGCGGAATCGATTCTTCCAGCGGCTGCAGCGATCTCATAGCAACTTGGTTGTGCATATCTGAATCGCAATGAGGGAGGGTCTTGCCGGCGGCGAGGCTTCGCCCCCTTTGGTGTGGCTCCTCCACTTTTCGGAGGAGCTCACCTGACCTTCGCGACGACTCCTTGGACGGTCCGAACGCTTCGATCACTTATGTCACACGGTCCGGCGGCCAGATATCAGGTATTCGCCTGAAACGCAGCGGAAAGATCCCGGCCAGCCATCGAGGAAGTCACGGGAACGATACGGCTGAGAAGACCCGTGATACTTCAGAAGTTGAGGTCGAAACTGTCCACGGCGAGGTATGGCTGCTGTGAAAGGGGGTTCTTCTCGCCGGTCGCCTCAATCGTCAACACGTGACTCCCGGCTGCCAGACCTGTGACCTCGTAAAGAATGGCCTGGGCGATGTCGGCTGCCGAATAGGTATCCACTTCAGCCACCACGACGCCATCCAGGAACAGGCGGGCGATGCCGCCAAGCGGTCCCCGGTAGCCGATCCAGCGAACGGACGTGCCGGTGAAGGTGAAGGTCGCCTGCGCGCCGGTCACCCAGGTGAATACGGCCGTCTTATCGCTCCACTCTCTCGAGATCGTCACCTCCCAGGTCTGCGTATACGTGATGCTGGGGTGCGTTTCTTCGTAGCGCTCTCGCGTGTCGAACGCGTCCACCACCACAAGGGAACCGGTTGCGGCGGAATTCTGCAGGCCGGTGGCTTCGATCACCATTGTGTGACTCGTGTCTTCCAGACCCGACACGGTGAAGACGACCGCCTGGAGCGCGAACGGCTCGTACAAATCGACAGCGGCTGTGAACGATCCGTCGAGGAAGACGTGTGCGATGCCAGCCGAGGGTCCGCGGAACCCGATCCAATTCACTGACGTGCCGGTGAAGGTGAAGGTCGCTTGCGCGCCCGGCGCCGTCGTCGCGGCCGCGGTGCCTCCACTCCAGACCGTCGTTCGATCGCCCTGGGTCCAGCCAGACGTATAGGCGACAGATGCCCCGGTTTCTTCGACGCGTTTCCCTGACGTAAACGTCTGCGGCGGCGATGCCGGCGCGACATCGAATGCGTCGACGACGACGATCGAACCCGACGAGACCGGGTTCTTCAGCCCGGTTGCTTCGATCCACAACACGTGACTTCCATCTGGGAGGTCGGCAGCGCTGAACATGACCGCCCTTGTTTCTTCGGCTGGCGCGTAGGTGTCGACCTGTGCGACCAGATTCCCGTCGATGAAGACGAGCGCGATTCCGGCCTGGGGCCCGCGGAAACCGATCCACCTCACCGAGGTGCCGGTGAAGGCAAAGGTCGCTCGCAACTCGGCCTTCGGAGCCACGGTAGCTGTGCCTCCGCTGAAGGGCCTGCCGACGTCGTAGTGGAACCACCCGGGGGTATAGGTGATCGCGAGATCTGTTTCTTCAAAGCGCGTCCCCGACTGCAGCGCCGGCGGCACAACGTTGGAGACCGTGACTGTCACCGGGGCCGACATGGTCGTATTGCCAGCGGCGTCACGCGCCTGCGCGGTCAGGGATGGTGAACTGTTGTGGGCGGCCGTTGTGGTATTCCACGAGACTTCATAGGGCGCGGTTGTGTCGGTTCCCAACGCGATGCCGTCGACCAGGAACTCGACGCGCGTGACCCCCACGTTGTCAGAGGCGCTTGCCGTCACGATGATGGTCCCGGAGACGGTTTCGCCGCTCGCTGGTGACGTGATATCAACCGTCGGCGGCGTCCCGTCAGGAGCGTTGAACGTCACGGTGTTATCGCTGCTGGTCGAAGCGGTGTTGTTGTTGCCCGCCCCGTCCCTCGCCGCCCCGGCCGGGATCGTGGCGGTCACCGTGCCGCTGCTCGTCATGCCGCTCACCGCCACGGTGTAGCTGCTCGGTCCGCCGCTCACGCTCACGGTCTTGGTACCGCCTGCCGTTCCGCCAACGGCGACGTCACCGCTCGTAAACCCGTTGACCGCTTCGCTGAAGATCGCCGTGAAGAGAATCGGCGCACTGCTGGCCGGATCCGCCTGGCTGGCCGCCTGGTTGATCGTGACCGATGGTGGCGTAGTGTCGTTCGAGACGGTGACCGTGACCGAGTCGGATCCCAGACCGGCACCCATCGAGTTTCGCGCAATCGCGGTCACAGTGCGCGACCCATTGCCGACCGTCCGCGTGTTCCAGACGATCGAATACGACGGCCCGGAGCTGTCGCTGCCGATTAGGCTCCCGCCCACGTAAAAGTCCACGCGCGCCACTGTGAGAGAGCCGACGACAGTGACGCTGGCATCAACCGGAATGGTGTCGTGAACGACCGATCCAGATGTCGGTGACGTGATCGTGACGATCAGGCTGCCAAGCTGGGCCAACGCCGCTGGCGGCGTCATCCACGCCCAGCCAAGAACCGTCGATAACGCGGCCACGCGCGCGAGTCTCGCTGAGATCGGATTCATGGTGTGCTCCCGGTGATGTTCAGCTCGTCTCTTCAGCCGCCGTAGGTCCACGGCGAGGCGGCGACAATCAGTGGCCTCAGCTGGGCGCGACATCGAGCCTCGACCACTTCCATGACGACGACCGCGTGATCGCCGCCGTCCCTGACGATGTGGCGGACCAGACACTCGACATAGGCGCGAGCGTTCTGGAGAATCGGAGCAGAGGTGACCCCGGGCGCAAAGGGCTCGCCGTTGATGGTGCCCTCCAGCAGCCGGGTGGGGGCAAAGAACCGCTGCGCCATGTCCTGCTGGTCCGTATCGAGGATGTGGATGGCTGCCACACGGCTTTCAGCAAGGCATTCGAATACATTGCTGTCGGGCCGAATGGCGGCCATCACCAGCGGCGGCTTGAACGACGCCTGGGATAACCAGGTGATAGTTGCCGCGCCATACCTCTCGCCGTTCGCAGAGGTCATGATGTACATGCCGTTCGAGAGCATGCGCAGGGTCTGCTTTCGGACGCTGACATCCATGGTGTTCTGGGCTTTCTGCGCGTTAGGGGACCGCGTCCAACGCAGGACACGAACCGCCGAAGTCCCCTGTCGTTGATGGATTCGGCTTATGGAGCTGGATGTTGCCGCCTCCAGGATCGGGACCGCCTAGCGTGTGATCCGAATCGTACGCGGTGGTGTAGAGCGTGCCGCCGCTCTTCGACAGCTTGATATAGAACTCGTCGTTGGTCCCCGGTTCACCATAATCCCTGGCCAGCACGGCCCAGTCGACATCGCCGAACTGATTCGTTCTGGCGGTGCCACAGATGAGACGACTCCCCATCCTCTTGGGGTCCTGTTCGTCGCCGATCGTCTCCCACTCGAAATATCCCGTGATGCTGGTCCAGTGAACGTTGAGTCCGGTGCCGTGGTCCTGGTACTCGAGATGGCCCCAGGTCGGCGATCCGTCCTTGCAGCCGCCACCGATGGCGAAATTGGCCTTCGCAGGCGCGTGAGTACCACTTGCCGTGGTGATGATCCACCCGCCGCCCGTCAGGAAGTCGCATAGCGCCCACGCGCTCACCGGGCGAGTGGTCAGCGCCAGGGTCAGTGCCGCGACGCCGAGCGCGCAGCACGACATAATCACAACTTTTCGCATCGTCTGTTCTCCTTGAGGGGGTGCGAAACGGCGCCGCGATGCGGGCGTTTCGCAGGAGTCTTCAGTCTGAAAAGGACGCTGAGGGGCTATCGCACGCCGGCCGATGCCGAGGCGATCACGACGTCGACGCCGCCGGCTACGATGTGGAGAGCATTCACGACGATTCCGCCTGCCGAGGCGATCTGCTCGTTCACGACGATTCGTCCGCCCGGAATGTAGAACGTCTGATTCGGCGCACTGGCGCCGACAGGCATCCCGTTAATCGAAAGAGCGTCGAACGTCACGGTGCCGGTTGGCGCCGCGCCGAGGCGCGCGACAGCTTCGGTCACGACCGAGCCGGCGCCGATCGTCGTGCCCGCGATGGTGAGAGCCAGGTCCGCCACCGAGGCTTCCGAGGCCACCTGATCGGGCCAGCCGATGGTGGTCGCGTGCAGGGCTTCTCCACTGACCAGCGACCCGATCGAGCCCGCGCTCTGTGACGCCTCGCGAGCGTCGGTCGTGCTCCCAAGCGTCCCGGTGTCCGCCAGAGTGGTCGTGCCGGCTACGGGAACGGTGGCCTGAATCGCACGCGCCTGCCCACTAACGGTTTGAGCTCCGCCGGGTGCGGGCCATCCCAGCAGGGCCATCAGCACACCGATGCTGACAACGTTCACACGACAAAAGATTCTTTGCATCATTGACCTCCTGAATGTCCGATGGCTTTCACGAAGCGTGGTTAATGCTGCCTGGCCGGGGGCGCGCGGCGGCCCGACTCGCGGTGGCGGGCCGGGTACTTGTGGCCGATCACGTCGAGGTACCCGCGGGAGGCCATCTCAAACGGCGACAGCGCCTCCATCAGGAATTCCTGCGACGCTGTCAGACGCCGAAGGCCTTCCTCCGGCCTGCTCGTCGACTCGAGGATCGCGGAGAGGGCTTGCTGATGCACTCGCAGGATCTGCAGCATCCCAAGGCTGTTGCCGATGGCGCAGCGGCCGAGCTCGTAGGCGCGCTCACAGCCCGATTCGCCGCTGCCCAAGAGGTAATCGAGCAGCGCCGCGCGATATTGCCGGGAGAACACCGTGACGCCTCCGGTCACGCGCGGATACCGTGACCGATCGATACCGTCAATGCGGTCCGCATATGTGCGTGTCAGGCTAAGGTGCAGCGGGCTTCGCCCCCTTTGGCTCCTCTCCCGATCCGGGAGCTGAGCCGCCGAGAGCGACGTGGCGGCGGGACCAGAGTGGCGCCGATCAGCGGCGCAACACCCCTACGCTAACCGCGGAATCAAGCCAGGAAAATCGGGTGATAACCGGGAAAAGCGTTGGAAAATTTCCGCGTGCGGCGAAGGTGTTTGCCTGACAGCCCCGTCATCACGCCGGCACCACCTCGGTACCGTCAACGGTGACGGTCACGCTGCGCGGCACGAGGTGCACCGAGAGCACGAGCAGGCCGCGTTCCGGCTTGCGGTCTACGAGAATCCCTTCGACG
>Ga0134127_10003951_pt1 | contig 10695 bp, 8 predicted proteins | sample KB31753_FD_96459 | JGI IMG/M metagenome (GOLD analysis project Ga0134127, IMG submission 96459) | Terrestrial soil microbial communities with excess Nitrogen fertilizer from Kellogg Biological Station, Michigan, USA - KB3-175-3 | ecosystem: Environmental > Terrestrial > Soil > Unclassified ...
GCCCGGGGTGAAGTGAGCCCGCCCATGCCGCGGATCTCCCGTCAGGACTGCCTCAAGAAGTTCCGGGCCATGATCCGGCGCGGGGAGCCGATCATCGGCGGCGGCGCCGGCACCGGGCTGTCCGCCAAGTGCGAGGAGGCCGGGGGGATCGACCTGATCGTGATCTACAACTCGGGCCGGTATCGCATGGCCGGCCGCGGATCCCTCGCCGGCCTCATGGCCTACGGCAGCGCCAACGAGATCGTGCTGGACATGGCGAGCGAGGTGCTGCCGGTGGTCAAGCGGACGCCGGTGCTCGCGGGGGTCAACGGCACCGATCCGTTCATGATCACCGACGACTTCCTGCGCCGGCTGATCGAGCTGGGCTTCTCCGGGGTGCAGAACTTCCCGACCGTGGGCCTCTTCGACGGCACGATCCGCGCCCAGCTCGAGGAGACCGGCATGGGCTACGGCCTCGAGGTCGAGATGATCCGGGCGGCCCACGAGCGCGACCTGCTCACCACGCCCTACGTGTTCTCGGAGCAGAACGCGGTGGACATGGCCAAGGCGGGCGCCGACATCGTGGTCTGCCACCTGGGCCTGACCGCGGGCGGCGCGATCGGGGCCGAGACCGCGTTGAAGCTCAAGGACTGCGTGCCGCTCGTCGACGCATGGGCGGCCGCCGCCCGGTCGGTGAACAAGGACGTCATCGTGCTCTGCCACGGAGGGCCGATCGCCCGGCCGGCCGACGCGCGCTACATCCTGAAGAATTGCCGGCAGTGCCACGGCTTCTACGGCGCCTCCAGCATGGAGCGGCTGCCGACCGAGGTGGCGCTGACCGAGACGACCCGCAAGTTCAAGAAAATCCGGCGGTGATGAATCGTGAAGCGGTGGCCTCGGCGCCACCCGGAATGAGCAAGGTGGTGGGGGGGCTTGGGGGAGGAGCGGCGCCGCTCCCCCCAACTAGAACAAGTTCAGGAGGCTTTTCATGACTGGAGCACAGTTTGGTGCGGTGATTTTGGGTCTCATCGTGGTGGCCATCGGAGTGGCCATCGTCGTGTGGCTGATGAACTGGCTGTACCTGCGCTCCTCGAAGGAACGCGCCTTCGTGCGTACCGGCCTCGGGGGGCAGAAGGTGGTGATGAACGGCGGCGCCTTCGTGCTGCCGATCGTCCACGAGGTGGTGCCGGTCAACATGAACACGCTGAGGCTCGAGGTCTCGCGCGGGCGGGACAAGGCCCTGATCACCAAGGACCGCATGCGGGTGGACGTGGTGTCCGAGTTCTACGTGCGCGTGCAGGCGGGTCCGGAGGCCATCGCCGCCGCGGCCCAGACCCTGGGCCAGCGCACCCTGGAGCCGGAGACCCTCAAGGAGCTGGTGGAGGGCAAGTTCGTGGACGCGCTCCGCACCGTCGCCGCCGAGATGACGATGGAGGAGCTGCACGAGAAGCGTGGCGAGTACGTCAAGCGGGTGAAGGGCGTGGTGGCGGCCGACCTCCTGCAGAACGGGCTCGAGCTGGAGGCGGTCTCGCTCACCCAGCTCGACCAGACCGCGATGGAGTTCTTCAACCCGTCCAATGCCTTCGACGCGGAGGGCCTCACCCGGCTCACCGAGCAGATCGAGCGGCGCAAGAAGATCCGCAACGACATCGAGCAGGACACCATGATCCAGGTGCGTAACAAGAACCTGGAGACCGAGCGCCAGGCCCTCGACATCGACCGCGAGCTGGAGTACGCGCGGCTGGCCCAGGAGCGCGAGCTCGAGATGCAGCGCGCCTCCCAGCGGGCCGACGTGGCCCGCCAGCGCGCCGAGAAGGAGCAGGAGGCCGAGCGCGCCCAGATCGGGGCGCGGGAGGCGGTGGACCGGGCGCGCCTGCTCTCGGAACGGGCGGTGGAGGAGGAGCGGATCATCAAGGAGCGCGAGGTGCAGCAGCTCGAGATCGGCCGGCGGCAGGCGGTGGAGCTGGCCGAGCAGCAGCGCGCGATCGCGGTGGCCGAGCAGTCCAAGGCCCAATCGGAGGCACAGGGCGCGGCCGACCTGGCGCGGGCCAAGGCGGTGTCCGAGGAGGAGCGCGTGTTCACCGCGCGCGAGACCGAGATGGCGGAGCGGCGCAAGCGCATCGAATTGATCGGGGCCGCCCAGGAGGCCGAGCGGGACGCGCTGCGGGTGCGCATCGGCGCGGAAGCCGAGAAGGCGGCGGCCGGCGACCGGGGCGCCGCGGTGCGCGCGGAGGCCGAGGCGCACGCCGACGCCGAGCGCGTGCGGGCGATGGCGGCCCGGATCCGCAACGAGGTGGAGGCCGAAGGGGCCCGGATGATGAACGAGGCGCAGAACCTCCTGTCCCCGGAGGCGCGGCTGTCCGCGATGCGGATCCGGCTGATCGACAAGCTGGAAGGCATCATCCGGGAGTCGGTGAAGCCGATGGAGCGGATCGAGGGCATCAAGATCCTGCAGGTGGACGGGCTCGGCGGCGGAGGCGGCGGCCGCGGCGACGGGCGCGAAGGCAACGGTGGCTTCGCCGACAGCGTGGTGAACTCCGCGCTGCGCTTCCGTGCGCAGGCGCCGCTCGTGGACCAGCTCCTGCGCGAGATCGGGGTGGATTCGGGCGACGTCGGCAAGGCGGCGCGCGGTCTGCTCGACCGCGGCCAGAACGCGGCGCTGCCGCGCGCCGGCGAGGGTGAAACCGGACCTGGCGAGTAGCCCGTGATCAAGGTTTACGTGTCGAGCGTGATCGACGCGCCCGCGGACGCGGTGTGGGCGCAGATCCGCGACTTCAACGGGCTGCCCAAGTGGACCCCGTTCGTGGCCGACTCGCGGATCGAGGGCGGGATGGCGGCCGATACCGTCGGCTGCGTCCGGAACTTCCGCCTGAAGGACGGCGGGGTCATCCGCGAGCAGCTCCTGACCCTGTCCGACTACGACTTCCAGTGCACCTACTCGATCCTGGAATCGCCGATGGGCGTGGACAACTACGTGGCCACGCTCAAGCTGACGCCGGTGACGGACGGCGGCCGAACCTTTGCGGAGTGGTGGGCCGAGTTCGACTGCGCCCCCGACCGCGAAAGCGACCTCGCCCATCAGATCGGCCAGAACGTTTTCCAGACCGCCCTCAACGCCCTGAAGCTCCAGTTCGGGGTCAGGTCTTGAAATACGACATTTGCTGCGCTGCGTTGTCGTATTTCAAGACCTGACCCCATGATTCGGGTTACGCGGTCTGCGGTGATCGATGCGCCGATCGAGCGCGTGTGGGCGGTGTTGCGTGACTTCAATAGCCACACGGCGTGGCACCCGGTGGTGGCCGAGTCGGAGATCGAGGGCGGAGAGCCGTCCGATCAGATCGGCTGCGTCCGGCGGTTCACGCTCCGTGACGGCAACCGCATCCGGGAGCAGCTCCTGGCCCTCTCGGACCGAGACCACGTCTCCACGTACTGCATCCTCGACGCGAGTGTGCCCCTCCGCCGCTATGTGGCCACGCTCCAGCTCAAGCGAGTGACCGACGGAGAGCGCACGTTCTGGCACTGGCAGTCCACCTTCGACGCGCCGCCCGGGCGCGAGCGCGAGCTGGCCGACATGGTCGGCACCGGCGTCTACGAAGGCGGCTTCGAGGGCCTGCGCGCCTATCTGCGCCGCTCGCGCCACGCACCCGGCCGAGCCCCGGCGGCCGGGCGCGCTCCGGTCGCCGGCGAAGCGCTACCCGCGCAGGGCGTGGTCGCGTCCGCCTTCGGTGGGCCCGAGGTGCTGCGCCACCAGTCGCTGCCCGCGCGTCCACCGGGTCCGGGCGAGGTGCGTATCCGGCAGACCGCGGTCGGCGTCAACTACATCGACGTCTACGTCCGCGCGGGGCTCTATCGCCTGATCGACCCGCCCGCGCCGCTCGGCATGGAGGCGGCGGGCGTGGTCGTGGACGTGGGCGACGGGGTCGCGCACCTGCTGCCCGGCGACCGCGTCGCCTATGCCTGCGCGCCCCCCGGCGCCTACGTGAGTGCGCGGACGATGCCGGCCGACCAGGTCGTCGTGCTCCCGGACGACGTCGACGACGAGACGGCGGCCGCCCTGATGCTGAAGGGCATGACCGCCGCCTACCTGCTGCATCGCACGCATCGCGTGCGCGCGGGGGAGACGGTGCTGGTGCACGCGGCGGCCGGCGGCGTGGGGCTCTTCCTGTGCCAGTGGGCCAAGGCCCTCGGCGCCAAGGTCATCGGCACCGTCTCGAGCGACGACAAGGCCCGGCTCGCCCGCGCGAACGGCTGCGAGCTGCCGCTGGTCGGGCGCGACTATCGATTCGCGCCCGCGGTGAAGGCCGCCACCGGTGGCCGCGGCGCCGACGTGATCTACGACGGTCTCGGGCGCGCCGCCATGGAGGAGAACCTGGAGGCGCTCGCCCTCTGTGGCCACTGGGTGAGCTACGGCCAGGCGAGCGGGCCGCTCCCGCCCATCGGCCCCGAGGTCCTGAGCGCCAAGTCGACGACGCTGACCCGTCCCGTCCTCTTCCACTACACGGCGGAGCGCGCAGCACTGAACCAGATCGCGCAGCAGACCTTCGAAGCGCTCCGCGCCGGCGTGGTCCGGGTGGAGACCCGGCACCGCTACCCGCTCGCCGCGGCCGCGGAGGCCCATCGCGACCTCGAGGCGCGGCGTACTACTGGGCCGCTGGTACTGCTGCCGTAGCATCGCTGGCCCCTCACCCTGCCCTCTCCCCTCTGGGGAGAGGGATCAGAGGTCAGGTGAGGAGGGTCTTGTAGGTGGCTTCCTCGAAGCCGACGATCAGGGTGCGGCCCCGCCGCAGCGTGGGCGCGCGGAGGTTGCCGGTCGGTCCCAGCAGCAGGCCCAGCAGCGTGGCGCGGTCGGGCTTGGCACGCTTGAGGTCCACGTGCTCCACCTTCTTGCCCTTGGCCACGTACAGCTCGTCCACGCCGTCCAGCACGTCGAGCGCGGCCGCGCCCTTGATGGCGGCCTTCTTGGCGTCGGCCTGCTCGGTCACGGTCACCTTGTGCTTGGCAAGGAACCCTTGCGTCTTGGCACAGGTCATTCAGCCTTTGCGGTGGTAGCTCCAGTCGATCTTGGCCATGGTCGGTTCTCCTCAGTGGGTGTAGCGACGCGCGTACTGCGCCACGCAGGCCGCCTCGAGGGCGGCGGGATCCCGGTAGCCGTCGGCGAAGCGCTCCACCGAGATCGGGGTCAGGTCGGGGTCGCTCTTTCCGTCCACGATCAGATTGGCCAGGGCGCGGCCGGCGGCGGGGGAGAGGCTGAGCCCGCCGACGCAGCAGCCGGACGCGACGAAGAGCCCGTCGAGGCCGGGCACGCGGCCCACGATGGGCCGGCCGTCGGGCGTCATGGTGGGCGCGCCGCCCCGGTGCACCGCGACCCTGGCGTCGCGGAGCGCGGGGAAGTGGGCGGCCACCTCGTTCACCAGCGCGCGCAGCACGCCCAGGTCCAGCTCGAGCGCGGCGATCTGGAAGCCGGCGGGCAGGCCCTCGCGACCGAGCACGCGCGGGGCGTCCTCGTAGCCGCCGAAGAGCAGGCCGCCCTGCTCGTAGCGCACGTACACGCTCGCCTCCACGAGCCGCACGATGGGCTGCAGCGGCTCCACCCCCGGGATCGGCTCGGTGATGAAGAGCTGGTGCCGCACCGGGATCAGCGGGAGCGTGATCCCGGCGCCCGCGGCGACGCGCGCGGTCCAGCCGCCGGCCGCGTCCACCACCACCGGTGCGCGAATCTCGCCGCGCGGGGTCATGACGCCGGTGGCCCGGCCGCTCTCCGCGAGCAGGCCTTGCACCGGAGTGAAGGGGAGCAGACGCACCCCCAGCTCCCCGGCGCGGGTGGCGAAGCCGATCGCGACCTTGGCCGGATCCACCCAGCCATCGCTCGGCACGTGCAGGATCGAGCGCGCCGTACCCGGCTTGAAGTGGGGCGCCAGCCGCTCGGCCTCGGCAGGCGCGATCAGACGCGCCTCGATGCCGCAGGTGCGCGCGGTCTCCTCCGCCACACGCACGCGCGCCACCGCCGCATCGGTGTAGGCCGCGCGCAGGCTGCCGGAGCGATGGAAGTCCACGCCGCGGCCCATCTCGCTCTCGAAGCGCTCGAAGGCCTCGCAGGCTTCGTGGCGCAGCCGCGCCATGGTGGGCAGCGTGTCGGCCTTGCTGGTGAGCCCGGCCGCGCGCGGAGACGTCTGCGACCCCAGCGCGTGCTGGTCCACCAGCGCGACCTTGAGGCCGCGCTTGGCCAGGTGGTACGCGGTGGAGGCACCGAACGCCCCCGAGCCGATGACGACCGCGTCGGCCGTCGAGGCGACTGTTGATGATTGTGGCGCCATCTCAGGCGAGCCTCGAGCCGTGCGCGGTGTCCTCGTCGATCACCGGGCGCCGGCCTCGCAGGAAGTCGAAATCCACGCCCTCGTCGGCCTGGAGCACGTGGTCGAGGAACATGCGGAGGTAGCCGCTGGTGAGCCCGTCCGGCCGCGGCTTCCACGCCGCGCGCCGCTGCGCGATCTGCTCGTCGGGCACGCGCAACGTCAGGCGGCGCTCCGGCACGTTCAGCTCGATCTCGTCGCCCTGCTTGACCAGCGCGAGCGGGCCGCCCACCGCGGACTCGGGCGTGACGTGCAGCACCACGGTGCCGTAGGACGTCCCGCTCATCCGCGCGTCCGAGATGCGCACCATGTCCTTCACGCCGGCCTTGAGCAGACGGGCCGGCACCGGCGCGGCGCCCCACTCGGGCATGCCGGGGCCGCCCTTGGGTCCCGCCTGCTTGAGCACCAGCACCGAGTTCTCATCGATGGGCAGCGACGGGTCGTCGATGCGCCGCTCGAGATCGAGGTGATCCTCGAACACCACCGCACGGCCGCGATGGACCATGAGATGCGGCGAGGCGGCCGACTGCTTGAGCACCGCGCCGCCCGGGCAGAGGTTGCCGGTCAGGATCACGGTGCCGCCCTCGGGTTGGAGCGGCAGCGACAGCGGCCGGACGATGTCGGAGTCGTGGCAGGGCGCATCCGCCACGTTCTCGCGCAGCGTCTTGCCGTTGACCGACCGGGCGTTGCCGTCCAGCATCGGCAGCAGCTCGCGCAGGACCGCGGGCACGCCGCCCGCGTAGTAGAAGTCCTCCATCAGGTGCTTGCCCGAGGGCCGTACGTTGGCCAGCAGCGGCGTCGTGCGCGAGAGCTCGTCGAAGCGGCGCAGGGGCAGGGGTATGCCCGCGCGGCCGGCGAGGGCCACCAGGTGCACGATCGCGTTGGTGGAGCCGCCCAGCGCCATGTCCGCGCGGATGGCGTTGTCGAAGGCCGCCGCGGTGAGGACCTCGGAGGGCTTGGGCCCGCGCGCCAGCGCCATCTCCACCGCGCGGCGGCCCGACATCTCGGCCAGGGCCAGGCGCCGCGAGTCCGCCGCGGGGATCGCCGCGTTACCCGGCAGGGCCAGGCCGAGGGTCTCGGCCATCGCGGCCATCGTGGACGCGGTGCCCATCACCATGCAGTGCCCGGTCGAGCGCGAGAGGCAAGCTTCCACTTCCGCCATCACCTCGTCGGTGATCTCGCCGGCCCGCCGCTGGGCCCACATCTTGCGCGCGTCCGTGCCCGAGCCGAGCTCCTGGTTGCACCACATGCCGCGAAGCATCGGCCCGCCCGTCACCATGATCGCGGGCACGTCCGCGGAGGCCGCGCCCATCAGCATGGCCGGCGTGGTCTTGTCGCAGGCGGCCAGCAGCACGACCGAGTCGAGGGGATAGGCCCGGATGCACTCCTCCACGTCCATCGCCATCAGGTTCCGGAAGAGCATGGTGGTGGGCTTCATCAGGATCTCGCCGAGCGAGATCACCGGGAACTCGAGCGGGAAGCCGCCGGCGCTCCACACCCCGCGCTTCACCGCCTCCGCCACCTGGCGCAGATGGGCGTTGCAGTTGTTCAGCTCCGACCAGGAGTTGCAGATGCCGATCACCGGCCGGCCGTCGAAGACCGCGTCGCTGAAGCCCTCGGCCTTGAGGTAGGCGCGGTGCATGAACCCGTCGAGGTTCTTGGGCGCGAACCAGTTGCGGCTGCGGAGCGATGATGGAGTCTTCGGGGTCGTCGTCGAGGTCGTCATGGCGCCCCACATTCTGCCCTGTTTGCTAGACTTCCGCCATGAGCGCGTCGCGGCTGGCGGGGCTCGTGGCGACGGCGGCGCTGGCGGCGGCCTGCTCGACGCTGAGCCCGGCCCAGGACCGGAGCCTGGACCAGGTCCGCGCCTTCGCCGACGAGACCGCCCGCCGCTACGGCCTGCCGCCCATCCACGTGCTGGTGAGCCACAACCCCGAGAGCCCGGTCGGGTCCTACCGGCGCGGCTTCTTCGCGGTGAACCAGCTGGTGCTCGGCTCGGAGTTCCGCGATGCCATCGTGGCCCACGAGCTCGCCCACTACGTGCTGGGCCACGACGCGTCCCTGGTCGGCGCCACCCACGCCGCCCGCCGGCGCGAGGTCGAGCAGCGCGAGCTGGACGCCAACGCCAAGTCGGTGGAGATCCTGGCCGGGGTGCGCCAGGTGCCGGAGGACCAGGCCCTGCGCATGGTCTACAGCTACCTGCTCAACGTGCACAAGCGCCTGCAGCGCTCCCCCGGCGAGGACCTGCTCGGCCACCGACCTCCGTGCGACGAGATCGCCGACCTGCTCCGGCGCTATCCCCAGCAGCTCGCCTGGACCGCCGGCCTCGAGTGCGCGCCGGGCCGCTCGGCGGTCGGCGGATAGACAGGCCAGGAGGCCGCGTGGTATAAAGATGCGTTCTCGTTACGGGCTCGTGGTGCAGCCTGGTTAGCACACTGGACTGTCAATCCAGAGGTCGCGGGTTCAAGTCCCGTCGAGCCCGCCAATCAATCAAGCGGTTAGGAGGGGGCGGCGTCCTGTCGCCCCCTTCAACTTGAAAGGGTGAGACCCAGTCCGGTCCTCTCCTGCTTTCGTGCGGGGTCGGACCCGACCCGACGTCCGCGTCAACGCTCAGCGCCCGGGTGCCTTGCCCTGGGAGAGGCGCACGAGGAACTTGCCGACGTCACACGCCAAACGCTCGACGGCGACGATCCGGTAGCGCTTCAGATGGAGGAACAGGGCGATGATGAGGAGTCCCCGATCGTGGCAGCCGACACTCGTGTCGCCATGGTTCCACGCTCAGGACCTCATGCCGAGCAGCGGGGACTCTCGGGACAGGTGCGGAGACTCTACTCGGCTCGGCCCAAAGGGGTCAAGGGTGGTCCGGGTAGACCAGAGCGGGAAGGCGTCGGCGCGCCGGGCCCTCGAAAGGCTTGGGGCGAGTTGAGTTGTGAGCGCGCGGTCAGCTTGTTACCATCGACCCATGAGTCGAGGAGGGCTGCTCTGGGCGCTGTCCCTGCTGTTCCTGTGTGACCTCTCGATGCCGCTGTCGCCGGGAGTCTTCCAGTTCGAGCCAGGCCAGTCTCTCGAGATGGCCCGAAACGTTTCAGTTCAGACGACCTCGGCCGGACTGCCGCCTGGGCTCCCGCATCGGGTTCCGGCGAGCGCGCATCTCGCTCCGCAGGCCGCGGTGGGACAGCGGGTCGTGCCGGGCCGAGAGGCCATGTCTCCTCGCGCCTTTGTCTCCTTCCGGAATCCGCAGGACGAATCAGAAGCGCTGACCGTCGAAGATCCTCCGCTCCCCGCCTAGCTTCTGATCACGTCTGCTCAGGCCCCACCCAGCGGCAGAAGTCCGTCGTCTGGAGTCCATGGCGGATACTCACGTTCCAGGACGAAGCCGAGGTGAACCGGGATGGACAATCTTCCTCTGATCCTGACGTTGGCGGCCGGATTCATCGGAGCGTTGACCTTCGGCTACGTCACGCACCGCCTCGGGTGGTCCCCGATCGTCGGGTACCTCCTTGCCGGGGTTCTGGTCGGGCCGCACACGCCCGGGTTCGTGGCCGACAAGCACCTTGCCGATCAGCTGGCGGAAGTGGGGGTGATCCTGCTGATGTTCGGCGTCGGTCTGCACTTTCACCTGAAGGACCTGCTCGCGGTACGAGCCGTCGCGATCGCGGGCGCCATCTGCCAGAGCACGATCGCGACCCTGCTCGGCGCGGCGACCGCGACCGCATTCGGCTGGGAGCGGTCGGCGGGAATCGTCTTCGGGCTCGCGCTCTCGGTCGCGAGCACCGTCGTGCTCACGCGTGTCCTCGTCGATAACGACGACCTGCAGAGTCCCACCGGGCGAATCGCGATCGGCTGGCTGGTGGTGGAGGATGTCTTCACGGTATTCGTCCTGGTCCTTCTCCCGGTGATCTCGGCCGCTTCCTCGGCTCAGGCCACGAGTCTCCCGCTCGCGTTTGCATCGGCCACCCTGAAGCTGGCGGCCTTCGTCGCATTCACGTTGGTGGTGGGCGGTCGCATCATTCCCTGGATACTCAACCGGATCGCCGATACGCGCTCGCGGGAGCTGTTCACGTTGAGCGTGCTCGCGATCACGCTCGGGATCGCGGTCGGGTCCACGTATTTCTTCGGCGTGTCCATGGCGTTGGGCGCGTTCCTGGCCGGCATGGTCGTCGGACAGTCCGAGTTCAGCGCCCGGGCGGGGGCGGAGGCACTACCGATGCGGGACGCCTTCGCGGTGATGTTCTTCCTCTCGGTGGGAATGCTGCGGGACCCGGGGCGGGTCAGGCCCGCGCCCCTGCTGATCGCCGCCACTCCCGGCACCGTCATGATCGGCAAGCCGCCCGCCGCGATGATCACCGTGGCGCTGCTTGGCTAC
>Ga0134127_10003952_pt1 | contig 10693 bp, 8 predicted proteins | sample KB31753_FD_96459 | JGI IMG/M metagenome (GOLD analysis project Ga0134127, IMG submission 96459) | Terrestrial soil microbial communities with excess Nitrogen fertilizer from Kellogg Biological Station, Michigan, USA - KB3-175-3 | ecosystem: Environmental > Terrestrial > Soil > Unclassified ...
CAATGGCTTTATCCAGACGCCCTGGCGCGCGCGCATGCCGGCAATGCCGGTGAGACCCGTTCCACGCGCGAGCCGCATCAACAGCGTCTCCAACTGGTCGTCGGCCGTGTGCGCGGTGGCGATTGCTCTCGCCCCCACCCGTCGGGCGGCTGTAAGAAGAAACTCGCGCCGCAGCACGCGCAGGCCTGCCTCGCCGCGCAGGCCCCGGCGGCGCATGCGCGCGGCGCAGTCCCAGCGCGCGGCTTCGAGCGGGATCTCCAAGCGCTCGCAGAGCTCGCGCACATGTTCCTGATCGGCGTCGGCTTCGGCGCCGCGCAGGCCGTGGTGCAGGTGCGCGGCGCGGATCGAGAGCGCGAACTCGCGCGCGAGCGATTGCATCGTCGCCAGCAGCGCGGTCGAGTCCGCGCCGCCGCTCACCGCGACCAGCAACGTGGAGCCGCGCGGCAGCTGGCAGGCTCCACGGAACGCGCGGCGCACGATCGGCTCCAGCCGGCGCAGGCGGAAGGCGCGCTTGGTGCCAGGGGGGAGAGTTGAACTCCCGACCAAGGGCTTATGAGTCCCCTGCTCTACCACTGAGCTACCCTGGCGATCCTTGTGAGCGGCCGTCCGGCCTTCGGGAGGGAAGTGGAGGCGACGCCGCCGAAAACGAGAACCGGTCCCACGAGGGCACCGGCGGACGGGGGAAGGTAGGGAGGGGGTCCGGGGCTGTCAAGCATTCGCGGCCGGGCGGCCGAACGGTCGCGGACATCGGAGATCCGCGCGAGTCGTCGCGCGATCCGCGCGTGCGTCAGGCGGCAACGCTGCTCCGTGCGAGCGGCCGGGACGCCGGGGCGAACATGGCGAAAGGAGTGAAGCGCACGGGGCGCTGGCTCCGCCCTCGCCGGACTCAGCCGCCGTGCGCTTCAAGCCACCGCCACACCACGCGCATCGCCCACAGGTCATCGGCGTTGTAGCGCGCCACCTCGGCGAGCAGTCGCTCGCGCTCGGCAGCATCGTCGGTCGCGCGCGCGCGGTGGAGCTGCGCCGTGGACCACGCGGCGTCGGCATCGGGGTTCGACCACTGGAACCCCAGCCACGGCGCCACGAATTTGACCGAAGTCGAGCGCAGCGGCAGCCGCACGCACTTTTCCAGCCGATGGTGCAGATCGAGCAACGCTCCCGGCGCGCGCATGCGCTGCACGAACTCGGCGGGCGCGCCCAGACGTTCGATGTAGCGCTCGAGCCACATCGGCTCGGCGTGGTGCCAATGCACCCAGACGGCGTCGGGATGCTCGCGGAACACTTCCAGCGCGCGTGCGACGAACTTCCGCCAGGCCTCGGCGTCGCCCGCTGGTGTCAGCTCGGAGAGGATGGGTTCGAATCTCGGCTCCGCGCGCTCCACGGCCAGACCCCAGAGATAGACCGGTACCTCGGCGCGCTCGCCCTCGGAGTCCGACTCGACGTCGAACCACACCGGCGTGCGGTCTTTGGGCAGCGCGGGCGACTTCAGCCACACCGGCTCGCCGCTCGCGAACGCGCGCGCCTCGTTCAAGAGCGCATGCGCCGCCTCGCGCAGCTCGCGGCGGGCGAAGCTCTCGGGCGCGCGCTTCGCCAGCTCGTCGTACGTGCGCACGCCCTCGGCGCGCAGCAGCTCGGCGCGCGCGCGCGTCACCGCCGGCATCACCTCGATCCGCCGCTCGGCCTCGGCGCGATCCCAGCAGTGCGCGTAGTGGTCGCAGTGCTGGCAGTGCGAGTGGGCGAGCAGCATGTCGGGCTCCGGAGCATCCGAAAGCAGTTCCAGGGTGCGCGCCGTGAGGCGCGCCAGCTCGACATCGGGCTCGGGCTCGACGACGTGCAGCTCGCCAAGGCCGTTCACGAGCTCGAGCCGCGCCACGGGCAGCCCGGTCAGCTCGCGCGCGAGCCAGCCGGCGAACGCCACGCGCACGCGGTTGTCGCGCCGGGCGCCGGGTCGGTGCGCGAGGCGCACGTCGCGGATCACGAGCGCATCACCCTCGCGCAGGATGAACGCGGGCGTGGCACTCCGGAGCCCGTCCGGCGACGCGAGCACCGGCCGGCGCACAGGGCGCGCGGTCTCGCGCAGCAGCCGCACGCTCTCGGTGGCCGCCTGCTCGAACGACAGACCCGAGCCCTGGAGCGGCCCCGCGAGGTCGGGGATCGCGGCCGCGATCTGCTCTTCGAGCGCGCGGCTCCTCTCGCCGAGCATGTCGTCGTGATCGGTGCGCTCGGCGGCGTCAGCGCGCGCGTGCTCGTTCAGCCACAGCCGCCGCTCGCAGTCGAGCAGGCGCTTGAGCGCGTTCGCGGTGACTCGCGGCTTCCGCGTCAGCCGGCGACCTTCGGCGAGATCTCCGCCTCGGGCGCCTCGGCCGGCGCCACCGGTGCCGGCGGCTCGTCCTCGGGCCGGATGCGGAAGATGCGCGACAGCTCCGAGCGGAGCTGGCCCTCGTCGAGCCGCGAGTAGAGCACGCCGCGGTGCGCCACCGAGATGGCGCCGGTCTGCTCGCTCACGACGATCACCGCCGCGTCGGTTTCCTCGGAGAGTCCGAGTGCGGCGCGGTGCCGAGTACCCAGAGAGATCGCGGTCAGCGGGTTCGAGGACAGCGGCAGGATGCACGAGGCCGCGACCAGCGTGTCCTCGCGCACGATCACGGCGCCGTCGTGGAGCGGCGAGCCGGGGCTGAACAGCGTCACCAGCAGCTCGGCCGAGACCTTGGCGTCGACGCGCGTGCCGGTCTCGACGAAGTTCCGCAAGCCGACGTTCCGCTCCATGACGATCAGGCCGCCGTGGCGGCGCTGGGCCAGGCTCTCGACCGCGCGGACGACCTCGCCGAGGACGCCGTAGTTCTCGCCGCGGAGGAAGTTGCGGAAATAGCGGGTGCGGCCCATCTGGGCCAGGGCGTGCCGCAACTCGGGCTGGAACAGGATCACGAACACGATGAGCCACACGGTCTTGAGGCTCGAGACGATCCAGCGCACCGCCAGCAGGTCGAAGTAGTTCGCGACCACGCCGACCAGCGCGATCAGCAGCAGGCCCACGATCATCTGCGCGGAGCGCGTGCCGCGGACAAGCGAAAGCAGCCGGTAGAAGAGGCCGGCGACAATCAGGATGTCGATGACATCCAGGAGCCAGAAGTTGTGCACCGGAGTCATGGCACCTACAAAGCTAGCAGATGGTCGCGACGGCCGTGTTCCAGAATTCGTTCAGACTTCCGGACGATGTTCAGCGGACGTCTCGTTGGGCCTTCCGTGCGGCGAGCGCGATCTTCACGACGCGCACGGTGGCGGCCACGTCGTGGACGCGCAGGATGCGGGCGCCCTGCCAGGTGGCGACGGTGGCCGCGGCGAGGCTCGCGGGGACGCGGTCCTGCGGCGGGCCGTCATCGCCGGTGAGGCGGGCGAGAAAGCTCTTTCGTGAAGCGCCCACGAGCACCGGCCGCCCGATCGCGGCCAGCTCGGGGGTGCGTGCGAGCAGCTCGAGCGAGCCCTCGGCCGACTTGGCGAAGCCGATGCCGGGATCGAGTGCCACACACTCGCGTGCCACACCCGCCTGTTCCGCCACGGTCATGCGGCCGCGAAGCCACGTGGCCACCTCGGCGGTGACATCCGCGTAGCCGGTGTCGCGCTGCATGGTCTCGGGCGTGCCGCGCATGTGCATGAGCACGAGGCCCGCGCCCGCCTCCGCCACGACGGCCGCCATGCCGGGGTCGGCGAGCGCGCTGACGTCGTTCACGATCCGCGCGCCGGCCGCGAGCGCGCGCCCGGCCACCTCTGCCGAGCGCGTGTCGATCGACACCACGGCCTCGGGCCGCATGCGCGCGAGCTGGGTCAGCACCGGCTCGAGCCGCCGCCACTGCTCGCCCGGCGCCACGGCTTCCGAGCCCGGGCGCGTGCTCTCGCCGCCCAGATCCAGCAGGTCAGCGCCCTCGGCCAGCAGCTCGTGGCAGCGGGCCACGGCGGCGCCGGCATCCAGGTAGCGGCCGCCGTCCGAGAACGAGTCCGGCGTCACGTTCACGATGCCCATCACCAGCACGCGGTCGGTGAGCGGGAACGTGACGTCGCGGCAGCGCCAGATCACTTCGCGAGCGCCGCCTTCAGCCGCTCGATCTGCTCGGCGTGCCCGTGGGCGTGGGTGGCGTAGATCTCCAGCCAGCGCTCGGTGTGGTAGCTCCCGGACTCGCTGTGCCAGCCGAGCTTCCGCCAGTCGGCCTCGGTCATGCGCTCGAGGAGCTGCGCCGTGCTCTCGCGCGCGTAGCGGAACGCCTGGAGCGACGGCTCGATCGGCCGCGCCTGGTAGTGGAGCACGTCGGCATAGCGGTCCTGGTCGTAGGCCTGCATCACTGGGTACGGCTCGGCGAGCAGCTTGCGCAGCCGGATCGCGCTCGTCATCTCGCTGTCGGCCAGGTGGTGGACGATCTCGGCGGCGGTCCACTTGCCCGCGATCGGCCGCGTGGTGAGCTTCGCGGCCGGAAAGTCGTCGAGCGCGCGCACGACTTGGTCGTAGCCCGCGCGATACTGCTGAATCAGGCGCGCGCGCTGGGCGGCGTCCATGAGCTGCCTCCATCGAGGGTCGAGGCAGCGCGAGGGGCTGGTAAAGCGCGCCTCGGCATCCGCGACGTGGGCGTTGACCTGTCGAGGGCCGGATGCTACCACTTACCGGCTTTCCGTAAGCCCATGGCCGCATTCTCTCTGCGCGGACGACCTACCAGTCTCGCGCCGCGTGTCCAGGGCGCCTCGAGCCTGCACCGGGATCCAGGAGGTCTGCCGCACATGTCCGGCCCCACGACCGGCTTCAAGCGCCTGCTGTTGCTCGTCCTGTCGCTCGCGCTCTGCGCGGCCCCGGCACGCGCCCAGGTGGCCGGCCACGTCATCGAGGCCTCGGGCGGCCTCGGCTTCGTCCAGTACGACTCCCGCGACATGATCTCCGCGGCGGGCATGCTCACCGGCTCGATCGGCTACCGCTGGTCGCCCGCGCTCACGTTCGAGGGCACCTGGCTGGGCTCGACGACGAAGCGCACCGAGACCTACCGGTTCGGTGAGGTGGACCACGACTGGACCTGGACCGGCGTCGACGCGCGTTGGAACCTGCGTGACCCCTCGGAACGTGTGACGCCCTATTTCATCACCGGTTTCGGCTACGGCCGCTCGCACGACCCCGACATCTCGCAGATCGCCCAGATGGGCGCCCCGAGCGCCGGCATGGGCGTGATCCTCAACATCAAGGACAACGAGCGGCTCGCGGTGCGCTTCCAGGTCCGCGACGTGCTCATGCGCGAGGTGTCGTCGGACAACTTCTCGAACCACATCCATGCGTCGGTCGCAATCCAGATCTCGCGCGGCGGCAAGTCGAAGGACGCCGATCTGGACGGCGTGCGCAACTGGCTCGACAAGGAGCCCGGCACGGCGATCGGCGCCAAGGTCGACGCCCAGGGCCGCAGCAAGGACAGCGACGGCGACGGTATTCCCGACGGCATCGACAAGTGCGACGGCACGCCCAAGGGCTCCAAGGTGGACAAGAACGGCTGCCCGATCGACAGCGACGGCGACGGCGTGCCGGACGGCGTCGACCGCTGCGACAGCACGCTCAAGGGTGCCAAGGTGGACGTGCAGGGCTGCCCGATGGACAGCGACGGCGACGGCGTGCTGGACGGCCTCGACCAGTGCGAGAACACGCCGAAGGGCGCCGTGGTGGACGCCAAGGGCTGCCCCGTCGACAGCGACGGTGACGGCGTGGCCGACGGCATCGACAAGTGCCCGAACACGCCAGCCGGCCTGAAGGTGGACCCGGCCGGCTGCCCGATCGAGATCAGCGAGAAGGAGACCGAACTGCTCGACACCGGCATGATCCGGCTCCAGAACGTGAACTTCGAGACCGGCAAGGCCGTGATCAAGCCCGAGAGCTACCCGGTGCTGGACGACGTCGCGAAGGTGTTGCTCCAGTACCCGATGCTGACGATGGAGGTCGGCGGCCACACCGACAACACCGGTACGAAGGCGAAGAACGTCACGCTCAGCGACCAGCGTGCGAAGGCCGTGCTCGGCTACCTGATGCAGAAGTACCCGACGCTCGACGCCAGCCACTTCACCGCGGTCGGCTACGGCCCCGACGTCCCCGTGGCCTCGAACGGCACCGCGCTCGGCAAGGCGAAAAACCGCCGCGTCGAGTTCCGCGTCACGAACAAGGACGTGCTGAAGACCGAGCGCGAGAAGCGCCGCTTCGTCCCGAAGGACGAGGTGCCGACGCCGAACAAGTAGCCTCGGCGATCACGAACGACGCCCCGGGGGCCGGACGGCCTCCGGGGCGTCGTGTTTTCGTTCCCTACCGTTCCGGAACGGATCGCGTGGACCTGGCGGTCAATCGTGCTCCGCCGGCGAGCCGAGCCGGCGTATCTCAGGGTCGTTCGGGAAGACGCGCTTCGCGAACTCCACGAATCGTGGGTCCGCGAAATCGCCGGCCTGGACGCCAAGCCGCGAGCGCCAGATCGACATCTCGCCGCAGCGATAGCAGAGCAGGACATCGACGGGGACGCCGTCGCGGGTGAAGCGCACGTCGATGCCGGGCCAGAATCCGCCGCACGCCTTGACGGGACGGCCTTCCATCGGCGGGAGTTCGTACGGTGAAACGCTCAGGGCATCGACCAACTCGGTGACGACATGGCGGTCGGGCCGCCGCGCCTCGTGGACGATGGGCCAGGGACCGATCCGGTGCTTCGGGTCGGGGGGCACGTCGAAGTCGGCCTTGTTCGGGTCGAGGCGAAAGACCCGGACGTCCTTCGCGGCACGCATGTGCTCGAGCAGGTCCGCATCGAGCTTGGGCGGCCATCGGCCGAGCGCCGAAAGGCTGTCCCGCACGATTTCGTACCGCGTGGGCGACGAAGGCTCGGAGTCGGCATTCAGCAGCAGCACCAGCGCTGCCGCCAGTCCGATCGGGTTCACAGCTCCATCCTGACCCCGGTCGGGTTTGCTCGAATGGCAGTCTACGTCCGCTGCTTCTTCTTCTCCGCCGCCGGGAACAGCACGTTGTTCAGGATCAGCCGATAGCCCGGGGAGTGCGGGAACTGGTCCAGCTTCGTCTCCGGGTCGCCGACCATGTGCTGGTAGTCCTCGGGGTCGTGGCCGCCGAGGAACGTGAACGTGCCCTGGCCGAACTGGCCGTGCAGGTACTTCACCTCGTCCGTGCCCTCCACCTCGCCGAGCACGATCACGCCGGGCTTCAACTTCGAGCGCCGGAACCCGGTGCTCTGGCCCAGGAACTCGGGCACGCCGTTGACGTGGTCCTGCACGAGCATCGTCGGCACCGGATCGTTCTTGGCGCTGAAGTCGAACAGCGTGAACAGCTGGTTCGGCCCGCGCTGCGCGGCCTCCTGGGTCACGTCGATGTCCGAGAACCGGTAGAGGATCGGGTCCATCTCGAGCTTGAAGTTCCTGAACGCGAGCGTGCGCGAGAAGTCCAGCTTGCCCTGCGCGGTGAAGTCGGGCGGGTCGCCGTCGTAGATGACGTCGGCGATGTCGATGCCCTGCGCGGCCAACGCGATGTCGTAGGTGTCGGTGGCCGAGCACATGCCGAACATGAACCCGCCGCGCGCGACGTAGTCCTTGATCGTCACCGCCACGGCGGCCTTCAACTGCGACACCTTGGCGAAGCCCAGCTTCGCCGCCATGGCCTTCTGGACGCGCTCCTCCTCCTGGTACCACGGGAACTGGTGGTACTGCGCCCAGAACTTGCCGTGCTGGCCGGTGAAGTCCTCGTGGTGGAGGTGGAGCCAGTCGTAGTTCTTGAGGTCGCCGCGCAGCACCTCCTCGTCCCACACCTTGGCGTACGGGATGTCGGCGTACTGGAGCGCCAGCGTCACCGCGTCGTCCCACGGCGGCGTGTTCGCCGGGATGTACACAGCCACCTTCGGTGCCTTCTCCAGCACCACCGTCTCCATGTTCTCGTCGGCGATCGTGGCGCGGATCTGCGCTTCATCCGAGCCCGAGATCGGGTGCGTCGTGACGCCGCGGATGTTCGCCTCGCGCGCGATCGATGCATCTTCGGGGAGCAAGAAAGAACCGCCTCTATAGTTCAGCAGCCACTCGCACTTCTGCCCCTTCTGCAGCACCCAGAACGTGAGCCCGTAGGCCTTCAGGTGATTCGCCTGCGAGTCGTCCATGGGCACGAGCAGCTTGGCGTGCGCCAGCACGGGCGCGCACAGGAGCACGAGCCCGAGCCACGCGGAGCGCCAGCGGTCGATCACAGCAGGTCCCTCCTCAGCCGCTGGACCCGGCGCCGCACCTCGGCCGAGTTCCAGGCCCGCGGATAGCGGGCGAGGCATTCCTCGTACTGGGCGAGCGCGTTCTTCGGATCGCCGAGCGCCATGTACGCCTCGCCGGCGCGCTGCCGCGCCAGCGGCGCCAGCCGGTCGTCGGCGAGCGAGTCGCAGATCACGAGCAGCGGCGCCAGCGCGCCCCTGGCATCGCCGGCATCGAGCTTGAGCGACGCCAGCGTGAGCCCGGCGCGCGCGGCGTACTCGCCGTGCGGCGCCTCGAGCTTCCACACCGAGTCGGCGAGCACGGTGGCGCGCGCGTTCGCGCCGCGCCAGCGCTCGTAGGCGATCAGCCCGAACACCGGGCGGAGCAACGACTCGGGCGATTCCTCGAGCAGGTACATGCGGTCGAGCGCGTCGGCGGCATGCTCGTTCTCGGGCACCTCGGCGACGCGGTCGTAGTTGGCGTGCGCCGAGTCCAGCTCGCCGGAGAAGAACTGCGCCTCGGCGAGCATGAACCGCGCGGGCGGCCACGCCTTCGCCAGCGAATCGAGCAGCGGCAGCGCGCGCGCCGGCGGGCCCTCGCGTGCGATCGCCATCGCGCGCTCGAGCGTCAGCTCGGGCATGCGCGGCTCGAGCGCCGGGTTCGCCGCGAGCAGCTGCCGCGCCTCGGCCGGGTGCCCCGTGCGCTGGAGCGAACGCACGAGCGCCAGCAGGAGATCGGGGCCGAAGCGATCGGCGGGCACGTCACGGATCGCCAGCGCCAGCTTGGGCGCCCACTCGGCCTCGCGCCCGGACGCCTCCACCGCGACCCACGCCCGCCGCGCCGTCGCCACACGCTCCTCGGGCCGGCGCGAGGTCTCGGCGGTCAGGTCCAGCAGCACGTGGAGCGCGGCGGTGGTGTCGGCCGGCCGTCCGGAGCGCAGCGACTCGTCGGCGAACATCACGCGCAGGCCGGTGCGCCCCGAGCGCCGCTCGGCGTCGGCCAGCACGCGCGCCGCCTCGATCGCCTTGCCGCTCACGGCCAGCAGCCGCGCGTAGCCGATCGTCAGGTCGGTGCGCCAGGGCCGCGGCGTCGCCGCCGCCTCGAGCGCCGCGAGCGCGCCGCGCGCGTCGGTGGGGGCGAGGCGGAACACCGCGCCCGAGGCCCACGGCCCGTCCACCGGGCTCACGGTCCACGCCTCGACCGCGACCCGGAACGCGTCGCGCGGCTTGCCGAGCCGCTCGTACGCGGTCGAGAGCTCCTGGCCGAGCAGCGACGAATCGCGCGCGGCGCTGCGCTCGGACGTGGCCAGCCGCTCGACCGCGCTCCAGTCGCCGCGCGCCAGCTCGGCGCGTCCCAGCTCGGTCACGATGACCGCGTGGTGCGGCATCAGGCGCAGGACCGCGAGCAGCGTGTCGCGCGCGCGGTCGGGGAGCCCCGAGACGCGCAGGTCGATGCCGCGCTGCACCCGCAGCGCCACCGGTGTGGGCAGCGGCGCGATGGGCCGCTGCGAGTGGTAGCCGCCGGCCGGCAGCGTCTGCATCAGGTCGGGCGGGAACGCCGGCCGGGGTGTGGGCTGGTTCAGGTCCGGCGCCTGCGCGAACGCGGCGCCGGCGAAACCGAAAGCCAGCAACACCGCGGCGCCCGTGCCGCGGCGGCTCGTTCCGCCCCTGGCGGCACGCGCGCGCGCGAATCTCACTTCGGCGACCCGTTCAACGCCCGGAGGTAGGCCTCGATCAGCGAGCGGTACTGCGACGGCACGCGGTCGGCATCGGCTTTGAGCAGGTCCTGGCGCAGCCGGTCGTTCTCGCGGAACAGCTCCTTCGGCAGCGCGGCAGGCGAGGGATGCGCCACGTCCTCGCCGCGGCGCGCCTCGCGCTCGGGATCGAAGTCGCGCCGGTGGATCGAGCGCTGGGCGTCGAGCAGCCGCGACAGGATCTGCGTCTGCTTCTGCTCCAGATCGTCGCCCACCTCGCCCTGGCGGATGCTCTCCTCGACCTCGTCCATCTTCTTCTGCGTGTCCTCGAGCCGGCCGAGCAGGCTCTTCTGTGCCTCTTCGTCGCGGCGCACCTCCTCGAGCTGCTCGCGGATCCGGCGCTGCTCGTCGGCCAGCTTGCGCATCTCGGCGGCGTCGCCTTGCGTCAGCGCCATCTGCTGCGACATCTTCCGCGCGATCTCGCGCGAGCGCTTGTTCAACTGCGCCTGCTGCTTGCCCACCTCGCCCAGGCGCTGCGTCGCCGAGCGGCCGCCGGTGCCCGAGCCCGGCTGCTGGCACATCGACTGCTCGGTCTCGCGCAGCTCCTTCACCGCCTCGTTCAGAGACGCCGACGCGCCGCGCCCGCTCTTCTGGCCGCGCTCGCGTCCGCCCTGCGCCATCTCGCGTCCCGACTGCTGCAGCCCCTGCATGGCGCGGCCCAGCGCCTCGCTCACCTTGTTGGAGAGGAACGGCGTCTGCTGCGACAGCGTCGAC
>Ga0134127_10003954_pt1 | contig 10686 bp, 4 predicted proteins | sample KB31753_FD_96459 | JGI IMG/M metagenome (GOLD analysis project Ga0134127, IMG submission 96459) | Terrestrial soil microbial communities with excess Nitrogen fertilizer from Kellogg Biological Station, Michigan, USA - KB3-175-3 | ecosystem: Environmental > Terrestrial > Soil > Unclassified ...
ACCGCGGCGCTGAGCGCCGGCGGGCACTCGCTCACCGCGGTCTACTCGGGCGCCGCCAGCTTCAGCGGCAGCACGTCGGCCGCGCACAGCCATACCGTGAACCCGGCCAGCACGGCGACCGCGCTCACGAGTACCCCGAACCCGTCCACGTTCGGCGGCAACGTGACGCTCACGGCCACGGTCTCGGTGAGCCCGCCGGGCGCCGGCTCGCCGTCGGGCACGGTCCAGTTCTTCGACGGCGCGACATCACTGGGCTCGAGCCCGCTGGTCGCGGGGAGTGCGGCGCTCAACACGTCGTCGCTCGGCGCCGGGGTCCACTCGCTCACCGCGGTCTACTCGGGTGACGCGAGCTTCAGCGGCAGCACGTCGGGCGCGCACGGCCACACCGTCAACACGGCGAGTTCGAGTACGTCGCTCGCGAGTACCCCGAACCCGTCCACGTTCGGACAGATGGTCACGTTCACCGCGACCGTCACGCCCTCGGGCGCGACGGGCTCCGTCCAGTTCTTCGACGGCGTCACATCGCTCGGGACGAGCCCGCTGGTCTCGGGCACCGCAACGCTCAACACGAGCGCGCTCGCTGCCGGCGGCCACCCGATCACGGCCGTCTACTCGGGCGATGCCAGCTACGCGGGCAGCACCTCGAATCTGGTGACGCAGGTGGTGAACGCGGCCGGCAGCTCGGTGACGCTGGTCGCCGCGCCGGACCCGGGCGTGTTCCTCGATCCGGTGACGCTCACCGCCACGGTCTCGCCCGCGGCGGCCACCGGCTCCGTGGAGTTCTTCGACGGCGCGTCGTCGCTCGGCACGTCGCCGGTCTCGGCGGGTGCGGCGCAGCTCATCACCAGCTCGCTCGCGGTCGGCGTGCACTCGCTCACGGCGCACTACCTCGGCGACGGCAGCTACTCGGCGGCCACGTCGAGCGCCTACTCGCTCGAGGTCAAGGCGAAGATCGTGTCCACGGCCGGGCCGAATGGGTCGATCGCGCCGCTGGGCACGACGCTCTACAGCCTGAATGCCACGCCGTCGTACACGTTCGCGGCGGACCCGGGCTACCACGTGTCGAGCGTCACGGTGGACGGCGGCGCGGTCGCGCTCACGTCGCCGTACACGTTCGCGCCGGTCAGCTCGAACCACACGATCGACGTGCAGTTCGTCGTGAACCCGGCGGTGCCGGCGATCAGTACGCTCACCGCGACGCAGGTGCGCACGGGCAACGACAGTGACGGCAACACGAAGGTCACGCTGTCGTGGACCGCGGTGCCCGTCGGTTCAACGGTCGAGGTGTGGCGGAAGGGCTACGGCAACTACCCCGAGTACGACGATGGACCGACGCCGGGCAGCGTGCCGGCGACGCCGGGTTCGTACCCGCCCGCCGGCTGGACGCTCACCACGGCCACGTCGCCGGGCAGCACGGACGAGCCGGGCTCGCGCGACTTCTGGTACTACGTCGCGTACGTCACCGACTCTTACGGTACGCGTTCGCCGGTCTCGAACAAGACCACGGGCACGCTCAGCTATCACCTCGGCGACGTCTCGGACGAAGTCACGCCGGGCCTGGGCGACAACAAGGTGACGACGAGCGACCTCTCGGTGCTGGGCGCGCACTACGGCATCACCGGCTCCGCGGTGGACCCGTTCAACTACCTGGACGTGGGCCCCACCTCCGACCTGTCGGTGAACGCGCGGCCGATGACGGACAACAAGGTCAACTTCGAGGACCTCGTGATGTTCGCCATGAACTACTTCCCGGTGACGAGTGCGCCGCAGGCACACGCCACGCCGGCGGCCTCGAGCCAGGACGCGCTCGCGCTCTCGGCCCCGACCGGGGTGCATACCGGCGAGGACGTCGCCGTGCGCGTGAGCTTCACGGGCACGGGCCGCGTGCTGGCGCTGTCCATGCGCCTGACGTGGGACCCGGCGGTCGTCCAGCCGGTGAACTTCACGGCCGGGGACGCCGTGCTCGAGCAGGGTGCGGTGCTGTTCTCGGCCGAACCGGGCGCGGTGGACGGCGCCGTGTTCGCGGGCGCGGGCCACGGCTTCACGGGCGAGGGCGAGTTCGCAACGGTCCACTTCCAGGTCGTCGCCGCGGGCGATCCGAAGTTCGGCTTCGCCACGGTGGACGCGCGCGACGCGCAGAATCACAACGTCACGCTCGCCACCGGCGTCACCTCGGCCGCGCCGCGCACGTTCGTCACCACGCTCGCGCCGGCGATGCCGAACCCGTTCGGCCGCAGCACCACGTTCGCGTTCTCGCTCGCCAAGGCGGGTCGCGCGGATCTCGAGGTGTTCTCGGTGGACGGCCGCCGCGTGCGCACGATCTCCAGCGGTCTCCGCGACGCGGGTGAGTACCGGCTCGAATGGAACGGCGCCGACGACTCCGGTCACCCGATCGCGCCCGGCGTCTACTACGCCCGGCTCGTCACCGCGCAGGGCAAGTTCACGCGGGTGGTGACACGGCTCGAGTGACCCGACCGCAAGCCCTGGGGAGAACGGCGGCCACGCCCGGATGACGGGCGTGGCCGCTCGTTTGCGATAAGGTCCGCGGATGCCTCGTGCACGCCAGCATCCCGATCCCTCGGCCCCATCCACGCCGCCGGCGGATGGCGCCCACGCGGACGACGTGCGCTGGCCGCTGGTCGTGCTCGCCGCGACGCTCGCCTACCCGGTGCTCGAGTCGCGCTTCTGGAGCCGGTCGCTGTGGGGCGCGAACGCGCTCGCGTTCCTGCCCGCGGCGTGGCTGCTGGTGCCGGCCGCGTGCGCGCTGTTGTTCGTGCCGCGGATCGCGGGTGCGATCGGTGCAGGGTTGGGACGCTGGCAGCCCCCGGCGCGTGCGGCCGCGGTGTGGCCCTGGGTCGCGGGTGCGATCGCGGCGGCGGTGTTCTGGCTGGTGCGCGAGCGGCATCTCTATTGGGGCGACGCGCTGCCGCTCTCGATCCAGGTCCCGGCAGGCCAGCGCTTTCATCCGGATGAGCCGCTGACGCTGTGGCTCCACCACGCGGCGTGGACGCTGGGGGCCGGGCGCTGGAGCGCGGTCCAGGCGATCGCCGCCGCGAGCGCGATCGCCGGCGGCGTGTGGGTGGCCCTCAACGCGCGCGCGTTCACGCGCACGCCCGGCCCTGCTGCTTTCGGGCCCGCGCTGCTCGCCACGCTCACGATCGCGAGCCAGGGTGCGGCGGCGATCTTCCATGGGCACGTGGAGAACTATGCCTACGTCGCTGTGTGCCTTGCGGCGTTCGCGTGGACCGGCGTCGACTACCTCGAGGGCCGGGGGCCCGCGTGGCCGCCGTTCGCGGCGCTGCTCGCGGGCTACGCGTTCCACCTGCTGGGCGCGCTCGCGCTCCCGGCCGCGGCGGTGCTCGCGGTGCACGGGCTCGCGCGCCGCGAGCGTCGCGTCGAGATGCTGCTGACGCTGGTGGCGCTCGTCGCGGCCGCCGGGGCGATCGCATGGGCGGCACGCGGGCTCTATGCGGGAGGTTCGCCGTTCGCGCCGCTCGCGAACGGGGTGCTGAAGATCGTGCAACAACCGCGCGACATGCAGGCCGGCGTGTTCTTCTCCGCGCGCCACCTGGCGGACGCGTGGAGCCACATCGTGCAGATGGGGCCGCTCTCGCTCGTCGCGGTGGTGTTGCTCGTCGCGGCGCGCGCGCTGCGCGCGACGCTCGTGGGCGCGAGCGGTCGCTTCCTTGGCCTGGCCGCGATCACGCTCTACGCGCCGGCGCTGCTCACCGGCGCCGGCAACCTGGGCGCGGCACGGAACTGGGACCTGTTCGCCGCCCCGGCCACCGTGCTGCCGCTGTTCGCATTGCGTGCGGTGCTGACGCTCACGCCGGCCGCGCGCGAGCGCCTGCTCGTCGCGGCCCTCGCCAGCTCGCTCGCGCAGGCCCTCCCGTGGACCGCGCTCAACATGGATCGCGACGCGACCGAGGTGCGCGTCTCGGCGCTGCCGTTGGGGGGCGGCCGCTCGGCGGCGATGCTCGGCACCGCGGCCTTGAACGCCGGCGACCTGCCGCGCGCCGCACACTGGTTCGAGGTCTCCCTGGCGGAGGATTCGCTCAACGTCAACGCGCTGAGCGGCCTCGGTCTCGCGCGCGCACGCGCCGGTCAGCTCGCCGACGCCGAGCCGCTGCTCACGCGCGTCGTCGAGCTGAAACCCGGGACCGCGCAGTACCACCGCGACCTCGCCACGCTCTACATGCGCACCGCGCGCTGGGGGAGAGCCGCTGCTGAATGGCAGGAGGCGCTCCCACTCGAGCCCGGCGCGCAAGAAGCATGGTTGGGCCTCGCTGCGTCCCTCGCCGAGTCCGGCCGCCGCGACAGCTCCGTCTACGCCCTGATCGCCGCCCGCGAAGCGCTCCCCGCCGACACCGCGATCGCCCAAGCCCTCGCCGACGCCTGCGCGCTGTGGGTCGCGACCGCCGGCCAACGCGCCGACCGCGCCGAGTTCGCACGAGCGTGGTCCGTCTTCGAATCCCGTTGCCCCGAAGACCCGCGCGTGACCGAATGGCGCCCGAGAGCGGAAGCCCTGCTCGGCAAGGAAGCGCGTTGAAGAAAGGTCGCAGGCCGGCGTGTGGGAGCGCGGGATCGAGGGCCGTGAGAAGCCCGTAGCCACGGAATGGCGGCGGGCGCAAGCGAACGACAAGCCGAACGTTGCGCTCGAGCACGCTCTCCCACACACCGCCCGGCGGACCCGCCAGATCGAAGCTAGTCGAGCTTCACGACCGTCCGCACGAACTCCTGCCCGTTCAACCGCAGCCGCGCGAAGTAGAGCCCCGCAGCGACCGCACGTCCGCTGGCCCCGCGCCCGTCCCACTCGACGCGATGCACGCCAGCTGGGGCCACGCCACGCGACAGCACTCGCACCTCCCGCCCCATGACGTCGAAGATCGCCAACTCCACGTCCGCCTCGCGCGCCAGCGACCACTCGATCGCGGTCGCGCCACGGAACGGGTTCGGCAGCGCGCCACGCAGGCCCGTGCCGGTGGCGCCGTCAGGCGGCACGCCGGTGAACGACGGGATCGACGCCGGGTTGCCCGGGTCGCTCCCGCCCGCGAGCTCGTCGCCGTTCGCATAGCCGTCGCGGTCGCGGTCGATCCCCAAGCGCGTGCCGCTGCCCGGCGGGACGCCGATCACGGTGAGCTCGGTGCCCTGCCCGGCCAGCGCGCGTAGTGCGGCGCTCGAGAGATCGGCGACGCCGCTGCGGTCCGCGTGCCAGGCGCTGCCGACCAGGAGCCAGTTGCGGCGCGTGCCGCCCACGCGGCCGTGTGCCACGAGGTCACAGTCGCCCGCGCCGGCGCGCGCGACGAGCGTGTCCATGCGCGCCACGCGCGCGGCATCGCCGGCGCCGCCGTCGAACGTGACCTCGGCGCCCACGGCGGGCGCGAGGCCGGTGTCGAATGACAGCAGATAGGCCTCGACGTCGCGACGCTGCGCGTCGCCGTTCGTGCCCGCGGCGAACGCGAAGCCGGGGAAATGGAGGAACGCGAACAGGTTGTCGAACTGGCCATTATGCGTGAAGCCGAACCCGCGCTTGTTCACCGCGCCGGGCGCGTCCGTGAACCCCGTCTTCTGGTAGAGGTTCCGGAGCTGCGGGATCTTCATGTCCTGCGCTTCCTGGATCGCGATCTTGTCGATCAGCTGTCCGTTCGTGCCGGTCGAGATCGAGTGGCAGAAGCTGCACGTGCGCCCGCCGTCCACCGGGGTGGAGGCGAAGAACACGCGCCCGCGCTCGGCGCTCGGGGTCCCGACCGGCGCGTCGCGGAACGAGCGGTCGAGGAACTGGTTCGGGTTCGGCGGGTAGACGAGCGGCAGCACGAACTGCGACATCGCCACCATCTCGCTGTCCGGGATCGGGCTCGGAAGTCCGAGCAGCCCCTGCGTGGCGGGGCGAAACGCCATGAAGTCCGCGCGGTCGCCGCGCCAATGGAAGAGCCCGGTGTTCGGCAGCCCGCGCAGGCTCTGCGTCGCCATCGGCCCCTTCATCGGGTGCATCGGCGTGAGCAGCGGGTCCAGCATGCCCGGTGGCACCGGCGCCATGTCGCCCGTGGGGTCACCGAGGTCCCACACCAGGTTGTCCATGTCGCCGAAGATGTGACAGCTCGCGCACGCCTGGTCCCCGTGTCCCGACGTGAAACCGCCGTAAAAGAACTTCCGGCCGTTGACGATGTCGTCCGGCGTCGGATCGAATCCGATCGAGCTCACGGCGAGGCTCTGCAGCGTGCCCGCGGCCAGCGTCTGCAGCTGGTTACGAAAACGCCCGAGCACGTAGACGCGCGAGCGCGCGCCGTCCACGACCACGCCGGTGGGTCCCGCGACCGTGGGCACGCGCGCGAGCAGCGCGCCGGACGCGCTCAGCACCCCGAGCTTCGCGGAGCCCATCGCGGTCACGTACACGCGCTGGCCGTCGGGGGCCCACGCCACGCCGGTGGGGATGCCGAGCGAGGAGTCCTTCTCCGCCTGCGTCCCGAACGGGACCGCATAGTTGATGTGCGGGTTCAGGCCGACCACGGTCGTGGGTCCGGCCGCGGGCACGAGCGCCACGCGCGCCTCCGTGGTGTGGCCGCGGAGGTTCGGCTCGAAGCGCGTCTCGAGCAGGCCGTACGTGCCGCTCACCGCGCACGTGCCGGAGACCGGGTCCACCGCGGTGCCCATCATGATCGTGGCCATGTCGCCGTAGACGTTGATGATCGCGCGCGTGGCGGCGTTCACCTTCACCAGCTCCACCACGGGCACGGTGTAGGGGATCTTCGAATCCCAGAGCTTGCCACTGATGTCGCGCCAGTGGCCCGCGGTGTACATCGCGAGCAGCCCGGTCTTTGGAGCCGGAGGCAGTCCTGCCCGCATGGGCGGTACCGGGGGCGGTAGCGAGTCGCCCGCCTCCGCTTCGGAGAGCACGGTGGCGCCGTGGCTGCTGTTGAACACCGCGGCGTAGACGTTCGTACCGCCGGGCGACACCGAGAGCGAGCGCGGTTTGCGCCCCGGGATCGGCACCACCTGCGGCGGCGCGGCGAGGTTCGTGGGGTCGTACACCTTGAGCGCGTCCTCCTGCGACACGCTCACCCACGCGCGCTCGGGGCTGCCGGCGAACACCACGTCGGCGGGCTCGTCGCCCACGCGCAGCGTGGCACGGACCTGGAGCGTCGCCAGGTTCACGATGCTGATGTCATCCGAGAGCTGGTTCACCACCCAGGCCTCGCTGTTGCTGCGCACCGCGACCGAGACCGGTTCGAGTCCCACGGGGATCTCGGCGACCCGCTTTGGCGACGGCCCGGTGACGTTGAACACCACGAGCTGGCCGTCGGCGGTATTGACGGCGAGCAGCCGTGTGCCGTCAGGCGTCATCGCGAGCGGGTGCACGTGGCCGCTCTCGAAGTGGACGAAGTCGCTCGCCACCTGCGTGCGCGTGGTGGCGCGACGGGGCATCAGCGCGGAGACGAGCGCCGCGCAGGCGAGCGCGCTGAGCAGGAACGCGAGGAGGCGCCGCATGGTGTCTCTCCGAATAGGACCGGCGGCCCGGCAGGGTGGGTGACGTCCCCTTCATTGGACCGCGAAGCCCACCCGCGAGACAAGTCCGGGTTGGGCCCGGTGCGCGGGTGGGCGCTGTTTTGACGGTATTCAGCGCGGCACCTTACACTTCCCGCCGCTTTTCCTTCGGGGCGGGGTGAAAGCCCCCACCGGCGGTACAGCCCGCGAGCCCTCCAGAGACCACCCTGGAATCGGCAGACCCGGTGCGATTCCGGGGCCGACCGTGACAGTCGGGATGGAAGAAGGAGAGCGCCGCGCCGAGCGGGACCCGGGGCCTCGAGCTCCGCACCCGGTCGCGACCGCGTGCGCCCAGCCGCGCCCCGCGTCCACCATTCCCGGGGCCAGCCATGCCGGAACGATCCACGAGCCGCAGCCAGGCGCAGGCGCACGACGAGCGCTTCATGCGCCGCGCGCTCGAGCTGGCCGAGCGCGGCCGCGGGCACACGGCGCCGAACCCGATCGTGGGTGCGGTCATCGTGCGCGGCAGCCGCGTCGTGGGCGAAGGCTGGCATCGCGCGCTGGGCGAGCACCACGCCGAGGTGGAAGCGCTCGCCGGCGCGGGATCAGCCGCGCGCGGGGCGACGCTCTACGTGACGCTCGAGCCGTGCGCGCACTGGGGCCGCACGCCGCCGTGCGTGGACGCGATCCTCGCCGCCGGGCTCACGCGCTGCGTCGTGGCGCTGCGCGATCCCGATCCGCGCGTCGACGGCCGGGGCTTGAGAAAGCTGCGGGCGGCCGGCGTGCGCGTCGAGTTGGGACTGCTCGCGGCGGAGGCGGGCGAGCAGCTTGCGGCCTACCGTCACGCACAGGCCACGGGCCGGCCACGCGTGACCTGGAAGGTGGCGAGCTCGCTCGACGGCCGCATCACCGACGCGCGCGGGCGCTCGAAGTGGATCACCGGCGAGGCCGCGCGCGCCGACGTCCACCGGCTGCGCGCCGCGAGCGACGCGATCGTGGTCGGCGCCGGCACCGCGCGCGCCGACGACCCGCAGCTCACCGCACGCAACGGGGTCCCGGCGGCGAGGCGGAGCGGTCGTGACGCCCAGCCGCTGCGCGTGGTCGTGGATTCGCGGTTGTCGCTGCCGAAGACGCTGCGCGTCTTCTCGGCGCCGCTCGCGCGCGGCACGGTCGTGGCGTGCACGGCGGCCGCCCCGGTCGCGCGCGAGCGCGCGCTCGCGGCGCGCGGGGTCACCGTGTGGCGACTGCCCGCCACGCGCCTGCGCGTGTCGCTGCCCGCGCTCGCCGAGCGCCTGGCGCGCGAGGGCAGGCACGAGGTGCTGCTCGAGGGCGGCGGCACGCTCGGTGCCGCGTTCGTCCGCGCCCACCTCGTCCAGCGCATCGTGCTCTACACCGCCCCGTTCGTACTCGGCGGCGGGCTCTCCTGGTGTGACGGCCTGGCGCTGTCGCTCGACGGCGCCGCGCGCGGCCACATCGTGTCGGCGACGCTCGTCGGCGCCGACGCGCGCCTGATCGTGGAACTCGGAGGTTAGATGTTCACCGGACTCGTCGAGGAGCTGGGCCGCGTGCAGTCGGTGGAGGAGCGTCCCGCGGGGCGGCGCTTCTGGATCGCCGCGTCGCGCGTGCTCGAGGACGCGCGCGTCGGCGACAGCCTCGCGTGCTCGGGTTGCTGCCTGACCGCGGTCGCGGTGGAGCCCGGACGATTCGCGGTCGAGGCGGTGCCCGAGACGCTGCGGCTCACGACGCTCGGCGACTGGCGCGCCGGCACGACGATCAACCTCGAGCGCTCGCTGCGGCTCTCCGACCGGCTCGGCGGTCACCTCGTGCAGGGTCACGTGGACGGCGTCGGCGAGGTGCGCGCGCGTGCGGTCGAGGGCGACGGCGCGCGGGTCACGATCGGGCTGCCCCATGGACTCGCGCGCTTCGTCGCGCTCAAGGGTTCGCTGGCCGTGGACGGGGTCAGCCTCACCGTGGCCCAAGTCACCGACTCCACCTGCGAAATCGCGTACATTCCCCATACGCTTGCCGTGACCTCGGCCGGAACCTACGCGCCGGGCACGCGCGTGAACCTCGAAGTGGACCTGCTGGCCCGCTACCTCGCGCGCATGTTCGAGATGGACGGGAGACCGACCCGATGACGCCCCTGACCGCGACCCGGAAGCCGCAGGCCGCGCCGCGCGGCCGCGCCGCGCAGCCCTCGCCGTTGATCACGGTCGAGGAGGCGCTGCGCCGCATCCGTGCCGGGCGCATGATCATCGTCGTCGACGACGCCGACCGCGAGAACGAGGGCGACATCGTGTTCGCCGCCGAGCACACGACGCCGGCGATGGTGAACTTCGCGGTCAAGCACTGCCGCGGCATCCTGTGTGCGCCGATGGCGCCGGAGATCGCAGACCGCCTCGGGCTCAAGCTCCTGGTCGCGGACAACACGTCCAAGTTCGGCACGCCGTTCACCGAGTCGGTGGACGCGAAGCGCGGCACCACCACGGGCACGTCCGCGTTCGACCGCGCACGAACGCTGCGCGCGCTCGCCCGGCCGCAGGCCGTCGCCGAAGACTTCGTGCGCCCGGGGCACGTGTTCCCGCTCCGCGCCATGCCCGGCGGCGTGCTCCGCCGCGCCGGCCACACCGAGGCGGCGCCCGACCTGTGCCGGCTCGCGGGCTTGAAGCCCGTCGCGGCGGTGTGCGAGATCATGGACGAGGGCGGCCACATGATGCGGCTGCCCGCGCTCAAGACCTTCGCCCGGCAGCACGACCTCGGCATCCTCACCATCCGCGACCTGATCGAGTGGCGTCGCAGGCGCGAGCACCTCGTGCGCCCGCTGCTCCAGGTGCCGCTGCCCACGGCCGAGGGCGTGTTCCAGCTCCACCTCTACGAGAGCGTGCTCGAGGGCGACCACCACATCGCGCTGGTGAAGGGCCGCATCTCGGGCCGCCAGCCGACGCTCGTCCGCGTGCACTCGCAGTGCCTGACCGGCGACGTGTTCGGCTCGCAGCGCTGCGACTGCGGCCAGCAGCTGCACGCGGCGCTGCGCGCGATCGCGAAGCGCGGCTCGGGGGTGCTGCTCTACCTGCGCCAGGAGGGCCGCGGCATCGGGCTCGAGAACAAGCTCCGCGCCTACAAGCTCCAGGACAAGGGCTACGACACGGTCACGGCGAACCTCAAGCTGGGCTTCGCCGCCGACCTGCGCGACTACGGGATCGG
>Ga0134127_10003956_pt1 | contig 10686 bp, 7 predicted proteins | sample KB31753_FD_96459 | JGI IMG/M metagenome (GOLD analysis project Ga0134127, IMG submission 96459) | Terrestrial soil microbial communities with excess Nitrogen fertilizer from Kellogg Biological Station, Michigan, USA - KB3-175-3 | ecosystem: Environmental > Terrestrial > Soil > Unclassified ...
CGCATGTTCAAGCCGAACATCCAGCGCGTGCGGGCGAAGGTGGACGGCCGGCCGAAGCAGATCACCGTGTGCACGCGTTGCCTGCGCAGCGGCAAGGTCGAGAAGGCCGTCCGCGGCACGACGCTCGCCGCCGCGATCTGACGCGCCGCGTGCGCGGGCTCAGGGCACCGGCTGGAGCAGCAACTCCGAGTAGAGGCCGTCGACGTCCGTCGCGGTGATCCCTGGATGCGCCGGCCGGTAGAGCGTCGGTAACGCCAACTCGCGGCGGCGCGCGGAACCGGGCAGGCGCTCCGGCAACCAGCGACCGTCGACGCGCAGGCCGAACGTGCGCAGGGTCGCGAAAAAGCCGCCGTTCACGAGCGGAAGCCAGTCCCAGAGACGCGACCAATCGCTCGCGTATTGAACGTGGGCGAGCGTCCAGCGACCACGCCACGGACTGGCCGTGGCGACGACATGGCAGGTCTCGCCGCGGCGCGTCAGCAGCAGTTGCGCTGCGCGTGTGTGCGCCACGTGCTCGGCCCGCTCGCGGTCCGGGCCCGAGAGGGCGGCAACGATGCGCCCCGGGTCCGACACCCGACGAACCCCGACGGCGCGTCCCAGCCCGCCCAGACCCGCGACCATCGGGATCAGGGCCTGGGTGCGCTCGAGCACCGAGAACCCCAGCGACCGGAACACCTCGTGCGCGGCGGGGGACGCGGTGAGGTTGACGAGGGTCTGGTCGCGCGTCGACAGCAACGGGAAAACGAGCTGCAGGCTCGCCGCGCGGTGCGAGTCACGCACGATCCAGCTCGAGAGGTTGCAGAAGCGCTCCGTGCGGCCACGGATCGTGCGCGTGCTCAGGATCGTGCCCAGGAAGCCCACGACCTCGTCACCGTCGCGGAGCACGTAGCCTACGCGGTCCTCGGGCGCCGGCCACGGCGGTTCGAACAGCAGCCGTCGCCAGTCCTCACTCGACAGACGCTGGTTCGGGAACGTGCGCAGCAGGGGCAGGATCTGGTCGAAGTCCGAGCGGAAGGCCGGAGTGACGTGGGGCATCCCGGCCTCAGTGCCGACGGACCTTCTGGCGGTCGTCGTGCAGCGACTCGACGCTGACATCCACGCGAACCGGCACCTGATGCGGGGCGAGCCGCTCGCGGCATCGCCGGCGCACGCGGGCCTCGACGTCGGCGGGGCCCTCGGGACGCACCAGGGCGACGCGTGCAACCACGATCTGTCCCATCAGCGGATGGGACTCGCCGGAGACGGCCGCCTCGGCGACGTTCTCGACCTCGAGGATCACCGCCTCGACCTCCGCCGGGAACACCTTCCGGCCGCCGACGTTGATCATGTCGGAGGCGCGGCCGAGGATGCGAAGTTGCTCGCCGTGGACCTCGACGGCATCCCCGGTCATGAACCAGCCGTCGGGCGTGAACGGTGACGGCGCGTTCAGGTATCCGAGCATGCTCGAGGCGGCACGGATCTGCAGCAGGCCGTCCACGACCCGGGTCTCGAAGCCCTCACCGCCAACGCTCACGAGTCGCGAGTCGTTCCGCTCCGACCGCGATCGCAACGTGCCGACCTCCGTGAGCCCGTACTTCTGGAGCAGCGTGAGTTTCGGAAAGCTCGCCGCCAGTCGGTCGAGCGTCGACTGGGGCATGACTTCCGCGCCGTAGGTGATGTAGCGCAGGCTCGAGACATCGTGGCGGATGTGCGCCTCGCTCAGCAGCAGCAGGGTGAGGAAGCTGGGGGAGGCGGGCAGGACCTCGGCCCGGAACTCCGCGATCGCCGCGCACACGCCGTCCGCGGTGCGGTCCGGCGGCACGACGACGAGGCACGTGTTGGATACCGCCTGGAACAACGTGTCGAGGCCGCCGATGTGGTCGAACTGCAGGAACAGGACCGTGCGCAGGCGCTGGCGTGGACGATGGTATTTCTGCAGCAGCCGGCTCGCGCTGTGGAGCACGCCCTTCGGCACGCCGGTGTAGCCGGAGGTGAACAGCACGATCCCCGCCTCGTCGCCGGCGCGGAGCTGCTCGTAGAGCGGGTGGGCCGCGGCGCCGCGCAGGTGCTGCACGGTCGCGCCGCCGTCGGCGTCAGGTTCGACGCGCCACTGCACCTGGGCGATCTCCAGGTACTGCGACCGGTGCGCGCCCGACCCCGGGGCGATGGGCACGACGATCGCGCCGGCGTCGAGCAGCGCCAGCAGCCACGCGATGCAGCTGGCGGAGTAGTCCGACTCGAGCGCGATCACGTCGCCCCGGCGGACCGGCAGGCCCTGCGCCCGCTCCGAGGCCCGCTGCACGCGCGCGAGCAGCGCCGCGTAGTCCTCGATCCGGTGGTCCGCCGCGACCGCGCCGAGCGCGCTGTGTTCCCGGAAGCGGTCGAGCAGGAACCCGACCGCCATCAGGCTCCTCCGAGATAGAGGACCTGGCCAGTGACGAAATCGCTCTCCGGCTGGAGGAAGAAGTCGATCACGACCGTGATGTCGCGCATCTCCCCCATGCGATGGATCGCCTGCCGCGCGAGCAGCGCGTCGATCTTCTCCTTCGGCACCGAGCGGATGAGGTCTGTGGCGACCGGGGTCGGCCCGACCGCGTTGACCGTGATCGCGAACGGGGCCAGCTCGCGTGCGAGCACGCGCGTCAGCGATTCGACGGCCGCTTTGGACGCGGCGTAAGCGGCCTCGCCCTCCAGGTCCCACGGCGTCGCCACGGTCGCGAAGTTCACGATGCGCCCGCCGGCGCCGCCGCGGATCATCAGCCGCGACGCCTCCCGGCAGGCCAGGAACGTGCCGAACACGTTCGTCGAGAACACGTTGCGCACCGTGGACAGCGGCGTGAGCAGGACGTGGTTCATGGACGCGATGCCGGCGTTGTTGACCACGGCGTCGAGCCGGCCATGTCGCGTCCCGATGTGCTGGAACAGGCGCTGGACCGCGGTCTCGTCCGCCACGTCGACACAATGGTGCTCGTAGCCCGGAAGCTCCCAGTCCGCGGCCGTGCGGCTGCAGCCGATCACGTGGTATCCCGCCGCGACGTAGTGCTCCGCCAGGTGCCGGCCGATCCCCTTGCGCGTGCCGGTGATCAGCATGACGCGCTGGCTCATCCAGCCTCGCCGTTCAAGCTGGACGTGATGAAGTCGATCAGCGCCCCGACGCTGCGGAACGGACTGTTCCGCTGCGACATGGCCCGCTCGCTGGTCAGGGACACCGCGGTGCGCAGGTCGGACTCGACCTGGCGCTCGACGACAAGGATCAGCCGCACGAGGCCGAGCGAGTCCACCGCGCCGCCCGCCCCGAGCAGCACCGCATCGGCCGTGACCGGGACGGCGCGCTCCTCGGACGCGTTGAACGCCTCGAGCGCACGGAACACGCTGGCCTGCACCTGCTCACGGTTCACGGTCATGGGGCACGGGACATTTACACATCCGGCCGGCCCACGCGAGTCGGTCCGCTGCGCAACGCCGAGCGGCCGCCCCGAGAGGCGGCCGCCGGACCTTGTCAGCGAACGCTGGGGCCTCAGTGCCCGATCACGACACGCTGGTTCAGCGTCTGGCCCCTGCTCGTGAGGCGAAGGAAATACATCCCCGCGCCGAAGTCACGCGCCGCGCCGAGCGACACCGTGTGCCGGCCGGCGCCCAGACCCACCGCGCGCTCCAGCACCCGCCGCCCGTTCACGTCGTAGAGCTCCAGGCTCGCCCGCGAGTCGTCCGTGAGCGTGAACGACACCGCGAACTGCGCGCGCACCGGATTGGGCTGCACGCGCTCGAGCGCCAGGCACGAGCCGCGGTCGCCGACCCCGGTCACGGTCGGCACGGTCACGTTCGCCTGACCACCGAACTGGCTCCCCTTCTCCGACGGCACCACCACCATGTAGCCGTACTGCGCCCCCGGCGTCACCGCAGCGTCGTCGAACGCCAGGTGCCCGCTCACGTCGGCCTGCGCGATCGACAGGCTCGTCCACGGACCCGTGCCCTCGCGCCGGTATACCGCCGCGTACGGGCTCGTGTTGTCCGTGATGTCCCACTCCACGTGCGCATTCGTCGGACTCGCCGACGAGCTCGTCGCCATCGCCGCCGCCACCCCGGTCGCGCCCCAGTGCAGCAGCCAGCTGTCCGCCAGCATGTCCGTGCCCGTCCAGCCGCCGTACACCGCGAGCTGGTCGTTCACCGGGTCGTAGATCGCCGCGGTGGCGTCACGACCCGTCGGCAGCGACCCCGCCGGCGCCAACTGCGTCCACGTGGGATTGTTCTCCAGCGACAGCTCCCACGTATCGCCGAGGAAGTGAGAGTTCGCCTCCCCGCCCGAGTCCCATCCGCCGTAGACGATCATGCGGTCACGGATCGGGTCGTAGATCGACGTCATCGTCCGTCGCGCCGCCGGCAGCGTGCCGGCCGGATTCAACTTGTGCCAAGTCGGCGTTCCGCCGCGCAGGTTCAGCACCCAGGTGTCGTTGTGGACGCCGAAGTAGTTGTCGCTGGTCGAGCCGCCGAAGATGATCATCCGATCACGACGCGCATCGAAGACCGACGCCATGCCGTACATCCCCGGTGGCGCCGTGCTGGAGGTCGTGACCGGATTCCACGCCGGCTCCCCGGAGAGGTCCAGTTCCCACGTGTCCACGGGCAGTCCGACCGTGCCGCCGAAGCCGACGAAGCGCTGGCGGAAGTCGTCGTACACCGCGGCGCCCGCGAGCCGCCCCGGCGGCGGCGTTCCGGTGGGGAACAACTCGGTCCACGTCGGCGTACCGTCCAGCGACAGCTGCCAGACGTCGCTCAAGTACTCGTAGTTGGTCGAGCCGGGATAGTGCTTGCCATAGCCACCGAAGACCAGCAGTCGGTTGCGCGCGGCGTCAAAGCCGAACTGTGGGCTGTGCCGCTCGCCGGGCGGGCTGCCCTGCGTGGCGAGCGGGCTCCATGTCGGCGTGGGTCCCAGCGTCAGCGCCCATACCTCGTTGAACAACTGGTAGCCGCCGTAGAGGTTCCCCCACTCGCCGGCGAAGACGATGTAGCGCTGGTTCGCGGCGTCGTACATGGACGCGTAGTTCCGGCGCGGGCTGGGGTGCACGCCCCCGTCGGAGACCGCGGACCAGGTGCCACTGACCTGTGCGAACGACGGTGTCGGGAACGACACGAGCGAGAGCCCTGCGAGCAGCGATGCGATGCGAATCGCGAGCGGGCGAGTCATGTCCACGACCTCCTTACCGGAACCAGTCACGACGCCTGCGGGACCTCTTCCCTGCCGTCCACGGTCCCGCACGGGGCCCGGTACCGCATGGGGCGCCGCTCGTCAGTAACCGTACCGCGGGGCGCGTCCTGCTTTCAACGAGGTATCGGCCACGCGTTCAGTGGTCGTGACTCGCCCCCACGACGGTGCGGGCACGTGGTGCCAGAACCGTCCGGGGCACACCCGCATGTCGCCGATATCGGGTCATCAACAGCGTCGCAGCTGAACGTCCCGACGATCAGCCCTCCCGGGCGACCGTGAGCAGCTCGCGCCATGCGAGCTGCTCGCGGGGCAGGGCGTGCAGCGGGTCGAGCTCCAGAGCGCGCGCGAACGCCGCGTCGGCATCGGTCGCGCGCCCGAGGCGGAGCAACACCCAGCCCAGGTCGGCGTGCGCAGCGGCGAAACCGGGATGAATCGCGATCGCTTCGCGGAGCGCCCCCTCCGCGCCCACGGCCTCCCCCCGCGCGAGCCGCGCGCGACCGAGGAGCGCGTGCGCGTCCGCCCAGCGGGGCCGGCGCACGAGGAGTGGCACGAGCAGGGATTCGGCGAGCTCCGGCCGCCGCATCTCCAGCGCGAGCGCCGTGCGCTCGAGTGCCGCGACGTCGTATCCGGGCTGGAGCTCGAGCGCGCGGTCGTACGCCACCGCTGCCTCCTCGAGCCGGTCCTGCACGTGCAGCACGCGGGCGAGGCAGACGTGGAGATCGGGCCAATCCGGGCTCACGGCGAGCGCGCGCCGGAGCGCCTGCTCGGCACCGGCCAGGTCGCCCAGCTCGTAGAGCAGCTGCGACTCCGCGAGCGCCGCGCGCGGCGCCTCGCTCTCGCGTGCAAGGCTGCGCCGCACCGCGCGCAGCGCCTCGTCGTGCCGGCCCAGCGCGTGGTAGACGAGCCCGAGCAAGCGCTGTGCACGGGCGAAGCGGCGATTCAACTCCACCGCCCGCTCGAGCGGCTCCACCGCGCCCTCCAGGTCGCCGCGCCGGAAGCGCGCCAGACCGAGCCAGAACCAGAGGTCGGGGTACTGTTCGTGTTCGGCGAGGGCGTGTTCGATCTGCGCCTCGGCCGCCGCAGCCTCGCCCGCCTCGAGCTCGGTACGCGCGGCCAGGAACCGCGCCTCGAGGTAGCGTGGGTTCAGCTCCAGCGCCACGCGCAGGTGCGCGCGCGCACCCTCCAGGCGCCCCGTCTCCAGGAGCAGTCCAGCGAGCCGGCACCGCAGATCGGCGTAGTTCGGTCGCTCCGCGACCGCCGTGCTGAGCGCCTGGATCGCGCCTTCCAGATCGCCGGCTTGCTGGCGCGCGAGCGCCTCGTCGAGCGGGCCAGCCAACGCGGGGTCCGGAGCGCCCGCTCGGACCGCCCGCTCGCGGTCGAGGAGACGGCGCCACTGTTCACCGGTCCAGTCCCGCGCCACCTCGGGCGTGACCCAGTCCGGCGCCTCGAGGCCCAGAGCCAGCGCCTCGCCGAGCTCGGCCACCGAGCGCTCGCCCTCGTTCTTCGCCGCCAGGCAGACGGCGAGCAGCAGATGCGCCTCGACGTAGTGCGGGTGCTCGGCGAGCGCGCGCTCCAGGTCGGCGATCGCCTCGTCCGTGCGCCCCGAGCGCTCGAAGATGCGCGCGCGCTGGTAGCGCAGATCGGGAAACGTCGGATTCTCCTCGAGCGCACGTGTGAACTGCGCTTCCGCGCGCGCGAAATCCGCCGCGTGGACGTAAGCGAGGCCCAGATTCGCGCGCGCCTCCGCCGCGTGCACGCGGGCGAGGCAATGGTCCGGGTCGTCGGGATCCCTGACCTCCTCGAGCACCGCCTCGAAGCACTCCGCGGCGCGCTCGAACTCGCCGCGGTTGAAGTGGAGGATGCCCTCGTTGTAGCGACGGGTGTGTCCCCACTTCACCAGCGACGACAGGAACGTCAACGCGGCCTCGGCGACCCGGGCTCAGGTCGCGAGCCGCGCGCCAGCGCGCGTGCCCGCAACCCGAGCCTCGTGAGCGGGGTCGCGCCGCGTCATCGCGTCACGACCACCTTCTTGTCGAAGCGCAACGCCGCCTGCTTCAAGCGGACGAGGTAGATCCCCGGCGGCAGCGGCCTGTCGTTGCCGATGGTGAGCACGTGGTCACCGGGCCCCCAGCCACGCAGGTCCTGGGCGAAGACCATGCGGCCCGAGAGGTCGAGCAACTCGACCCGGGCCACGGGACCGTCGGCGAGACTGAAGGCGATCCCGAGCCTGCCCCCCGGCGAAGGATTCGGAAGTGCGCCCCGCAGCCGGAGGATCGCCACGTCAGGCCCGACGGCGAGCGGGCTCGATGCCTCCAGCATGGCGAAGGCACTCTGGTTACCGTGCTTGTCGACGGCCGAGAGCTTGTAATACCACTCGCCATGCCCGTCCTGATCCACCCACGCGGGCGTACCCGGCGCCGCGATCTGGTTCGCCTCGGAGGGCACGAACGCCGCGGACGATCCACGATAGAGCCGGTAACCGTCGAGGTCGGCGTCGGGATTGGAGTCCCAGTGCAGCGAGTAGCCGGACACGGTCATGCCGCCGGCCATGCCCGCCGGCTTCCCGGGCGGAAGATTGTCCACCGAGTATCCGCTGTCGACGGCCGAGGAGTAGTAGACGTCCACGTCGGCCGTGGCCGCGGTGATGAAGAACGCTGAATAGGGATTGCTGTTGAGCAGCGAGTCCTGCGGCGTCGCCGCGGTGTAGCCGTAGCCCGCGAACCGCTGGGCGGGAAGCGTGGCCAGTGCCTCCCAGTAGGTGACATTCGTCGCACCCGGTTGCGGGATGGCGATGATCTCCCGGCTCGACAGCTGCGCGATCCGGAGCAGCGCCGGCGCCTCGGGCGGGATCCGCCGCCAGACCCGGTAGGCATTCACGGCTCCGCCGGTGACGTCGAGCGAGCTCGCGGTCCAGGTGATGAACACCTGCCCACCATTGTCGTTCGGGACGTCGCGAATGCGCGTGATGACCGGCGCCCGCTCGTCGGGCGGCACGGGTATGCAGGTCCCCGGAAGGAGCGCGACGTAGTTGCCGTACCCCTGGGCCGTCAGGACATCGATGCTGCCGTCGTCATCGAGGTCGCTGGTGATGAGCTGATAGACATCGCCGGTGCTCCCATAGTGCGTCGCGGCGCCGAACGTGCCGTTCCAGACCCCACCCGAACCGTTGCCCAGAAAGACCTCGACGTCCCCCGCGTTGCCCCCTGTGATCGTACCGGTGACGATGTCCAGGATGCCGTCGTCATTCACGTCGGCCGCGCCCACCGTCGAGTTGTTGCCCGAGGCGATCACCTTGGGCGTCCCGAACGAGCCCGTACCCGTGCCCAGCAGCACGCGCACACCGGCATCGGCGGTATTGGCGACGGCGAGGTCCTGGTTGTTGTCGGCGTTGAAGTCGGCGACGACCACGTGGAACGGATTCGGCCCCGCGCTGGTGTACACCGCCGACCCGAACGAGCCGGCACCGATCACGGCTGCACCCGTGCCCAGGAGCAGGGCGACCGTGCCGCCGCCGTTCTGGGTCGCGACGAGGTCGGCGTGGCCGTCGCTGTTGAAGTTGCCGATCGCCAGACCGGTCGAGGCCCCATTGAGCGGGATCGTGACCGCGGTAGCGAACACGCCCGCCCCGAGCCCCGGCAGCACGCTGACGCCCGATGCGGCGTTGAGAGCCGTCGCCAGGTCGGGAATACCATCATGGTTGAAGTCGCCGGTCACGAGTTCGAACGGGCCCGACCCGACGTCGTAGTTCACGGCTGACGCGAAGGCACCATTCCCCACCCCCGACGAGCCCTCACCGAGGAGCACGGAAACGGTGTTGGAGAACTTGTTGGACACCGCGAGATCGGTGATCCCGTCGCCGTTCAGGTCGCTGGCCACGACGCCACGGGCGCCATGCCCGACCGTGTAGAGGACGGGGGACGCGTAGGTGCGGTTCCCGGTCCCGATCATCACGGCCAGCGAGCTGTTCAGACTGCCCGGGCCGAGATCCCCATTGGTGACAGCCAGATCGACGATACCGTCCTCGTTGAAGTCCCCGGTCGCCATGAAGTGAGCGTTCGGGCCCGTCTGGAACAAGATCGGAGGCCCGAGGACCAGGCCGGTGCACTCAGCCTGGGCCCCCGCGGCCAGGGCAACGGAGAGCCAGAGGGCCGCGGCAACGGACCGGATCGAGGGACCGATGGCAGGGCGCATTCGAACTCCTCCTCGCGTCGGTGAGAGAGCACGGCCCGGACAGGATCGCGAGGCCGAGGAAGCAAGGCTGTGACGTGGGGCCATCAGCCTACAACTTCTTGACCTCGCGACCTATGCGGTTCTGACCCTGCCGGACGCGTTCTCGCCTCTTTCCCGGCGCGAACGCCCGCGGGTGACGACTCAGTCCATGTTCCGCCTGAGGAACGTCGGCACCTCGAGCGAGTCCGCACGCGAGCTGGAGCGGCCCCACTGCGGGCGCGTCTCGCGCCGCGGCCAGCCCGACCCGCGACCGCTCTCCTGCGGCTGTCCGGCCGCGACCTCCGCCGGCGCCGGCGTCCCGTTCACGACCGCGAGCGGCTGCGGCCGGTGCTGCATGCGCTCGACGAGCCGCATGTTCGCGCCGTGCGCGCCGAAGCCCGTGGCCACGACGGTGATCAACAGGTCGCCGTCCAGCGACGGGTCGATGACCGCGCCGAAGATGACGTTCGCGTCGTCACCGGCAGCTTGCGTCACCACCTGCGCGGCCTCGTTCACCTCGTGCAGCGTGAGGTCGCGACCGCCGGTGATGTTCACGAGCACGCCTTCGGCGCCGTGGATCGAGACGTCCTCGAGGAGCGGGCTCGAGACCGCCTGGCTCGCCGCGTCCACGGCGCGGTTCGGTCCGGTGCCCCGGCCCGTGCCCATGAGCGCGTTGCCGCGGCACGCCATGATGCTCTTCACGTCGGCGAAGTCGAGGTTCACGAGCCCCGGCACCGTGACCAGCTCGGAGATGCCCTTCGTGGCCTGGAGCAGGACGTTGTCGGCGACCGAGAACGCCTCGGAGAGCGCCGTCGTCTTGTCGACGACCGAGAGCAGCCGCTCGTTCGGGATCACGAGCAGCGTGTCGACCTCGTTCCGCAGCTCGGCGAGACCCTCGTCGGCCTGGCGCAGTCGGCGACGGCCTTCGAACTGGAACGGCTTCGTGACCACGGCCACGGTGAGCGCGCCGGCCTGGCGCGCGAGCCGCGCCACCACGGGCGCTGAGCCCGTGCCGGTGCCGCCGCCCATGCCGGCGGTGATGAACACCATGTCGGCATCGGCGACCGCGTCGGTGATCGCGGCCTCGTCCTCTTCCGCCGAGCGCCGGCCCGTCGACGGGTCGCCGCCCGAGCCCAGGCCGCGCGTCGTGTTGACGCCGATCTGGATGCGCGTCGGCGCGAGCGACTGCGCGAGCGCCTGCATGTCGGTGTTGGCGACGATGAACTCCACGCCGCGAAGCCCGGCGCCGATCATGCGGTTCACCGCATTGCCGCCGGCGCCGCCGCAGCCGA
>Ga0134127_10003961_pt1 | contig 10680 bp, 10 predicted proteins | sample KB31753_FD_96459 | JGI IMG/M metagenome (GOLD analysis project Ga0134127, IMG submission 96459) | Terrestrial soil microbial communities with excess Nitrogen fertilizer from Kellogg Biological Station, Michigan, USA - KB3-175-3 | ecosystem: Environmental > Terrestrial > Soil > Unclassified ...
ATCGTCATTCCCGTCGTCCTCCGGATCAAGATTCCCGAGTTCGGGGTGGCGCTGACCGCCTTCGTGATCTTCGAGGCCGCGTATCTGGGCGAGATCGTGCGGGCGGGCGTCCAGTCGGTGCCGCGGGGCCAGGTGGAGGCGGCCACCGCGGTGGGACTCTCCTCCTCCCAGACCATGCGCCACGTGGTGCTTCCCCAGGCGCTCAAGAACATGATCCCGTCCCTGGTGACCCAGTTCATCGTGCTCTTCAAGGACACGTCGCTGGCCTCCATCATCGGGTTCATGGACCTGACCAAGGCCGCCCAGGTGGTGAACAACCGCGAGATCCGCCCCTTCGAGCTGTACCTCTTCATCGCGGCGGTGTACTGGGTGTGCACGTACTCGATGTCGCGCTACGCGCGCTCGCTGGAGAAGAGGCTCGATCCTGCCTGAGACGGTGCTGCCTTCCGGCGTTCGCCTGCACTGGCGCGAGGCGGGCGATCCCACCCGGCCCCCGCTGGTGTGGATTCACGGCGGCTCCGTCGAGGACTCCTCCGTGATGCTGCCGGACGTCGAGCCCTTCCTCCACCGGGTCCGCGCCCTGCTCCCGGACACGCGCGGCCACGGCCGGTCGCAGCGCTTCGAGCGTCCGGAGGACTATGGGTACGCCGCCAAGGCGGCGGACCTGGTCGCCTGGCTGGACGCCCTCGGTGTTCCCTCCGCGGTATTCGGCGGGGTCTCCATGGGCGGGGCGCTGTCGCTGTGGCTGGCCGTCCACCAGGCCGCGCGCGTGGGGGGAGTGTTCTCGATCAGCGGGCCGCCCTATGCGCCGTCCGACGAGGACCGCCGCTGGTGGCTCGCGCATCGGCCGCTGGTGTCGGCGGGTCGCTTCGAGGAGTACTTCGATGCCAACGTGCGGCTGCGGATGGGCGAGGAGGCCCTGGCCCGGCTCAAGGAGCGCCCCGAGCGGTACGCCGACCTGCTGGACAGCCTCCGGCGCCACTCCGTGCCATCGCTGCTGGCGCTTCTCGACGAGACCTACTCGCGCGGGGAGTGGCTGGCCGACTGCGCGCGGATCCGCTGTCCCGTGCAGATCGTGGCCGGCGCGCGCGACCACTTTCCCACCGTGGAGATGTCCCGCCGCCTGGCCGCGACCATTCCGGGCGCGCGCCTGCACGTGGTGGCGGAGGGGCCGCATTTCCCGAATCGCAGCCATCGGGCGGAGGTGCAGGGAGTGATGGACGCATTCCTCGCCTCGCTCGGCATCTGAGCGCGAGTTGCCACCTGCCGACCCGCATGCTAGGCTGCCGCGGCATGTGGCCCCCACGCGGGAGCGCGGCGCGGTGAGTCCCGGGAGCCGGCTCGCCCGCTGGGAGACGTGGGTGACCGTCGGCGGCGTGCTCGTGCTGGCGCTCGTCGGGGTGGACATCGGGCTCTTCGAGCGCAATCGGGGCATCCAGGCCGAGCTCGCGGGACGCCAGCAATTCCTCCAGAAGACCCAGGGGCTCGAGACGCTGCATCGCGAGCTGGTCAACGCCATCGCGAGTCTTGTCGCGCGCGACAATGACGAGGATCTGCGCAAGATCCTCACCGACCACGGCATCGGTGCGAGCGCGGCCCCGCGGCCGCCGGGCCGGCCCTGATGGAGGAGATGCTCGACGAGACCGAGCCGACATCGCCGCCGCCGCGGGTCGCGCTGAGCCCCTGGCCGTTGCTGGCGATGCTGGTCGCCGCCTGCTTGTGCTGGTTCGGCTTCCAGGGCTGGCAGCTCCAGCGCGAGTATGGCAACCTGCTCGAGATCCGGGCGAGGTCGGAGGCGCCGCTGGAACAGGCGCGGAAGCGGCGCGCGCAGCTCGAGTCCATCATGGCGCGCACCTACGAGCTGGCCCGGAAGGGCAATCCGAGGGCGACCCTCATCCTGCAGGAGCTGGCCCGGCGCGGCGTGAGCATCAATCCGGCGCCCACGGCGCCGGCACCCACGGGGCCGGCGCCCGCGGCCCCGGCGCCCACGAAGTAGCGCCCCCGTTCAGCGGAGAGGGAACCGGGGCACGATCTCCTCGGCGATGCGGTCGAGCTGCTCGAGGTCGTAGTCCAGCGGCGCCAGCACGAGGTACTCGATGCCCGCCCGCTCGAGATCGCCGATGCGGTCCACGATCTCCGCCGTGGTTCCCATGAAATAGGATTCCTTCAGCTGGTCGAAGGACCGGTGCGTGCCCATCACGCGCTCGAAGCGCGGGCGCTGGGCGGCGAGGGCGGCGCCGCGATCGCGCGCGTCCACCAGGTGCACGAAGTTGATGTGGCCGTAGCGCAGCGTGGCCGGATCGCGGCCCTGGCCGGCGAGATGGGCGCGCACCGCCTCGATGTCCGCCTTCACCATGGCCTGGGTGCCGGCGGCGCGCGCGAGCCAGCCGTCGGCGCCCGCGATGCGCCGCAGCACCGCGGGGTCGAGATAGGTCTTGTCGGGGGACAGCGTGGTGCGCACCTTGCCGCCTCCGCCCACCCACACCTCCGGCATGCGCGGCAGCAGCGGCTCCATGGTCAGGTTCCGGAAGCGGTAGTACCGGCCCTCGAAGGTCACCTCGCGCTCGGTGAGGAGCCGGCGCGTGGCGGCGAGGATCTCGTCGGTGCGGGGCCCGCGCTCCGCGAGCGGCACGCCGAGCGACTCGTACTCGCGCGCATCCCAGCCCGAGGCCACCCCCAGCACCACGCGGCCGCCGGAGAGGTGATGCAGGCTCTGGATCTCGCGGGCAAGGGTCACCGGGTGATGGTACGGCAGCACGAGCACGCCGGTGGCGAGCCGGATGCGGCTGGTCACCGCCGCCGCGTGGGAGAGGCAGAGCAGCGGCGACATCCACACCGCCCCGTAGAGGCCGGGCGCGACGAGGAAGTGCTCGCACACCCACAGCGCGTCGAAGCCCAGCGCGTCCGCCTTCCGCGCGAATTCCCGCATGCGCCCGGCCTTCTCGAAGTCGAGGTCGGGCCACGCGTAGGTGGGGAGGTAGATGGCGAAGCGCACGGGGAAGCTCAGCCGCGGGCGGGGCGGGCCCGGGCAGCGGCCTCGATGGCGGCGCGTACCCGCGACGGCGTGACGGGCAGCGTGGTGATACGCACCTCGAGGTCCCGGAGCGCGTCGCACACCGCGTTGGCGATGGCGGCGCCGAATCCGGGATTGCCGCACTCGCCCACTCCGCGCAGGCCCAGCGGATTGGTGTGGGCGGGAATCTCCTGATAGAAGGCCTCGATCAAGGGCACGTCGGTGGACAGCGGCAGGGCGTAGTCGAGCAAGGTCCCGGTGAGGAGCTGCCCCTCCGCGTCGTACTCGAGGGACTCGAGCATCGCATTGCCGATCCCGAAGACGGCGCCGCCGGCGAGCTGGGCCTCGACGAGGGCAGGATTCACGGCGCGGCCCACATCGGCTCCCACCACCGCCCGGCGCACCCGCACCGCGCCGGTGGCCTCGTCCACCTCCACCACCACCGCCGCCCCGCCGCCCGCGTAGGTGAGCTTGGGCACGCTGAACGACGCGCCGGCGGCCAGCGGGGCCGCGGCGGCCAGCTCGGCGAGGCTCACACGGCGCCCGCGCGCCGCGCAGTGGCCGGCCGCGTAGCGAACCTCCTCCGCCGGGACGCCGAGGAGCACTGCCGCGCGGGCGCTCGCGTCCTCCACGAGCTTGTCCGCCGCCATCTGCGCGGCATTGCCCGCGGTGACGGTGCCGCGCGAGCCATAGGTGCCCACGCCGCTCTCGATGGCGGCGGTGTCGGGATGCCGCACCTCGAAGCGGTCGGCGGGAAGGCCGAGCGCGGACCCCAGGATCTGCGCCAGCGCCGTCTCGAGCCCGGGCCCCATCGAGGACGCCCCGGTGTCCACGCGGAAGCGGCCGTCCGGCCGCGCCTCCACGCGCGCGGTCTCGAAGGGGCCCAGCCCGGTCTTCTCCACGTACATCGCGAGGCCGATGCCCTGACGGACGCCCCGCGCCGCCGCCGCCCGCTGCTCGGCGCGCGCCCCCGGATAGTCCAGGCGCTCGAGCAGGCGCTCGAAGAGCGCGGGGAAGTCGCCGGAGTCGTAGACCGTCTTCACGCCGAAGGAGGTGGTGCCGCAATCCCAGGGCATCTCGTCGGCCCGCACGAGATTCCGTCGCCGGATCACGGCGGGGTCGAGGCCCAGCCGCGCCGCCGCCGTGTCGAGCAGGCGCTCGCGCGCGAAGTTGCACTCGGGGCGGCCGGGCGAGCGCAGCGTGCCCACCGGCGTCTTGTTGGTGACCACGCTCCAAAGGTCGCAGGTATAGTCCGGCATGCGATAGGGGCCGGGCAGCAGCGCGGCGCCGAACTCCGCCGGCACCAGCGCGGCGGTGCGCACATAGGCGCCGATGTCGGCGCGGATCACCGCGCGCACGCCGCGGATGGTCCCGTCGCGGTCGAAGCCCATCTCCAGCTCGTACACGGTCTCGCGCGCATGATTGGCGGCCATGAGGTTCTCGCGCCGGTCCTCGAGCCACCGGACGGGGCGAGCGCACGCGAGCGCGGCCAGCGGCACCAGGATGTCTTCCGGATAGAGCTCCCCCCGCACGCCGAAGCCGCCGCCGACGTCCACCTCGGTGAGGCGGAGCGCGCCCGGCGGCAGGCCGAAGATGGGCGCGAGGATGCCGCGGTTGATGTGGATGCACTTGGTGGAGCCGATGAGGTGCAGCTCGCCCCCGCTCGCGGGCGGCGGCACCGCCACCAGCCCGCGCGTCTCGAGCGCGGCCGCCGTCTGCCGCGGATGCGCGAATCGCTCGCGGAGCACCAGGGAGGCGGCGGCGAGCGCGGCGTCGGCGTCGCCCACGCGCATGCCGATCACCGCCACGTTGTTGGAGTCGGTGCCCGGAAAGAGCCGGGGCGCTCCCGGCGCCAGCGCGGCCTCCACCGAGGCCAGCACGGGCAGTGGCGCGTACTCCACCTCGATGGCGTCGAGCGCGTCCTCGGCGATGTAGCGGGTGTCCGCCACCACCAGGGCCACCGGCTCGCCGACATAGCGCAGCACGCCGCGGGCGATGGCGGGCTGGAGGTAGCGCGGCGTGCCCTCGGGCACGGGGACCCGATTGGGGATGATGGCGGTGGCGGGCACGTCGTCGGCGGTGAGGACGGCCCGCACGCCCGGAAGGGAGCGGGCGCGCCGCGTGTCCAGGCGGACGATGCGCGCATGCGCGTGGCGGGAGCGAAGCACCGCCGCCTCCAGCATGCCGTCCGCGCGCACGTCGGCCACGAAGCGGCCGTGACCGGTGAGCAAGGGCTCGGCGCCCAGCCGGGTGAGGGCGGCGCCGATCATGGAGCCAGGGGGGAGGGAGTCATCGGCGGATCATAGCCTCTGGCCGGAGAGCGGGCAACGCCCCAGGGGCTCAATTCGGGATTGCGAATCGTGGCGCGCCGGAGCCGCGTAAGCGCGCGGCGTGTCTTGACAAAAGCGGGGCCGATTGTTACCAATGGCTCCCACGGGGGACTCGCCCATGAGCCTCTTCAAGGCCTTCAATCACGTCAGCATCACCGTCACCGACCTCGCCAAGGCCAAGGACTTCTACGGCGGCCTGCTGGGCTTCCCCGAGATTCCCCGGCCCGCCTTCAACTTCCCCGGGGTCTGGTACGGGATCGGCGACGGGCTCTCGCTGCACATCATCGTGAACGAGACGCTCGTGCGGTCGCCGGTGGAGCGCGAGTCGTTCGAGGGGCGCTACCCGCACTTCGCGCTGTGGACGGATGACTGCGACGCCACCGCCCAGCGGCTGGCCGGCACCGGCGTGCACGCTCACGACCTCGTGTCCACGCCCACCGGCCTCCGGCAGCTCTTCGTGAAGGACCCCGACGGCAATATGCTGGAGTTCATCGGCCCCACCAAGGCGCCCCGCGTCCGCCGGATGGAGTAGCCCCTGTTTCCGCTCCCCCCGCTGGGCCCGGAGCAGCGGGGCCTCGTCGACGCGGTGTCGACCCTGTCCCGCGAGCGGTTCGCCGGCCGGGCCGCCCGCTACGACAGCGCGTCCGCCTTCCCGGCCGAGAACTACGCCGACCTCCACGCGGCGGGTCTCCTCGGCCTCGTGGTGCCGCGCGAGTACGGGGGGCGCGGCGCGGATCCGCTCACCTATGCCATCTGCCTCCTGGAGATCGCGCGCGGCTGCGGCGCCACCGCGCTGACGTTCAACATGCACTCCAACGTGCTGACCTTCATCGACGCGCTGGGCAGCCCCGCCCAGAAGCGCCACTACTTCGGCGAGGTGGTGGAGCGGGGGCGGCTCTTCGCCTCCATCACCAGCGAGCCGGAGTCGTCCTTCCGCGACAAGTTCGTGCTCCAGACGGTGTTCCGGCCCGCCGAGGGCGGCTATCACGTGAGCGGGCTCAAGCACTTCTGCTCGCTGGGTGACGCCGCCGACTACTACTTCCTCTCCGGCGTCCGCGAGGGCAGCGTCACCGCCCGCGAGGGTCTCCTCTCGGCGGTGATCAGCCGTGGTGACCCCGGGGTCAAGGTGGAGGGGACCTGGAACGCGATGGGCATGCGGGGGACCATCAGCCACAGCATCCGCTACGAGACCTTCGTGGGCCCCGATCAGGTGATCGGCGGGCCGGCCGGGCTCCTGAGCATCGATCTGTCCGGCTTCGCGCTGGGCTATGCCGCAACCTACCTCGGCATCGGCGAGGCGGCCTTCGACTTCATCCTCGAGTTCGCGCGCACCAAGACCTTCAAGCCGTCCCCGCTGCCGCTGTCGCACCACCCCCTCACTCAGCGGACCCTCGCCGAGATGGGGACGGCCATCCGCGCCGCGCGCCTCCTCCTCTGGGAGGCCGCCCAGATCAAGGCCGGCGGCGATCGCGCCGCCGCCACCCTGGCCGTGAGCCAGGCGAAGTATCTCGCCGCGGAGACGGGGATGCGCGTGACCACCGAGGCCATTCGCCTCGCGGGCGGGCGCGGTATCCTCCGGGAGCTGCCCCTGGAGCGCTGGCACCGGGACTCGATGGCGGGCCCCGTGATGCCGCCCTCCAACGATCGCTGTCTGGAGACGGTAGGCAAGGCCCTGTGCGGGCTGGAGGCCAGGGCGCTGGAATTCGAGTAGAGGTTGGACCGAAGGCTCACTCATCAGCCAAGGGAGGCACGACGATGGCTTCGATCACACGTCGCAAGTTTCTGGCCGGGACCGGCGTCGCCGCGGGCGCGGTGGCGGCTCAGGGTTGGTTCCCCGCGGTGCTGCGGGCCCAGGCGGAGCCGCTTCGCATCGGCTGTCCGCTGCCGCTGACCGGGCCCTTCGCGGCCCTCGCGGCAGACATGCAGCGGGGCGCCCAGCTCGCGCAGGACGAGCTGAACGGGAAGGGCGGCATCATGGGCCGCAAGGTGGAGGTGCTCTTCCGCGACGATCAGCTCAAGCCCGCGGTGGGCGCCCAGCGCACCAAGGAGCTGATCGAGAACGAGAAGGTGCAGTTCATCGTGGGCGGGCTCGCCGCCCACGTGCAGATGGCCATCAACGAGCAGACCAAGAAGTCCAACGTGCTCTTCATCTCCACCAGCCAGTCCGACGAGATCAGCGCCAAGCCGGATACCAGTCCCATCACCTTCCACGAGGCCCTCAATCCCACCATCACCTCCCGCGTCATGGGCAAGTGGACCTGCGACAACCTCGGCAAGAAGTGGTGGATCATCTACGCCGACTACGCCTGGGGCAAGCAGAACAACCAGGTGCTCCAGGACACGCTGAAGGCGAACGGCGGGACCCTGCTCGGCTCCACCCCGTATCCCCTGGGCAGCGCCGAGTTCTCGGCGCATCTCCCCAAGATCCAGGCCGCCAAGCCCGACGTGCTGATGTCGGTCACGCCCGGCGCCGACAACATCGCCTTCCTCAAGCAGGCGCGGAGCTTCGGCATGGACAAGCAGATGAAGCTCGCCCAGCCGCTCCTCTGGATAGCCTATCTGAAGGAAGGCGGCCCCGAGCTCTACCAGGACGTGCACGGAGCGCTCAACTGGTACTGGGAGCTCCAGGACTCCATCCCCACCGCGAAGAAGTTCGTCGAGGCGTCCATGAAGAAGTTCAACATGCCGCCCGGTGACTACGGCGCGTACTCGTACTCGGGCGTGATGGAAGTGGCGCGGGGCGTGGAGCTGGCCAAGTCCACGAACGCCGAGGCGGTGGCCAACGCGCTGCGGAAGAGCCCCACCTACGATCACTTCAAGGGCAAGCAGTGGTGGCGGGCCTGCGACAACAAGTCCTTCCAGGATCTCTGGATCATGAAGGGGCGCGGCCCCGGCAAGGCCAAGGGCGAGTGGGGTCTCGCCGACATCGTGGCCAAGGTGGCCGCGGACGAGAAGTACGACCGCACCTGCGCCGAGAAGGGCCACGCCTAGCGGCGGAGCCACCCGCGCCATGGGCGATCTTTCGCTCGCCGCCGTCCTGCCCCAGATCTTCACCGGGCTGGTGCTGGGGATGATCTTCGTGCTGCTCGCCATCGGCCTGTCGCTCATCTTCGGGCTGATGACGGTGGTGAACTTCTCCCACGGGGCGCTCTACATGCTTGGCGCCTACTTCACCGTGTTCGTGCTCACCTACACCAGGAGCTTCTGGCTGGCCCTGGTGGTGGCTCCGATCATCGTCGGGACGCTCGGGCTTCTCGTGGAGCGCTTCCTCATCCGGAGGCTCTACGGCCGGAGCCCGGACGACCCGCTGCTGCTCACGTTCGGCCTCTCGCTCGTGCTGATCGAGACCGCCAAGCTCATCTGGGGGAAGGTCGGGCTCACCCTCGACCCCCCTCGTGAGCTGGCGGGCGCGGTCAACCTCGGCTTCATGGCCTTCCCCGCCTATCGCCTCTTCGTCATCGGGGTGACGGTGGCGGTGCTCATCGGCCTGTGGGCGTTCGTCACCCGCACCAATATCGGCCTCATCATCCGGGCCGGCTCGCGCGATCCCCTCATGGTCCGGGCGCTCGGCATCAACCTCAATCGCATCTGGCTGCTCGTGTTCGGGATCGGCTGCGGGCTGGCCGGCCTCGCGGGGGCGCTGGCCGGGCCCATGCGCGGCGCCTATGCCGAGATGGGCGTGACCATGGTCATCGAGTCCTTCGTGGTGGTGGTGGTGGGCGGCATGGGGAGTCTCCTCGGCGCGGTGGTGGCGGGCATCATGATCGGGCAGGTAGTGGGCATCACCACCTTCTTCGCCCCCAAGCTCGCCGAGATCATGGTCTTCGTGGTGATGGCGGTGGTCCTCCTCATCCGGCCCAGCGGCATCTTCGGCGAAGCCGGACTCGCGGAGTGAGCATGCGCGTCCTCGGGCCCGTGTTCGCCGCGGTGGGGCGGCACCCGGTGCTCGCCTTCGCCATCTTCTTCGCCGCTTTTCCGTTCCTGGTCCCGTACAAGGCCCTCGCCGCGCAGGTGCTGATCTTCGGGCTGGTGGCCCTGGGGTTCAATCTGCTCTACGGCTACACGGGTCTCCTGTCCTTCGGCCACGCCGCCTACTACGGGCTCGGCGCGTACGGCACCGGCATCCTTCTCGCCAAGGTGAAGATCGGGTCCTTGTGGCTGGGGCTCGCCGCCGGCCCGCTGCTGGCGATGCTGGGCGGCGCGGTCATCGGCTTCTTCTGCCTTCGCCGGCGCGGGATCTACTTCGCCATGCTCACGCTGGCCTTCGCCCAGCTCCTCTACTTCGTCGCGTTCCACCTTGCCGAGGTGACGGGGGGCGACGACGGCCTGCGGGGAATCCCGCAGCTGCCGCTCAACCTCTTCGGCTGGACCTTCAAGCTGGACGGGACGCTGGCCTTCTACTACTTCGCGTATGCGGTGGTCGTCCTCGCGGTGGCGGGGCTCAAGCGCATCCTGGACTCGCCCTTCGGCACCGTGCTCCAGGCCATCCGCGAGAACGGCGACCGCGCCGCCGCCTGCGGCTATGACGTCAACCGCATCCGGCACCTGTCCTTCGTGTTCTCCGCCATGTTCGCCGGCCTCGCGGGCGGGTTGGACGCCCTCCGGCTCGCGGTGGTGCCGGTGGAGTCGCTGTACTGGACCACCTCGGGGCAGATCGTCATCATGACGCTCCTGGGCGGCGCGGGGACCTTCTTCGGTCCCTTCGTGGGCGCCGGCACCTACCTCGTGCTCGAGGACCGGCTGAGCGTCTTCACCGAGTCGTGGCCCCTCGTCATCGGGCTCATCTTCATGACGTTCGTCCTCTTCCTCCCCAGGGGCGTCTGGGGCACTCTGGTCGAGCGTCTGTCCGTCACACCCCGCGCGCCGGAGGCCCCCGCGCCTGCCGCCGCGCCATCCCCGGCACGGAGGATCTGACATGGCCGTCAAGGTGCTCGAGCTCCACCACCACGGTATCCGCGTGAATCCCGACGAGACGGAAAAATGTCTCGGCTTCTACAGGGATGTCCTCGGCCTGACGCCGGACCGGGGTCGCCCGAACATTCCCGGCATTCCCGGCTACTGGATGGACTGCGGCAACGACACCCAGATTCACATCATGGGCTGCGAGGGCCAGTCACGCTACGCGAAGGGGCCCGACAAGGATCCCACCCATCTCCACGTGGCCCTCGCGGTGGCGGACGTGCAGGAGACGAAGCGTGAGCTGGAGCGGATGGGGGTGCCCTTCTGGACCATCAAGTCCGTGGTGGGACCGCAGCTCGAGCAGATCTTCATGGACGATCCGCACGGTAACCTCGTCGAGCTGCACCAGATCGACACGTGCCGCTGCCGGAGATCGGC
>Ga0134127_10003962_pt1 | contig 10679 bp, 8 predicted proteins | sample KB31753_FD_96459 | JGI IMG/M metagenome (GOLD analysis project Ga0134127, IMG submission 96459) | Terrestrial soil microbial communities with excess Nitrogen fertilizer from Kellogg Biological Station, Michigan, USA - KB3-175-3 | ecosystem: Environmental > Terrestrial > Soil > Unclassified ...
TACGGGAGGTACCACGATCCACTCGTGACGAGCTACTACGACTTCCTCGACCCGCTCAGTTTTACTCCGCAGTTTGTGATGCAAATGGACGCGTCGGGACAGTTCCGCGAAATCACCCGATTCCAGACGACGCAGCGTTACCGGATCGACCCGCGCACGAAGCACTCATTCGCTGATGAATACCTGATAGGAGTCGAGCACGAGTTGCCAGTCAATCTCGTTATCAGGGCACAGTACATTCGTCGCAACTTCAAGGAGTCTATCGGGTTCATCGACCTTGGCACGACATGGACGCCCATTGGAGTCACCGATCCGGGGCCGGACAACGTGCCGGGGACCTCCGACGACGGCGGGGCGATGACGGTATACAACGACTACACGCCCGATGACGCGGACCTCGTCTTGACGAATCCAGCCGGAGCATACCGGCACTACGACGCGTTCCAGGTGGTGGCGACCCGGCGGCACGCACGCGGACTGGACCTGCAAGCGTCGTATACCTGGGCGCGCACCCGCGGCAATTTCAACAATGAATTCAGCAGCAATGCGGCGAACAACGATTTGAGCGTGAACGGCGATTTCGTCAATCCGAATCGGGCGCTGTTCAGCGAGGGCCGCACCACGCGAGACAGTCCTCATGACGTCAGAGTGCTCGGGACGTATGCGGTGCCGTATTGGGGTGGGGTCCGCTTGAGCGTGGTCTATCGCTTCACGAGCGGGAGACCCTGGGCGAGAGGCGTCAATTTCGGGCCGCTGACGCAGATAAATCTCGTTCGCGTCGAGCCGATCGGATCCAGGGGATTCCCCGCCACCAACAGCGCCGACGTCCGCGTCGAGAAGACATTCAGGACCGGAACGGCGGCGACAGTTGGTCTGTTCCTCACCGTCTTCAACGTCACCAACCAGGGAATCCCGTTCAATGTCGCTGTCGCGTCTGGACCGAACTTCGGACTGCCCCTGGCCTGGGTAGATCCACGACGCGTCCGTGCAGGTCTCAGGGTGATGTTCTGACCTGCTGTTTCATGGCCGTGGCGTTCGATGGAGCGCCGTCAGCACGTTCTCGAGCACGCGGATGCGGTTGCGACTGTTCCGTGAGGTGAAGGCCAGGCGGCGCCCATCAGGACTCGGTCGGATCGTCCCCAGATCGGGCATCGATAGATTCAGGTAGCGCGCCTCACCGCCGTTGGCGTCGATGCTCCAGAGCTGCCATTCCTGCGCGGCCACGGCGCCGGGAATCTGCCGTGACCGCACGAACAAGACCGCCTGTCCATCGCGCGTCCACTCCTGCAGCAGCAGACTGTCCGGCGCTTTGAGCGTGATCAGGGGCCTCGCCGATCCGCCCGCAACAGGGATGATGTGAATCGAGCTTGCACCGCGCTCGAAGACGCTCGCGGCGATCCAACGGCCGTCGGGCGACAGCGCAACTCCCCGGCCCATCGTCTGGTCAGGAGGGAGCCGGTAGATCACCGAATCGCGACCAGACGGGATGTCCACACGCCCAATCAGCTTCGTCTGGAACTCGATGTAGATCGCGCCACGACCGTCAGGCAGCCATTCGACGTCCCCGAAGTTCCTGCCTTGCAGATACGACGCGAGAAGTTTGCCGCTTGTGACATCGATCAGGCGAAGCGCGGCGCCTTTCTCGTCGGCTCCTCGTACGAGCATCGTGGTGCCACTCGGGGACCATCGCGGGTTCTGGCCGACGGCGAAGGGCGGCATGAGATCCCGCTCGCGTCCGGAGGCCAGGTCCCGGAGCCGCAGCGTGGTCCCCACCCTGCCGCTCTGCCCCCATCTGGCCACCCACACCAGCGTCCGGCCGTCCGGCGACCACTCTGGTGAGACCTCGGGTTCGGTGGCGGTGCTTGCACGCGAGGGGATCGATACGTCAGTCCGCGTAGCGTCCGCGATGAACACATAGGACCCGCCCTCTCGGGCGCCGTAGTACAGAGAGCCGCCGGTCGTGACTCCCAGGCCCCAGAATCCCGGCTCGATCAAATCAGTAAACGGAGTGGGCGACGCTTTCGCGCCACCATTCGAGATGCCGACCCGCCAGAGCATCCGCTTGCCATCGCGGGTGCTCGCATACAGGACGTTGTCATCGACCCAAAACGGGTCTCCCTCGTCGTCAGGGCCTGAGACGAGAGGCTTGTCGCTCAGCGTCGCAATTTCAAGCGTATGAATATCGCGAGGCTGCCCTGGTCGCGCAGCCACGTCGTAGACAGCGAACCGATCGTCAGGCGAGAAGGCAGCCGCGAACGGCATCACATCTGACTTCAGCAGGCGGCGACGGCCATCGACGATGGATACGATCTCCAGGCTTGGGCGGCCAGCCTTGGGTTCGATTGCGGCGAACAGGGAGGAACCGTCTCGAGACCAGTCGAAGAGCTTCACGCTGCTGATGGTGTCGTCGAGCGGAAGGGTCTGCAACGCGCGAGTGCTCGGATCGATGATGCGCACGCGGTCGCATTCGCAGCTCTCCTGATGCCACGAGTACGCAATCCGACGGCTGTCCGGGCTGAACACGGAGAATGTGGCGTACTCATCCCGTGGGCGCGACGTGACCTTGCGCTGTTCGCCCGTCTGGAGATCCAGAAGCGCGAGATCGCCGTTGTTATCGGCGTACGACAGCAGGCGCCCGTCTGGAGACGGGGCTCCAAGTACTGACCAGTCGATGGACCAGTTCAATTGACGTGCAGTCAACCACGCGGCCGCACCCTGACCGTTTGTGCCGGGCGGTGTTCCTCCCCGGGTGGCGACGACCCACGCAGCGGCTGCGGTCGTGGCTGTCAACGTGACGGCAGCGGCCACCATCGCGACACGACGAGGGAACGCGCGCGCCGAGCGCAGGGCGGATTCCATTTCGTCCACACTGGTGAAGCGCGCTTGCGGTGAAGGGTGGATCGCGCGGTCGATCACAGCCGCCACGCGTCTCGGAGTGTCAGGTCTCGCCGTGCGCACCGGCGTTGCCTGTGTGGAGCTGTGTGCTTTTCGGAGGTCTGCGACCGTTTTTCCCTGAACAGGGTAGGAATCGGTCAGCAGGTGATACAGCAGCACACCGACGCTGTACAGGTCGCTCTGTACCGTTGCCTGACTGCCCTCGAGTAGCTCGGGCGCAAGGTAGAGGGGCGTGCCGACGAGCCTCTCGGGTACTGTTGCCACCGAGAGATCGCGCCCGCTGCCAAAATCCACCAGGACGATACGTCCGTCGGTGTTGCGCCGAACGTTCGAGGCCTTGATGTCGCGGTGCAACACACCCGCACGGTGAACCGCTGCCAGCGCGCCGCAGAGCTGAGCGCCGATATCGCACACGCTTGCAGGGTCGAGCGGGCCTTTCTCGCGGAGGAACTCCTCGAGATTAGCCCCGCGCACGAACTCCATCCAGATCCCGACGAATCCGTCGCGGCATTCGGCACCGAACACCGTGGCGACGTTGGGGTGCGTGAGTCTCGCGAGCAGTCTGGCTTCCTCGATGATGGCAAGTGCGCGTTCGTCGTCTGACTTGGCCGGCAGCAGCTTCAGCGCGACCTCTCGATCCAGGCGGTTCTCGCGCGCACGATACACGCTGGCATATGCGCCTCGCCCGATTCGTTCGACCAGGGTAAGTGCATCCCACATATGACCAGACGGGAAGTCGTGGGGAACGGCGGCGGCTTCGGCGATCGCATGCACGTCGGCAATCTGCTCGATCACGCGCAGCTCTCGGAGTACGTCGGAGACGGACGCATCGGCAGGCTCCGAGCCGACACTGTCCCAGTCCACCGGCGTTCCGATGGCAATCGCTCTGACGACATCGTCGAACTTGCGTTCGTCCATGTCGTCACTCGCCCTGTCGAGAAATCTGACGCATTTCCTTCGCCAGCCGAATCAGTGCCCGCTCGACCGCCATACGTGCGGCGTTGGCTGTCGGCTTGTCGAGTGCTTCGGCCAGTTCCTCATGTGTGAGTCCTAGTTCTATGCGCCCGACAATGGCTTCGCGCTCTTCCTGTCGAAGCCGGGCCAGCGCTTCTTCATACCGATCGACGGCTTCGCCACCGATGGCGCGCTCGAGTGGCGAGGGCGCCAGGTCTTCGGCTTGCGAGTCCAGCTCGGTCGCCGGGGGGCGACGACCGACACGCCGGATCTCGCTTCGAATCCGGTTGAGGAGGGCTTGCCGCAGATACGCCTGCAGCGCCCCTTCCCCGCGAACCTCGAATCGGTCTATTCGCTTAAACGCCTGGAAGAGGGTTTCCTGCACAAGGTCCTGCGTCTCGGCCAGATCGCGCGCCCAGGCCGGCAGGCGACCGTGGGCCCAGCGCTGCAGCCGAGGGAGGTACCGGGCGATCAGCGTTTCCAGCGCATCGGGGTCGCCGGCCCGTGCGCGTTCGAGGAGACCGAGGGATGTTTCCTGGCCGTCAGCGGCCACGCTGCCTCCGGGGAAGTGGATGCCGGCGAGCATCATATCGTGGCGTGCGATTTGTTCAACCGATGACGTTTGTCCCAGATAGGGCGCCTCGAGAGCCGGGGCGCACGGGAGGACGACATGCGGATGCGCGTTTCAGTGATGTTTGCTTGCGTGGTCCTGACGATGGCGAGTGTGATCGCGCTGGACGCGCAGGGAAAAGGCAAGCCAGGGCCACAACCCGTCATCGTGACGGCAACGATCCAGAGTGGGGTCAGCGTCACCGTGGATAACGATGGCGCAGGGTCGTACAACGCCGTGGATAACGTGCTCTCCCAGATTTACCCCGGTACCGGCGACTGGGTGTTGGACCTGAGTGACCAGATCACGCGAATCGTGCGGCTGACGTTCGTGGCCACTCCAGGCTCTCCGGCAGGGCCGACCGGGAACTACAACGCGCGCCTGCTCAGTCGCTGCTTCGACGGCGATGGCAACATCACGGGACTCCTCGCGATGGGAGAAGGGACCTCTAACGATCGATGCTCGCTGCGCGTGGTATTCACCGGTGCCAAGCAGTACGTCTTCGTGATGAGCCCGCTCTACCCGGGCACAGGTTGGGCCACGGTGTCTTGTCCCGAGCTTCCCGGCACAGACCTTGACGGCGATTGCGACCACTGGACCATCACGCCCGGCACAGGCGCCAACGCGAAGATCGCCAATCTCTACGAGATTGGCAAGGCCGGACGAGAAATCTTCAAAGGGTCTTACGAGAACACGTTCGCGATCGATGTCACGAAATAGGCGTGCGTGTGACGACGCTGGGGGACTAAGACGGATGCGCTAATCGCTACAATACGGGCGCGATGGAATCGCGCGTCGAGTCGTCCCTCGACCTGGTGCGGCGGGTGCAGGAAGGCGACGAGTCGGCGCTCGAGGTGCTGATCCGTCGCTACCGGCCGCGCCTTGTCCGCTGGGCCTCGGGCCGCCTGCCGCCATATGCCCGCGATCTGGCCGAAACCCAGGACCTTGTGCAGGAAACACTGGTCCGGGCATTTAGACGGATCGGGCAGATCGAGATCCGGGGTGAAGGATCTCTTCAAGCCTACCTACGTCAGGTGCTTTTGAACACGATTCGCATGGAACTGCGTCGCGTCCGGCGCCGCCCGCCGGGCGACGAGCTCGAATCGGACATTGAGTCGAACGACGCGTCGCCGCTCGAGAGAGCGATCGGTGGCCAGACGCTCGATCGATACGAGCGAGCGCTCGAGGGGTTGCGTTCGTCGGAGCGGGAGCTCGTCATCGCGCATGTCGAATTCGGCTTCTCGCACCAGGACCTTGCGGCCGCCTTCGACAAACCGTCGGCCAACGCTGCGCGCATGGCGCTTCAACGGGCCCTGTTGCGCCTGGCCGAGGCCATGAAAGATCAGGGATCGCGTGGCTGACCGTCCCGTCCAGCGCGCGCTCGATTCCGTGAGCGACGCGGTCGATGTGGATTGGAAGGCGCTCGAGTCAGATGCTGCCGACGAGGAGACCGTCCGCACGTTGCGGGCCCTCGAGGAAATCGCCGCCATCTCGCGGGCGCACGACAGGCCGGCTCACGAGGAGACCCTTGAGGTCCCCTTTTCATGGGGACCTCTTCACGTCCGCACGTTGCTCGCCCACGGAGCACACGGCGACGTCTACCGCGCGTGGGATCCTCGGCTCGAACGCGAAGTCGCGTTGAAACTGCTCCGACTCGATGCGGGCGACGATGAAGAGTCCCTCGCTATCGACGAGGGACGACTGCTGGCGCGCGTTCGGCATCTGAATGTCGTCACGGTTTACGGTGCCGATCGCATCGGTGGCCGAGCCGGGATCTGGATGGAGCTCGTCGAGGGGTCCACGCTCCATTCTCTGGTCGAATCGCACGGTCCCGTTAGGCCCGACGACGCGATTCAGATTGGTGTCGCGATCAGCAGCGGCCTCACCGCGATCCATGCCGCTGGCCTGATTCATCGTGACGTCAAGGCGCAGAACGTCGTCCGCGAGCCTGGCGGTCGCACCATCCTGATGGATCTGGGCGCCGGAATGGACCGCGCCAACCCCGACAGCCGCGTCGAGGGCACTCCCGTCTACGTGGCCCCGGTGGTGGTCGAGGGGAAGGGGAACACGGTCGCTGCCGATATCTACGCTGTCGGCGTTCTGCTCTTCTTCCTGCTCACTGCACGTTACCCCGTGATCGCGGCATCGCTCGACGATCTGCGACGCCGGCATCGGTCATCTAAGCGGGAGCGCCTTGCTGCAAATCCATCGGTGCCCGACGCGCTGAGCGCCGTCGTGGACAAGGCGTTGTCCGAGCGGCCAGAGGACCGTTACCACTCCGCTGACGATATGCGCGCCGCGCTCGAGTCGATTAACAGCCCGCGCGAGCGCCGCCGAAGACTCTCGGCCGGGGTGGTGCTGGTGTTGGCGGCAACACTCATCGGGGCCATAGCGGTTCCGTGGACGCGGCGCGCGTCCGACGTCTCGGCGAACCCAAGCGACATCATCACGCAAACCGTCCGGCTCCCCAATTACCTGATGGGCGTTCCATCACACGATGGCAGGTTCCTCCCTTACGTCGATGACGATGGAAACCTGCACGTGTGGGAAGTGGCGACAGGACGGAGCCGTGAGATCGTGAGCGCTGAGGCACGCTCGCGCGTTGGTGAATCCCCGGCGATGTCGCCAGATGGTGACCGTGTGGCCTATCGGTCGCAACTAGCCGATGGCGGCAACGAACTGCTCGTCGTCAATGCCGACGGCCGCTGGCCGCACGTTGTGATCGCCCGGCAGACCGCCTTTGCGCCAATGCCGCTCGACTGGTCGGAGGATGGTCGCACAATTCTCTGCGTCCTCGCCCAGCGAGACCGCAGCTCGGATCTCGTTCTCGTCCCTGTGGACGGCAGGCGTCCGACCCTTCTGCGATCATTTCCGGCAGGTGTCACCATCGACGCGCGGTTGTCCCCCGATGGTCAGTTTGTCGCAGTCGCCGCGAGGGGCCGCAGTCAGCCCGATAGCCGGCTCTTTCTGCTTGGGACTCTGGGGCCCACCGAGCTCATCCCGATCGATGGCACAGAGAACGCCGAATCGCCTCGATGGTTTCCGGATGGACGACGACTCTTCTTCGTGCGTGCGTTGGAGGAGTCCACGGCCCACGGGTGGGTTGTGGCCGTGGAAAACGGCACTGGCCGCGAAGCGCCTGTGCTGGCGATGCGCGACGTCGGTTTCACGCTTCAAACTGCGGTCACGCGCCACGGCGCGATCTACCGGGTGGCCGGTCGGCGTGCGGCCGACATCTATGTCGTACCGTTCGATCCGACTGGTGCGGCACCGCCGGGCCCGCCAACACGCGTCTCGACGACGCGGATTGGCGATCGCGTTGGCCCCTCATGGTCGCCGGATGGCCGATTCATCGCCTACTTCGAGACCGAGCCTGTGGAGATCCCAGGTCGAAATCCATTGCGCAAGCTGATGATTCAGGAGCTGACGACCGGGAACGTGCGACACATCCCCGTTCCACTCGTGTTCCTCGGCGGCTACACGCCGCGTTGGTCGCCGGATGGCACGTCGGTGACCGTATGGGGCCGAAACGGCGAGCGCATCGAGGACTTCGGGTACTTTCGTGTCGACGTGGTGTCGGCCGCCACGACCGAAGTCGTCAACCTGGGAATCAACGCGCCCGCCTACATCCAGTACTCTCCGGACGGAAGGAACTTCTGGTACGTCGATCCGCGGCGCGGTCTCATCGCTCGCGATGTGGCTACCGGCACGGAGGACGTCGTCGTTCCCGTGAGCCGCGGTTCGAGGCCGTCGCGTTTCTTCTTGTCTCCGGACGGCCGTTCGATTGCCCTGCTCCGCGTTGATGACGAGGCCTCTTCAGCCGTGTTGGAAGTGCGGGGTCGCCAGGGCCGCCCCAGGGCGCTGGTTCGTACAAACGCAGGGACGGCGCTCGACTTCCATGGATGGACGCCGGACGGCCAGGCGTTGCTGTACTCGCAAGGCTCGCGATCGCCACTCCCGCTCTGGAGGATCTCTGTCCACGGCGGGCCTCCGATGGACATGAGGCTGCCATGGACGCAGACGCCCAACGTCATGAGCGTGAGTCCTGACGGAGACCGCATCGCCTACACAGAGAACACCTTTCTCACGGAACTGCTGATCACGTCGCTCCCTCCGACTGACGCCTCTAGATAACGGCCGCTCGGCCTCTGCTCCAACCGTGTGTGCGAATGTGCGCCCGCCGGCATTTTCGAGACCGGAGGGAATGCGATGCGCAGAGGACTGCAGGGACTGACGATGTTCGTGGTACTGGCGGTGTTCGCAGGCATGTTTGAACTGTCGGCGGCCGGCCCCCCGACGACGACCATCCCTGTGACCGTGACGTTGGCCGACACCCAGGGGTTCTACCCGTTGCGCGTGCAGAGCGATACACAGGGTGCCTACATCGACACCGCGACCGTGGGATCGGTCATCACCACGGACAAGGCGGGAAGCGACTGGCAACTCACGACCTATTACCGTTCGAAGGGGAGGTATGCGCCGTCGAGCCGCACGGTGCTGTTCGATCTCAGTGAGCAGGCTGCCCCCGGTGTCTTCCCGACGCCGATTTCAGGACGCACTTACATGTCGGCGCACCTGATCGCGAAGTGCTCGCTCGCCGGCGTGAACATGCTGAAGCTGGTGACTGGCCAGTCTGCACTCTGTCCCGGTTCGTTCCGGTTCTGGGCGCCGAACGGCCAATGGTACCGGCTGTCGTTCCAGCCGGATAACTACCCCCACGTTGACCGCCTGAAGATCACTTGCCAATCCGTGGACGCGACGGGCTGCAAGGTGTGGACGGTTTCGCACGGAGGTACCCGGTTGACGGGCGACGATCCGAATCCGAAAAGCCTGAACAAGCTGCTCCGCATCGATGAAGGCGGGATCATCCTCGAGGAGGGCGGCGACTACTACCTCTCGTTCTCGATCACCATCGCGAGGTGAGCCCGGCTGTGCGATTTCTGGCGCCCAGGCATTTATGTCTGTACAGGGGTGCTGTGCGCCGAGAGGAGCGTCAGATGATCGGATGGCTGAGAGCCGTGTGTTGTGCGTGTGTTGCCGTACTCGCCACGGCCGGGGCTGCAGGCGCGCAGAGCGTCTATGAGATCAGTGTTGACCTCGATGAGTCGACGAAGGCCGATGGGGAGCTGCTAACGGCTGCCGCAGTCAGCGCCCCAGCCGGCGATGCGTCGCAATCGATCCGGAAGCTCGCCGCTGGTTTTGTTGGTGAGGTGCAGATTCTCCTGAATCGGCGCGTCGATCGGTACGGAATGCTGACTCTAGACGACATGACCGTAGTGGCGCTGACCGATGAAGACGCCATCGCGGTCAAGAAGGCAGACTGCAAGGATTGCGGCGGGGGCAATGGAGGCTCGGTCAGCGTCGTCGTGTCGCGCAAGAGCGGACGGCCCAATTCGATCCGCTTCAATCTTCCCAACGGCTGCCGGCAGTTGTTGTTTGCCGATCAGGGCAAGCCTACGTTCATGCCATGTCAGGCGATTCCGAATTAAACCGCCAATCCGCTGCAAGAGAGATGAGCCGATGAGACACATTTGGGGATTGTCAGTGGTGTTCGTGTTGTTCGTGGCGGCGGGTGACGTGTCATGCGCTCAGGGAACGGCGGCAGCGGTGAGCCCGCTGGCCGGCGTGTGGAAAATCGTCGAGACCCCCAAAGGTCCCTTTGCGCAACCCAGCGTGTTGATTTTTACGCCACGTCACTACAGTTTCATGGTGATCACCAGTGAGGGGCCGCGCAAACAATTCGCCGATCCGGCCAAGGTCACACCGGAAGAGAAGGCGCAAGCCTACGACACGCTCACGGCTCACTCCGGGACGTATCAGATCGTCGATGGCCACATCATGTTCGAGGTCAGTATCGCCAAGAACCCGAACCGTGCCCGCCGAGGAGACCTGGGCGCCTTTAAAATCGAGGGACAGACGCTGACGATCTCGAACGAGCAGACGTTCGTCAAGTACACGCGACTCGAATAGACAAGATCAACGATGATGTAGCGCTTGCATAGACCAGGCGCACTCGAACCTTGGCAGCTCGCGGAGCTGCCAATCCCACCTCGCCCCAAAGGCCTCGGCTGGCTCAGTGCCGTCGGGCCCGGTGTCATCGCCCTCGGCGTCTCGATCGGCAGCGGCGAATTCCTCCTCGGCCCCGCCGCATTCGTGCAGCACGGGTTCTCGCTGCTCTGGGTCGTCCTGATCGCGATCGTCTTCCAGACCATCTTCAACA
>Ga0134127_10003965_pt1 | contig 10676 bp, 10 predicted proteins | sample KB31753_FD_96459 | JGI IMG/M metagenome (GOLD analysis project Ga0134127, IMG submission 96459) | Terrestrial soil microbial communities with excess Nitrogen fertilizer from Kellogg Biological Station, Michigan, USA - KB3-175-3 | ecosystem: Environmental > Terrestrial > Soil > Unclassified ...
CGTGCCGCCGGAGGAGTTCGACATGCTGCGCGAGGAGGCCCTGGCCATGGGTTTCCCCCACATCGAGGCCGGCCCGCTGGTGCGCAGCTCCTACCACGCGCACGAACAGGCAGACGCCTACGACAGTGCGAAGGGCGACGTTCGAAGTTTGAAGTAAGTGAGAAGTGTCGCCTGCTTCGTCGCGGCGCTTTCGATGCTCATCGCCACCGCCGCGTTTGGACAGACCCGCGGCGAGATTCTGCGAGGCGAGTACGGCCGCTACCGCGCCAACAACGATCTGCTCTCGTACCACCTCGATATCCGTGTCGACCCGGTCACACAGTTCCTCAGCGGCAGGAACACGATCAGATTCCGGATGTTGACGGACGACAACCGCATCCAGATCGATCTCTATGCGTTCTGGAAAATCGATCGCATCCTCCTTGACGGTACGCCGCTGAAGTACACACGCGAGATGAATGCCGTGTTCATCGATTTCCCGCAGATGCTCACGGCGGGCCGCACCTACGCGATCGATTTCCAGTATTCCGGAATGCCCGAGCCGACGGCGAGATTCGGGTGCATTACGTTTCAGAAAGACACGGCGGGAAGGCCGTGGATCACGACGGCCTGCGAGGACGCAGGCGCCAGCTACTGGTGGCCGAACAAGGACCAGTGGCGCGACGAAGTGGAGAACATGCAGATCAGCGTCGCGGTGCCGAACAACCTGATGGACGTCTCCAACGGCGCGCTGACCGGCAAGACCGACCTCAAGGACGGCTATACGCGGTGGGATTGGGTCGTCACCTACCCGATCAACAACTACAGCGTCGCGCTCAATATCGGCGCATACGAGCACTTCAACGACCGCTATGAAGACCTGCCGCTCGACTACTACGTAGTTCCGGAGGATCTCGACAAGGCGAAGGAGCAGTTCTCGCAAGTCCAGCCAATGCTGCAGGCCTTCGAGCACTACTTCGGCGAGTATCCGTTCGCACGAGACGGCTACAAACTGGTGCAGGTGCCGTACGCGGGCATGGAGCACCAGAGCGCCGTCGCGTACGGAAATCACTTCGTCAACAGCTACTACCCGTCACGCGACTGGACCGGCGTCCAGATCAGTCCGCGGTTCGACTTCATCATCATCCATGAAAGTGCCCACGAATGGTTTGGCAATGCCATTACCGCCGCCGACGTGTCGGATATGTGGATCCACGAGGGATGGGCGACGTATCTGGAATGTCTCTTCGTCGAATACATGTACGGCCATGCGGACTACCTGGCGTACGTGAACGCCGAAAAGAACAAGGTGCGGAACATCGAACCAATCATCCCGCCGCGCGGCATTCATAAGGACCCGCCGCAGGACCAGTACTTCAAAGGGGCCCTGTTCCTGCACACGCTCCGCAGCATCGTCGATGATGACCGGAAGTGGTTCGCACTCATTCGCGACATGTATCAGCGGTTCAAATACAAGACGATCCTCACCGAGGACGTCGTCGAGTTCTTCAATCAGCAGACGGGCATCAACCTGACGCCGATCTTCAACGAGTACCTGCGGCACGCCGACGTGCCGATGCTGCAATTGAAGTTCGACGAAACGGCGCGCACCGTCAGCTACCGCTGGAAGGCGACCGAGAAGGACTTTGCGATGCCGGTTCGCGTTGGCAATCCGGACGCCTGGCAGCTCGTGCGCCCCACGGGCGAATGGCAAATGATCCCGTGGACTGAGAAGCCGACCGAGTTCGAGGTCGCGACGGACCTGTATTACGTGTATGTGGAAAGGCAATAGGGCCGCCTGAAGGCGGCCCCTACTTCGGCGCAACCACCGCGTTGAACCATTTGAACCCGAGGCTCTTGAGAATGACCACGTTGTCGTGGTTGCCCTCGGTGCACGTCTGTTCCCAGAACTCCTTCGCGTACGGATCGCCGGTCGGCGCACTCCCGGCGGCGCCGACCGCGTTCGTGCTGAGCGGATTCGCCCCGGGACCGGTGCCGGCGCGCCGCTTCGGATAGTTCATTTTCCAGGGGCGGGTATACAGCGTCGGATCCTCGATCGTGATCTCGTAGTCGATCGTGTTCGCGTCGACCATCGTCCATCGCTCGATCATGTGCGTGTTCGGCCCATAGAAGTTGCCAGCGCTGTCAAACCATGTCTCTCCGTTCAGCCCCGTCACGTCGACCACCAGCGTCTCGCCTTCCCAACGGCCGCGCGAGTTGCCAAAGAAGAACTTCGCGTCGCTGCTCATGTGCGGGCGACCGTCGGTTGGGATTACTCGGTATGTGTTTGTCGTGAGCAGGATCACGGCTCCCGGTTTCTGCAGGATCTCCTGCGCGCCAAACGAGGTACGCGGCATGCCGACCAGACAGAGCGCGTTCGGATCGCCGTAGAGACGTTGACTGCTCTCGCCGGGCCATCCTCTCCCCAATCCGGCTCGAATCTCGTTGCGCTTCGCAAGCGCCCACGGTGTGTAGGGAACCTTGCCGTCCGGCGGATCGGAGACGTAGCTTTCCTGCGGCGGCGTCGTCACGTCGATGTATTCGTGCTCTTCGAGGTCGTCGTTGCCGCCGCCGACCGGACCGTTCCAGTTCCCTTGCAGGTTCGGGACGCCGTCCGGCGTGCGAGGCGCCTTGTAGGGCGGCAGCTTTGCCTTCTGCGCGACCCATGTCCTGGCTTGCGGGAATTTTGGCGTGTCCGGCCGATAGAAGGCCTGCGGCTCTCCGCCGGCGGCCCGTCCGGTGATCGGAAGCACCAACAGCACGGCCGCGGCCGTGCCAAGCGTTGCAAACAGCCACTGTTTCATCAATACCTCACCGCAACAACGCAGATTCGGGTTTGCCCCATTCCTGCTTGAGCAGGTACGCCCCGCAATCGTATTCGAGCAGCTCGATATCCTTTTCCTGCCGCCGGTACAGCGGCATGCTCATCTTCCACGGCCGCGTGAACACCTTCGGATCCTCAACGGTGACCTCATACAGCATGTGATCAGGCCCGGTCCGCGTGAAACGTTCCACCACGTGCAGCGCATCACTATGGAAGTTGCCGGCTCGATCGAACCACGTCTCATCGTTGAAATGTGTCACGTCGACGACGAGCGTATTGCCGTCCCAGCGGCCGCGCGAGTCTCCCATGTACCAGTCGATTTTGCCGGACGGATGCGGATTGCCGTTCATGTAGATGAAACGGATGACGCGTGAGTACTCGTGAAGGATCGTGATTCGATCCGCCTGCTGCACGATCTGAAACGGATACGGCAGGTAGGTCAGGCGAGGAACGCCAGGTAGAAAACACTTGTTGAGAGGATCGAGCGCGTCGCGGTTCTTGAAATTTTCCTGCTTCTTCGCGAGCGCTGCCGGCGTATACGGGATCGCGTTCCCTTCGACGACGCCACGGCCGGCCGGAACGCCGAGACTTGCACCGTGATCCTGAATGTCCCACGCCGCCGTGTTGAGTGCTTGCCAGACACCCTGCAGGTCAGGCTGCCCTTCGCGCGCTCGCGGTGGTGTGTAGGTGCCGGAGGTCTGTGCCCCGGCTGGTGGTGCCGCGAGGACGCTGCAGGCGAAGGTAAAGACAGCGGTGGATACGACAAACCAGCGCTTCACTGGCGTCTCCTGTGTGTGAACGAGGGCGGCCAGTCTAGCCCAGGCGGTCGAGTGCAGCAAGCGGCTTGACACAAGTCTTACAAAATGTAAGATCGACCACGTTTGAGCGAACAACGCCTTCCATCGATTTCGTCCACCGAGTCGCTCGTGCTCGATCTGCTCGAATCGTCGGAGCGTTACGGGCTCGAGCTGATCGACGCATCGGAAGGGCGCCTCAAGCGAGGGTCCATTTACGTGATGCTGGGCCGCATGGAGGCGAAGGGGTTCGTCGCGTCGCGCCAGGAAGATCGCGCGCCTGGTGCGATCGGTCTGCCGCGCCGCCTTTATCGCCCGACGGCTTACGGACTGAAAGTTCGCGACGCGTATCGGCTGCTGCGTGACGCACTCGCACTCAAACCCGCCGAGGCACAGTGATGCCGGGCAGATGGTTCTCACGCCTCGGCCGCTGGCTCCTCCACGCCGATACGTTCGCGCTCATGCTCTCGCCTGCCATTGCGGATGTTCAGTTCGAAGCGCCACTGGGCATCGCGCGGTGGCGTCATCACTACGCGATGCTGCGAGCCCTTACCGGCGCACTCTGGTTCGACATTTCGGACGATCTGATTACTTTGAGCAGCGATCTCGCGGCGATTGGTGTGCTGACCGCGATCCAGAGTTCGTACTATGCCTTCATGCTCGTGCTGTTCTCCGGGTTGGGAACTGAAAGGCTGTCGACGCTCGACATCGATGGTCCCTTCATCGCACGTCTTACGTACTACGTCGTCACTATTTGCGTCGTCTGTGTCGTGACTTCATCCGCGTGTTTCTGGCCGCCGCGGCGCAGGTGTCAAACGCAATTCGAGGACTAACGTGCTCGAAGTCGATGAGGTCTGGAAAAGCTATCGGGGCGTGTCGGCGGTTCGCGCGCTCACGCTACGTGCCGCACCAGGGAGTGTCGTCGGGCTGCTCGGGCCGAATGGCTCCGGCAAGAGCACGACTGTGCGGATGATCGTTGGGTTGTTGCGACCCAATCGCGGAAGCATCCGATGGCGGGGCACCGATATTCAGCAGCAACTGATCGCATACCAGGCGGTGGTTGGATATATCCCGGAAGAACCGCGCCTCTATGGGTATCTCTCAGCGTCGGAATACCTGGATCTGATCGGCGGCCTCCGCGGGATACCACGGGCAACGCTGATCAGACGCATCAATCGATATCTCGAGATCTTCGGCCTCGACACCGACCGGCACGCCCCTCTCTCCGCGTTCTCGAAGGGGATGCGCCAGAAAGTCCTCATCGCGGCTGCACTGATCCACGACCCTGAACTCGTGGTGCTGGACGAGCCGAACTCGGGCCTCGATGTGGCGGCGACGCTCGTGCTGCGATCGCTCGTTGCGACGCTTGCCGAGCGCCGCAAAGTGATCATTTACAGCTCACACATGCTCGATGCCGTCGAGAAGGTGTGCCAAGAGGTGGTGATTATCCGCAACGGCAGCGCGATCGCTTCGACTTCCGTGACGCGGCTGCGCGAACTCACCGAGTCCAGGACACTCGAGGAGGCGTTCACCAGCGTCGCCATCGACCAGGACGTCTCCGCGCTCGGCCGCGAGCTGGCCAACGTCGCATTGTCGTGATTTGGCGGCGCCTGCCCCAACCGCTTCAGCACGAATTCGATCAATTCGTCCTTCTCTCGCGCGATTCCGTACGCAGCCTGCTGAATGCGGCGCTCGTCGCTCGCGACGGCGATCCGTCGCAGTTCGCGTTGTGGAGTCTCGTGCTCGTGGCCACGCCGCCAGCCATGTATGCATTCCGGCAGCTGGTGAATTACTCCGCTCTCGGGTTTCAGAAGGCCGCCATCATTGAACACGCGATCCAGATCGATCGCATGTTCTTCCTGCTCTACGGCATGCTGGTCGCAGCGCTCGTCGCGGCGGCAACGTGGGAAGCACTCCTGCCCAATCGGGCAGACCAGGAGATTGTGGGAAGCCTGCCCGTCCGGCCGCGAACGTTTGCCGCTGCGCGGCTGGCTGCGACGATCTGCGCAGCCGTCGTCGCGGCGGCAACGGTGAGCCTGCCCGCGGCCACCTTTCTCGCCATCGCCGCGCCCTCGCATCCCGCGCTCGGCTTTCTGCCGGTCGTCTTCATCGCGCACATCATTTCGACCATGGGCGCGAGCCTGTTCATCTTCTTGCTGCTGCTCGTACTCCGCGCACTCCTTGCACTGTGCTTCGGCTCGCACACCTCCGAGCGCCTCGCGACCCTCCTGCAGCTAATCACGATTTCTGGCCTTGCGGAGGTGTTCTTTTTCATACCCGGCGTCATTCCAACGCTTGTGGATCGACTCGCCACCGGTGATCGTACTGCCCTGCTGATCCCATCGATGCCGTTCGCGGCGCTGTATGCGTGGCTCGTCGGCGTCAACTATCCGTCTCTCGCCTTCGGTGCACTGCTCGCGCCGCTCTTGATCATCGCATCCGTGACGGTTGTCATTCCGATATACCTCTGTCCCGCCAGATTGTTTGCGCGACGCGCGCTCGAATCGCAGCCGCATCAGCACGTTGGCTTGATGTCGACGCTCGCGGGTATGGCGGCCATGGCGCTTCCCTCGTCACCGGCCGTGCGCAGCATCACGACGTTCACTGTCACGACCCTGTTGCGAAGCCGCCGCCACCGCCTGATCGTCAGCGCCTATCTCGGCCTGGCGCTCGCAATCGGCACATTAAGCGTAATCGCGGGCGGACTCCGTGCCACTCTGGCGTTCGATCGCCCAGAGGTCTCGCTGCTCGCACTCCCACTCGTCACGATGTTCTTCGCAACGCTTGGCCTTCGGGCGGCGTTCACAGTGCCATCGGATCCTGACGCGAACTGGGTGTTTCGGCTCTCGCAGCCGCCCCTGACGTCGGCGGTTGATGCCGCGCTGTTATGCCTTCTGGTCCTATCCATTGTCCCGATCGCCACCATGACGGCGCTTGGTGCGCTGGCGCTCGGTTGGAGCGGTCACGCTGCGGCGATGACGGCGATGCTGGATATCGTCTGCGGGCTGGCGTTTGCAGAGTGGACGCTGCGCGACTGGCGCGCGCTGCCGTTTGCGTGCGAGCGCAGCGGCGACGTCGACGCACTGAAGTCGCGCTGGCTCGCGCAGATTGTCCCGCTCCTACTGTTCGCATTCGTGAATGCCGCGGTTCAGAAGCGAGTGTTGCTCTCGGATCGAGCGCTGGCCTGGTACGTTGGGATGGCACTCGTGGCGTGGGGCATCCAGCGGCTGCGACGCCGATTCGTTACGAAGAATCGGAGCCTGGTTTTCGATCCGCCGGCATCGGATACGCTGGCGAAGCTCGATTTATCGGAGGCGATTGGCTGACGTGTGAGCTCGCTTCGCACCTCGAACTTATCGAAGCATGTGCAGCAAGCGCGTGACCGGGTCGTAGAAGCGGTCGACGACCCGCTCTTTCAGCGGAATGATGGCGTTGTCGGTGATCTGAATGTGCTCCGGGCACACCTTCGTGCAGCACTTCGTAATGTTGCAGTAGCCGATCCCCGCCTTTTCCTTCATGTCGGGCACCCGGTCGGCAACATCAATCGGATTCATCTCGAGCTGTGCCGCGTAGATGAAGAACCGAGGCCCGATGAATTCGTCGAATTTGCCGTGTTCGCGCAGCACGTGGCAGACGTCCTGGCACAGGAAACACTCGATGCACTTGCGGAATTCCTGAACACGGTCGATGTCGCGCTGTGCGACGCGGTAGGTGCCATCCGGAGCGTCGGGCTTCCGCGGCGTGATCTTCCTGATGCCCTTTTTCACCTTGAAGTTCCAGGAAACGTCGGTGACGAGGTCTTTGATCGGCGGGAACGTCCGCATCGGTTCTACCGTGACCGGCTTGTCCAGGTCGAGCGAGTTCAGGCGCGTCATGCACATCAGGCGCGGGCGGCCGTTCACCTCCGCGGAACACGACCCGCACTTGCCCGCCTTGCAGTTCCACCGGACCGCGAGGTCCGGCGCCTGTTCCGCCTGAATGCGATGGACAGCGTCGAGCACCACCATCCCGTCCGAGACAGCGGTCGTGTAGTCCTTGAAGCCTCCCCCACCAGCCGGCTGCGTCCGCCAGATTCGAAACGTCGCCTTGTCCTTCATCAGGATTTTTGCTCCTCGATCACTCGCTTCAATTCCTCCGGGATCGGCTGAATCGGCACGCGCAATACCTGCATGCCGCGGCCCGGCGTCGGCTTCACCATGATGTTGATCGTGCCGTACTCGGCGACCTTATCCGGGTAGTCCTCGCGGAAGTGGCCGCCGCGGCTCTCCTTGCGCTCGATCGCCGAGCGCGTGATCGCTTCGGAGACGGACAGCAGATTACGAACGTCGATCGATGTATGCCAGCCGGAGTGGTACTCGCGATGACCTTCCGCGCCGAGACGCGCCGCGCGCTCTTTGAGCTGATCGATCCTGACGAGCGCCTCCTGCATCTCGGCTTCCGTTCGGACGATGCCGACGAGGTTCTGCATGGTGTCCTGCAGATCCTGCTGCACGTTGTACGGGTTCTCACCCTGCGATCCTCGATCGAACGGCGACAACGAATCCTTGATCGCTTTGTCTGCCGCTCCTTCGTCCATGCGCGGTTGACTCGCCTTGCGCGCGTACTGCGCCGCGTATTCACCCGCTCGTTTGCCGAACACGATCAGGTCCGACAACGAGTTGCCACCGAGACGATTCGCTCCGTTGATGCCGGATGCACATTCACCCGCCGCAAACAACCCGTCGATGGTGCTCATCTGCGAGTCGGAATCCACCCGGATGCCGCCCATGATGTAGTGCATCGTCGGGCCGACTTCCATCGGCTCCTTCGTGATGTCGAGATCGGCGAGCTCCTTGAACTGGTGATACATGCTCGGCAGCTTGCGCCTGATGTGCTCCTCCGCGTTCGGCAGCTTCTCCTTGATCCATGCAATGTCGAGGAACACCCCGCCGTGCGGTGAGCCGCGCCCGGCCTTCACTTCGCGGTTGATGCACCGCGCGACGTGATCCCGCGTCAGCAGCTCCGGCGGACGACGGGCGTTCTTGTCGCCCTGGGTGTAGCGCCAGCCCTCTTCGGCGTCGGACGCGGTCTGCGGTTTGTAGTTGTCCGGGATGTCGTCGAACATGAAGCGGCGGCCCTCACTGTTCTTCAGAACGCCGCCCTCGCCTCGAACGCCTTCAGTGACCAGAATGCCCCTGACGCTCGGCGGCCAGACCATCCCCGTCGGATGGAACTGGATGAATTCCATGTCGATCAGCTCCGCACCGGCACGATACGCGAGCGCGTGGCCGTCCCCGGTGCCTTCCCAGCTGTTGCTCGTCACCTTGTAGGCACGCCCTGCTCCGCCAGTCGCCAGCACGACCGCCTTTGCCGAGAACAGATGGAATCGGCCACGCTCGCGGTCGTACCCCACCGCACCGGCCGCACGCCCGTCGTCGAGCAGCAGCTCGATAACGGTGTGCTCCATGTGAACGGTGACGCCGAGGTAGATCGTGTGGTCCTGCAGGGTGCGAATGAGTTCGAGTCCCGTGCGATCGCCGACATGCGCGAGCCGCGGATAGCGATGGCCGCCGAAATTGCGCTGGTTGATCCGGCCATCCGGCGTCCGATCGAACACGGCGCCCCATGCCTCGAGTTCGCGCACGCGCTCCGGCGCTTCCTTCGCATGGATTTCAGCCATGCGCCAGTTGTTCACGTATTGGCCGCCCCGCATCGTGTCTGCGAAGTGGACACCCCAGTTGTCGCGATCGTCGTTGTTCGCCAGCGCTGCCGCCATGCCGCCTTCTGCCATCACGGTATGGGCCTTGCCGAGCAGCGACTTGCAGATCAGGCCGACGCTGACCCCTGAGTTCGCGGCTTCAATCGCCGCGCGCAGTCCGGCGCCTCCTGCCCCGATCACCAGGACATCGTAGGTATACGTCGTGGCGGTCGCCATCAGAGAATCCTGTAATCGGTCCAGAACCCCATTGAACAGAGGCGGACATAGAGATCAGCGAAGCCGACCGTGAAAAGGCTGATCCAGGCGAAAAGTTGATGCTTGTAGTTGAGGGCGCTCGAGCACGCATACGCACCATCGCACACCGGATGCTTCGACACCTCGTCGTAGAAACCTCCGACGATGTGACGCATGGCGTGACAACCGAGCGTATAGCAGCTGAGCATCACGACGTTGGCGGCGAGAAGGAGTGTGCCGACGCCGATGCCGAACGTCGTGCCACCGGCACCGTCGGGCCAGCGCGTTGCGAGCCACACGTCGTACGAAAGCATGAACAGAAAAATGCACGCGATGTAGAGGAAATACCGATGGACGTTCTGCAGAACGAGCGGGAACGACTGCTCGCCCCAGTACGTCTTGCGGGGCTCGCTGACGGCGCACGACGGCGGATCCGCCCAGAACGCCTTGTAGTACGCGCCCCGGTAGTAATAGCAGGTGAACCTGAACAGACCGGGGAACGGCAGGATCAGCAGCGCCGGCGAGAACGGGAGCCACCCGGGCCACCACCCTGGCTTCGGCCCGAACATCGCGTGTGGGGAATCACCCCAGAACTCCGGCGAGTAGAACGGCGACAGATACGGACCGCTGTGATAGTACGCATTCTGGAGTGCGGCCCACGTCCCGTACGTGAGAAAACTGGTGAAGACGATGATGACGACGATGTTCTGAACCCACCACGGGTCGCGGCGAAGCGTTTCCCCGAAGCCGCGTTGGTCCATCACGGGCAGCGATCGTTGCATTTCGATCGAAGGATGGATGTGTGTCCCTCGTTCTGCTGCTCGAAACATGCAACGGCCGTTGGCGGCGATCAACGCACGTGAAGGAGTTCCTGCCTCCCCGCGTGAGACGGTTATTTGACTGAGTCAACTACTGGTACTTGACGGAGTCAACAAATATTCGAGATTGGGGTCAGACCCCAATTCTTTCGGAGTTGCACGAATGAAGTCCAGGTCCTCCCCCGTTGCCGCGTTTCGCCGGTTCAATCGGTTCTACACGAAGCACGTCGGAGCACTCGACGAGGGCTACCACCACTCGCGGTTCACCCTGACGGAAGCGCGCGTCCTCTATGAACTGGGCACTCGCGACGTGGCAACAGCGACCGCGA
>Ga0134127_10003966_pt1 | contig 10672 bp, 8 predicted proteins | sample KB31753_FD_96459 | JGI IMG/M metagenome (GOLD analysis project Ga0134127, IMG submission 96459) | Terrestrial soil microbial communities with excess Nitrogen fertilizer from Kellogg Biological Station, Michigan, USA - KB3-175-3 | ecosystem: Environmental > Terrestrial > Soil > Unclassified ...
CGGCCGCTCGCCGCCATCCAGGTGCCCAGCACGGTGCAGGCGGTGCTGGCGGCTCGCATCGATCGCCTGTCGCCCGAGGCCAAGCATCTCCTGCAGTGCGCGGCGGTGGTGGGCCGGGACGTGCCGTTTCCCGTGCTGGAGGCGATCGCGGATCTCGATGCGGACACGCTGCGCGCGAGCCTGGCCCAGCTCCAGGCGGCGGAGTTCCTCCACGAGACGCATCTGTTCCCCGAGCTCGAGCATGGCTTCAACCACACGCTGACCCAGGAGGTCGCCTACGGGACCCTGCTCCAGGACACGCGACGGATCCTGCACGCGCGCATCGTGGACGCCATCGAGCGTCTCTATCCGGGCCGGCTCGTGGAACAGGTGGAGCGGCTGGCCCACCATGCGCTCCGGGGTGGGCTGGACGCGCGGGCGGTGGACTATCTTCGCCAGGCGGGGGCCCGGGCGGCGGCGCGCTCCGCCCATCGCGACGCCGTCGGCTTCTTCGAGCAGGCGATCGAGGCGCTGGATACGCTGCCGCGCACGCGGGAAAATCTCGAGCTCGGCGTGGATCTCCGCTTCGACGCCCGCGCCTCGCTGGCGCCCCTGGGCCTGTTCGTGCGCACGCTCGAGCACCTGCGCCGGGCGCAGTCGCTGGCAGAGGGTTTCGCCGATCGGCGGCGGCTGGGCTGGGTGCGCGCCTACCTCGCCCAGTCGTACTACACGCTCGGCGACCAGGACGCGGCGCTGGCGGCGGCCCGGCACTCGCTGGAGATCGCGGAGGAGCTGAACGACCTGCCCCTCCGGGCGACGGCCATCGCCGGCCTCGGCCAGGCCTACCATGCCCTCGGCGACTATGCGCAGGCGCAGCTCCATCTCGGGCGCGCGATCGACGCGCTGGGCGGGGACCTCGAGCACGAGCGCTTCGGCCTGGCGGGGCTGCTCTCGGTGGCGGCGCGGATCTGGCTGGTCAACTCGCTGGTGGCGGTGGCCGACTTCGACGGCGCGGAGGCGCGCGCGCTGGAGGCGGTACGTCTCGGCGAGTCGGTGGATCACCCGTGGAGCGAGGCGGGCGCCCACGTGGCGCTGGGCTTCGCCCAGCTCGCGCGCGGCACGCTCGCCGCCGCGGTGCCGGTGCTGGAGCGGGGGCTGGCGCGCGCGCGCGAGCTCGACATCACCGCGTGGCTGCCCATGCTCTCCTGCCAGCTCGGCATCGTCTACGCGCGCCAGGGGCGAGTGGCGGAGGGAGCGGCGCTCATCGAGGACGGCATCCAGCGCGCGACGGCGCTCTCGATCCTCAGCCGCCACTCGCTGCGCCATGCCTGGCTGGCGGAGGCGTATCTGCGCGCGGGGCGGATCACGGAGGCGCGCGTCACCGCCGAGCGCGGCCTGGCGCTGGCGCGCACGCACAACGAGGGGGGCTACGAGGGCTGGGTGCTCCGCATGCTGGGCGAGATCGCCGCGCGCTCGGGCGAGACGGAGCAGGCCGCCGCGCATTTCCGCGCCGTGCTGGCGGTGGCGGGCCCCCGCGGCATGCGGGCGCTCGAGGCCCATGCCTGGGGCGCGCTCGGGCGGCTGGCCCGCGCGGGCGGCGACCACGCGGGAGCGGACCGCCTCGACGCCGCCGCGGCCGCGCGCGCCGCCGAGCTGGGAATGATCGTGCCCGGCTAGAGGTCGTGCCCCGAGTAGGACAGGTTGAAGGACTTGTTGCAGATGGGAAAGTCCGGAACGATATTGTCGAGCACGGCCAGCTCGAGCGCGGGCCAGTTGCGGAACGACGGATCCACGATCTTGACTCGCCTGAGCGCGCGGGTCCCCGCCGCCCAGATCCAGTACCAGACCGGGCCGCGCCACGCCTCCACGCAGGACACGGCGTCCCCGCCGGCGGGCAGGGGCGGGAGCCCGATCTGCGTGAGGCCCGCGGGAAGGCGCGCGGCCACCGCGCTCACGAGCCGAGCCGACTCACGCGCCTCGTCGAGACGCACCAGGGTCCGCGCCAGCGCGTCGCCCTGGGCATGCACCGCCGGGGTGACCGCCAGCTCTCCGTAGGCTGCGAAGGGAGCGTCCCGGCGCAGGTCCGTATCGATGCCGCTGGCGCGCGCCGCCAGTCCCACCACGCCCACCTCCCGGGCGGTCTCGGTGGAGAGCCGGCCCGTCCCCTGCAGGCGCTCGAGGACCATGGTATTGCGGAGGCACACCCGCGCGATCTCGAGGAAGTCCGCGGTGATGCGCCCGACGGCGACCGCGGCCTCGCCGAGCGCGGCCTCGGCGAGGGGCCCGGTGATGCCGCCCGGTGTCACCGCGCCGCGCAGCAGCCGGTGCCCGCTGAGCCGCTCGTTGAGGCGCAGCAGCTCCTCGCGGAGCCGGAAGCAGTGGGCATGGCCCCAGGCGAATCCCGTGTCGTTGATGAGCATGCCCACGTCGCCCACGTGATTGTAGAGGCGCTCGAGCTCGAGCAGGAGCACCCGCAGCCACGCCGCGCGGGGCGGCACCTCGCAGCCGGCCAGCCGCTCGAGCGCCTGGGCATAGGCCAGGCCGTGCGCGACGCTCTCGTCGCCCGACACGCGCTCGGCCAGCTCCGGCGTGCGCTCGAACGGAAGCTGCTCGAAGAGCTTCTCCGTCCCCTTGTGGGTGAAGCCCAGCCGCGTCTCGAGATTGACGATCTCCTCTCCCTCGACGCTGAAGCGGAAGTGGCCGGGCTCGATGATGCCGGCATGCACCGGTCCCACCGTGATCTCGAAGATGCCGGCGCCATCCACCCGGCGGAACGGGAACGGCTGGCCGGCGTCCACGAAGTCGCGCCGGGCGGCGGTGTCGCGGCGGAGGGGATGGTAGCCCTCGGGCCAGAACTGGTGCAGGGTCAGGCGCCGCAGCTCCGGGTGGCCGGACGGCACGAGGCCGAGCAGATCGTGGATCTCCCGCTCGAACCGGCTCGCGGGATAGGAGCGCGTGGCGAGCGAGGGAAACCGCGGCGTGTCGGCGGGCACGGACACGAGGGCCACCACGAGCGCGCGGGGCGCGGCGGGGGCGAAGACGTAGGTCAGGGTGAAGTCGCCCGACTCCGGCCGGGTGTCCGTGCCGGCGAGCAGCTCGAGGTATAGCCCGAGCCGCCCCAGACGCTCGGCGCAGGCGGGGATCTCCCAGCGCGGCAGGCGACAGTGCACGGTGCCGTCCGGTCGGACCTGCGCGGTGTCCGCGCCGGCGGCGAGGACGGCTTCGAGCAGCACGGCGGGGGCGGGCGCGCTCATCCGCCCATCACCGCGGCGACGCGCTCGAGCGCGGAGGCGAGTCCCGGCGGCCACGCGGTGCCGGTGAGCACGAGCAGCGACAGCGCGATCGCGATGGGCGCGGCGCCCTTCCAGGTGAGCGTCTCGCGCGCGGCCGCGGCCGCGCTCCCGCCCGCCCCGTAGGCCATGGAATGCAGCGCGCGCAGGAGGCCGCCGAAGGCGACGAGCAGGAGCACGAGCCCCAGCGCCGCGGCGGGGCCCCAGCCCTCCTGGAACCCCGCGCCGAGGATCATGAGCTCGCTGATGAAGAGGCCGAAGGGCGGCAAGCCCAGCAGCGCCAGCAGGGCCACGACGAAGCCCCGCCCGGTGACGGGCATGGCGGCGAGCAGACCGCGCACCGACGGGATCTCGACGGTGCCGTAGGCGTCGCGAATACGGCCGGAGAGCACGAAGAGCACGGACTTGGCGAGGGCGTGGTTGCCGAGGTGGAGCGCCGCGCCCGTCACCCCCCACAGCCCGCCGAATCCCAGGCCCAGGGAGACGAGGCCCAGATGCTCCACGCTGGAGTACGCCAGCATGCGCTTGAAGTTGGTGGGGGCCCAGAGAAAGGCCGCCGCCACCGCCATGGACGAGAGCCCGAAGAGCACCAGCAGGCGCCGCGTGAAGCCGGGTCCCGCGGCCAGGTCCACCACCGTCTTGAAGCGAAGCACCGCGTAGATGCCCACGCTCAGCAGCACGCCGGACATGAGCGCGCTGACCGGCGCGGGCGCCTCGCTGTGAGCGTCGGGGAGCCAGGTGTGCATGGGGGCGAGCCCGGCCTTGGTGCCGTAACCGACGAGGAGGAACACGAAGGCCAGCTCCACCACCGCGGGCGGCAGCTGCGGCGCCCAGCGGACCAGGGTGGTCCATCGCAGCGCATGGGTCTCGGCGCCGATCCGCTGCGCATCGGCGAAGTAGATGAAGACGGTACCCACGAAGGCGAGCGCGATCCCCACCGAGCAGATCAGGAGGTACTTGTAGGCGGCCTCGAGGGAGGCGCGGGTCCGGTGGAAGTTGACGAGGAACACCGACGCGAGCGTGGTCCCTTCCACCGCCACCCACATGAGGCCGAGGTCGTCGGTGGTGACCGCCAGCAGCATGGTGAACACGAAGAGATGGAAGAGTGGGTAGAAGCGCCGCGATTCCCCGGCCGCTCCACCGAAGCCCGCCAGCGTCTCGGCGCCGGCGAGCGCGGCCACGATCCCGATGAGTCCCACCATCCAGGCGGAGAGCGCGTCGGCGCGGAGGAGGCCGTCGAGCGCCGTCACCGTACCCGCGCCGGCGACGCCGACCACCACCGCGGCGGCGGCGCCCAGCGTGGCGGCCAGAGCCGCCGCGTGCAGGGTGCGGGCGGCGGCGCCGGTGGCACGCCCGAGCAGCGCCGCGCCGGCGAGCGGGGCGAGGAGCAGCACGATCAGGCTCATCCCCGCAGCTCCCGCAGCCGGTCCACGTCGATCGAGTCGTGCTCGCGCCGGATCTGCATGACCACGCCCTCCATGAGGAGGACGATCACCAGCACGTCGAGGAAGACGCCGGCCTCCACCAGGCCGGGCAGACCGTAGGTGGCGAGCAGCGCGAGGCCGAAGATCCCGTTCTCGAAGACCAGAAAGCCGAGGACCTGTCCGAGCACGTCGCGGCCGGTGACGCAGACGAAGAGCCCGATGAGCGACATCGCGAAGGCGAGGGGAATCGCGTCCGCCGTGGGCAGGGTGGCGGTGGCGGTGATGGGCAGGATGATCACGTAGGCGGCCACCACCAGCCCGCCCGCCAGGAGCAGGGCGACGCCGCTGGAGTGGCCGGGCGGCAGCGCGCGCAGGGGCGTGCCCGCGGCCATGCGCCACAGGATCCGCGGGATGATCCACGCCTTGAGCCCGAGGAACACGAGCGCCACCACGAGGAGGGCGGGCTTGCCGGCGAGCCAGCCGATGGCGGCGGCGAGGAGCGCCAGCAGGATGGATTGCGCGACGAAGAGGCGCACCCGGGCCGGCCAGCTCTGCCGCCAGACGAGCAGCAGGGTGACCACCAGGCCGAAGAACACGAGGAGATTGGTGGTGGCCGTCACTTGAGGAGCACCACCGACGCCACCGAGAGGACGGCGAGCGCGAAGGACCCCGCGAGCAGCTCGGGCACCCGGAAGAGCCGCAGCTTGGCCACCACCGTCTCGATCACCGCCAGCGCGGCCGCCAGCAGCACGAGCTTGCCCGCCAGCGCGAGCGCGCCCAGCAGCATGGGCAAGGCCGCCACGTCGGAGGGGATCCACCAGGGGAAGAAGAGGTTGGCGAGGAGGGTCAGGAAGAGGAAGAGCTTCATGGCCCCCGCCCACTCCACCAGCGCCAGATAGTGGCCGGAATACTCGAGCACCATGGCCTCGTGGATCATGGTGAGCTCGAGATGGGTGGCGGGGTTGTCCACGGGAAGCCGCCCGTTCTCCGCGACCATCACGATGAAGAAGGCGAGGAAAGCCAGGAGGTGGCCAGGATGGGCGGCGAGCACGGGATCGCTGCCGATGCGCTCCGCCACGCCGCCCAGGTTGATGGTCCCGGTGCGGATGGCGAGCGCGAACACCGCGAGCATGATGGTGGGCTCGGCGAGCGCGGCCACCGCGATGCCCCGGCTCGACCCCATCCCGCCGAAGGCGCTGCCGGAGTCGAGGCCGGCGAGGGCGAGGAAGAACGTGCCGAGCATGAAGAGGTACATGAGGAGCACCACGTTGCCGGCGAAGGCCAGCGCCGGGCGCGTCACGATGACCGGCACCACCGCCGCCGCCACCAGCATGGTGGCGGCCAGGACATAGGGGGTGACCCCGAACACCCACGAGGTGGTCTCCGAGACCACCGTCTCCTTCCGGAGGAGCTTCGCGAGGTCGAAGTAGGGCTGCCATGGATTGGGACCCCGCCGTCCGGCGAGACGTGCCTTGAGCGTGCGCAGGAGGCCCACCAGGAGCGGGGCGCCCGCCGCGACCAGGAGGGTCTGGGCGACGGCGGCCAGGGCGGCGGCGGTCACGCGAGCACCAGGAGGATGAGCAGCGCGGCGAGCACGTAGATGAGGTAGAGGTTCGAGCTGCCGGACTGGAGGCGGCGCATCCGGGCGCTGGCATGTTGCAGGGCCCGGACCACCGGGACGTAGAGCCATTCCTCCGCGAGCCCGCGGGGAAGATTCTCGTACGACATCCGCCGGACGAAGAAGCGCGACTCGGGATGGAACTCGATCTCGAGCCGCTTCCGTGGGCGATACACGAAGTCGAAGATGCGCTTGTACGGCCCGGCGAAGGACGTCGCGTTGTACTCCATGCGCGCCGTCTGCAGCAGCCGCCCGCAGCCCCAGGTCGCGGCGAACCGACGTCCCCGCGGCGCCCCCACGAGGCGGAGCGCCAGCAGGGGCAGGAGGAGACCCAGGCCCAGGCCGAGCGCGATCACCGGCACCGACAGGCTCGCGAAATCGCCGGCCACCGTGAGCGTCAGCGGCCATTCCACCAGCACCGGCGCCGGGAGGCCCACCAGGCTGGCCGCGGCTCCGCCCAGCACGGGGAGCACCACGGTGGGCCCGAGGCCCAGAGCCACGCAGGCAAGCGCGAGGAGCGCCAGCGCGGCGCGGGTGGCGCGGCCCGCCTCGTGGGCCCCGGCGGCGGCGGCGCTGCGCGGCAGCGCCAGAAAGGTGATGCCGAAGGCGCGGACGAAGCAGGCCACCGCGAGACCGCTGGTGAGCGCGAGCCCGGCGATGGCGAGGGCGAAGACCAGGCTCAGCTCGAGCCGCGGGATCTGGGCGGCCTGGAGCAGCGCGAGGAGCGTGAGCCACTCGCTCACGAAGCCGTTGAGCGGGGGAAGCGCCGCGATGGCCACCGCGCCCACGAGGAAGGCGGCGGCGGTCCAGGGCATGCGCTTGATGAGCCCGCCCATCGCTTCCATGTCGCGCGTGCCGAGGGCGTGCGTGACCGCGCCCGCGCCGAGGAAGAGCAGCGCCTTGAACGCCGCGTGATTGGCGGTGTGATAGAGGCCGGCGGCCACCGCGAACACCGCCAGGAACTCGAGGCCGGAGGCGTGGAACACCATCCCGGCCCCGACCCCGATGAGCACGATGCCCACGTTCTCGATGCTGGAAAAGGCGAGCAGCCGCTTGAGATCGCGCTCCACCAGGGCATAGAGGACGCCCTTCAGCGCGGACACCGTGCCCGCGAGGAGCAACGCCACGCCCCACCAGGCCGGACCGGGACCGAGCCACTCGAGCCCCACGCGGAGCAGCCCATAGATCCCCAGCTTGATCATCACCCCGGACATGAGCGCGGAGACATGGCTCGGCGCGGCGGGATGCGCGATGGGAAGCCAGACGTGCAGGGGAACCACCCCCGCCTTGCTCGCGAAGCCGATGGTGAGAAGGAGCCACGCCAGGCTTCGCGTGGTTCCGTCCAGGCCCGGACCGGCCGCATGCCAGTCCGCGAAGCGGAGGCTGCCGGTCGAGGCGCTCATGAAGAGCATGCCGGCGAGCAGGCTCGCGAGCCCGGCATGGGTCATCACCGCATAGATCCATGCCGCCCGCACCACCTCCGGCTGCCGGTGGTCGTGGAGCACCAGCGCGTAGGAGGCCAGCGCCATCAGCTCCCAGGCGAGGAGAAATGTCGGCGCATTGGCGGCGAGCGGCACCACGCCCATGGCGAGCAGGAAGACGAGATAGGCGCCATCACCGCGGCGCTCGCCCCGGTGGTGGTCGAGCGCGTAGAGCGACGCGGGAAAGGCGGCGGCGCCGACGAGCAGCAGAAAGAAGCCCGCGATCGGATCCATGCGCAGCTCGAGGCCGGTGAGCGGCACGAGCCACGCATTCCGCACCGTCCACTGATGGCCGAGGAGACCGGCGAGCCCCAGGCCCGCCGCGCCGAGCCCGATCACGGCTCCGACGCTCCCGGCCAGGGTCGACATCAGCGGCGGCGGCCGATCGCGTCGAGGAGGCCGGCCAGGAGCGCCTTCGGCGAAGGCGGGCAGCCGGGAATGATGCCGTCCACGGGCACCACGGCGGCGACACCGCCCACCACCGCATACGAGCCCCGGAAGATGCCGCCGTCGCGCCCGCAGTCGCCGGCGGCGATCACGATCTTGGGATCGGGGGTCGCCTCCCACGTGCGCCGGAGCGCTTCGGCCATGTTCAGCGTGACGGGGCCGGTGACGAGAAGACAGTCGGCGTGGCGCGGCGAGGCCACGAAGTGCAGGCCGAACCGCTCGAGATCGTAGTGCGGCCCGGTGAGCCCGCCGATCTCGAGCTCGCAGCCATTGCAGGAGCCGGCATCCACCTGCCGGATATGCAGCGAGCGCCCGAAGCGGCGATGCACCTCCGCGCCGAGCTGGGCGCCGATCGCCTCGAGCGCGGGATCGCCCGCCGGGGGCTCGGTGACGACTCCCGCGCGCAACCCCACGCTGAGCTGGCGAATCATCTATCGAGATACTCTCACGGTCCCCCCAATACCGAATTCGCGGGACGCAGTCAAGTGATCCGCCGTGAGGGATGCCGCCGGGGGGGGTCTATCGCGAGCTGCCGCTCCGGGACGGACGCAGGACAGACGTCCTCGTCATGGAGCGGATCCACTGACCGGAGGTGAGGGGAGCGACTAGCGGCGGAAGCCGCGGTCGCCGCCGCGGTCTCGGTCTCCGCCGCCCCCGCCGCCGCCCCGCTTGGCGCCCGTCGACTGTGACCGCTCGACCTTCAGCTGGCGGCCGTCGACCTTCGCCCCGTTGAAGCGAGAGATCGCCGCATCGGCGTCCTCGGGGGTGGCCATCTCGACGAACCCAAAACCGCGCGATTGCCCGGTCTGGCGATCGGTGACGACCGTGGCCGACTCGACCCGGCCGGCCTCCGCGAAGATCTCGCGTAGCCGCTCGCTCGAGGTGGAAAAGGAGAGTCCGCCGACGAAGAGCTTGTCCGCCATGATCGAGCCCCCTGTAGCCGTGCGTGTGGCCGGGCGCGCGAGGGTGCCGGTCCGGCGCACCGGGGCGCGGTCTGGAGGGAGTGCGGCGGTGGGAACCGTCCTTCGTCCAGGCGTCGTCAGTCTACACGACTCCCCGAGGGCCCGCCGGGATTTCGCGGCCCTCGGGAGTGGGGTCAGCGCCGGCGGGCGAGCTCCAGCAGGACGGGCAGATTGCTGTTGCGGAAATAGCCGATCATCTTGTCGCCCTCCACCGTGAGCTCGGCGGAGAAGGGCCTCCGGTCCGTCGCCTCCTGGAGGTATACCTCGTTGCCTTCGACCTTGACCCAGACCCGGACCCCGACCGTGCCCGCCCGGCGGAGGGGCCAGGGAACGCCCTCGACCGCGGTGGCGTCGTTGACGATCAGCACGCCCTCGCCGATGTCGTTGTAGAGGACGAATTCGGCCCGCGCCACCGCCGTGCGCGGCGTCTGGGAGAACATGCCGCGCCCGGACCAGATGCCTTCCCACCGCCCGGTGATCACCGCGGACGGACCGCTGATCAGGGAGCCGGGGAGGCCCCGCCCCCACCACCCCTCCCGCTGCGCATTGGCCACGTCCCGCTCCGTGACCCTGGCCCGCTTCGCGCCGGCATTCTTCGCCGAGAAGGCCATGTGGCGGTCCGATGCGTACTGCGTCGGGTGGTCCTTCCAGGTCTGGAAGTCCTCGGAGGTGGCGCAGGCGGTCGCGAGCAGCAGCACGCCCCCCAGCAAGATCGGACGCAGGCAGTGGGTCATCATCGCGCTCTCCTCCCGGCCGGTTCGCAGTGCAAAGCTGACACCAATCCTACACCCCTGGATATTCAAACCTTTTGTATCCAGATGAAGGCCCCCCTGACGGGGTGACGTCCGGAATGTCACGCCGATGACAGGCCCGGCGGAGGCCGGCGCTGCCGGCCAAGGGGGCCGTATCGTTGCGCAATGGCCCGTCAGGCAAGGCCGGAGTGAGGGTCCCCGGGGCCGCTGGGCCCCCTTGTGTTCCCCACCCGAACAGGGGAGTATGGGCCCTGTCGCCGGGCCCCGATGCCCGCGCGCCGCTTTTTCAAACCGCCACGGAGGCCGCGAATGGAATTCGAGTACTCGAAGAAGACCAAGATGTACATGGAGCAGCTGACCGACTTCATGGGCAAGTTCGTCTACCCCAACGAGGCGAAGTTCCGGGAGCAGCTCGACTCCCAGGCCGACCGCTGGACGGTCCCGCCCATCATGGAGGAGCTCAAGGGCAAGGCGCGCGAGCGCGGGCTCTGGAACCTCTTCCTGCCCGAGAGCGAGCGGGGCGCCGGCCTCACCAATCTCGAGTACGCGCCGCTGTGCGAGATCATGGGGCGCTCGCCGATCGCCGCCGAGGTGTTCAACTGCTCCGCGCCCGACACCGGCAACATGGAAGTATTCGAGCGCTACGCCAGCCCCGAGCTCAAGAAGCAGTACCTGGAGCCGTTGCTGGAGGGCAAGATCCGCTCCGCGTTCGCCATGAC
>Ga0134127_10003968_pt1 | contig 10671 bp, 9 predicted proteins | sample KB31753_FD_96459 | JGI IMG/M metagenome (GOLD analysis project Ga0134127, IMG submission 96459) | Terrestrial soil microbial communities with excess Nitrogen fertilizer from Kellogg Biological Station, Michigan, USA - KB3-175-3 | ecosystem: Environmental > Terrestrial > Soil > Unclassified ...
ACGCTGCGGCTCTCGCTCGACCTCAAATGTGAGTTCGCGAACTTCTACACGGCGATGGCGTATCCAGGCTCGCCGCTGCACGCGCAGGCGACGCGGCAGGGATGGCGGCTGCCGGATACCTGGACCGGCTACTCGCAGCATGCGGTTGACACGCTGCCGCTGCCGACACGATACCTTTCGGCTGGCGAGGTCCTGCGTTTCCGCGATCACGCATTCAACGTGTATTTCACCGATCCGGGCTACCTGGAGCTCGTCCAACGGAAGTTTGGCGACGACACGCTCGCGCACGTGCGGCAGATGACGTCGCATCAGCTCGAACGGATCTACGCGGCGAATTGAAGCCGCAGGCGCTTCAGTCACTGCGCCACGCACCTATCAGATGCCTCCGACCGCTGTAAACAAGAAACGTCGTGTGCCCGACGTCGAGGAGCGCCGCAACCTGCTCGCGCTCGAAGCGATCGCCGAGGACGATCGCCTGACGCAGCGGACGCTGTCGACGCGCCTTGGCATCGCGCTTGGCCTCACCAACATCTATCTCAAGCGCCTGGTCCGGAAGGGATACGTGAAGTGCGTCAACGTGCAGTCGAACCGGCTTCGCTATCTGCTGACGCCGCAGGGAATCGCGGAGAAGAGCCGTCTGACCTATGAGTTCATGCAGTACTCCCTGTTCCTGTACGGGCAGGTGCGCCAGCATCTCCACACCGTGCTCGAACCGTACCGCGGCGCCCATCCGAGCCGCGTCGCGGTCTACGGGACTGGCGAGGCGGCGGAGCTCGCCTACCTGTCAATCACCGAACTCGGGCTCGAGCTGGTCGCCGTGTTCGACGGAGCGTCGAACCGCCGGTTCCTGGGGCAGCCGGTCCGGGACATTGCGCATCACGCCGACGTCGAGTTTGACATCCTGATCGTGGCGACCCTCCAGAAGGCCGACCCGATTGTGAAGGAACTCGTGCGGCTGGGCGTCCCCCGCGAACGCCTCGTGACCTTGCGTCGATGACCGTCATGTCTCCACAACTGGCGCCGCCGACGCCTGCCGAGCAGGAGTTGTCATTTTCCCGGTTGAAGCCGCGCTGGTGGGCTCTCTCGATTGCCTATCGTGTGGTCGGCCTGATGCGCCTGGCGATTGGCCATGAGCGGGTGCTGCGTCTGATGCTGAACCTGCACTGGATCACCTGGCGCATGGCCTATGAGCTGACCTACACGTTCTTCGGGGGCGGCTTCGTCAATGACACGTATGGAGTCTCAGCTTCCGTGCTCGCCAGATATGTGCCCTCCGGCGGCACGGTCATCGACATCGGCTGCGGAGCAGGACGGCTCGCGCATCTCATCCAACCCGGGACTCGTTTCCTCGGACTCGACCGCGACGTCGACAGGATCGCACAGGCGCAGCAGGCGTTTGCTGCAAACCCGCTGGTGGCGTTCCGCTGTCATGACTTGACCTCGAAATGGCCGGCAGATGCCGTCGGCGACGTCGTTCTCCTGGTCGGCGTACTTGAACACGTTGACGATCCTGATGCCCTGCTGCAACGGCTACATCAGGTGGCGTCAACGCTGATCGTGGAAGTGCCTGATCTGGACGCCAGTCCCTTGAACTGGGCCCGGCGACGAATGAATTGTCCGTGGTACTCGGATGCGGATCACGTTCGCGAATACACCGTGGAGTTGTTGGAATCCCAGCTGACTCGCAACGGCTGGGTGCCAGTGGAGTGGGTGCAGCGCGGAGCGATGGTTCTGGCCATATGTCGTGCAAGCGGGATCGCACACTGACGGAATGAAGGGCCTCGCTGATGCACTGGCGTCGTTCTATCGCGGGCGGCGCGTCCTGATCACCGGCCACACCGGGTTCAAGGGGGCGTGGCTTGGGCTCTGGCTTCGGAAGATGGGCGCTGAGACGGTAGGCGTGGCGCTGCCGCCGGCTTCGCCGCTGTCGCTGTTCTCGTCGGCGCAGCTGGAAACGCCCGCGGATCGGACATGCGACGTGCGGGATCTCGCGGCGTTGCGTGCGATCTTCAGGGAAGCGCGGCCGCAGGTCGTGTTCCACCTGGCGGCCCAGGCGATCGTCGGCCAGGCCTACCGCGATCCGGTCGCCACGTTCGAAACCAACATGATGGGCAGCGCTCACCTGCTGGAGTGCGTACGCTGCGGCTCGGATGTCTCGGCGGCGGTGATGATTACGTCCGACAAGTGCTACGAGAACGTCGAGCAGATATGGGGCTACCGTGAGAACGATCGACTCGGCGGCAGAGATCCCTACAGTGCCAGCAAGGCGGGGGCGGAGATCGTCATCTCGTCTCTGACCAGCAGCTTCTTCCAGAACGGCGGGACCGCGAACGTCGCCAGCGCGCGCGCCGGCAACGTCGTTGGCGGCGGCGACTGGTCGGAATTCCGACTGATCCCCGATTGCGTGCGCAGCCTGCGGGCGCGAACGCCAATCATGCTGCGCAACCCGCACGCCACGCGTCCGTGGCAGTTCGTGCTCGAGCCGCTTGCCGGCTATTTGCTGCTGGGCATGCGGCTGGTCGAGGGAGGGAAGCAGTTCCAGGGCGCGTGGAACTTCGGTCCGTCACCCGACAACACGAAGACGGTTGAAGTGGGCGCGCGAGCCGTGATCGACGGGTGGGGCGAAGGATCAGTTGAGAGGGTCACAGCGTCTCCTTTTCACGAAAGCCAGCTGTTGCAGCTGGATTCCACCAAGGCGCGGCGGCACCTCGGATGGCGGCCCGTGCTCGATTTTGCCGAGACGATGGCACTGACAACCGAGTGGTACAAGCGCCAGCATGCCGCTGGGGACGGGGCGATGCGGGAATTTTCGCTGCAACAACTGAGCACGTTCGAGGATCGCCTCAACCGGGAGGTGGTTCTGTGAACGCGTTTTCGTGCCGTATCTGTCGCTCGACGGAGCACGACCAGGTCCTCGACTACGGTGAGGTCGTGCCGGCGGACTCCTTCATCCCGGCCGGGCAGCCGACCGACGAGGAGTCCCGCTACCCGCTCACGCTTGTCGTCTGCCGGCAATGCTTCCACGTGCAGATTCTCGAGATCCTCGACCCGGCGCTGCTGTTCGTGGATTACGTCTGGGAGACTGGAATTCCGGCGTCGATTCACCGCTACTGCCGCGAGCTCGCGGATGCGGTGCTGGCGCGCGCCGGCGCGTCGTCACCCCCGTCTGTGTTCGAAATCGCGAGCAACGACGGCACGCTGCTGAAGGAGTTCCGGTCGCGGGGCAGCCGGCTGCTCGGCGTCGATCCGGCGCGGAACATCGCCAGGAAGGCCATGGACGCGGGTATCCCGACGATTGCCGACTTCTTCTCTGAGCGGGTCGCGCATCAGGTGCTCGCGGAGCACGGGCAGTGGGATGTCCTCATCGCCCGCAACGTGCTGGCGCATGTCGCGGACCTGCACGGCCTCATGGCCGGTCTGCGGCTGCTGCTGGCGCCGCGTGGCATTGCCGTGATCGAAGTGCCGCATCTGCTCGACATGTTCCGTGAACTCCAGTACGACCAGGTGTTCCACGAGCACATCGGCTATCACAGCCTCGACAGCATACGCCGCCTGTGCGACCTGCACGGCCTCGCGATCTTCGATGTCGAGCACCAGTGGATTCACGGCGGAACCGTCCGCGCGTATATCACGCACGCGTCAGCGGACCGGCGTCCGTCGCCAGCGGTGACGGCGATGCTGGCAGAAGAGCAGCAGTCGGGCATTCTCGATCTCCCTGCCTGGCAGCAGTTCGGCGCCAGGGCCCGCACCCAGAAGCGGCTGCTGCGAGAGGAACTGTGCTCGCTCCGCGATGCGGGAAAAATGGTGGTGGGATATGGGGCTGCCGCCAAAGGCATGGCGATGATCCAGTTCTGCGAGCTCGACGAGCGGCTGGTGGCGTACGTCGCCGACAAGAGCGCGTTGAAGATCGGCAAGCGCGCCCCCGGATCGCACCTTCCGATCGTCGGTCCGGATCGTATGCGCGCCGATCCGGTCGACGTCGTCGTCGTATTCGCCTGGAACTTCGCGCGCGAGATCCTGGAGCAGGAGGGCGCGATGCGCGAGCGCGGCGTCCGCTTCCTGCATCCGATTCCCGAGCCGCACTACCTCTGAGGTACTGATGCAGGTCCAGAACTCCGTTCGTTCAGTCGTCCGCTCTCAGTCGACGAGGCGAGAGACGTGCCGGGTGTGCGGCAGCCGGCGACTCTCGCTGATCCTCGACCTGGGGATCAGCCCGCTGGCGAACCGTTTCCTCCGCTCCGAACAGTTGAATCAGGACGAGCCGACATTTCCGCTCGACGTGTTTGTCTGCGCCGACTGCTCGCTGGTGCAGCTGCTGGAAGTGGTCGATCCGGAACTGCTGTTCCGCGACTATGTCTACGTCTCCGGCACATCCGAGACGATGCGCGCGCATTTTGCCCGATTTGCCGAGGCGCTGATCCAGCGGTTCGCCTTCCCGCCAGACGCGCTCGTGGTCGAAGTCGCGTCGAACGATGGAACCTTCCTCGGCAACTTCGCCGGGCGCGGGCTGCGGCTGATCGGGGTCGAGCCGGCGGTGAACATCGCCGAGATCGCCCGCCGCCGCGGCATCGAATCGATCACCGAGTTCTTCAGCGAGGACGTGGCGGAGCGGCTGCGCGCCGAACACGGACCGGCCGCGTGCGTCCTGGCGACCAACGTCTTCGCGCATCTCGACGACGTCAACGGCTTCGTCCGCGGGCTGGACCGGCTGCTCGACGCGGAAGGAATCTTCGTCCTCGAGAACTCCTATGTTCGAGACATGCTCGAGCAGCTCGAGTTCGATTCGGTGTACCACGAGCACCTTTCCTACTTCTCGGTGGCCGCCGTTTCATTCCAAAACTAACGTCACGGCATGGAGATTTTCGACGTGCAGCACCACGAGGTGCACGGCGGCTCACTGCGTGTGCTGGTCAAGCGGCAAGGTGCGTCGCATCCGACCACCGGCGCACCGGCGCGTTTCATCGACGGCGAACGGCGTGCCGGACTCTGCGACCTGGCCGCCTACGAGGCGTTCGCGAGCCGGGTCTACGCGCTTCGCTCCACTCTGGTGGAGATGCTCACCGGACTTCGGGCTCAGGGTAAGCGCATCGCCGCCTACGGCAGTGCGGCCAAAGGCAACACGCTGTTGAACTTCCTGGGGATTGGTTCCGGCCTGGTTTCGTATCTCGTCGACAAGAATCCGATGAAGCAGGGCCTGTTTTCACCCGGGATGCATCTGCCCGTGTATCCCGCCGAGCGGCTGCTCGAGGATCGGCCGGATTATGCGCTGGTTCTGGCGTGGAACTTCACCGACGAAATCGTGCGCCAGCAGCGGGCCTATGTCGAGGCGGGCGGCCGTTTCATCGTGCCGATTCCGGTGCCGACGATCATTCCGCAATGACCAAGGTCGTCCTGCTGGCGGGCGGGTTCGGCACGCGCCTCGCCGAGGAAACCGAGCTGAAGCCGAAGCCGATGGTGGAGATTGGCGGGCAGCCGATTCTCTGGCACGTGATGCGGCACTACGCGCAGCATGGCTGCAAGGAGTTCTTCGTCGCGCTGGGCTTCCGCGCAGAAGTGGTGAAACGGTATTTTCACGACTATCACAGTCTCAGCGGCAGCATGACGTTCGACATGCGCAAAGGCGAATTGTCGCGCCATGACCGCGGAACCGAGGACTGGGTCGTTCACCTGCACGACACCGGACTGAACACAATGACCGGCGGGCGGCTGAAGCGTCTCGAGCCGTATCTGCGCGGCGAGACGTTCATGCTGACCTATGGCGACGGCGTCAGCGACATCGATCTGCACGCCCTGTTGCGGTTTCATCAGCGGCAGGGACGGATTGCCACCGTGACGGCCGTCCGGCCCCCGGCGCGGTTCGGCGGTCTGATTTTCGACGGTGATCTGGTGAAGGAATTCACCGAGAAGCCGCAAATCGGCGAAGGGTGGATCAACGGCGGATTCATGGTGTTCGAGCCGGCGATCTTCGACTACCTCGACAAGGGAGACGAGACGGTGCTCGAGGCCGACGCGCTCGAGCGGCTCGCGGCCGACGGCCAGCTCGCGGCCTACCGCCACGAAAAGTTCTGGCAGTGCATGGACACGTTGCGCGACAAGCGTCAGCTCGACAACCTGTGGGATCAGGGCAAGGCCCCCTGGAAGACGTGGCCCTGAGGATCTCGCGCCGCGCGTGAAACGGCGGGTGCTGTACATCTCGTACAACAGCCTGATCGAACCGCTCGGTCCGACGCAGGTCCTGCCGTACGTGCGTGCGCTCGCCGACACGTTCGATCTCACGGTGATGTCGTACGAGAAGCCGGTCCGCACCGCTGACGCCGACGATCGCGACCGGACGGCAACGACGTCGCTGTTGCGCGCCCACCACATCGACTGGCTGCGTCTCCGGTATCATCGCCGTCCGTCGGTGCCGGCGACGATCTTTGACATCGCCGCGGGTGTGCACGCCGTCCTGCGTGTGCATCGCCGGCGTCCCTTCGACCTGTTGCACGCGCGTGGCTACGTGCCCGCGGCGATTGCCTGCGCGGTGAAGCGGCTGACGCGCGTGCCTTTCCTGTTCGACGTCCGCGGGCTGCAGGCCGAGGAGTACGTCGATGCAGGGTTGTGGGCGCCATCCGGACTGCCGTTTCACCTGACCAAGTACGTGGAGCAATGGATCCTGCGCAATGCCGACGGGATCAACACGCTGACCGAAGCCGTTCGCCCGATTCTCCTCGGTTTTCCGGGGCTGAAGTCGCGCGCGGCACTGCCGCCCTGGACCGTGATCCCGACCTGCGTCGATCTGGAGCATTTCAGGTTCGATGCTGATGCGCGCGAACGAGTCCGGGCCGGGTTGAGGGTTGGCGATCGACCGGTACTCGTCTACGCCGGCTCGATCGGCAACTGGTATCAGGTCGAAGAGATGATCGACTTCTATGGGGCTGCGGCAGAGCGGTGGCCCGGCCTGTTCTTCCTCGCCCTGGTCAACCGGGCGCCTGAAGTCGTGGCCGGTGCGCTTGCCGCGCGCGGTATATCGTCGGCTGACTGTTCGGTCGTCTGGGCGCGGCACGACGAGATGCCGGCCTATCTGTCCGCGGCCGACGCGGCGGTCGCGTTCATCCGGCCCTCGCTGTCCAAGCAGTCCTCGGCGCCGACGAAGTACGGCGAATATTTGTCGTGTGGCCTGCCATTTGCTGCCACCGCCGGTGTGGGTGATATCGACGCACTGCTTTCCGGATCGGGCGTCGGCGTTCTCGTCGCCTCGCATTCACGCCAGGCGTACCACGATGCAGCCGACGCGCTGAGAATGCTGGCCGAACGACGCGATCGCCCGGCGTGCCGCGCCGTGGCCGAGCGTGAGTTTTCGCTCATCCGCCGCGCGTTGCCCGCCTACCGGGATCTCTACAGGCAGATGTTGACGACTGCGTCATGACCGATCGATTCAGACGGCTCACCACGCTCGCCGTGGCGATAACTCAGTCGCCGTACGAACTGGCGCTGGTCACCCTGAGTGCCGGCCTGCTTGCCGTCGTGACGCCGGACTGGATGCTGCCGGTTGCCTGGTTCTTCTTCGCCATGTTCCTTTGCGGGACGCTGTTGCTGATCACAAGACACACCACTCGAGAGCCGCGGATGTTGTGGATCGTCGCGGGATCATTTGCGCTCAGGTGCGTGGTTGGCGCTGCGCTCTTTGTCATCTCATCGCGGGGCGTGGACCTCCTGCGGCGGCTTCACCAGCCCTATGGCCTGTGGTCGTTCGGATCCGACGGGGTCTTCTATCACGAGATGGCGCTGCAGATTCTCGAGGCGTGGCGCGTCGGTATCGACGTGCCGGCGTTCGTGCCCAAGGACTCTCCTCTGTCGGTGGTGATGGCCTTCGTCTACTTCGTCGTCGGCCTCTCGCCTCTCCACATGATCGCGGTCAATGCCTGGTGCGGCGCCGTCGCAGGGCTCCTCGCCTACCTGATCGCCGTGCGCTTCGACGGTCGCGGCGCGCTGCCGATAGCAGCGATTGTCGCGTTCTGGCCCTCGTCGATCATGTGGTCGACGCAGCTGCTGAAGGATCCCGCTGTTGCCGCGCTGACCATGGCGGTCCTGCTCTTCATTACTGTCCTGTGCCAGATCCGCTGGTCCAAGGGGCACGGGAATCAGCGCGTGCTGTCGTATCTCACTCTGTCGCTCGGACTGGCGGCCACTGTCTTTGCGGTGACCTTCCTGCGAACGCAGGTCGGCGCTGTTGTGGTGCTGTGCTGCTGTGTCGTACTGATCACAGCACTCATCCGGGTATTCCACCACGGGTGGCAGCCGGTAGCGACAGCGATCGGCATGTTGTGTATCGCCGCGGCCGCAACCGTGATGGGCGCGTACTCTGACGTGGCGCCGTGGCTGTCGGCGAAGCCGTTGCCGGTCCCACGCTACAGCGGAATCACTCCTCTGTCGGCTGCACCGTCGCCAGCAGCTGCGCCATCGCCAGCGGCTGCACCGTCGCCAGCGGCTGCGCCAGCGCCAGCGCAACCCGGCACCGCAGCTGACACGCCGCTTGTCGCCGCGCAACCACCGTCGCCGCCTGCGGAGGTGGCGGAGGTCACTGTCGCGCCGGTGCCACCTCGGAAGCCGCTCCTCGAGCAGCTTCGCCGTCAACTACAGTGGCTGGATTCCGATACATGGCTGGAGACGAGGCGTTCGGCGGTTTTCGCGGCCGGAGGGACCCTGGTGGATTCCCAGCTGTTCGACGGGCCGGTTGAATTCCTCGCCTACATGCCGCGAGCGCTGATGCTGGCATTTTTCGCACCGCTCCCGTGGGAGCTGTTATCCGTCAGCGGCGTGACTGGCGTGTTCCGACCAGTCGGCCTGGTGGAAAGTGCGCTGATCATTCTGCTGATTCCCATGCTTCTGATCGGCTGCTGGCAGCAGTTGCGGAAGTCGCGTCCCGAAGCCTGGGGCATTTTCGCCTTCATCGTGTGCATGGCTCTTGGATCCGCGTTGATGCGGCCGAATGGCGGGTCGCTGTTCCGCTACCGCATTCTGTTTCTCTTTCCCGCCCTGGCGTTGTGCTCGCCCGGATGGGCGATGGTGAGGGACTACATCCGGCAGCGGTTGTCGCGTGGTTCGAGGCACAGCGAAACCGCCGAGGCTGTGCCGTAGTCTCTGCCCGGACCGATGCAGTCTTATCGCGGCGGCCGCATCCTGCTCATCGGCGCCTCGGGGCAAGTCGGGCGCGCGCTGGCCGCGTGCTTTCCCGCGGGCGCAATCGTCAGGGCATCACATCGCCACGCCGGTGCCGACGACATTCGCCTCGATCTCGGAGACGACCGTGCCGTTGACCGAGTCCTGACCGAGGTCGGCCCCGAGCTCGTGCTTCTCGCTGGTGCGATGTGCAATGCGGAGCAATGCGAGATCGAAGCCGACACGTGCTATCGCATCAACACACGTGGTCCTCAGGCAGTCGCCGAATACGCTCGGCGCAGCGGCGCTTGTCTCGTGTATTTCAGCACCGATCATGTGTTCGATGGCGCCAAGCCCGAGCCCTATGTTGAAACCGACGCCACCAACCCCCTCTACGTCTACGCACGGAGCAAGGAACGGGGGGAAACCGCGATCCGGGAAATCCTTCCCGACCGCCATTTGATCGTGCGCACCGGATGGGTCTACGGGCCGGACGCGGCGCGACGGAACTTCACGTTCGGACTCGTGGACCGGATTACCGCTGGCCAGGTGGTCACGGTGGCCTCGGACCAGTGGGGCTGCCCGACCTACACGGACGACCTGGCCGCGGCGACGCGGTTCCTGGTGGAGCGGGGCGCGCACGGGATCTACCATGCCACCGGACCGGAGTTTGTCGACCGCGCGACGCTCGCGCTGCTGGTCTGCGAACACTTCGGACTCCCATCGGCGTCGGTGCTGCCTCGCCCGACCAGCGAACTGGGGCAGGTGGCGCGGCGGTCGCTGCGAGTACGCCTCGATTGCAGCAAGCTGCGGCGTGCGGGGGCGCCGCCGTTCAGAGCGATCGCCGATGGGCTGCGGGCGCTGGCAGGCGCGCACGCGCCGGAAGGAATACGGTAGCGTGTCACCGCCGCTCGTCACCCTCGGGGTACCGACGCGCAACCGCGCAGCGGTGCTGCGTGCGAGCCTTCCGAACATCTGCGGCCAGGATTATCCGAACCTCGAAATCCTCATCAGCGATAACGCGTCCACTGACGAGACCGAGTCGCTGTGCCGCGAGGCGGCAGCCGCGGATCCGCGAATTCGCTACATCCGGCAGCCGCGAAACATCGGGCTGCACGGCAATCACAATTTCTGCATGGACGAGGCACGCGGCGAGTTCCTGTGCTTCTGCCACGATCACGACCGTCGTCATCCGACGGTGGTCAGCCGGTACGTCGAATTCATGCAGCGCCATCCGCGCGTCGGCCTCGTCGGCTCAGACTGGAATCTGATTGACGACCACGGCAATGAGGTGGGCGCGAGGGAATTCCGCGGACCCGCGGTGACGCCGGGTGTGGACTATACGACGCGGACGATTCGATCCGGTCGCTCGAACGCCGGTACTCCCGGTGCCATGATTCGAATGGAGGCACTGGGCACGGCGAGGTTCGGACTGGACGCGCCGATCGGCTTCGGCGACTTTCCAATCTGGTTCACGATTGCCGAACGGTGGGATATCGGCCACGTCTCCGAGCGCCTGTGCAGCTGGCG
>Ga0134127_10003970_pt1 | contig 10670 bp, 7 predicted proteins | sample KB31753_FD_96459 | JGI IMG/M metagenome (GOLD analysis project Ga0134127, IMG submission 96459) | Terrestrial soil microbial communities with excess Nitrogen fertilizer from Kellogg Biological Station, Michigan, USA - KB3-175-3 | ecosystem: Environmental > Terrestrial > Soil > Unclassified ...
ACGACACGATCCAGCGCGGCGCGGCCGGCCCCGGCGGGCTGTGGTCGCAGGGAATCTCCGGCGACCTGCCCATCGTGCTGATGCGCATCGAAGAAACCGACGATCTGCCGGTGGTCCGGCAGCTGCTGCAGGCGCACGAGTATTGGGGCATCAAGCGCCTGTCGGTGGACCTCGTCATCCTCAACGAACGCGGCGCCTCCTACGTGCAGGACCTGCAGGTCGCGCTCGAATCCATGGTGCGCATCGCCCAGGGACGGCCGCGTATCGGCGGCGCCGACACGCGCGGCAAGGTGTTCGTGCTGCGCAGCGACCTGGTGGCGCCCGAGGCGCGGCGACTGTTGCTGGCCGAGTCGCGCGTGGTGCTGTCCGGACGGCGCGGCAGTCTCGCCGACCAGGTCGAACGCCTGCAGCCGGTGCCGGTGAGCGCTCCACGGCAGCCGCGCCGCGCCGCGATTCTGGCGGTCCCCTCCGGCGATGCCGACGCGGCGCGCGAGCTCGAGTTCTTCAACGGCCTGGGTGGATTCGCCGCGCAGGGCCGCGAATACGTGGTCGCCGCCGCCGGCGGCGTGGCCACGCCCGCGCCGTGGATCAACGTGATCGCCAACCGCGGCTTCGGTTTCCAGGTGTCCACCGACGGCGCCGGATTCACCTGGGCGCGCAACAGCCGTGAGAACGCGCTCACGCCCTGGAGCAACGACCCGGTGTCCGACCGGCCCGGTGAGGCTATCTACCTGCGCGACGAGGACAGCGGCGAAGTGTGGAGCCCGACGCCGGCGCCCATCCGCCAGGAGCACGCGCACTACTCGTGCGCGCATGGCTTCGGTTACAGCCGCTTCGCGCAGCGCTCACACGGGCTCAGTCTCGAACTGACGCTCACCGTACCCGCCGGCGATCCGGTGAAGATCGCGCGGCTCACGCTGCGCAACGACTCCACGCGCCCGCGCAGCCTGTCGGTGACCGCGTACGTCGAGTGGGTGCTGGCAACTTCACGGGTTGCCGGCGCGCCGCACGTCATCACCGGGCACGACGCCGCGAGCGGCGCGCTGCTGGCGCGGAATCCCTGGAACCACGCGTTTCCCGGCACGGCTTTCCTGGATCTGTCTCCTGTTTCCGGGGTTCGCCAGCACGAGTGGACCTGCGATCGCCGCGAATTCCTCGGCCGGCATGGCTCGCTGGAGGCTCCCGCGGCGCTGATGTCCGGCGCAAGACTCGCCGGCAGTTCCGGCGCAGCGCTGGATCCCTGCGCGGCGTTGCGCAGCCGCTTCGAGCTCGCTCCGGGGGCCAGCACCACCTTGCTGATCCTGCTGGGCGAAGCGCCGACGCCGGCCGAGGCGCTCGCCCTGGTCGAGCGATATCGCGGCGTGGATTTCGACGCGCTGCTCGCCGGCGTGCACGAACAATGGCACGGCATCACCGATCAGCTGCAGGTCGAGACTCCCGATCGGGCCTTCGACATCATGATGAATGGCTGGCTGCTCTATCAGACGCTGGCCTGCCGCACCTGGGCGCGCGCCGCGTTCTACCAGGCGAGTGGCGCGTACGGATTTCGCGATCAGCTCCAGGACGCCATGGCGCTCGGCGTGGCGCACCCGCAGCTGCTGCGCGAGCAGATCCTGCGTGCGGCCGGCCGTCAGTTTCCGGAAGGCGACGTGCAGCACTGGTGGCTGCCGCACAGCGGCCAGGGCGTGCGCACGCACATCTCCGACGACCGCGTGTGGCTTGCATTCGTGACTGCGCACTACGTGCAGCTCACCGGCGATCGGGCGATCCTCGATGAGTCACTGCCCTTCCTGGATGGTCCGCCGCTGCCCCCGGATCGTCACGACTCGTTCTTCGAACCGACGGTGGCGCGCGAAAGCGCCGAGCTGTTCGAACACTGCCGGCGCGGCCTCGACGGCGTGAAGCTCGGGCCACACGGACTGCCGCTCATCGGCACCGGCGACTGGAACGACGGCATGAATCGCGTCGGCGAGCACGGCCGCGGCGAAAGCGTGTGGCTGGGCTGGTTCCTGCATGCCACCCTCCAGGCGTTCGCGCCGCTGGCGCGTGAACGCGGTGCGCTCGCGCTCGCCAACGAATGGCTGTCGCTGGCGGCGCGGCTGCGGGCCGCACTCGAACAGCACGGCTGGGACGGCGAGTGGTATCGGCGTGGCTTCTTCGACGACGGCACGCCGCTCGGTTCGGCGGCCAACGACGAGTGCCGCATCGATGCCATCGCGCAATCCTGGGGCGTGATCTCCGGCGCGGCCAACCCGGCGCGCGCCGCGCGCGCCATGGAGGCGCTCGAGGCGCAGTTGCTCAAGCGCGATCCGCCGCTGGCCCTGCTGTTCACGCCGCCGTTCGAGAAATCGCGCCAGGAGCCGGGCTACGTCAAGGCCTATCCACGCGGCATCCGCGAGAATGGCGGCCAGTACACTCATGCCGCCGTGTGGACGCTGATCGCGCTCACGCTGCAGGGCAAGGCGGATCGCGCGCTCGAAGTGTTCGGCATGCTCAACCCGATACGCCGCGCGGGTACCCGCGCCGATGCGCAGCGCTACAAGGTGGAACCTTACGTGGTTGCGGCTGATGTCTACGGCGAGGCGCCGCACGAAGGTCGAGGCGGCTGGACCTGGTACACGGGTTCGGCCGGCTGGCTGTACCGCGCCGGCCTCGAATGGATCCTCGGATTCCGGCTGCACGGGAACCAGCTGACGATCGCGCCCTGCGTGCCGGCGAACTGGCGGGGATTCACCATCCGCTACCGGCATCGAGGCACGCCCTACCTCATCACGGTCGACCGCCAGATCGACGCAGGCGTTCCACAGCTCACGGTCGACGGAAGTGTGCAGGCACCGGGGCGGAACGTGATCGACCTGGCGGCCGATGGCGGCGAACACGCCGTGCATGTCGCCTGGCTCGCCGCGGTGGCGGACGGCGAGCCTGCCTCGGCGCGTCATCCGCAACCGGCCGGGCTCTAACCACTCCGGCGACGCGTTGCCGGCTTGCCCTCGTCGCCGGGAGACCACGGCTTGCCGGTACGCGACTCGATGTAGGCGCGCAGCAGCCGGCGTACGACCTGCGAGGGAGTCGCATCTTCTTCGGCACAAAGTCTCTCGAAGACCGCCTTCTTGCGCGGATCGATCAGGATGGTGAGCCGCGCGGTGCGTTCTTCCATGGCCAAGACAGGACCCCCGTGAACGGTCTGTGCATCAGATGTTAATAGTATTCACATTTGAGCCGCATCCTGCAACACTAGGCCCCGGTCCCCGTCCCTTGGACAGCCGGTGGCAATCGGGTCGTCTACTGCGTTGATTGCGTCTGTTTGGCTGCTCGCCGCGTGGGGCTGCATCGGCGTGTTCGGCCTCGCGCGGCCATCCAGCATCAAACTCGTGCGTCGCCTGCTATTTCCCCTGGGTGCCCTCATCGGCGTTGCGCTGGCCGCCGTGGCACTGCTCGGCATCGCCAGCCCCGCCGCCCAGCTGGTATTGCCGATCGGGCTGCCCGACCTGCCGTTTCATCTGCGGCGCGATCCGCTCAGCGACGTTTTCCTGTTCCTGCTCGGCTCCGCCTCGGCGGGCATTTCGCTGTTCGGCGCCGGTTATTTCCGCGCCGGCGACGGAACGGCGCCCGGCCTGCTCTGCCTCCAGTACCACTTCTTCCTCGCGAGCATGGGCTTCGTGCTGCTTGCCGACGACGCGTATGCCTTCATGGTGTCCTGGGAAACCATGGCGCTGTCCTCCTATTTCCTGGTCACCACCCAGCACCGCATTCCGGAGATCCGCAGCGCGGGATTCATCTACCTGTTGATCGCGCATCTCGGTGCGATCGCCATCCTGCTGGCATTCGGAGTCATGCAGGGAGGCAGCTGGCAGTTCACCTTCGATGCGATGCGCGGCGCGCAGTTGCACGGCACCTGGGCAACGGTCGCCTTCTGTCTGGCGCTGTTCGGATTCGGCGCGAAGGCGGGGCTGGTGCCGCTGCACGTATGGTTGCCCGAGGCGCACCCGGCCGCGCCGTCGCCGGTATCCGCGCTGATGAGCGGCGTCATGCTGAAGACCGCGTTGTATGGAATGCTGCGCGTTGCGTTCGATCTGCTCGGCACGCCGGTGTGGTGGTGGGGTCTCATCCCCCTCGCCGTCGGCCTGTTCACCGCGATCTACGGTGTGGTGTTCGCGGCAGCGCAAACCGACATGAAACGCCTGCTCGCATTCTCGTCGATCGAGAACGTCGGCATTCTCTTCACCGGCGTGGGCCTGGCGATCGTATTTCGCGGCGTTGGAATGAACGCGCTCGCCGCGCTGGCGCTGATCGCCGTGCTGTACCACGCCGTCAATCACGCGTTCATGAAAAGCCTGCTGTTCCTCGGCACCGGCTCCGTGCTGCACGCCACCGGCCAGCGCAACCTCGGCCGGCTCGGCGGACTGATCCACAGGATGCCCTGGGTCGCCTGGCTCACTTTGATCGGCGTGCTGTCGATCGCGGGCCTGCCGCCACTGAATGGCTTCGTGTCCGAGTGGCTGCTGCTGCAGGCATTTCTTTCCGCGCACCAAGTCCCGCACACCTTCGTCAACATGTTGCTGCCGCTGGGCGCCGCGGTGGTGACGCTGGCGGCCGCGCTGGCGGCGTACGTCATGGTCAAGTTCTTCGGCGTGATATTCCTGGGTCAGCCGCGTGAGGCGGGATTGGCCAAGGCCCGCGATGCCGGCTGGCAGGAACGTGTCGGCATGGCGTGGCTGGCCCTCGGCTGCGTGACGCTCGGCTTCCTGCCCTCGCAGGTGGTCGGAATGCTGGGACTGGTCCCCGCGCATCTGGGCTTCCAGCCCGAGACGCCGCCATCCAGCTGGTGGCACTTCGTGCCGGTGCCGGCGCGCGAAGCTGCCTATGCGCCGCTGGTATTCCTGCTGGCCATCGTTGGCACGGTCGCCATCACATTGTGGGCCGTCAACCTGGTGTATCACCGCCGCGTGCGGCGAGGTCCGCCGTGGGATTGCGGGTTTGCGCGACTCGATGCGCGCATGCAGGACACCGCCGAGGGCTTCGGCCAGCCGATTCGCCACATCTTCATGCCATTCTTCGCAATGCAGCGCGAATTGCCGACGCCGTTCGACCGCGAGCCGCACTACCAGGTGGTGGTCGGCGATCGCCTGTGGCGTGCATTGTACCTGCCGCTCGGCCGCGCGGTGCAGCGCGTTGCCGAAGCCGTCGCATGGCTGCAGCAGGGCCGTATCGCAACCTACCTGCTGTTCAGCTTCGCCACGCTGATCCTGCTGCTGGTATTCGTCCTGTGAGTGCGCTGCACTGGCTCACGCAGTTCCTCCAGGTGATCGGCGCGCTGCTGACCGCGCCGCTGTTCGTCGGCTGGATCAATCAATGCCGCGCATGGCTGCAGAACAAGTCCGCGCCGAGCGTGCTGCAGCCCTACCGGACGATTCGCAAGCTGTTCCACAAGGATGCGGTAATGGCGTTCGACGCCTCGCCGCTGTTCCGGCTCGCACCCTACGTGATCTTCGGCACCATGGTGTGCGCGGCGGCCATCATTCCATCCTTCGGCACGCGGCTGCCGTTCTCGAACGCCGCCGACGCCATCGCGCTCGTCGGGCTGTTCGCGACGGCGCGCGTCTTCATGTCCCTGGCCGCCATGGACGTGGGCACGGCATTCGGAACACTGGGCGCACGCCGCGAGATGCTGGTCGGCTTTCTCGCCGAGCCGGCACTGCTGATGGTGATCTTCCTCGCCTCGCTGATCTCGGCGAGCACCGCGCTGCCGGTGATTTCGGAGGGCCTCGCGACGCGCGCGCTCGCGCTGTATCCCAGCCTGGCGTTCACTGGCGTCGCCTTCCTGCTGGTGCTGCTCGCGGAGAATGCGCGCATCCCGGTCGACAATCCGGCCACCCATCTCGAACTCACGATGATCCACGAGGCGATGCTGCTCGAGTATTCGGCGCGGCATCTCGCCCTGATGGAGTGGTCGGCAGCTCTCAAGCTGCTCAACTACGCGTGTATCGGCTTCGCGCTGTTCCTGCCATGGGGAGTCGCCACGGGCGGAGCTCCGGGACCCGCCGAGCTGTTCGTCGTCCTGCCGTTGCTGACGCTCAAGCTGGCGGTCGCCGGCTTCCTGCTCGCCATGATCGAGACGGTCTCGGCCAAACTGCGCATCTTCCGCGCCCCCGAATTCCTCGCGACCGCTTTCCTGTTCGCGGTGCTCGGCCTGCTGGTGCACCTCCTGCTGGGGTCCTGATGAACGCGCTCGCTTTCGACCTGCAGCTGTTGAATACCTTCGCCGCGTTGTTGCTGCTGACCTCATTCTCCATGTTGTCGCAACGGCGTGTCGTGACCATGGTCAACCTGCTGGCGTTGCAGGGACTGCTGCTGGGGGCCGCAACTCTGCTGCTGGCCTGGCGCACCGGCCAGGGGCATCTGTACGTCTCGGGCACCCTGACCCTGCTGCTCAAGGCGATGTTCCTGCCCTGGCTGCTGCATCGCCTGATTCGCCGCCTCGGCGTCTACTGGGACAGCGAGCCGTTGCTCAACATCGCCGGCACCATGCTGGTCGGGCTGCTGATCGTGATCTTCGCCTTCGGGCTGGCGCAGCCGATCGCCGCGCTGGCCACGACCACCACGCGCAGCTCCATCGGCATCGCGATCGCCGTGGTGCTGCTCGCCTTTCTCACGATGATCACGCGCCGCAAGGCGATGTCGCAGGTGGTCGGCTTCCTGTCGATGGAAAACGGCCTGTTCTTCGGCGCGATGAGCGCGACCTACGGCATGCCCATGATCGTCGAGCTCGGCGTGGCGCTCGACATCCTGGTCGCGATGCTGGTGCTCGGCGTGTTCTTCTTCCAGATCCGCGAGCAGTTCGACAGCCTCGACCTGCATCACCTGGAAAACCTGCGGGAGGACAAGTAGCGTGGAAATCCTGCTGCTGCTTGCCATGCCGCTCGGCGGCGCCGTGCTGCTCGGCGTCTGCGGCGCGCGCTCCTGGGCGCCCGAAGCCAATGTACTGGTCAGCCTCGCCACCTTCGCCGCCGCCTGCGCGCTCACCGTGCGGGTCATCGGCCAGGGCACACTGACCGCGGTCGAAGCGCAGTTCTTCATCGATCCATTCAATGTCTTCCTGGTGGCGCTCACCTCTTTCGTGAGCCTGACCACCTCCATGTTCTCGCGTCCGTACATGCGCATCGAACGCGAGCACCGCCGCGTCGGTCCGGCGCAGCTGCGCTTGTTCCACAGCATGTACCAGCTGTTCATCGCCGCGATGCTGGTCGCGCTCACCACCAACAACATGGGCCTCATGTGGGTGTCGATGGAGGCGGCGACGCTTTCGACGGTGCTGCTGGTGACCTTGTACCGCACTCCTGCCAGCCTCGAAGCCGGCTGGAAGTACTTCATCCTCTGCGGCGTGGGCATCGCGCAGGCGTTGTTCGGCACCATCCTGCTGTACTTCGCGTCGGAGAAAATTCTCGGCGCCGAGGGCATGGCAGCGCTGCTCTGGACGAATCTCAACACCGTGAAGGATCAGCTCGAGCCCACCGTGCTGAGCCTGGCGTTCGTGTTCCTGCTGGTCGGATACGGCACCAAGGTGGGACTGGCGCCGCTGCACAACTGGCTTCCGGATGCCCACGCCGAGGGCCCGACGCCGATCTCGGCGGTGCTCTCCGGTCTGCTGCTGAACGTGGCCATCTATGCGGTGGTCCGTTGCAAGGTGCTGGTCGAGGGCGCGCTGCATTCAGCGTTGCCGTCACAGATGCTCATGGGATTCGGCATCGTATCGGTGGTGCTCGCGGCGTTTTTTCTCTGGCGACAGCGCGACATCAAGCGGCTGTTCGCCTACTCGTCGATCGAGCACATGGGGATCATCACGTTCGCGTTCGGCATGGGCGGTCCCGTGGCGAACTTCGCCGCATTGCTGCACATGACGGTGCATTCGCTCACCAAGTCGGCCATCTTCTTCGCGGTCGGCCACGCGGCACAGAAGGCCGGCACGCAGGTGATGGACCAGATCCGCGGTTTGATCACGGTCAGCCCGACAGTCGGCTGGGGATTGATGCTCGGTTCGCTGGCGATTCTCGGCGTGCCGCCGTTCGGCGTATTCGCCAGTGAATTCCTGATTCTCACCACCGCGATGCGCGAGCAGCCCTGGGCCACTCCCATCCTGCTCCTGGCACTGGGCGTGGCATTCGCCGCCATCTTTCGCCGCGTCCAGCCGATGGTATTCGGTGAAACGACGGCGAAGCGGCTGCCGCATCCGCCGGCCCTGGTGCCGGTGTTCGCGCATCTCGCGATGGTCCTTGCATTCGGACTGTTCATCCCTCCTTACCTCGCCGACTGGTTCCGACTCGCGGCGCGGCTGATCGCGGGGCAGTGACATGCCGTTGCGTCGCTGGCTGGAACAATCCACGCAACTGCCGGGCGCGCCGGGACTGCGCTACCTGAAGGTGACCTTCGACAGCTGGCACGAGTGCGCGCAGGACTTCGCGGCTCGCGGCGGCCGGTTGGTCGCGCTCTGGGCGGAAGCCACGCAGCCGGTCACCGTGTACGCGATGCTGATCTCCGAGCCCACCGTGCTGTTGGTCGCACTGGAGCTGCGCGGGCCTCACTCGACCTATGCCAGCCTCGCCGAGCTGTTTCCCGACGCCGGCCGCATGCAGCGTGCCGCGGCCGACCTGTGCGGGGTCCGCGCCCGGGATTTCGACCAGCGTCCCTGGCTGCGCCATGCGGCGTGGCCCGAGGGTTATCTGCCGCTCGGCTCGCCGGAAGTGCCCGCTTCGCCGCCGGCCGCCGGCCCGGACCAGTACGCGTTCGTGCGCGTCGCGGGAGAAGGTGTGCACGAAATCCCGGTCGGCCCGGTGCACGCCGGAATCATCGAGCCCGGCCATTTCCGCTTCTCGGTGGTCGGCGAAAAGGTCCTCAAACTCGAGGCGCGGCTCGGCTACGTGCACAAGGGAATCGAGCAGCGCTTCACGGGCCTGAGGGCCGATGAAGGGCATCGCCTCGCCGCGCGCGTCTCGGGCGATTCCGCGGTGGCCTACTCGTGGGCCTACTGCCAGGCTTACGAGGCGATCGCCGGCGAAACGATTCCGGCGCGCGCGGCATGGCTGCGCGCGCTCGCACTGGAATGTGAACGTGTGGCAAACCACCTCGGCGATCTCGGCGCACTCGGCAACGACGCGGGATTCGCCTTCGGCCTGGCGCAATTCTCGCGGCTGAAGGAACAGTGGTTGCGCGCGACCGCCGCCGCCCTCGGGCAACGTTACCTGCTCGACTACGTGGTGCCCGGCGGTGTCGCCGACAGCACCGCCAACGAGGCGATTGCCACACTCGCGACCTGCGCCGCCGACGTCGGCGACGAAGCCGGGAATCTGCGCGCGATCTACGACGAGCATGCCGGCGTGCGCGACCGTTTCGCCGGCGCCGGAACGGTGACAGCGGAGCTCGCCGCGCGCCTCGGTCTTTGCGGCCTGGCCGGCCGCGCCAGCGGCCAGGCGCATGACCTGCGTGTCGACCTGCCCTCGAGTCCCTACGACGAATTGACTCCGCGCATGGCTTCGAGCGAAGACGGCGACGTCATGGCGCGTGTCGTGGTGCGATTCGACGAGTTGCAGGAATCCCTCAGGCTGATCGGCGCCATCGCGCATCGCATTCCCGCCGGCGCCTCGCGCAGTGTCTTCCCTGCGCCGACGGCGGCTGGCATGGGCATCGGCCTGATCGAAGGCTGGCGCGGACCGGTGATGATTGCGCTCGCAACGTCGGCGGGCGGCGCGATCCGGCGCTGCCACCCGCACGATCCGTCGTGGCAGAACTGGCCGGTGCTCGAGCACGCCATCATCGGCAACATCGTTCCCGACTTTCCGCTCATCAACAAGTCGTTCAACCTCTCCTACAGCGGACACGATCTCTAGGCCCTCGCATGTTGAAGACCATTGCCACCATCTGCCGGACCGGCATCGTCACGGAAACGGCCCCGCCCGCGGACGAAACGCTGCGCCTGCAGGACGTCCTGCAAAAGAAGATCCTCGACATTCTCGGACGGGCGCTCTGCATCCGGCACGTCGACGCCGGGTCGTGCAATGGATGCGAGCTGGAAATCCATGCGCTGGGCAATCCCGTGTACAACATCGAGGGTCTCGGCATCCGCTTCGTCGCGAGCCCGCGGCACGCGGACCTGCTGCTGGTCACCGGGCCGGTCTCGCGTCACATGGAGACGGCGCTGCGTCGTACCCACGAGGCGACTCCGGATCCGAAGCTGGTGGTCGCCATCGGCGATTGCGGGTGCACGGGCGGAATCTTCGGCGAGAACTACGCGAGCGCGGGCCGCGTCTCGAACGTCATCCCCGTCGACGTCGCTGTGCCCGGTTGCCCGCCAAGCCCGGTGCGGATACTCGCCGGAATCCTCACTGCCATCAGCTCTCCGCGGCCGAGCCGATGACCCGGTTTCCGCCGCCGGAAGTCATCGAGATCCCGAGCCCGTGGAGGTGCGAGTCCGGGTACGTGCGTGTACTGCGACGGCGCGGTGAAGAAGCCGCGGACGCGCTCCTCGTTCGAGCCGATCGCGTCGGGATGACGCGACCTTACATGTTCGAGACTCCCTACGAACGTCGGCTGCATTTCACGCATGAGGCGACGCAGAGCGCAATGTCGTTGCTCGAGCCAGACAGGCTCATCGCGGCCTACACGCGCAAGATGATGGC
>Ga0134127_10003971_pt1 | contig 10668 bp, 8 predicted proteins | sample KB31753_FD_96459 | JGI IMG/M metagenome (GOLD analysis project Ga0134127, IMG submission 96459) | Terrestrial soil microbial communities with excess Nitrogen fertilizer from Kellogg Biological Station, Michigan, USA - KB3-175-3 | ecosystem: Environmental > Terrestrial > Soil > Unclassified ...
CAGGCGGTGATGGTCCACGTCATCGTGGGCGCGGGCAACGCGGCGGGCGGGGTGATCAACGCGGCGCGCTCGAACATCCCCATGCTGTTCTCGGCCGGGCGCAACCCGATCACCGAGGCGGGCAACGCGGGCAGCCGCGACCGGCCGATCCACTGGGCGCAGGAGGCCTTCGACCAGGCGGGGATGCTGCGCGAGTTCGTGAAGTGGGACTACGAGCTCAAGCGCTTCGACCAGCTCGAGACGGTGGTGGACCGGGCGCTGACCCTGGCCCAGTCCGAGCCGCGCGGGCCGGTCTACCTGACGCTGCCCCGCGAGGTGCTGGCCGAGCGCCACGACGCCATCGAGTACGCCGATCCCGCGCGCGCGGTGGTGCCCGCGGGGACGCTGCCGGATCCCGGCGCGATCGACGAGGCGGCGGCCATGCTCGCCTCCGCGCGCAATCCGATCATCATCACCAAGGCGCTCGGCCGCGACCCGGCCGCGGTGCCGGTGCTGGTGCGGCTGGCCGAGGCGCTCGGCGCGCCGGTGTTCGACCAGTTCCACACCTACGTGAACTTCCCGCAAGATCACGATCTGCACGGCGGCTTCGAGGCCGCGCCGCACCTGGCGGAGGCCGACGCGATCCTGGTCATCGAGTCGGACGTGCCGTGGTTCCCGCAGATGAACCACCCCAGGCCCGAGACGCGCGTCGTCCACCTGGGCGTGGACCCGCTCTTCTCGCGCTACCCGGTGCGCGGCTTCCCCGCCGATCTCGCGCTGGCGGGCACCCCGCGGCCGGCGCTGGCCGCGCTGGCAGACGCGGTGGCCCGCCGCGTGGATCGAGCGGCGGTGGTGGAGCGCCGCCAGCGCTGGACCGCCGCGGGCGCCCGGCGGCGCGAGGCCGCGGCCGCGAAGAGCCGGGCGGTGCAGGGCAACGCGCCCATCGACATGCTCGCGCTCTCGCGCGCGATCGGCGAGCTGGTGGACGACCACACCATCGTGGTCAACGAGTACGACCTCGACGCCACCCAGTGCACGTTCTCGCGGCCCGGCAGCTACTTCGCGGCGCCGCCCTCGGGGGGGCTCGGCTGGGGCCTGGGCGCCGCCCTCGGGGCCAAGCTGGCCGCGCCCGATCACCGCGTGATCTGCTGCGTGGGCGACGGCGCCTACATCTTCGGCTCGCCCACCGCGTCGCACTTCGTCTCGCGCGCCTACAACCTGCCGGTCCTGTTCGTGGTCTTCAACAACCGCACGTGGAACGCGGTCAAGCGCGCGGTGCAGACCTACGCGCGCGACGGCTGGGCGGTGCGCACCGACTCGATGCCGCTCACCGCGCTCGAGCCCTCGCCGGACTACGAGATGATCTGCCGGGCCTCCGGCGGCCACGGGGAGAAGGTCGAGGATCCGGCCGCGCTGGCCGACGCCCTCCGGCGCGGGCTGCGGATCGTCCAGGAAGAGAAACGCCAGGTCGTCCTCAACGTGATCTGCAAGAAGCCGTGAAGATCCTCGCCTCGGGCCCCAGCGGTCCGGCGACCGAGCTCGACCCGCTGCGCGCGGCCGGGCACGAGGTGGTGATCGGGCGGCCGCTCGACCAGCCCGGGCGCGCGGCCTACACGGACGCCGACCTGGGGGCGGCCGCGCGCGACGCGCACGTCATCCTCGCCTCGCACCTGGACCTGATCTCCCGCGGGGTGCTGGAGGCGGCGCCGCAGCTCCGTCTCGTCATCGTGCCGTTCATCGGCACCGACAAGATCGACGTCGAGGCCGCCTCGCGGCTCGGCATCCTGGTCGCCAACAGCCCGACCCCCGAGAACTTCATCGCGGTGGCCGAGGCCACGGTGGCGCTCACTCTGATGCTCCAGAAGCGCATCAAGCACAACGAGGCCAAGCTGCGCCGCGGAGAGTGGGCGCAGCGGGGCGATCGCGGCGAGTTCCTGTTCGGCAAGACGGTCGGGCTGGTCGGCCTCGGCCGCGTGGGATCGCACGTGGCGCGGCGCCTGGTCAACTGGGACGTGCGGCTGCTCGCCTGCGATCCCTACGTCACCGCGGAGCGGGCCCGGTCGCTGGGCGCCACCCTGGTGGACCTGCCGACCCTGCTGGCCGAGAGCGACGTGGTGTCGCTGCACGCGTCGCTGACCGACGAGACCCGCAACCTGATCGGCGAGAAGGCGCTCCGGGCCATGAAGCCCACCGCGATCCTGATCAACACCGCCCGCGGCGAGATCGCCGACGAGGAGGCGATCGCCCGCGCGCTGAGCGAGGGTTGGATCGCGGGGGCCGCGCTCGACGCCTTCACGCGAGAGCCGCTGGCCCCCGCGAGCCCGCTGCGCGACGTGGATCCGGAGAAGCTCATCCTCACGCCCCACAACGTGAGCCATAGCGAGGCGGGCCGCCGCGCGAACCTCCAGCTCGCCTTCGACCAGATCCTGGCCGCGGGCCGGGGCGAGGTGCCCGCCCACTGCGTGAACCCGGAGGCGATTCCGCGCTGGAGGACCTCATGAGCCAGGCCGCGTATCCCATCCTCGACGCCGACGGCCACATCACCGAGTCCATCGAGCAGGTCGCGAAGTATCTCGACGCGCCCTTCAACCGGCGGCCGCTCAACTTCTCGTTCTACCCGTGGGACGGCTGGGACCGGCGGCTCCTCGGCACGCTCGGCGACGGCGCGGGCACCGCGGACGCCTGGCTGCGCGCGCTCGACATGGGGGGCATGGAGCAGGCGGTGCTCTATCCCACCCTCGGGCTCTTCCTCTCCTTTCTCAAGGACCGCGAGTGGGCGGCCGCGCTGTGCCGCGCCTACAACACGTTCCTGCACGAGGAGTTCGTCAAGAAGAGCCCGCGCCTGCACGCGGTCGCGCTCCTGCCCGTGCAGGATCCCGACGCGGCCGCGCGCGAGCTGCGCCGCGCGGTGACCGAGCTCGGGCTGGTGGGCGCCATGCTCGCGGCCGACGGCAGCCACCTCCTCGGGGACGCGCGCTTCCTGCCGATCTACGAGGAGGCGGACCGCCTCGACGTGATGCTCGGCATCCACGCCTCCGGCTCGCACCTGGGCGGCGCGGGGGTGGACCTCTTCCCCCAGTTCATCCAGGCCCACACCTGCTCGCACGCCTTCGGGCAGATGCGCCAGATCACCTCGATGATCTTCGAGGGAATCCCGGAGCGCTTCCCCCGCCTGCGCATCGCCTATCTCGAGGCGGGCTGCGGCTGGGCGCCCTACTGGGCGGAGCGGATGGACGACGAGTACGCCAAGCGCGCCTCGGAGGCGCCCCGGCTCACCCGCAAGCCGAGCGACTACATCCGGAGCGGGTCCATCTTCTTCTCCTGCGAGGCCGACGAGTGGCTGCTCCCGCAGGCGCTCAAGCTCATCGGCGAGAACCAGGTGGTCTACGCCTCCGACTTCCCGCACTGGGACCACAGCTATCCCGCGTCCCTCGACGAGATCCGCGACCGGGGCGACATCACCGATCTCCAGAAGCGGAAGATCCTCTCGGACAACACGCGGAGGCTGTACGGCCTCAAGGGGTGAACCCGACGCCTCGGCTCCCGTCGCGCTGATCGGGGCGCGCAAGCGCTACGGGGACGTCGAGGCGCTCCGCGGGATCGACCTCACCATCCACGGGGGCGAGGTCGTTGCGATGCTCGGGCCGAACGGCGCGGGCAAGACCACCTCGATCAGCCTGATGCTCGGCCTGCGCCAGCCCACCGCGGGCCAGGCGCGGCTCTTCGGCCTGCCCCCCACCGACCGGCGCGCGCGCAGCCGGTGCGGGGTAATGCTGCAGGAGTCCGGCACCACCAGCGTGCTGACCGTCCGCGAGATCGTGGACGTGTTCCGCGCGTACTATCCGGCGCCGCTGCCGCTCGAGCGGGCCATCGCGATGGCCGGGCTCACCGAGCAGGCCGCCGCGCGGATCGGCACGCTCTCGGGGGGCCAGCGCCAGCGCCTGTACTTCGCGCTCGCGATCTGCGGTGACCCCGACGTCCTGTTCCTGGACGAGCCCACCGTGGGCATGGACGTGGAGGCCCGGCGCGCCTTCACCGCCAGCATCCAGACGCTCTCGGGCGCGGGCAAGACCATCGTGTTCACCACCCACTACCTGCGCGAGGCGGAGGAGCTCGCGCGGCGGATCATCGTGATCGACCGGGGCGCGGTCATCGCGGACGCGAGCCCGCAGGAGCTGAAGGGGCGGGTGCCCGGCAAGAAGATGACCCTGGTCGCGGGCCGGCCGTTCGCGCCCGCCGATCTGGACGGGCTGCCCGCGCGCGTGCTGACGATGAGCGGCGAGCGCGCGAGCCTGCTGAGCAACGAGCCGGCCGCGGTGCTGCGCGAGCTGTTTCGCCGGGGCGTGGACGTGGTGGACCTGGAGGTGACCGGCGCGGATCTCGAGGAGGCGTTCCTCGCGCTGACCCGCCGGGCCGAGGGGGCGTCGTGACCGGCGCCGGGACCGCCGTCGCCCCGCTGGGGCGCATGCTGCTGACGCAGACGTGGAGCGAGCTGCGCATCCGCTGGCGCATCCCCGCCTTCAGCGTGACCATCGTGGCCCTGCCCGTCCTCTTCTTCACCTTCTTCGGGCTGCCCTACGCGAAGCAGACCCTGCCCAACGGCATGAGCCTCGGCGCCTACCTGGTCGCCTCGTTCGCCGCCTACAGCGTCGGCAGCGTGATGGTGTTCGGGTTCGGCATCGGGGTGGCCGTCGAGCGCGGGCAGAAGGTGGACCTGCTGATGCGCGCGACCCCGCTGCCGCCGGTCATCGCGATCCTGGCCAAGGTGCTGAACGCGCTCTTCTACGCGCTGCTCTCGCTCGTGATCCTGATCGTCTACGCGGTCGTGGTGGGCGGGATCCGGCAGGACCTCACGGTGTGGCTGGACATGATCGCCCGGCTGCTCGCGGGCTCGGTGCCGTTCATCGGGCTGGGCTTCAGCATCGGGTATCTCTGCGGCCCCAACGTGGCCCCCGCGGTGGCGAATCTGGTCTACCTGCCTCTGACGTTCGCCTCGGGGCTCTTCATGCCCCTCTCCCAGCTCCCCGGCTTCGTGCGCGTCATCGCGCCGTATCTCCCCGCCTATCACTACGGCCAGCTCGGCTGGAGTGCGCTCGGCGCCAACACCGAGCCCTTGCCGGTTTCCCTCGCCTGGCTCGCCGGCTACACCCTGCTCTTTCTGCTGATCGCGATCCGCGCCTACCGCAAGGAAGAGTCCCGCAAGTTCGGCTAGCCGGACTACAGCGCGGCTTTCTTGGCCCGGAGGGACTGGATCTCGGCGGCGGAGTAGCCGAGGGAGGCGAGGACGGTGTCGGTGTGCTCGCCGCGCAGGGGGGCGGCGGTGCGGACGCCCGGGGTCATGCGCGAGAAGTGGAGCGGGGTGCCGACGACCGGGATCTCCCCGAGCTTGGGATGCGCCACGCGTTGCACGATGCCGCGCTCGGCGGTCTGCGGATCGTTCATCACCTGGTCCACCGTGTTCACCGGGGTGGCGGGAACGTCGGCCTCCTCCAGGCGCTTGAGCAACGGCTCGCGGTCGAGCCCGCCGATGGTCTTCTCGAGGATGCCCTCGAGCTCCGCGCGGTTCGCGACCCGTCCCTGGTTCTTCTCGAAGCGCGGATCCGCGGCCAGGTCGGTCAGCCCCAGCGCCCTGGCGAGCTTTTGCCAGAAGCGATCGTTGGCGGCCGCGATGAAGATCCACTGCCCGTCGCGGCACTTGAAGTTGCGATAGGGCGAGAGCGACGGGTGCCCCGAGCCGAGCGCGCGGGGCAGCGCGCCGGTCAGGAGATAACCCTCGGCGTGGAAGGCGAGCAGGCTCACCGCGGTCTCCAGCAGCGAGCCGTCCACTCGCTGGCCGAGACCCGTCTTCTCGCGCTGGATGATCGCGTTGGAGACGCCGAGGGCGCAGAGGATGCCGGTGGTGAGGTCGAGGAACGACACGCCCGCCCGCACCGGCTGGCCGCCCGGCTCGCCGGTGATGGACATGATGCCGCTGAAGGCCTGCATCAGCGCCTCGTAGCCGGGGCTATCCTTGCGCGGGCCGGTGCGCCCGAACGCGGAGACCGAGCAGTAGATGAGTCGCGGGTTGATTCGTTCCAGCACGTGGTAGCCGAGCCCGAACGACTCCATGGTCCCGGTGCGGAAGTTCTCGATGACCACGTCCGCGTCCTTCACGAGCCGCTTGACCACCTCCACCGCCTCCGGCGTCTTCAGATCGAGCGCGATGCCGCGCTTGTTCCGGTTGAAGAGCAGGTACGCGGCGGCCTCGCCGTCCTTGTGGGGCGGCCAAGTGCGCGACTCGTCGCCGGGCCCGGTGTCCTCCACCTTGATGACGTCGGCGCCGAGATCGGCGAGGAGCGCGCCGCACCAGGGCCCCGCGATGACGCGGGAGAGATCGATCACACGGATGCCGTCGAGCGAGAGGGCGGGCTTGGTCATGGCGCGTACTATACCGCCGTTGCCGGTGTATATTCACCCCTCGGCCAATCCATCTTGAGGGGGTCGGACCATGGAGCTCTACGACGTGATGCAAACCACGTTCTCGGCCCGCGAGTTCACCGCCGACCCGCTGCCCGACGAGACGCTGTTCAAGATCCTGGACCGCGCGCGCTTCGCCCCCAGCGGGGGCAACCGCCAGGGCTGGCGCGTGATCGTGGTGCGCGACCCGAAGACGCGCGAGGGCCTGGCCGCCGCGACCGTCCCCGCGGCCAAGCGCTACGCGGCCCAGGTGGCGGTGGGCGAGAGCCCGTGGAACACCATCGTGCCCACCAAGGTGGACGCGGCGACCATCGCGCGCACCCCCGCCCCGCCCCGGCTGATCGAGCCGGTGCTCAAGGCACCGGTGGTCCTCGTCATCTGCGTGGATCTCAAGGTGGTGGCCTCGATGGACTCGGAGCTCGAGCGCGTCGGCGTGATCAGCGGGGCCTCCATCTATCCGTTCGCGTGGAACGTCCTGCTCGCCGCGCGCCACGAGGGTTTCGCCGGGACCATCACCACGCTGGCCACGGCCCAGGAGCCCGCGCTCCAGAAGCTGCTCGGCCTGCCGCCCCACGTGGCGGTGGCCGCGGTGATGCCGCTCGGCCGGCCGGTGAAGGCCATCACCAGGCTCACCCGCAAGCCGGTCGCCGAGTTCGCGATGCTCGAGCGCTGGGGCGGCGCGCCGCTCGGCGCCTAGCCCGCGTCGCCCTGGCGGAGCAGCTCGAGGATCCGCTCCCCGGTGATCTCGCCGGGGATCAGGACGTGGTCGGCTCCCGCGCGCAGCAGGTCCTCCATGTCGGTCCGCTCCTCCCCGGTCATCACGATGACCGCGTTCGGGGCGAGGCGGCGCAGGTTGCCCATCAGGCGGCGCGTGCTGATGCCCTTGAGGAACGTGTCCGAGATGGTGGTGACGACGATGCGCGCCTCCTCGATGCCCAGGTGCTCGAGAGCGTCGGGATTGGCGAGGTCGCCGTACTCCCACCGGAACCCGCGCGCGAGGACCGCGTGGGCGCGGTTGGCGTCATAGTCGACCAGCGTGATGCGTCCCTTCAGGTGCGGGGCCTGCGCCTCGACCAGGTCCAGCACCGCCTGGGCGATCCGGAAGTGGCCGAGGAGCACGATGTCCGGCGCCGCGCGCGGCGGCCCATCCGGCGCGGCGCCGCCCGGCGCGCCGGGGCCGCGCCCGAAGGGCCGCAGGAGCCACCGGGCGATGCCGTCGTTGCCGGTGATCAGATAGGGCGAGAGGAGCGAGGTCAGGATCATCGCGGTGAGCACCACCGCGCTCACCCGCTCCGAGACGTGGCCGTACCCCGCCCCGAGGGTCAGGATCACGAGCGAGAACTCGCTGATCTGGGCGAGGTTCAGCGCGGTGACCGTGCCCGCGTAGAGACCGTCCCCCAGCACGTAGGCGGTCGGCACCACCGAGAGGGCGCGGCTCACCAGCACGAAGGCCACGATGAGCAGCGCCTGCCCGAGGACGTCTCCGCTCGGCACCGGCACCTTCAGACCGAGGGCCACGAAGAAGAGGGTGACGAAGAAGTCGCGCACCCCGGTGACCTTGGAGATGACGTCGGCTCCGTAGGGAAACGCCGAGATGCTCACCCCCGCGATCAGGGCGCCCATCTCGCGCGAGAGGCCGAGCTGGTTCGCGACGCCCGCGAGGCCGAAGCACCACGCCACCGAGGTGATCAGCACCAGCTCGGGACGGCGCGCGGAGGCCTCGAGCACCGGGGCCAGGATGTAGCGGCTGGCCAGGAACGCGAAGCCGACCAGCACCGCGCCGCCCGCGATGGACTGGGCGATGCGGAGCACCCCCGGCTCGGCGAGACTCGGCTGCACCGCCATGAAGAGGATGGCCCAGATGTCCTGGACCACCAGCACCCCCAAGGTGAGCCGGCCCGAGAGGAGCTTGAGCTCGAACTTCTCGCGCAAAAGCTTGACCACGATCAACGTCGAGCTCAGCGCCATCACGATCGCGAGGTAGACGAGATCGAAGCGGCCCGCCTCGACCCGATAGCCGAGCCAGGCGAAGAAGGCCAGGCCCAGGAGCGCGTTGATCACGAACTGGCCGACGCCCAGGGCCAGCATGGAGCGCCCCAGGCGCTGGAGCTCCCGCAGGTCGATCTCGAGCCCGATGATGAAGAGGAGCAGGATCAGGCCGATCTCGGAGATCAGCTCGATGCTGTCCGCGTTGGTGACGAGGCCGAAGCCCATCTGGGGGCTCAGCAAGATCCCCCCCGCGATGTAGCCCAGGAGCAGCGGCTGCCGCAGCAGCCGGGCCACGTGCCCCAGGATCGCGGCGAACATGATCCCGAGGGCGATGTCGCGGAGCAGGGTCACGTCGTGCGGCACGGGTGCGGGCACCTCGGTCTTGGGATAGAATCGGTCGCCGTATCCTAACCAACTTTTGCAGGTTCCGAGGAGGAACTCGTGGAGCGACGCACACTCGGCAAGAGCCCGCTGGCCGTTTCCGCGGTCGGCCTCGGCTGCATGTCCATGTCCAACGTCTACGGCAAGGCTGACGAGGCGGAGTGCATCGCGGTCGTCCACAAGGCACTCGACCTCGGCGTGAACTTCCTCGACTCCTCCGACATGTACGGCTGGGGGCAGAACGAGGAGCTCCTGGGCCGAGCCCTGCGCGGCCACCGCGACCAGGTCGTCCTCGCCACCAAGTTCGGGAACCTCCGCAAACCCGACGGCACCGCGGGAGTCAACGGCCGTCCCGAGTACGTGCCCCAGGCCTGCGACGCGAGCCTGAAGCGCCTGGGCATCAGCACCATCGACCTCTACCTGCAGCACCGGGTCGACCCGAGCGTGCCCATCGAGGAGACGGTGGGCGCGATGTCGCGCCTGGTGGAGGCGGGCAAGGTGCGCTTCATCGGGCTGTCGGAGGCCTCTCCCGCCACCGTGCGCCGCGCTCACAAGGTGTACCCGATCACCGCGCTGCAGTCCGAGTTCTCCCTGCTCTACCGCGTGGAGGCCGAGGAGACGCTGCCGACCCTGCGCGAGCTGGGCATCTCGTTCATGGCCTACTCACCGCTCGGCCGCAGCCTGCTCACCGGGCGCACCCGCTCCGCCGCGGAGATCCCGTCGGATGACCGACGGCGCGACCACCCGCGCTTCCAGGAGGAGAACCTCAAGAAGAACCTCGATCTCCTGAAGCCGCTCGACGACATGGCGCGGAGGAAGGGCTGCACGCCGGGGCAGCTCGCGCTCGCCTGGCTGCTCGCGCGGGGCCGGGACATCGTGCCGATCCCGGGCACCAAGCGGAAGGAGCGGCTCGAGGAGAACGCGGCCGCCGCGGACGTGCACCTCACCCCGGACGAGGTCGCCGCGCTCCAGGACGCGATTCCCGCGGGCGCGGTGGCGGGTGAGCGCTACCCGGTGCCCGCCATGAAGTCGGTCTACATCTAGGCCCCCGCGCACGTGGGGGACTGGCTCGAGACCTACCGCGGCACCGTCTTCCGCTGGGAGGTGGATCCCAACGACCACCTGACGGTGGCGTACTACTTCGCCCGCATCGCCGACGCGGGCGCGGGGCTGCTGGCCGCGGTCGGCCTGACCGCCGCGGCGGCCCGCACCACCGACTCGTTCGTCCGCTACCAGCGCGAGCTGCGCGTGGGCGACATCATGCACATGGAGAGCGGGGTGATCGGGCTCACGCCCGACGCGCTCGTGCTCGGGCACAAGCTCTTCGACTCCGGCGCGGGCGCGCTCTGCACCACGGTGGAGCAGCGCGTCCGGCTCGCCGCGCCGCTGACCGCGGAGATACGGCGCGCCGCGGAGGCGCGTCAGGTCGACTGGGACGGGCCCGCCCGCGAGCGGCGCCCGCGGCCGGCCGGCCTCGCGGGCTTCCGGGACACCGCGCGGGACGTCGTCAAGGCGCTGGAGGCCGACGTCTCGGGCGGCGCGGCGCTCTCGCACTACATCCATCGCTTCTCGGCGGCCAACGGCCACGCCATCGCCGCGTTCGGCATGACCCCGGCCTACATGCGCGCGGAGCACCGCGGTTTCTCCACCTTCGAGTTCCAGCTCGAGCTCGGCGGCACGCTCCGGCCGGGCGACGGGGTGCGGGTGCGGTCCGGGGTCCTCCACGTGGGCAACTCCGCGCTGCGGCTCGCGCACGTGATGACCCGGGAGCCGGGCGACGAGGTCGTGGCCACGCTCGAGCAGTCCGGCGTCCACTTCGATCAGGACGGCCGCCGGCCGATCCCCCTACCCGACGCCCTGCGC